>Ga0105239_10010912_pt1 | contig 10151 bp, 10 predicted proteins | sample KBSC44metaG_FD_92761 | JGI IMG/M metagenome (GOLD analysis project Ga0105239, IMG submission 92761) | Corn rhizosphere microbial communities from Kellogg Biological Station, Michigan, USA - KBS C4-4 metaG | ecosystem: Host-associated > Plants > Roots > Rhizosphere > Soil | place: Michigan, USA...
GAGCTCCGGGGCGAGCCGATCTCGCGCGTCGTCTTCACCATCGAACCGTTCGGCTCGCTCGTGCGTTTGACCGTGCTGCATGACGGCTTCGTCGAGGGCGGCAAATATCTCGGCGCCGTCTCCAACGGCTGGCCGGCGATCCTGTCCCAGCTCAAGAGCCTGCTCGAGACCGGCAAGCTGCTCGGCATCCCGCGCACAGCCCTCAACAAGGGATTCGACGCAAAATGAACCTCGCTCAATTCAAGCCGCTGACGGTCTACACCATCTACATCGCCTCCACGCCGGAGAAGGTGTGGGAAGCGCTGACCTCGGCGGAGTTCAGCAAACTGTACTTCTTCGGCAATGAAGTGGCGGTCGAGCCGCGCCTTGGCGGCTCGTTCATCGTGCGCACGCCCGACGGCGCGCTGCACATCAGCGGCGAGGTTCTCGCCTACGATCCGCCGCGAAAGCTCGCGGTCACGTTCAACGTCAACTGGCCGGAGCTGATCGAGAAGCTCGGCCCAACGCTCGTGACTTACGAGATCGAACAGGTCGGCGATGCGGTACGGCTGACGATGAGCGAGGGCCACGATCGCCCGCTCAGCGACGACATCCTCGCCGGTGGCCGCTCGGGCTGGCCAGCGATCCTCTCCAGCCTCAAGAGCATGCTCGAGACCGGCAAGCCGCTGGTCGTGAAGCTGGGGCCGCCGCAGCGGATGCTGGACGCGCTGAAGGCGATGGGAATCAAGACGCCGTAGGGGCGCCGTCGTCCCGGGGCGTGCGAAGTCTCGTAGGGTGGGCAAAGGCGCACGTGCGCCGTGCCCACGTCCAACCCAACATCGCAACAGAACCGTGGGCACGCTTCGCCTTGCCCACCCTACGGCACTGCCCAAGGGGCGGAGGGGACGCGCTAAACCGGCACCACCAGCCGCCGATAGAGATGCCAGGTCGCATGCCCGAGCACCGGCAGCGTCACGATCAGCCCCAGAAAATACGGCAGTGCCGAGACGATCAGCAGCATCACGATCACGGCGGCCCATGAAATCATCGGCAGCGGGCTCGTCACCACCGCGCGCACGCTCGTCACCATCGCCGTGACGAAATCGACCTCGCGGTCGAGCAGCAGCGGAAACGAAACCACGGTCAGCGAGAACAGGAGCAGCGACAGCACCGCACCGACGGCGTTGCCAATGCCGAGGAACAGCAGGCCTTCATTGGTGGTCAGAACCACGGTCATGAATTCCTGAAGGCTGGAGAAAGAGGCGTTGAGGCCGAGCAGCAGCGCGATCAGAAGCCGCACCTGGTACATCCAGACCACGAACACGAACAACGTGACGAACGCCATCCAGCCGATCTCGCTGCGCGAGCGTACGGCGGACCAGATCGCGCCGAAGGAGACCGGCTCGCCGAGCTCGCGGCGGCGGCTGACCTCGTAGAGGCCGATCGCCACGAACGGTCCGATCAGCGCGAAGCCCGCCGCCAGGGGATAGACCAGATAGACCATGCCGTAGGCGGTGAGGCACAGCATGATGACGATTCCGCCGGCGGCGTAGAGCGCGCCGAAGCCGAGACCGTAAAGCGGCAGGGCCTGGAAATCACGCAGGCCCTCGACCAGCGCTTCGGCGATGTCGGTCGCCGCGACGGGACGCACCACCGGATCGACCTTGCCCGAGATGGACATCAGCTTCCTCCACACATCGGCGCGATCTTTCGTCGCGCACAGAGCGCAATATTAGCGCCACTGCGCGCGGGCGCAACTTGATGCCGGATCGCGGGAAGAGGCGGCAACGCCCGCCCCTCGGAGATCGCGAGGCGGCTCGAATTCTTTAATCTTCTGTGCGATTTTCGAGCGAATTCCTATGGACTGAGCAGACGATAATCCGCAAGTTTTACCTTCGAACAAACACCCGCGATGACCAGAGCGGACCGCCCCACCGATGAGCCTGCGTACCCGGTTACTGATCCTCGTCATCGCGGCCATGCTGGTGCCGGCGAGCCTCGTCGGGCTGCGCTTCGCGCAGAACAGGTCCAGCGACATCAACGCGGCCTTGGCCAATTTGGCGGCGAGCGCCGACGACATCGCGAGCGATCTGGACGAGAAGATCCAGGGCACCGCCCAGCTTCACTATGGTCTCGCCCGTGCCCGCGACCTCGACACGCGCGACAAGGCGGCGTGCTCGGCGTTTCTGTCGGAGGTGCGTGAAGAACACCCGCAGTTCACGGGGATCCTGACCATCGATCCTGACGGCAGACTGTTCTGCGATTCGCTGCGGACCAACCGCACGCTCGACCTGAACGACCGCGGCTATTTCAAAGAGGTCAAGAATCTTCGAGGCGTCGTCGCGGTGGAGCCGGTATTCGGCCGCCTGACCGGGCTGTCGGTGCTGCAGATCGCCTATCCCGTGCGATCGGAGGCGGGCGCGCTGAAATTCGTGCTGCTCGCGTCATTCAACCTGAACAAATTCGCGGAATTTCACGACAAGCGGCTGCTCGCCGAGAAGGACATCCTGCTCCTCGACGCCAAGGGTACGGTCCTGGTCGCCCCCAAGAGTGGCGGCTTCAGCGTGCCCGTGGGCGGGTCCATTGCCGGCTCCGACCTGTTTCGCTTCGCGGCAGCACCCGATGGCGAGCCGTTCCTGGAAATCAGCGACCGCGGGGGCCACACGCAGATCTGGGGCGTCGCCCGCTCGCCCTCGATCCGTAAGGCGGGCCTCACCATCCTGGTCGGACGGTCCAAGGACGGACTGGTCGCGGCGGCAAACCGCCGGCTCTACGAGGACATAGCAATTCTCGCGGTGGCCTTGCTGCTGCTTCTGGCCGGCTTATTGATCCTCACAAACGTGGGCATCGGACGACAGGTCAGGCGGCTGGCCGTCATGGCAAAGAGACTGGGACGCGGCGATCTCAGCGCGCGCATTCCAGAGCCCCATCCGGGCGGCGAGCTCGGCGGATTGATGACGCTGCTCAACAGCACCGCCGAATCGCTCGAGCAGCAGCGCAACGCGATCGCGGATCTCAGCCATAAGCTCAGCCAATCCCAGAAAATGGAAGCCATGGGCCAGCTCACCGGCGGCGTGGCACATGATTTCAACAATCTGTTGACCGTCATTCTCGGCAACTCGGAGCATCTTGCCGACAGGCTGGCGGGAAACAAGGAATTGCACCGGATCGCCGGCGACATCGCGACTGCCGCGGAGCGCGGTTCCGACCTGACCAAGAGCCTGCTCGCCTTCGCACGCAAGCAGCCGCTCCGGCCGCGCGAGATCGATATCGCCGAGAAAGTTCTCGGCATGGAGCAGCTCTTGCGTCGGACCCTGGGCGAGCACATCGAGTGCCGCTTCGCGTTCGAACCGGATCTGTGGCCGGCCAGCGTCGACCCCGGCCAGTTGACGACGGCCGTGCTCAACCTCGTACTCAACGCGCGCGACGCGATGCCGGAAGGCGGCAAGCTGACGGTCGAGGTCCGTAACAGCTCGCTCGGGGAATCCGACCTCGACGTCAACGGCGAGCCGCGGCCCGGCGACTACGTCATGGTCGCCGTCACCGATACCGGCAGCGGTATGAGCTCCGAAGTGGCGAGCCGCGCCTTCGAGCCGTTCTTCACGACCAAGGAGGTCGGCAAGGGGACCGGCCTCGGCCTGAGCATGGTCTACGGATTTGCACAACAGTCCGGCGGGCTTGTGCAGATGCAGTCCGAACCGGGACAGGGCAGTGTCGTCAGGCTCTTCTTTCCCCGTCTCGCAACACCGTCGAGCGAGGATTCGCCACCTGCGGAGCAGACCGTCACACAGGCTGGACACGAGACCATTCTTCTCGTCGAAGACGACGACATGGTGCGCGCCTATGTCGAGAACGAGCTCAGGACGCTCGGCTACCGGGTCATCGCGACGTCGAACGGACCCGCCGCGCTGAATGTGCTGCGCCAGCCAGGGGACGTCCAGTTGCTGTTCACCGACGTCGTGATGCCCGGCGGCATGTTCGGGCCCGAGCTTGCGAGGCAAGCAAGCGAGCTGCGGCCCGGGCTCAAGGTGCTCTTCACTTCCGGCTACAGCCAAAATCCCGTCAAGACACCCGACGGGATCGGCGAGGCCCGCATTCTGACCAAGCCGTTCCGGCGAAAGGATCTTGCCGCGATGCTGCGCTCCGCCCTCTCGGAGCCATCGCGCTAGATCAGGACGCGATCGCCAGCTGGAGCGCCACGGCGAGATTGGCCGCGAACAGACCTGCGTCAATGACGAAGATTCGGAGCATCGGACCTTTCAGCACCGGCCAGTACGCCACCCCGACCCGGCCTCCGCGCATCAGCACCGGCAGATTGTAGGCGAACTGGCTGAAATGGCAGGCGGCAAAGAACAGGAACAGCGCAAGCTGGGCTTCGACCGGCTGGAAGAAAGACGGACGCACGGCAAGAAGATAGAACGACAACAGCCCGATGGGCAGATTGATTCCGCCCAGAAACGCAACGCTGGCCGCGAGGGTCGGCGCGATCGGATTGCCGCGCTCTTCCCGCGGCAGCAATATCTTCAGCGTGTTGCGCTGGGCAATGCTGAACTGGACGAATGCGCCGACGAACCAGAGCGTGTTGAGAAGCAGAACGATATCCGAGAGGCGCATGATTATTTTCCGTAGAAGGCTTCGCTGTGGACGACGCGGCCGGCATCGTCGAAATCCATGAACTCGCTGGCCCGCGTGTCGCCGAGCTGCCACCACACCGTCAGGCGCGCGATCGCCTCATCCCAGCTCCAGCTCAGGATCTTCAGGTCGGCGCTTTCGATGTGGCCATAGGCTTTGCGCCAATAGGCGCGGATATTCTCGATGCCGGCCACGACAGGAGAGCCGGTCAGCGTCAGCGCCAGGGGGCTGCGCATCTGCGCATTCTCGGCAAAATGCGCCACGACCGCATCGATATCGACCTTGCACCAGCTCGCGCACCATGCCGCGACGAACCGCTCGGCGGCTGCGCGATTCATTGTCTGTGCACTCATGACACGGCCCTCCCCTCGCTCGTCGGCGAGGAAAGTGGCAAAGCCCGCCCCTCATGTCAACCACGTTGACTTGAGATTTCGTCAATTGTGGTCGGCGATCGCCTCCATGACCGCCATCCACGCCGCCGCCCCCGACACCCCGGCGCGATCGAACGCCTCGCGCAGGACCTTGCGCTCATGATCCGAGGCCCGCTGCTCGATGCGTCGCCCGGCTTCCGTCAGGCGCAGCAGCTTGGAGCGATGCTGCTCTGGCGAGCGCTTCGACGTCAGCAGCTTGCGCTCCAGCAGCAGGTTGAGCGGCCGGCTGAGGGCTTGCTTGGAAATGCCGAGAACCTCGAGCAGCGAGCCGATCGCAATATCGGGCCGGCGCGCCACCACGTAGAGGATGCGGTGGTGCGGACGCGACAGGCCCTGCTTCGCAAGATATTCGTCGGCCTGCAGCGTCATGCCGCGCCAGCCGTAATACATGAGCTCGAGCGCCGCATCCAGATCGTGCAGCTTGTCGAGCGAGGCGCGATGAAGTCCCGCGGCTTGAGACGTCTTTGCCATCGTTGAGAGTCAGCCCTTCGCCCGCAGCTCGCGCCGCAGCACCTTGCCCGTCGCCGTCATCGGCAGCGTTTCGGCGAATGCGACGAAGCGTGGATATTCGTGCGCGGCGAGCTGAACCTTGACGAATTCCTGGATCTCGCGCGCCAGCGCGTCGGTGCCGGTAAAGCCGGGGCGCAGCACGATCCAGGCCTTGATCGATTCGGTGCGGATCGGATCGGGAATGCCGACCACCGCGGCCATGGCCACCGAGGGATGCTTCATCAGCGTATGCTCGATCTCGGACGGGCCGACGCGATAGCCCGCGGTGGTGATGACGTCGTCCTCGCGGCTGACATACCAGAAATAGCCATCCTCGTCCTGCACGCCGAGATCCCCGGTGAGCAGGAACTCGCCGGCATATTTCTTCGCCGTCGCCTCCGGATTGCGCCAATATTCGAGCATGGTGACGGGGCATGGCTGGCGCACGCCGATGATGCCGCGTTGCCCGCGCTTCTGCTCTTCGCCCTTGTCGTTGACGATGCGGACGTCGAAACCGGGCGTCGCCTTGCCCATCGCGCCGGGGCGGATCGGAAACAGGTTGGAGTTGCTGCCGATCACGAGATTGCACTCGGTCTGGCCGAACACCTCGTGCGCGTCGATGCCGAAGGTCTCGCGCACCCAGCCCAGCAATTCGCCGCCGAGCGATTCGCCGCCGGTAAAGATGCTGCGGAGCTTGACGCCCGGATGCTTCACGCCGGCCTGCCGCATCAGCTTCAGCGCCGTCGGCGGCAGGAAGACGTTGCGGACGCCGAGATCGGCCATCATCTGCATCGCCGCCTGCGGCTCGAATTTTCGCGCGCGGTGACCGACCAGCGGGATGCCGTGGTACCAGAACGCGAGCAGCCCGTTGACGAGGCCGCCGATCCAGGCCCAATCCGCCGGCGTCCACATCAGATCGCCGGGGCGCGGCAGGAAGTTGTGACACATCTCCACGTTCGGGAGATGGCCGAGCACGACGCGGTGAGCGTGCAGCGCGCCCTTCGGGTTGCCTGTGGTGCCCGAGGTGTAGATGATCAGCGCGGGATCGTCGGCGGACGTGTCGACGGTCGCGAAGTCCTCGGACGCGGTTTCGATCGCCGACCAGAAAGGTTTCGCGCCGGCGTGGACGGCGCCGCTCGTGACATAGATGTCCTGCAAATAGGGCAGCCGATCGCGGATATTCGTGAGCTTCTCCCACCCCACCTCATCGGTGATGATGGCCCTTGCCTGCGAATTCGACAGGCGGAATTCCAGCGCGTCCTCGCCAAACAGCGCGAACAGCGGGATCGAGATCAGGCCTGCGCGGAACGCGGCCATATGGGCGATCGGCAATTCCAGCGACTGCGACAGGAACACCGCGACGCGGTCGCCGCGCGAAAGCCCATCCGTCGTCAGCACATTGGCGAAGCGGCGCGACATCTCGGCGATCTCGTCGAAGGAGGTGCGGCTCGTTGCACCGTTCTCGTCGACATAGATCAGCGCAAGCCGGCCGGTGCCATCGGCATGGCGGTCGCAGCACGCTTCCGCCATGTTGAAGCGCGCGGGAATGTCCCAGCGAAAATTGCGATAGAGCTCGTCGTAGGTAGCGGCTTCGGTGAGCATGGCTTGGATCGTTTCCCGATGTCTTGTTATTGCGCAGTTTAGAGCCGCAAATGCACGGGACAAGCCCCGCGCCGTCATTCCGGAGCGCCCGCAGGGCGAGCCCGGAATGACAGCGGAGGCTCACCTCACCGTCGCGAAGAACTTCCTGACATCGCGCACGAACAGTTCCGGCTGCTCGAACGCGGCGAAATGGCCGCCCTTCTCCATCTCGCTCCAATACGTGATGTTGTGGAAGTTCGGCTCCATCCAGCGCCGCACCGGCGTGATGATCTCCTTGGGGAAGGCGGCAACGCCGGTCGGCACCTTGACCACCGGCGTGGTGCGGCGCTTGCCAAAGCTCTCCCAGTAAAGCCGCGCCGAGGAGGTCGCCGTCTCCGTCGCCCAGTAGAACATGACGTTGTCGAGCAGCTCGTCGCGGGTGAAGATATTTTCGGGATGACCGCTGCAATCGGTCCAGGCCCAGAATTTTTCCAGGATCCAGGCCGCCTGCCCGCTCGGCGAATCCGTCAGGCCATAGCCGAGCGTCTGCGGCCGTGTCGCCTGCTGCTTGGAGTAACCGGAGTCGAGATCGACATAGTGCTTGAGGCCGGCAAGCGCGCGCTTCTCTTCGGCCGTCGGCTCGCCCTCGACCTTAGGTGCCGCGTTGAAGGCGAGCGTGATGTGGATGCCGGCGCAGCGCGCCGCATCCTGCGCGCCGAGCGAGGTCGTCACCGCCGAACCCCAATCGCCGCCTTGCGCACCGTAACGCGTATAGCCGAGCCGCTCCATCAGCTTGGCCCACGTCGCGGCGATGCGATCGACGCCCCAGCCGGTCGCCTTGGGTTTGGCCGAAAAGCCGAAGCCCGGCAGAGAGGGACAGACGACGTGAAACGCATCCGCGGCATTGCCGCCATGCGCGGCGGGATCGGTGAGAGGCGCGATCACCTTCTGGAATTCGACGATCGAGCCGGGCCAGCCATGGGTGATGATCAGCGGCAGCGCGGACGGCTCTTTCGAACGGGCGTGGATGAAGTGGATGTCGAGCCCGTCGATCTCGGTGGTGAACTGCTCAAAGCGGTTGAGCTTTGCCTCGCGCGCACGCCAGTCGTAACCATCAGCCCAGTAGGTGCAGATCTCCCGGATCCATTTCAGCGGCGCGCCCTGGCTCCAGTCATCGACGAGTTCGGCCTCCGGCCAGCGGGTGCGGGCGAGGCGCGACTTGAGGTCGGCTAGGATGTCGTCGCTGATGGCGATGCGGAAGGGCTTGATGGCGGTCATCGGTTGGCTCCCGATTGTTTCTGTCGGGAGAGAGTAGACCGGATTGCAGCGGCGACAAAGGTGCCATCCCCCCTGGAGGGGGAGGATCGGTTCTCCGCGCGATCGACCCTCCCCCTCCAGGAGAGGGTAAGAACCTAGCCCGACAGCGCGGCCTTCACCATGCCACTGGCCTTACCGAAATCCATCTGTCCCGCGTACTTCGCGCGCAGCACCGCGATCACCTTGCCCATGTCCTTCATGCCGGCCGCACCGGTCTCGCCGATCGCATCCGCGATCGCCTGCTTGACCTCGTCGTCGGCCATCTGCTTCGGCAGATAAGCCGAGATCACCGCGATCTCCTCGCGCTCCTGGGCGGCGAGTTCTGCCCGACCGCCTTTTTCGTAGAGCTCGACCGACTCCTGGCGCTGCTTGATCATCTTTTGAAAGACGCCGAGCAGATCGGCATCCGACAGCGGCGGCTTGCCGTTGCCGCGGGCGTCGATGTCGGCGTTCTTGATGGTCGAGTTGACCATGCGCAGCGTGGACAGCTTGCGCTCGTCCTTGGCCTTCATGGCCTCCTTGACTGCATTGTTGATGTCGTCGCGCAGCATGACCGTGATCCCTTCGAATATCCGACGCCTGATCTAGGCCGTTCGCGCCCCCGAGACAACCTCGGTTCCGAGCCATTCCGTCAGCGCCCGCACTGTTGCTTCCGGCTGCTCGGCTTGCGGCAGGTGTCCGCAGCGCTCGAGGATCACGAGCCGTGCGCCGGCGATGGCGTCGGCCATCTCCTTCGAGAACGCATTCGGAATGGTGTTGTCGGCATCGCCCGTCAGCACCAATGTCGGGCACCTGATGGCCGACAGCGTCGGGCGCGAATCCACCCGTGCGATGATTGCGGTCTGCTGCCGCAGATAGCCTTCGATTCCGACATCCTCATCCTGCGCGTGCACGAGCTTGAGAATATCGGCATCATCGCGCCGCGACGGATGCACGAGCTCCGGAAAACTCTCCTCGCGGACGGCGCGAAGCTCGCCGCGCCTCGCGCGCTCCATCAGGGCACAGCGGCGCGCGGTCGCCTCCGGCGTATCGGGCCGCGCCTGGGTGTTGATCAGCGCGAGCCTGGCCACCCGTTCGGGCGCCTGGCGCATGATCTCGAGCGCGATGTAGCCGCCCATGGAATGGCCGGCCAGCGCGAAGCGCGGCGGCGCCTCGGCCAGCACCCGGGCGGCGATCGCCGCCATGCTGTCGTCGCGGATATGGTTGGCAATCATCACCGGGCCGAACCGCCATAGCGCCGGGATCACAGGGACATAGATCCGGGCCGAGGAGGCCAGCCCCGGAACCAGCAGCAGCGGGGTGGTCTGGTCCATTATTGCCTCGCAAGCCCCCAGAATTGCCGGAAATTGTGCGGCCGAGCTTAAGTGCCGGAGACGGGCTGTCAAATATGCAAAAACGCATGTGAATCGGGCCTCTCCCGCTTTGACGGCGGCGCTCGCGGGGACTATGAAACGCGCTCATGACACAACATGACAACGATCCCGCTTGGCCGGACCACAAACCGACCGCGCTCCTCGTGCTTGCCGACGGCACGGTGCTCGAAGGCTTTGGTCTCGGCGCCGAAGGCCACGCCGTCGGTGAGGTCTGCTTCAACACCGCAATGACCGGCTATGAGGAGATCCTCACCGATCCCTCCTATGCCGGCCAGCTCATCACCTTCACCTTCCCGCATATCGGCAATGTCGGTACCAACGAGGAAGACATCGAGACGGTGAACATGGC
>Ga0105239_10010915_pt1 | contig 10149 bp, 9 predicted proteins | sample KBSC44metaG_FD_92761 | JGI IMG/M metagenome (GOLD analysis project Ga0105239, IMG submission 92761) | Corn rhizosphere microbial communities from Kellogg Biological Station, Michigan, USA - KBS C4-4 metaG | ecosystem: Host-associated > Plants > Roots > Rhizosphere > Soil | place: Michigan, USA...
CCTGTGGCTCAACGAGGCGTTCGCCACCTGGATGCAGCAGAAGGTCACCAGCAAGGTGCATCCGGAATACCGTGCCGACCTGGATCGCGTCCGCGGTGCCCAAGGCGCCATGAACAACGACAGCCTCGTCAGCGCCCGCAAGATCCGCCAGCCGATCACCGGTAACGGCGACATCGAGACCGCGTTCGACGGCATCACTTACCAGAAGGGCGCCGCCGTCTTAGGCATGTTCGAAGGCTACGTCAGCGAGCCGGTGTTCCAGAAAGGCATGCGCGCGTACATCCAGAAGCACAAGTTCGCCAATGCCACGGCCGACGACCTGATCGACGCGATCGCCGAGGCCGCGGGCCAGGGCGATGCCTTCAAGAAGGCGTTCCGCAGCTTCCTCGACCAGTCGGGCGTGCCGTATGTCACCACCGAGGTGAAGACCGAAGGTGGCAAGACGGTGCTGCACCTGACGCAGAGTCGCTACCTGCCGCTGGGCAGCACGGGGGACGCCAGCCGCGTGTGGGGCGTGCCCATGTGCGTGCGTTACGGTACCGGCGCGGGAGCCAGCAAGGTCGCGTGCCAGCTGCTCGACCAGGCCACCGGCACGATGGTGCTCGACGGCGCGGCGAAGAACACCTGGGTGATGCCCAATGCCGACGGTCGCGGCTACTACCGCTTCGCGCAGGGCAAGGGTGACCTCGCGGCGTTGGCCAAGGTGGTGGGTACGCTCAGCGATGCCGAGCAGCTGGCGTACGCCGATGCCGTGCGCGCGGCGTTCCAGCACGGCGACATCGATGCCGGCGACGTGCTTGCCGCGATGAAGCCGTTGACAGCCTCGAAGACCCGCGAGGTGTTCACCGCCCCGCTGATGACCTTCGACTGGATCCTCAACCACGAAGCCGTCACCGATGCGCAGAAGAGCCACCTGCGCCAGTGGGCCGTCGATGCCTACCTGCCGAAGCTGAAGGGCCTCGGCTTCCGCAAGAAGGTCGGTGAGGCGGACAACGACACGCTGACCCGCACGGCGCTGGTGGGTTTCCTGGGCGACGACGACATCGCCGAGCCCTCGGTACGCGCGGAGATGCTCAAGCAGGGCGATGCCGCACTGCAGACGAAGGATGGCCACCTCGACCTCGACGCGGCTGATCCTGACCTGCTGGCCGATGCGCTGGGCGTGGCGGTGCAGGAACGTGGCGCGCCGGCCGTCGATGCGCTGATCGCGGAGATCCCCAAGACTTCCGATCCGGCCAAGCGCAACGCGATGCTTTCCGCGCTTGCCTCCACCAAGGATGCGGCGCTGGCCAACAAGGCACGCGACTTCGCCCTGGGCAAGGATGTAAAGGTCGGCGAGATGGCGGCGGTGCTGCGTGGCGGTCGTGCCACGGAAGCCACGCGTAACGACCTGTGGACGTGGTTCACCGCGAACTACGACAAGATCGTGGCGCGTACCGGCAGCTTTGCCGGTGGCCAGCTGCCGGCAATGGCGGCTGGTGGCAGCTGCTCCAAGGCGGAAGCCGATCGCATGGATGCGTTCTTCAAGCCCCGCCTTGGCCAGGTCAGTGGCGCCGATCGTGGTCTCGCGCAGACCAGCGAACAGACGCTGCTGTGCGCGGCGCTGAAGGCCAAGCAGGACCCGAAGACGATTACGCGCTGATCGTCAACTGATGTAGGTTGCGGTCAAAGGCCGGGCGAGAAATCGCCCGGCCTTTTTTGTTCTTTGCGTGTAAGTGTGGACTGTCCCGAAGCCAGAGCTGCGGTCGCTCGCATGGTGCGGCGACGAGGCGCCGGGTGGTCACACTCTGCGCTCGAGCAGCGGCCACAAGTGGCCGAACTCGCTCAGAGCGTAACCACCCAGCGCCTCTGCGACGACAGAGGTAGCGTGTGCGTAGAGCAAAGCGTGGGCGACCTTGGGCGGTTCCACACGGGAGACTCCGTTTTGGCGATGCAGCGAGTGTCACTTTCGCGGCCCGACATATCTTCTGCGGTAATCGGGGGAGAATCCTTCGGGGATCAGCGGATCTGGAAGTCGATGCGCACCGGACCGCCCACGCCGTTAGGAATCACCATGTACTGGAAGTTGCCGCCCTCGCGACCGCTGACATCCCAGGTGCGGCGATAGCCTATGACGGTGCCGCGGCCGTGACAGGGCCGGGGTTGTCCGTTGACGTTGCACAGCGCCTCACTGCGGATCTCACGCAGAGGAGTGCCTAGCAACCGGGCTTGCGCGTTGTGACCGTAGCCTACGTCGTCCGTAGTGATCTGCATCCATGCGCCGCCGTGGTCACGTGCTGTTGCCAATCGATCTTTAACAAGCTCGGTTCCGCCCTTGGAAGATGTCACCGAGTAGACGTAAGCATTGTTTAGGTTGTTGCTCAGAAGCCTTGCTTGCACAGGTGACACGACGAGCAGGCTTGCTGCGATTAGAAATGTTTTCATTGAAGTTCTTCATGAACGACTAGGTCGGTCGAGGCCGATGGTGCGGCTACACCGCTTTTGGCGATATCAGCCGCAAGTGATTGCTGGTGTAAGCCAATGCACTTCGCTCTTGTGCCCAACCTTGACTCCTTTGCATCACGTAGGTTTCTTCCGCGACATGTGTCCCGCATCTGTTGCTTGACATGCTGATCTGCTTTCGTTGTCTACCTTTCTGGAGAAGCGAATCGTGGAAATATCTTCAATGAAGACCAATCAACTCCTTCCAGGAGAAGCGACTATGAAGGCATCGGTGAGTCGTGCCGCTGCTGTCGATCAATCGGAGCCGAGTGCGCGTTCGACACAACGGATCGATTTTTCATATATAACGCCACGGCAACTGCAGGCCTATCTTGACGACATGATCGCGCAAGACAAGATCGATCCTGATGACGCCACGTCTATGTTCAATTCCATTCCGGGTGAGTGGTATGCAGATCAACCGGATGTACCTATCGATTTTTCTTCAAACATCAAGGCGATCGCCGAATTCGATCGAAACAATGGCTATCCGGCCTTGGCTGCCTGGTACGAAGGACTCGCCGAGCGCATGCGAATCATGGAAGATCGTTCGGTCCATATCTCGGTAGTGGCCTGATGGAAGATACGGGTCCACGTTGTGGTCCCTCCCTTGTACCGAATGGATCCGTCCGCGCCTCGCTGATTCTGTTGCGTATTCAAGTCAGGAAAAACGGATACGAAGACTGTTACTTATCTCGACGATATGACGAGGGCCGACGTTTTGCTCTCCATCCCCGCCTGCCTCTGTCGTCGCAGAGGTGGCGGGTGGTTACGCTCTGAGCGAGTTCGGCCGCTTGCGGCCGCTGCTCGAGCGCAGAGTGTGACCACCCGGCGCCTCGTCGCCGCGCCATGCCAGCGACTCAGGCTTTGGCATTGGCTTCGGGAGATACTCCGTCATACGCGAAGAGCCTTTTCGCTCTTGTCATCCCTCCAGCCGGAGATATCGGATCGTGCAATCCAGGTACGTGCATCAACTTAGCCCGGCCGTCCGCCCCTTGCGCTAACCTTGCCCCATGTCATCCAGACCATCCACGCCGCCGCGCGTTGCCACCGCCACCGCCCGCGATGTCGCAGAGGCGGCGGGTGTGTCCATGTCCGCGGTGTCGCGTACGTTTACCGTCGGCGCCAGCGTCTCGGCGAAAACACGGCAGCGTGTGACCGAGGCGGCGGATCGCCTGGGATACCGGCCGAACCATCTGGCGCGCAGCCTGATGACGGGGCGGACGAAGCTGATCGGGCTGGTTTCCAACCACTTCGGTAACCCGACCTTCATGGAAGTCTTCGACCTGTTCACGCGGGAGTTGCAGGCGCGCGGTCTTCGCCCCCTGCTGGCGAACCTGGGTGAGGACGACGACGGCCAGGCGGCCATCGACATGGTACGGCAGTACAACGTCGACGCCGTGCTGATTGCCACGTCGGCACCGCCGGCGGGCTTCGCGGCATCCTGTCGCCAGGCGGGCCTGCCGGTCATGCACGTGTTCGGCCGCCCGGGGCGTTCGTCGCCCGTGCCCGTGGTGACGGTGGACAACGTCGCCGGTGGACGCCTGGTGGCCGAGGCGATGCGCCAGCGTGGCCTGCGTCGGCTGGCCTTCCTCGGCGGCTCCGCCCACGACGCGTCGACCATCGATCGCAGCACCGGCTTCGCTGCCGCGGCCGGACGTTCCGTGCGGCACACCGTCCACGCGGGCAACTACACGCACGAGCACGGCCAGCGGGCGATGCATGCGTTGCTCGACAGCGATGCCGCCGTCGACGGCGTGTTCTGCGCCGACGACGTCCTGGCGCTCGGGGCGATCGACGCCTGCCGTGAGCGCGGTCTGGCTGTGCCGGATGACATCAGCATCGTCGGCTTCGACGACATGCCGCTGGCAGCGTGGGCGTCCTATGCGCTGACCACCGTGCGTCAGCCCATTCGCCCGATGGTGCTGCACGCCATCGAGCGCATCGTGGCCTGGATGGACGATGCCGACACGGTGCCGCGCAGCAGGCTGTTTCCCTGCGAACTGGTGCTGCGCCGAAGCCTGCGCGAGCGCTAGCCTACATCGACCCAGCGGCGCTCGCGGTTCGATACCAGCGCCGCGTCGATCACCCGGTCCACCGCGTAACCGTCGCGGAAGGTCGGCCAGACCGGCGTGCCGGTGGCCACGGCCTGCAGGAAGTCGCGTGCCTCGATCACGATCTGCTCGTTGTAGCCGGTGCCGTGGCCGGTGCCCTGGTTGAAAGCCAGGTAGTCGGGATGCGCGGGGCCCATCAGCAGCTTCTGGAAGCCGCGTCGCGCAGGCTCGCGGCTGGCGTCGTAAAGCCACAGGGCGTTCTGGTCTTCCTGGTCGAAGGCAAGGGCACCGCGGGTGCCGGTGATGCGGTAGGTGTAGCCCATCTTTCGGCCGGCGGCCATGCGGCTGAAACTGAGGCTGCCGGTGGCGCCGTTGACGAAGCGCAGCAGCATCTGGCCGAGGTCGTCGTTCTCCACGGGCTCCGGTCCCGTGTCGCCCGCGCGTGTCGCCTGGACGATGCGGGTATCCGCGACCAGGCTGGCGACGGGCCCGACGAGGCGCAGGCACGCGTTGACGATGTGCGAGGCGACATCGCCGAGCGCACCGGCCTCGGTGCCCGTGGCGATGCGCGTGCGCCACGAGGCGGGCAGGGCAGGGTCGTGCAGGTAATCCTCGACATGCTCCGCGGTCACCTGGATCACCTCGCCGATCTCCCCGGAGGCGATGATCTGCCGGGCGAGCTGGCTGGCGGGCGTGCGGATGTAGTTGAAGCCGACCATGTTGGCGATAGCCGCGGCTTCGACCGCCTCCGTCATGGCCAGTGATTCGCGCACGTTCGCGCCGAGCGGTTTTTCACAGAACACCGGTTTGCCCGCGGCCACGCAGGCCATCACCATGTCGAGGTGAGTGCGCGGCGGGGTGGCGACGATCACGGCATCCACGGCCGGGTCGTTGACGAGTTCACGCCAGTGTCCTGTCGAACGACGCCATCCCCAGCGTTGGGCATGCGATGCGGCACCGTCGGCGGTGGAGGTGGCAAGCATCTCGCACACGGGGCGCAGCGGTGTGTCGAACGTCGCCGCCACGCCGTGCAGCGCCAGCGTGTGGGCCTTGCCCATGTATCCCGCGCCGATCAGGCCGATCCTCAGCTCGCTCATCGCGTGGTTTTCCGGAGAGGGGGAGTGTCGACTCTACGGATGCTGCAGTGCGGTTTGCAAGCGCTTGCAATTCGGCCTAGCGTAGTGCCCGAGCCGCCTGAAACGGTCGACACGCCAACGCGCCCCGCGCAGGAGTTGCCATGAATGCCTCTGCCCAAACTGCCCGCCGTCCTGCGGTCGAACTTCGTGTCTTTACTGAAGACACGCTCGACACCGGATTCATCGTCAACGAGTTGCTGGATGGTGCCGGTGCGATCACCTTGCGCGGTCTGTTTACGCCGGCGGAGATCGCCGAGGCGCGGGCCATCGTCATGCACGAGTCCGACGCCGATCAGCGCGGCGACAAGGTCACGCATTTCCAGGGCGATGCGGAGCGGGCCGGGCGGCTCAACCTGCAGCGCCGCGTCTGGAACCTGCTGGCCAAGGGCGAGGTGTTCTCGCGGATGGCCGCGCATCCGGTGATCATGCAGGTGATGCGCGCCTTCATCGGCAGCGAGTTCATCATGGGATCGATCGCCGCCAATCGTATCCTTCCGGGCGGTCCGGGGCAGGAGCCACACATCGATTACCCCTACTGGGATTTCCACTCGCCGCAGACGCATCCGGCGCGCATCCATTCGCGCTTTCCGCTCAACGCGCAGGCGACCATCATGCTCGACCCCTTCACCGAGGAAACGGGTGCGACGGCCTACGTGCCGGGCTCGCAGCGTGACCTGCATTACCCGCAGGACGATGATCGTTTCTTCGAACGCTGCGAGCGCATGCTCGGCCAGCCGGGCGACACCGTGATCTTCTTCGGTGCCGTGTGGCATTGCGCAATGCCCAATCGAAGCACCGTCGATCGCTCGGCGATCATCACCCAGTACCTGCCGAAGTTCGTCAAGCCGATGGAAGACCTGCCGGCCTCGCTGCCCGCGGCGTTCGTCAGGGATGCCAGTCCGGATATCCGCCAGTTGCTGGGGTTGAACTACCCGTACCCGGAGGTGCTGGATGCGGCACGCGGCGGCAACGCCGAGGGCCGCGACGTCATGAAGGCGCGCTGAGGCCGGGTGGCGTCAGTGCCCTGCGGGAACGGGCACGGCAGCGGCAGCGGCAGCGGCAGCGGCAGCGGCAGGGCGCGCCGCCGGCTGGTGAACCCGCTGCTGGACGAAGCGGACCACATCGTCCAGTACCGGTGCGGCATCCTTGCCGCCGCGAAGGGCGAAAAGGATGCCCATGTGGCCCATGTCCGGGTACAGTTTTACCTCGACCGGTTCGCCCTGTGCCTGGTAGCGCCGCTGCAACGACAGCGCGTTGGACGGCCTGACGGTGGAATCGTCCTGCCCTTGTAGCAACAAGGCAGGCGGCTCGTCGCCGTCGACGAAATTGACCGGCTGCGAACGTGCCTGCTCCGCCGCGCTGTGCCCGAACATGTCGATGAAGTCGTCCTGCTTCAGTGGAAGGAAGTCGTACGGACCGGCCAGGCCGATGAAGCCGGCCAGGTCGCGGGGATGCATGCCGACCATTGCCAGTCGGTGTTCGTCGGTCGCCAGCATGGCGGCGATATGACCGCCGGCGGAATGGCCCATCACGACGATGCGCGAGGGGTCGCCACCGTACTCGCCCACCCGGTCGTGCGCCCAGCGTACCGACTTGGCCGCATCGCCCATGAAGCCGTCCAGCTTCACCTTCGGCCAGAGGCGGTAGTCCGGCACGACCGTGACGATGCCGCGGGCCGCCAGGGCCTCACCCACCCATCGATACCACTGGCGTTTGCCGCTCTTCCAGCTGCCGCCGTAGAAGAACACCACCACCGGCGCGTTCTTCGCCTGCACGGGGCCGTAGACGTCCAGCGCCAGGCCCTCGGTCGGCTCGTAGACGATGTCGTGGTGGGCCACGACGCCGGTGGAGGACTGCCGCGCGTTGATCGCACCGAACAGGACGGACTGGCAGCCCGAAAGCAGAAGGGTGCCGAGCGTGACGAATAAGAGTCGGGTCATGAACAGAGCTTACGGACCGGCCGTGAAAACGGATGCACGGCGCAGGATCAGTGCTCGAGGGCAACCGGATGGCGGCCGATGAAGTCCAGCGTGTCGTCGAGCACGGGAGCTATGCTCCGTCGCGGGCCGAAGGCGAGCAGCAGGCCTTCGTGGCCGAGGCCGGGATAGAGACGCAGTTCCACGGGCTCGCCCTGTTGGCGGTAACGGCCTTCGAACGCAACGGCTTCGGCCGGCGACACGATGGTGTCGTCCTCGCCCTGAAGGATGAGCGCTGGCGGTTCATCGCCGTCCACGAAGTTGATCGGCTGCGACAGGGCCTGTTCGGCGGGGCTGTGCCCGAAGATATCGGCGAACGCCGGCTCGTCGAACGGAGTGAAGTCGTAGGTGCCGGCCACGCCGATGACGCCGGCAAGCTCGCGGGGCCGCATGCCCACGGCGGCCAGCCATTGCTTGTCCACGGCGAGCATGGCGGCGATCTGCCCACCGGACGAATGCCCCATCACGAATTCGTCATGCGGATCGCCGCCGAACGTGGCGGCGTGGTCGCGCGTCCAGCGCACGGCTTCGGCGGCATCGTGGAGAAACCCTTTCATCCGCACGGTCGGCCACAAGCGGACGTCGGCGACTACCGTCACCACGCCACGCGCGGCCAGGGCCTCGCCCATCCAGCGAAACCACTGCCGCCGGCCGCCCATCCAGCTGCCGCCGTAGAAGTACACGACGACGGGTGCATGCCGGGCGTGGGCGGGCGCGTAGACGTCCAGTGCCGTGCCTGTCGCGGTGTCGTAGATGATGTCCCGATGCGATACCACGCCATCGGTCGGCTGGCGCAGGTTCACCGCGTCGAAGAACGCGGCCTTGCACCCGCCGAGGAGCAGGACCGTCAGGAAGAGGATGAGGCGCGGCGACATGCCGGAATTGTAGTCGCGGCTACCTTGCTGGCGTCTTCCTGCCGTGCGCGGGCTAGAATTCGCCGATGACCGATGTCCGCACGATCCTGCGCCAATCCGCCGCCGACCTCGGCGATCGCCTCGAGGCCGAGCTGATGCTGGCGCACGTGTTGGGCGTGAACCGCGCCTGGTTCTTCGCCCATGCGGATGACGCGCTGGATGCCGTCATGGCCGGGCGGTTCGACGACTTGGTCAAGCGCCGCGTCGCGGGCGAGCCGGTGGCCTACATCACCGGCACCCGCGACTTCTGGTCGATGACGCTCGAGGTCACGCCCGCCACGCTGATCCCACGCCCGGAGACGGAACGGTTGGTCGAACTGGCGCTGGAACGCCTGCCGCAGGGTGCGAGCGTGGTCGACCTGGGCACCGGCAGCGGGGCCATCGCCCTGGCGCTTGCCAAGGAGCGCCCCGACCTCTCGGTGACGGCGTTGGACGCCAGCAGCGCGGCGCTCGAGGTTGCCCGGCGCAATGCCGAACGTCTCGGCCTGTCACGGGTGAGGTTCCTGGCCGGCGACTGGTTCGCGCCGCTGGCAGGCGAGCGCTTCGACCTGATCGTCAGCAACCCGCCCTATATCGAAGCGGACGACCCGCATCTGGGTCAGGGGGACCTTCGCTTCGAGCCCAACAGCGCACTGGCCTCCGGCAACGATGGCCTCGACGACATCCGGAGTATCGCATCCGGCGCGGCGGGCCACCTGCACTCGGGCGGATGGTTGCTTGTCGAGCATGGCTGGAACCAGGGGGAAGACGTCCGTACCGTGCTGGCATCGCACGGCTTGCATGACGTGTTTACGGAGCAAGACCTTGAAAACCGCGACCGTGTATCTGGAGGATGCGAGTCACCAGGGCCGCCCTAAAAGGTATTCGCCACACGTCGCCATGAGCAGGCCGAACGGCACGCCAAGGATCACCAGAATAAACCCTGTCCAATAACGTCTCCATACCTTGTCCCTATGAGACAGGAGGAGATTCTTACCGCTTCGCACGCCAGGCCCGTCACCGGGTTTAATAAAGTTTTGCGGGTTGAACATGAAGTCATAAGACTGATTTTCGGACGAGTGGAAATCCAGAAGTTCTCCGTGCCCTCGAGCAACGTCTCTGGCCTCGGACATGACGCGCCGAACGCCCAACATGGTGCGCAAAAGAGAAATCAATCCGGGTGCCGCGCCGGCGACGAATCCGTAGGGACTCAAATCCACGATTACGTCCTAGGTGGCAATTCCAACATGGCGAAGTAAGTTTCGATTTAAAAAACAGCGCCTTGATCTTCACGAAGACTACACATAGTCACACTTAGTGTGTACTATACACACCATGACCTCCGCTGACCTGATCAGGCTTCTCAAGGCTCATGGTTTCCACGTAGTGAGCATCCGGGGAAGCCATCACAAGCTTCGCAATGCAGCGGACGTGACGGTGATCGTGCCTCACCCAAAAAAAGAACTGGGCAGGGGTCTTGTCGCCGCCATCAAGAAACAAGCCGGAATAGTTTGAGCCCGGCATCTGGAGAACACCATGCGTTATCCCATCGCCATCGAACCAGGTAGTGGCACCACGGCTTATGGTGTGGTCGTGCCTGATCTTCCCG
>Ga0105239_10010917_pt1 | contig 10149 bp, 14 predicted proteins | sample KBSC44metaG_FD_92761 | JGI IMG/M metagenome (GOLD analysis project Ga0105239, IMG submission 92761) | Corn rhizosphere microbial communities from Kellogg Biological Station, Michigan, USA - KBS C4-4 metaG | ecosystem: Host-associated > Plants > Roots > Rhizosphere > Soil | place: Michigan, USA...
CGGATCGCGGTCGCCGCGCTGAACCCGCACGCGGGGGAGGGGGGCCTGTTCGGCCGGCACGACATCGACGTCGCCGCCCCGGTGATCGCGCAGGCGGTGGACGTCGCCGTGGCAGCCCGGCCGCCGCCGAAGGATGGCGTGGGACTGTGCGGGGCGCTGATCGATCGCGAGCAGCAGCTGGTGCTGACCTTGACGGACGGCTCGATCAAGCAGCTTGGCGTGGTGGTCGGCCAGGACGCCGATCCGGCCGTGACCGAAGCGATCTGCTTGCGGGAGGTGGCGAAGATCCCGCGCCCACGCGACGGCATCGACGGGCTGGGGTTCGATGACCTGCAGGTGCTGTATGACGGCGAGCGCACGCTGACGTTCCGCCTCAGCCGTGGCGAGCGGGTGGTGGACACAGTGTTCAGCATGCCGATCCCGCTTGACCGCGGCGTATGGCGCGCGGGCAGCTACGCCAAAGGCGACGGCGTGACCTGGGACGGTTCGTTCTTCATCGCGCAATGCGACACCACTGAGAAGCCACTGCTCCACACAGACTGGCGTCAGGCGGTCAAGGCTGGGCGGCCCGGCAAGCATACCGAAAGCGTCAAATACCTGCCCGCCACGGTCAAAGCCGAACATGCCGCGCCCTGACTGGTTTCTTGACTGGACCGACCAAGCGGTCGCGATCGTCGCGTCCGGCCCGTCGGCCAAAAGGGTAGCCTATGGCGCTTTGGAAGGGCGGATACCGCACACCATCGCCATCAAGGAAAACATCGAGCTCTGCCCGTGGGCCGACGTGGTCTACGGCTGTGACCCGGCATGGTGGCGCAATTGCTTCGGCTTGCCGGATTACAAAGGGCTGAAAGTCGCGCATCGATCGTCGTTCTCGACGGTGCAGCAGATCAAGATCGACACGACGCGGGATCATCTGCTGACGGCTGAGCCGGGCGTGATCGGTTGCGGCGGGAACTCGGGATTTCAGGCAGTCAACTTGGCAATACTGTTCGGCGCGCGGCGCATTCTGCTGCTTGGCTTTGACGCCGCGGATACGCACGGGGTGCATTGGTATGGCCGGGCCAATGGCGACGGCCGCGCCAACCCGGGCGAATGGAATTTCAAGCGCTGGCGCAAGGCGTTTGATCATGCCGCCGTCCAGGCGCCAAGCCTCGGTGTCGAGATCCTCAACGCCTCGCCGCTGACCGCGCTCACCGGCTTCAAGCGGATTGGCCTCGAGGAGGCGCTGGTCAAATGGGGCTTGTAAAGGCGTGTGTATATATCGGCTTTGATCATCGCGAGACTGCCGCCTTCGCCGTGGCGCGCCACTCGGTCTGGCGGCGCCTGTCGCTGCAGATCCCCGTGCATGGGCTGGTGTTGGGCGATCTGCAAGCCGCCGGCCTGTATCGCCGGCCGATGGAACGCCGCACGATCGCCGACAGCCCAGTGATGTATGACGACCACACCGTGATGTGGGATGTGCTGTCCGACGCGCCCATGAGCACCGAGCATGCCTGCGCACGCTTCTTGGTGCCGCATCTGGCGAAGACCGGCTGGGCGCTGTTCATGGACGGTGACATGCTGGCGCGTGCCAATCTGCTTCGGTTGTTCGATGAGCTCGATCCGAAATACGCCGTCTACTGCGTCCAGCACGACCACGCGCCGCAGCCTGGGGTGAAGATGGACGGGCAGATGCAAGTGCAATATGCCCGGAAGAACTGGTCCAGTTTCATGGTCTGGAATTGCGCCCATCCAGCCAATGCTGCGCTGACTGTTGACCTCGTGAACACTCTGCCCGGGCGCGATTTGCACCGTTTTTCGTGGCTCGATGACAGCTTGATCGGCGCGCTCGATCCGGCCTGGAACTATCTGGTCGGCCACACCGACCCCTTCGTTGTGCCAAAGGTGGTGCATTTCACATCAGGAACCCCGGATATGCCGGGCTACGAATCCTGCGAGTACGCCGAAGAATGGCGCGCCGAATATCGTCGCTGGGCGCTCGGCTAAGTGGGACTGGGTGATCAGCTCCTTGGCTCAGGCCTCGCCCGCGGCGCAGCGGCGCGTGGCAAGCGCATCGCCTTTGGTGACGGCGAGCGGATCCTGTGGGATGAACACAGCCGGATGATCTTCGCCGGCAATCCAAATATTGCCCACCCCGGCACCGAGAAGCTCGGCAATATCCAGTGGATACCGTTCTATAAAGGCCACCGCATCTACAACACGGCAGGGCCGGGTCACTGGGTCTGGAACTACGAATTCCGCGCGATCCCGGGGCAGGTCTATCTGACCAATCCGGAGCGTGTGCGCGGTGCCCGGGCCAAGAAGGGCTGGGTCCTGATCGAGCCGAACGTCGAGCGGTGGAAGTCGGTCGCGGTGAACAAGGATTGGGGCTTCGCCAGGTATCAGAGGGTCGCTGATGCGTTGCGCGACGCCGGTCACCGTGTGGTGCAGTTCAATTACGGCTCCGGCGCCGGACTGATGAATGTTGAAACATTCCGGACGGTCTCATTCCGCGATGCCCTGGCGCTGCTGGCGAACGCAGCGCTCTACGTCGGTCCGGAAGGTGGCTTGCACCACGGTGCGGCCGCGGTCGGAACGCCAGCGGTGGTGCTGTACGGCGGCTTCGTCCCGCCCGAAGTCACTGGCTACGACACGCACACCAACCTCACCGGCGGTGCGACGGCGTGCGGTAGCCTCCAGGCCTGCGCCCACTGCCAGGCCGCCCTGGATGCGATCACTGTCGATGCAGTGCTGGCGGCTGCGACCGGCCATCTGACGAAGCACGTCGCGTGAACGTACAGGAAGAGAAGCGCTTGATGCGCCGCGTGGTCGGATATCATGACCTCCGTCTGGACGGGATGCTGGATTTGGTGATCCGCGCCCGCGGTGCGTCGGTGCTGGACATTGGCTGCAACAGGGGGTTGGTCGGGTTTGAGATGGCCAATAACGGCGCCGCCCTGGTGCATGGCTGCGACAACTACGGCGAGGGTATCCAGGCGGCGCAGCATTTGTTCGCTGATTTGCGCAATGTCGAGGCGCAGTTCGAATGCGTCGATCTGACCAAGGGTGCGGTGGCGCTGAAACCGTTCGGCACGACCCGCTACGACATCTGCTTGATGCTGGCGACCTACCACAAGCTTAAGCGCATCATGTCCGAGGCGGCGCTCAGCGACCTGATGACGCATTTCGCCAACCGCACTGTGAAATGGTTCGGCTGGCGCGGCACATCGGAAAAGGCGGCCGAGAATGAGGCGGAAATGACGGCGCTCGACCGGGACTTTCGCAGCTGCGGCCTGAAGCGGATCCACACCTCGTATCTGTCGAAAACCCTCGGCGTGGCGGCAATCTGGGAGCGCGGGTGAATGCCCTATCGCACAAAGCAGCTGCAGGAGCCGGCGGAAATCACGCGGCTGGCCAAGGTCCTGGCAGCAGCGGGTGTGCGTAGCTACCTCGAGATCGGCTCGAAATACGGCGGCTCGCTGTGGACTGTTGCGCAGGCCCTGCCGGCGGGCTCGCGCATCGTCGCGGTCGACTTGCCGAACGGCACCCGCGAGTGGTCAGCCAGCACCGGCTCGTTGCAATCCTGCGTAGAGGACCTGGAGCGGCATGGCTACAATGCGCACCTGATCTGGGGTGACAGCACCGCGCCCGGCGTGATCGCGCAAGTCTCTGCGCTGGGTCCGTTCGATGCGGTGTTTATCGACGCCAACCACACCCGCCCCTACGTCGAAAACGATTGGGCACACTATGGTGGGATGGCGCGCATTGTCGCGTTCCACGACATTGCCTGGGCGCGGGCGCCGACGTGGGTTGGCACACGGATCGACGTTCCCGAGCTGTGGGATGCGATCAAAAGCGGCTACCGGCACGAGGAGATCAAGCTGTGCCCGACCGGCAAGAATAACGGCATCGGCGTGCTGTGGCGTTGGTGATCACGACTTGGCTGTGGGGTCGGCGCTATGGCCCGGACTATGTCGTGCGGCTGGCGGCCGGCGTGGCGCGGCACCTCAAGCAGCCATATCGCTTCGCCGTCATGCGTCCCGAGCCGGCGGACGGGCCGCTCACCGAGATCAGCGGCTGCTTCTGCAGATTGCGCAGTTTCGACCCGGCTTGGCAGGCCAGGCAGGGGATTGCCGAGGGCGACCGGCTGGTGTGTCTGGATCTGGATATGGTCATCACCGGGCCGCTCGATGCGTTGTTCGACCGGCCTGAGCCGTTCACCATCCTGCAGGGGGTCAACAGCAGCAATCCATGTTCCTTCAACGGCAGTCTGTGGATGCTGCGGGCCGGGCAGCACGCTGAGGTGTGGCAGGACTTTTCGCTGGCGGAAGCGGCCAGGGTGCCGTTCTTCCAGTTTCCTGACGACCAGGCCTGGTTCGCTGCCAAGATCCCGCATGCTGCTGCCTGGACCGACGTGGACGGCGTCTACGCCTTCAAGAAGCGCAACTGGCCGAAGGGGGATGCGTTGCCGTCCAACGCCCGTGTGGTGGCCTTCCCGGGCTTCCGCGATCCATCGCAGTTCGGCCATCTCGATTGGGTGGCGCAGCACTGGCGGGCCTGATGGATCCGGCAAAAGTCTGCCTGTTCATTCCGCCCGAGTTGCGAAAAACCAAGCTCGCGTTGTTCGAACGGATCGGTGCTGGCATCCAGCGGCACGGTGGCCGGGTGGTGCGCACCGACGTTGCAGCCCTGGCGGCGCTGCCTGACGACATCATCCCGATCATCGGCTGCTCGCCACAACTGCGGCCTCTGATTGACGGCTGGATACTGCGGAAACGTAACTACATTTATTGGGACCGTGGCTACTTTTTTCGGGTGTACGCGACGTGGCTGCCGCGTGGCGAGAACGGCGGAATGTATCGCTGGCACCAGAATTCGTACCAGCTTCAGGCGCTGCGTGGTGAGCCGCCGGATCGGTGGAACGCCAGAAAGCCGCCGGTGCAGCCTTGGTCTCGTGGCGGCAGGCACATCGTCATCGCTGCGCCGACGCGGACCTATGCGGCGTTTCACCGTTGTGAAAGCTGGATTGCCGACACGATTGACGCGCTGGCGCGGGTCACCGATCGGCAACTGGTTATCCGCGACAAGGAGTCAAAGCGGCCGTTGCAAACGGACCTGCACGGCGCTCATGCGCTCGTCACACACGGATCGAATGCTGCAGTTGAAGCAATCATTTGCGGCACGCCGACGTTTACCCATCCCGACAGTGCGGCCGCGCTGGTCGGCCTGACGGACCTGCGCAAAATCGAGCAGCCGATCTATCCGGAGCGCCAGCCGTGGTTCAATGCGCTGGCGTACTCACAGTATTCCGAGAACGAACTGACCGACGGCACTCTATGGAAGCTTCTGACCTGAGATGCTGACAATTCCCTCACCCAACACCGACCGGACGTTGTTGACGATTGCCGAGCTGCGCGCGGCGGCGGGCGTCTCGGGCACGTCCCGCGATACCGAGCTGACAGCGTTGGGCGGCTACATCGGCGCCGTCATCGCCAGCGCCTGCGGCGTGGCCCGGGTGGGCGCCATCCCGCCGACCCTGCGCCTGGAGAGTGTCGTCGAAACGTTCTACTGCGGCGGGACGCATTCGCGCGATGCGCTCCAGCTGGCGCGTCTGCCGGTGGCGGCCATCACCACGGTGACCGAAAGCACGTCCACGCTCAGTGCGGCGGACTATCAGCTTGACGGCACGATGCTGTATCGAATGTCCAGCACACGGCGTAGCTGCTGGCATTTCGGCCCGGTGGTCGTGGCCTATAACGCCGGCTGGGCGGTGGTGCCCGATGATCTGAAGTACGCCGCGATTAAGTTCGTGCAGTCTGCGCTGGTGCAGGGCGGCCGCGACCCGATGCTCAAACGCAAGGTGACCGTCGGGGTCAGCGAATATGAATGGTGGGTGGATCCGAGCAAAGATAGCGTCGTGCCGGCCGAAGTCATGGATATCCTCAACATGGCTGGCTACGTCAATCGCTGGGCGTGGATATGACAGTGGCGCAGTTCGAGATCGCCCAGCTTGACCTCTCGCTGGCGGTCGACGGCGAAGATTTTACGCTCCGCCGGGTCACTGGCACCGTCAGCCCGAGCAACACCGATGTCAGCTGCCGGGGCTTCATCCGCGCCTACGGGCCGGAGGAGCTCACCGTCGCCATCATCCAGGGCGACAGCAAGATCATCATGTCGCCAACACAGATCATCGCCGGATCGTGGCCGGGTGGCACGCCACCGAACGGTCCGAACGCGGCGCTGGATGCCCGTGTGCCGCGGCGCGGCGACAAGGCGGTGGTCCAGGGCAAGATCATGAACATCCAGGACGCCAACCCGATCTACCTCGATAACGTGCTGATTCGCATCGAACTGGCTGTGCGCGGCTGATGACCGCGGCGTTCGAGAAGATCATTTCGCTCAACCTGGCGCCGTTCACGCCCGAGGCGGCGAAGCAAAAGCATATCGAGATCGCCCGTGCCGGGCTGGCAGCGTTCCTGGCGCGGCAGTCGGTGAAGCCAGGTGTGCAGATTTTCGTCGATGGCAGCCCTGCGACGAGCGAAAACGCGGTCAAGCCGTTCGGCGTCATCCAATACCGCATGCTGCGCTTCCAGGAGGCGTGTTTGTGGGCCAAGGCGCAGGCCGTGGCACTTTCGCCGGTCGGGAAGGGTCCACGTGACAAGCATCCCGGGCTCTACAAGCAGAGCTGGTTCTTCCTCGTCGACGATCACGAGACGCCCGATGACCAGATATCCGAACACGCCCGCGAGGTAATCCTGACGAACGACCAGCCGTACGCACGCAAAATCCATGTCGGCTCAAAGGGCTTCGAGGCATACGTGCCGCCCGGCATCATCGAAAAAGTGCGGCAAATGCTGTTCCGTCGATACGGCAAACTCATTGATGTTGAGATCGAGTTTATCACGTTGGCCGATGGCTACGTGATCCGGGGCAACCAGAGAACCGCGCTGGCCCAGCTCAACCGCAAAAGCAGCGTCTTTCGGGCTGGCGGCACGCGCCTTGCGCGTCGCAAGGACCAAATGCCAGGCGCCGCTATGACCTATCCCGCACTCGTCATGACACCAAAGAGGTTCGTGTGACCTGGACCGACGCCGTCGCGGCGCTGCGGGCCTTTATCGAGGCACAATGGGCCAGCACTGGACTGGCCGATAACATGCCGCTGGCCTTCGAGAACGAGGCCGGCGACTACAACAGCGCGTTCCTCGCCGTTTCCATCGAGGGCATCACCGCGGACAAAACGCTCTACGGCAGCGTCGGCATGCGCACCAGCGTGCTGGTCGGCGCGGTCTTTCTCAACGCTTTTGTCCCGACCGGCTCCGGGGCCGGCACCGCGTTCGCAGCGATCGATGCGCTGACGACGCTGCTCGAGCTGCAAACCATCGCCGACGCGATCAAGACCGAAGGCGGCGCACCGCCATCACCGGTGGCCTATGGCGAGACCGACCGCGACATCAGCAACAGCCAGCCCGGCGGGCAGTTTTATCGCGTCTCCGGATCAGTGCCGTTTATCGTTATTGGCACGGTCTGATTTTCGGTTCGGCGGTCGCGAGGCGGCGCGACAGGCCCAGTACCACCCCGCCACCCCCCACAGGAGAGTGAGCCATGGCTGCTACAGGAGTGCTTGGGTCCCGGCTGTACGTTGGTCCGGTTGCGCTTGCCGATATCGAGACGAATGCTGACGCATTGGCGGACTTTACCGCGCTGACCATCGCGGTCGAGATCGGACTGATTGATAACATTGGGGAATTTGGCAAAGTCCATGACATGGTCTCATTCCAGGCAGTGGCGACCGGCAGGACGTATAAGCTCAAAGGCGGCTACAACCAGGGCGCTCTCCAGCTGACCATGGGCTCCGACCTCAGCGACGCCGGCCAGCTGCTGATGTACCAGTACGGCAACGCGCAGGACCAGAACACCTATCCGTTCCGCATTACGTTGGTCGGCATGGCTTCCGGATATGACAACGTCTTCTTTGGCGGCAAGATTTTTAGCTACCGCCAGCAGCTCGGATCGGTGAACAACATCATCAAGGCGCAGGTTAATATCGAGATCAACACCGACATCTACTTCGGCTAACAGGAGCGTCTCATGCCGCAACTGACCGCCGGCGACGTGCCGATCACCCTGGCGGGTGAGACGCGCATCCTGCATCCAACCCTGCGGGCCATTACTCAGATATCGAATGTGTATGGCGGCCTTGGCAAGGCCCGCTCGGCGCTGGTCGAGCAGGACTTCAGTGCCGCCTGCACGATCATTCGATGGGGGCTCAATCTCAACGACGCTGAAGCCAAGCGGCTGCCGGACAAGGTGTTCGAGACCGGCCTGACGTCCGACCTGCTGATCCCGCTGATCCGCTACGTCGCGATATTGGCCAACGGTGGCAAGCCACTGCCGGACGAGCCCGAGCAGGTGGTCGACGACGAGAGTGCGGAGGGAAACGCACCAGCCTGACGATCGAGGAGCAGGTCGACCAAATCTTTTCGGTCGCCACCGGCTGGCTCGGTTGGACGCCGGAGGTGGCCATGACGACACCGCTGGCGATGATCAACCTCGCGCTCGAGGGGCGAATTGACTTTCTGAAGAAGACCAATCCCTGGGGTTCGGGCAAGGACGAGGATGCTGACGACTGGCAGCATCAAAAACCGGATCCCGAGGGCGCGGCGCGCAAGCTGATCGAGTTCGCCAAGGCGCGTAAGGCGAAGCCGTTGCCGACAAAACAGGAGGGTTGATGGCTGACGAGCGCGCCCAGGTTTCGCTGACGTTCGACGCCTCCGGCGCGCAAAAAGGCGCGGCGGACTTCAAGGCCGCGGGCGATGCCGTCATCGCGACTGAGCGCGCGGTCGAGGCGGCGTCGGCAAAGGCGGCCGGCAGCATTGAGCAGAACGAGCGCAGCAAGGCGGCAGTTCGCCAGGCCGGTGCCCGGGCTGCCAAAGCCGCCGGCCAGGCCGATGTCGAGGCCGCGGCGCTGGCCGGGAATGTCTGGGCTACTTCGACCCAGCGCGTGCTGACGTCGACCAGCAGCATCGACCGCACGCTAAGGACGATGGCCAACAGATATGATCTGTTCGGGAAATCCGCCCGGGATGCGCAGCGGGACGTCGACAGGCTTAGCGACATCATCGCCAAAGGCGGTCCGAAGGCCGAGGAGGCGGCCCAGTATATTGCCGCCGCCCAGGCCAAGCTGGCGGCAGCCCAAAGGGAACAGGCGGACCCTGGCGGTATCGCGCGGTTAGAGCAGCAGACCAGGCGGGTTGAGGAGCTTGCCCGCAAATACGATCCGCTCGGAGTTGCTGTCAGGCAGGCGAAGAAGGACGTCGAGGACCTCAATAAGGCCATGGCCGGCGGTGGGCAGAACGCCTCGATCGCTGCCGCAGCGGCCCCTGGTGCGCAGCGGCACTTAGCGGCCGCTCAGAAGGCGCAGACTGATGTCGGCATCGATCCTGCGCTGGCCGACCAGAAGAAAATGATCGAGGAACTCACTCGCGTTTATGACCCGTTGGGGACGGCAGTCGCAGGTGCGACGAAGCGGGTGCAGGACCTGCAGAAGGTTATCACCGAAGGTGGTCCGCACGCTGCCGAGGCGACCAAGCTGCTGGCGCATGCGCAGAACGAGTTGACCGAGGCGCAGGCGAAGCAGGCCGCGGGCGACCCGAAGCTGCTGGCGGAGCGTAAGGCGCTCGAGGCTGAGTTTGCGCCGTTGAAGGCACGCACGGACGAATACAACGCCGCTCTGACGCGCCTGCAAAAGTCTGTCGCCATGGGGATCGTCACCGACCAACAGGCGGAGGTGCAGCGCAAACAGCTGACGGCACAGTTCGAACGCGACAAAGAGCATATCGACCACGCCGAAAAGGGCATGACCAAACTCGGCCACAGCACTGCCGGCGTGAAGCGGGAAATGCTGGTCCTGTCGCACGAGCTGCTGATGGGAAACTTCACGCGCCTCGGCGGCTCGCTGATGGTGATGGCGGAACTGGCCGGCGGCGTTGGTGCGGCGCTTTCCGGCGTGGCGAAGTTCTTGGTCACGCCGATGGGATTGGCCATTGCCGGCATCGCTGCAGTGACGGCGGCGGTCCTCGGCATGGGCGTCGCTGCCGAGCGGTCGCAGCGGCAGTTGATGGACATGCGCAATCAGCTCTCCGGTATCCGGCCGGACTTCGGCCCGGCGGC
>Ga0105239_10010920_pt1 | contig 10146 bp, 12 predicted proteins | sample KBSC44metaG_FD_92761 | JGI IMG/M metagenome (GOLD analysis project Ga0105239, IMG submission 92761) | Corn rhizosphere microbial communities from Kellogg Biological Station, Michigan, USA - KBS C4-4 metaG | ecosystem: Host-associated > Plants > Roots > Rhizosphere > Soil | place: Michigan, USA...
CTGATGCCGCGGCTCAAAGCCTGGCTGGAAGAGCACGACTATCCGTTCGAATTCTCGACCGAAGCCTCGATCAACATCGCTGACGACAGCGAGCTGTTGCAGGCCATGAAGGATGCGAACTTCTTCGCGATTTTCGTCGGCATCGAGAGCCCGGATCCCGAGACGCTCGTGCAGATGAAGAAGAAGCAGAACACCAGGCGCAACATCGCCGAGTGCATTCACAAGATTTATAGCTACGGCATGTTCGTCACCGCCGGCTTCATCGTCGGGTTCGACAACGAAAAGGCCTCGATGGGACAGGCAATGGCCGACTTCATCGAGGAGGCGAGCATTCCAGTCTGCATGATTGGACTGCTTTATGCACTGCCTGGCACACAGCTCACACGGCGGCTGGCCGCGGAAGGCCGCTTGCACCAGGGCCATGACCTCATGAACGTCGAGCAGGCGGGCGATCAGTGCACGCTCGGCTGCAATTTCGATACCAAGCGTCCGCTTCGTGACATCCTTGCCGATTACAAGGCCGTGCTCGGGCACGCCTACAGCCCGACGGCATATGCAGGACGGCTGTCGCGTCTCGCCGCCATGCTCGACCGGTCCGACCGGCGCCGCGACCTGCCGGATGGCGATGTGCGCAAGAGGATTGGCGGCATCGATAGCGTACACAAGATCATGCGGGCCGTGCCGGAGGTTCGCGAGCCGTTCTGGAAGACCTTCGTCGAGGTCGCCAAGACCAATCCAGGTGCACTGCGTTACATCGTCATGCTGATGGCGTTGTACATGCACCTCGGGCCGTTCTCGAAGCATGTGATCAGTGAGATTGACCGCCGCATTGCCGAGCTGGGCGGTATGCCTCCGGTGAGGGCCACGGGGGTTAGGCAGGCGCTACCGCCAGCGACGGTGTAGCCACAGCCACTGATCGGGATATTCGCGGATCCAGCCCTCAATCACCGACGTGACCGCCTGCATCGTTCCCTTAACGTCGATTTGCCCGGAGGCGTCGCGGACGGGCTTCACTTCTTCAGACAGTTCGCCACGAAAGCGGTGTCCGGGTAGGCGGATGATGCGCACGCCATGAACCGGGCACTCGATCTGCCGCAGCAGTCGGGCCAGCATCGGATTGGCCTTGGTCTTGCGGCCAAAGAAAGTAACCTCGACGCCGTTGGTCAGATATTGGTCGACCAGCATCCCGACGTGCTGACCGTTTTTCAGGGCTTCCGCAAGTCGTAGGGGAGCGTCACGACCAGCCGCAATAAGCGTACCCATGTTCACGGCCCGCATATCCTGGATGATGCGGTCGGCGGACGCGATGTTGGGTCGGCGATACAGGATCGCGGTGTCCAGCCCGTGTGCGACGCCTGCCAGCGCGGGCAGTTCCCAGTTGGCAAGATGACTTGCAAAGATCAGCGCCGGTTTGCCGTCGAGCCGCAGCTGCGTAAACAATTCATACGAGCGCTTGTCGATTTCGATCCGGCTATCCTCGGGCCGTGCGGGATCGTACTTCCAGATGTGATCAAGATGCGCGAATTCGGCGCCTACACGACCGAGATTGTCCCAGACGCCTGCGAGAATGGTCTCGATCTCTGCAGGCGATTTCTCCGGAAATGCGGCGGTTAGATTGGCTCGACCAGTCTTTTGCTCCCGCATCATGGGCCCGATTGAGCGAGTGATCCGGGCGAACAAGTTGGCGGTCTTGGTCGGATCGAAATGGCGGGCGGTGCGCAGTATTCCGATCGTCAACGCGCCCACCGCCGCTTGGCCCAGGAGCTTGGCTACGTCACGAAATTGGGGCCTAGTCCGCATTGCAACGACAATCTTGGCTTACACTTTCGGCTTTCCACGGGCTTCAGCGCGCATCATCATACCACCGATGCGCGATGCGATCAAAGACACCGACGAGTTGCGCAGGGCAGGCCTCTCGGATCGAGCTTCGTCCGGAGAAAATGTCCGTTAATGGGATGGACCGGTTTGCTTCTCCCGCGAGGATAGTCTGCAGGGACGCCCCCGCAGCATCCGGTGAAGTAGCGCATGGACACCACCACACAGCTACTAGCCTCGATCGGAATCGATATCGGGAAGGAAGTCTTCCACGTTGTTGGTCATGCTCTCGTTCGATGCAAACTGGGGGGCTTCCTAAAGGTGATGTTTTGAAACTTCGCTTCAAGCTTGCGCGAGGCGCTCTCAGACCGCACCTGTCCTGCTAAACGCTGCCGGGAAGGCACTTGAGACCATAAGAAATTCCGCCGTGAAGCGGCCGCTCGCCGCGCGCTTGACTGACGCGGTTATCGAGGACGAAAAACGGTCGTGACCTTTAATGTGCACGAAATCCTGACCGGCCTCCTTGTCCACAGTCAACAAGCAGTTGGGCGCGCTGCAGGCTATTGCTGGATGGGGACGGCATAACGGTCTTGATCCGGAGGACGCTCCTTGGAACGATCCTTTCGAGGAGATGCGGCTTGAGGAAGAGTAGTCCTTGCGCGAACGACGCTCGCGACCTGCAGACCATCTTCAACGCTCCGCTGTTCATCGAGCACAAGCTTCCCGTAACCATGTCGGCGTCAAGGACACCAACAAGGTCTTCCATACGGGGCGGCGGCCAAGGATGCACGCCAAATCATGAGCTGTATCGGATCGTCCCAGAATATCGGGCAATTATGTTGGACGGCGGCGAGATCAAACGTGTGATGTTCGTCGATTCGAAAGATGAGAGGTTAAAGCTGTGGAAGCCGTGTCATAACATTACTGCCCCGACGAGAACAAGATGATCAATACCCTTCGCCTCCTTAACCGGTTGGAATTTCGATGCACGCTCGATGAACTTGATGATGCAACGATTGAGCGTGAACTCGGCAAGCTTTCCGACGTGCCCAGTGAACAGCTTCACGCATTCCGCGCACTCCGGACGATGCTTCGGTGGTGCACGAGACCTCCGCACCGCTACATCAAGCGCAGTCCGCTCGAAGGCTACCCGGCTCCAGGCAGCGATAGGAAGCGTAGCCGCATCCTGAGCGACGCCGAGCTCAAGTGTGGCACGCGTGCGAGGGCTTTTTCGGCGATATGATCCGGCTCATCATTTTGTGGGGATGTCGCAACGGCGAAATAGGACGGCTGCAGCGAGCCTGGCATGAAGGTCGCGTGGTCACCATCCCCGGAGAATTCACAAAGAACGGGCGGGCGCACGCAATCCCGATCCTGCCGATGGCGCGTGCGATCCTCGATCGACAAGAAAAAATGGGCGACAATTGGCGAGACAAGAATACCGACTATTACTTCCCCGGTCACATTAGGGGTACGCACTTCAACGATGGCTCGTGGGGGAAACTAAAAAAAAGATCGACACACGATCAGGTGTGACTGGATGGCAGGTGCGCGATCTTCGGCGTACCTTCCGATCCATGCTCGCGCGCCTCGGAATATCGCGTGAGATCGCAGAGATCATGCTCAACCATGTGACAGGCGGGGGCAAAACCGACCTCGACGAGATTTACGACAGGTATGATTACCTGCCCGAGAAACGCGCTGCGCTGCAAAGGCTCGAAGTTCACATAAAAAAATTAGTAGTTTCGTAGGAAGTCCTACGGCTCAGAGGGTATCAGGTGTTCTAAGCTCGTGCTTGACCTGCTCCGCTTCGTACCAGAACTCATCTATGCGCCCTTCCGGCTTCCCGGCTGCTTCCCAGAGCTTATACGCGCGTGCACGTATATCGTCCTCGTAGGCATGCGTCATGTGGACCTCCCAATGAGGCGCGGCCTCGAAAGCGGGTCTGCTGGTTTGCTCGTATAGCGCGGCGGTTTGGAGATTATCGAGCCTGCCCTTGATCTCATCTGCGAACCTTGCCAGACGCTCCACCGTCGCCTCATCGCTGATCAGGGGGATCGCGCGGTTGGCCAGTTCGAACTGATGTTGCAGCCTTTGAAGTTCTTCTCGATAGCCCATGAGCTGCTCCGGCTGCTTATATGACGCGGCAGAGCGAAGAATGTTCGTAGGATTACCCCAATGATCCCGGGCCTCAGGATTTCTTCGGTAGCGATTGTCGCACGGCCGCGTTGCTTCAGAATCGACGCCCGTCGTGCTGTGCAGCGCCGATCGGAATCGGTTGGTAACAGGAGACTTAGTTTTGGGGAGCATTCCTGATCGGGATCAGCCAATGGCAATCGACGATTTCAAAGGGACAAGGCCGATATTTCTTCTCGAGCAATTTTTTGTGGGCCGGATCGAAGGTTGGGCGGTGGTAGAAAGTCTGGTGGGCGGGTTGCTGAAGCGCGCGACAATCGCGGCGCACGGTGAATTCGAGTCAGACACGCAAATCGTTCTATTCACCGAGACTTACACGTTCGACGACGGGCATTCTGACACGTTGCATTGGACGATACGAAAGGGCGACGAGGGTAGGTACACCGGATTGGAAAACCGACGAAGGCGATGCAATAGGCGAGCAAGCAGGTTGCGCCTTTCATTGGAAGTACACCCGCGACACCCCGCAAATCGGTGGCAAATCTTTCAAGCTGAATTTCGACAATTGGTTCTATGCAATCGACGATCGCACCTGCATCGTGCGTGGGAGTGCTGGACGTGCGGGCATTCCGTTTGCGACGGCGCACATAACATATCGGAGGCATGAATAACGGAGCTGCTTGCACAGAAAGTGGCGATCGACACCGAACTCAAAAGCCTAAAAGACCAGATTGCTGAAGAGAGCGCGGCACTGAAGAAGCCACGACAGCCGCGAAGCAGGAAGGCCGATCAAGCGACCGCATGAGGAGGGTGCGCTGCAACGTTTTCCTACACCCTATTCACTAGCTTCACATAGAACGAGGCCCGGCATGCCAAGCATACCGGGCCTCCATTCCGAACGGCGGGTCTGGTAGACCGCTCGGCAATTTCACATTTGGATCTTCGTTGTCAGAGCGTCACTATCACCCTAGTGCTTCTGCGACAACGTGAGGGCGATCGCATTTCTGAGCTGAGTTAATTCATAGGGTTTGGCGAGAACCTGGTTCCCGCGAAACGGCTCTGGGACGCCCGTCGGTCCATAGCCGCTGACGAACAGGAAGGGCAAGCCACGAGCCGCAACAGCTTCCGCCACCGGCTGTACGTTTTGGCCGTCCAAATTGATATCGAGAATTGCAAGGTCAAAATCCTCCATTTCTGCGAGAGATCGACCATCTTGTACATTCCCTGCTTCGGCTATCACTCGGTGCCCAAGCTCCTCAAGCATTTCGACCAGCATCATTCGAATGATTGCCTCGTCCTCGACCAACAATATGGAGGTTTGGTGCATGATCGCGCCTCAGGTGGTGGCCAGGCCAAAGGTCTGTCGGATGTTCAACAGCTGCGAGATTGCTGTAACGAGCTGTGCAGGAGCGAACGGCTTCTGCAATATGATGCTGTTCGGAACCCCTAGCACCGGCCAATCGTGGGCTGCATTTCCGGTAATATAGACTATAGGAAAAATGGGATCGATCTCCCGCGCAGCTCTGGCGAGGTCCCAGCCATCGCACCGACCCAGCAGTTTGATGTCAGTTATGAGCGCACGATAAGAGGTGTGCCCCCCTTCAGGAGCGTCACCGCTTCTTCCCCGGTACTCGCGAGTGCTGCTTCAAAGCCACCTTCGTTCAAGGCGTCCTCGACGATCCCTTGCACCGCAGCGTCATCTTCGATGACAGAATGGTAGGCAATTCAGGCGCTTTCCCCACTTTGACTGCTTTCCCCAATCGAGCTGTATGTTACAAACAGCACACAACCGGTTGGTTCCATGAAGCTGAAAAGGTTGCAAGGCCTGCATCAGACGAAACCAGATCGGTCATTGGCCTTTTTCTTTTTGGTCCGACCACGCAAGAAGCTGACGCAGATCTCTCCACCGTTGACCCCATCGAGCTGGCAGCGGTGGTAGGCGAGGCCGGTCGAGGAAAGCAGCAGGAAGAACTCCTGCAATGCCAAACCTTCAATCGAAGTTTCAACCACCAGTGTCGCGCTATCGTCTGACACATCCTTGATGGTACAGGCACGGCGCCACGTGCCATCGATAGCCATCATATGCGCTGGGAACGGGTGCTCAAACGTGACGCGCCCGGTGTGTTGTTCTTTGTCTTTGGCCATTCATTCGGGAGAGCAGCACTAGACCGACCGCTTCGTACCCCGGAGGGACTAAAAGATCGTAAGCAAATGGGAAAAACTGGCAAGCTGCGCGCCGCAAGGGAGATGGCCTAACCAGGTAATCCCGCAAAGGAAGCCGCCTGCTACTACTCGCGAGCCAAAACAGCAGACCGGAAGGCCCTCGCATCGCAGCAAGAGCCGCTCAGATCAGTTGTCGCTGTGAGATGAGTTTGCGGCGCAACAATTCCCGTCGAGGAACCTGACTAAGCCGGCACCTTTAGTCTCAGGCTAGGACCCGCAGACTGCTGGCCTGCGCCGCGGCGCCTCCATGATGCAGACGCACCCTAGGCGAGACCCGCAATTCCTCCCCCAGAGGAGATGCACATGCAGCGCAGCTGGTTGGTTATCATCGCGGCCGTTGGGATAGTGTTGTTGTTTCTCCCCATGCTCGCCAATCGTGAGCGGCGTGCCCGCTCGCAGATTGCCTCAGAACACGTTATCGCCCAGCTTGGAGCTATACGACGACTCGGCCTTAGGAAGATAAGCGAGAGCAGCCCTTAGATGCGCAACGAACGCTGAGGTAACGAGAGCGATGCCGATGGCGAGTGAATAAAGAAAACGAGCCGCGCGAACGCGGCCTTTTTACTCTCCGTTAGGCTCGCCGCCCAAAGTTCTAATCGGTTCAATGAATCTTTATTGGCCCCATGGGTAAGCCATTGGCGTTGTTCATTTAGGAGCGCGTCATCCATGAGCCTCGCCGCGGCATTGATCTACTGGATCATCATTGTTCTGTGGGTCGCCGTCTTTGCCACGGTATGCACCGCTTTCCTTCGAAATCCCCGAACGTTCGGCACGACACGGCTGCTGCTCTCAGTCATTGTCATTGATACGGTCCGAAACCTTATCGAAAACCTATATTTCGGTCTGTATTTTGGGAGCCAATACGGGCTATTCCCGGCTTCGATCCTAGCGACACTTGGCGACCCCTTTTATTTGATCCTTCCGAAAGTGATGAACGTCATTGCGGCCTCGGCCGTGCTCGGCCTTCTGGTTTTCCGTTGGCTTCCCACGGCCTCAAGAGAGCGTGCTAAAGCGGATACCGACATTCAGGCAAAGACACAGGCGTTGAACCATGAGACAGAGGAAAGGCGGCGCCTGTTCGAGACATCATTGGATCTGATTGTCGTATTGGATCGGGCAGGTCAGTATCTGCGCGTCAGTCCAAGCTCACTCGCAACTGTTGGCTACCGCCCTGGGGAAATGGTCGGACGAAACGGCAGGGAATTTGTTCATCCCGATGACATCGAAAGCACCCGCTGCGAAATGCTGCTCGCCCGCACCGGTGAGCATATTCGGAACTTCGAAGCCAGATACCGTCACAAGAGCGGTCGAATAGTGCCATTGGCGTGGTCGGGCGTTTGGTCCGAGCCCGAGCAAAAATACTTTTTCTTCGGGCGCGACATGACGGAGGCTAAATCAGTGGAGACACAGCTCCGTCATTTAGCGCATTTCGACCAGCTGACTGGCCTTCCCAATCGTTTCAGTTTGCGCGGCGATATCGAGAAGGCATTGAACGGGGGCAATCTAGCTCCCCAGCTAACCGTCGCCGTCCTCGATCTTGACGGGTTCAAAGACGTCAATGACACGCTGGGCCACGCGGTTGGCGATCGTCTGTTGCAGGAAATCTCGGAGCGGCTGACATCCGCATCGGATGCACTACGGGTCTACAGGTTGGGTGGAGACGAATTCGTGCTTCTTATCGACAATTGCGGTGATCCGTTAGTTGCGACCGAGATCATGGAGACGGTCATGAAGCGCCTGACTGCACAAATTCACGTTGAGGGCCATCAGGTGTTCGTTGCGGCGAGTGTCGGTCTTGCGATTGCGCCAGTGCACGGGCTGAACGCCGATGATCTGCTGGCAAATGCAGATCTCGCGCTTTATCATGCCAAAGCTTCCGGCGGTGGTTCATGTCAGTTGTACGTTCCCACTCTACGTGCAGGGGCGCAGCATCGACGCGAGCTTGATGTCGAGCTGCGTCGTGCTTACTCGAATCAAGAGTTCGTCTTATACTTTCAGCCTCAGGTGAGATCGAGTGACGGCGTCATCACTGGAGCGGAAGCCTTGCTTCGGTGGCAGCATCCGGAGCGAGGCATTTTAGCGCCGGCGGCATTCATCGACGCACTCTGCAATAGCGCCGTCGCGGTTGAGACAGGCCGATGGATATTGGCCACGGCGTGCAAGACGGCGGCCCTTTGGCGCGCAAAAGGTCTGCCCCCCATCCGCATGGGGGTGAATCTCTTTCCAGCCCAATTCCGCAATGGCTCGCTGCTGCAGGACGTTGAGCAAGCCCTAGCCGAAAGCGGGTTACCCGCCGAAGCGCTTGAATTGGAAATCACCGAGAACATTGCCCTCGGTCGAGAGGAGGAAACACTACCGTCCCTCAAAGCGTTGCGAGCGCGAGGCGTCGCAATTGCCTTTGACGATTTCGGCACCGGCTATGCCTCACTGAGCTGTTTGACACGGTATCCACTCACGCGAATAAAGATCGACCGGAGCTTCATCCAGAAGATCGATGCGCAATCTCCGTTGGAAGATACGGCCATTGTTCGCTCAATCATTATGATGGGCCGCAACCTGGGACTCGATGTCACCGCCGAAGGCGTTGAAACTGCAGCTCAAGCGGATTTACTAGGCGCGGAAGGTTGCGCGGAATTACAAGGGTTCTTGTTCTCACGGCCTCTTCCGGCCGACGCATTTGAACGTTACATAGGATCGGAGGTTCTGAACCATCGAAAATTGGTGGGAAGGAAGTGACGGTCCGACTTACGTTCGCATGGCGCTTCAATCGCTCGGCGACACTGACCAGCCGTTTTGCGCCGACCATCCGGAAACTCCGTGACGAGAAAATCCTTGGCGCGCCGATCGATGAGCCTGAATTTTCCGTCCGGAGGCGTGACGATCCGGTCATCCTAGACCTCAAAATCCTCATCCGAAGGCGGTAGTTGTTCCGAAGGTTGGCCTTCCCTTTAGACCTGGTCTGGCCATGCCCCCCTAGAGTGGCGTGTAAATTTTCCCAATGGCCGCTGGAGCCTCTGTTCTTGTAGCGATGCGACGCGCCCCGGGACTGCCGGCCGATCCACGTGATGCGCTGCAACGAGACCGCTGCTTTGCTGCGGCGCGCCTACGCGCATCTCGCTCCCAAGGCCGCAACATCGGTATGCACTCACCTTTTGCCGACACATGAATGCGTCTTCAGGAACACCCCTCGTGAGTTTGCATTGTCCTTTTGTTTTCGATTTGTAATGAGGCCGACCGTGCGTCTCCTTTATAGAATAGTCGCGATTGCGACAGTCCCGGCTTGGATGTGGACACATGCAGAGTCGGCTGCAGCCGAGGACTTCAATGAGAGATGGTCGATCATTCCAAAAGCACACGCCGAGCCGGCTCCTGAGCCAACGGAACAGACTAATCAGAGCCCGCAGCCGCAACCTCGGATTGGACAAGAGCCGACGCGTAGTTCGGAAGATCATTCAGCCCCTCGATCTTTCAACCGAGTGTTCTCCGGGAAGGCCTCCTACTACTCGTATTCGAAAAGAAAGACAGCGAGCGGCGCCACGTTTGATCGGAATTCGCTAACTGCAGCTCATCGCAACCTGCCGTTCGGCACGCATGTTCGCATCACTGATCTGAAGAGCAGCAAATCGGTGGTCGTTCGGATCACCGATCGCGGACCGTGGGTTCGCGGCCGCGTCATCGACCTTTCGCTTGGCGCCGCGCGCAGCTTGGAGATTACCGATCGTGGCGTCGTCCAGGTTCGCGCAGAGGTGCTTTAGCTAGTATCCCTTGGCCGTCACGACGGCCTCATTTCGGTTGGCCTTATAAATGCGCTCGGGTCGCGAGGCACTCCTTGCGGGCAGGTAGTGTCGCGACTTGAGCCAACGGTCCCCCAGCCAGAACTTCAGGTCGGATCGCATTCCGGGCGGTATGAGGGACGGCCCACCCGATGCTCGGAAGAGACATCGCCGAATTTGACGAACCCTGACTCGTTCC
>Ga0105239_10010922_pt1 | contig 10144 bp, 8 predicted proteins | sample KBSC44metaG_FD_92761 | JGI IMG/M metagenome (GOLD analysis project Ga0105239, IMG submission 92761) | Corn rhizosphere microbial communities from Kellogg Biological Station, Michigan, USA - KBS C4-4 metaG | ecosystem: Host-associated > Plants > Roots > Rhizosphere > Soil | place: Michigan, USA...
GACATGGCTCGCGAACTCGACGCCAAATTGCCGCAGCAATTGTTTTGCGATCGCTCCGGAAGCGACACGAGCCGTCGTCTCACGGGCAGACGCGCGTTCGAGGATGTTTCTCAGATCGCGTGTCTGAAACTTTTGTCCGCCGGCCAGATCGGCATGACCAGGCCGCGGGCGTTTTACAACACGCGGATTTGCGGGCTCGGCGTCGATCGGTTCGCTCGACATGATCTGCTGCCAGTGAACGAAGTCACGGTTCTCGATCATCAGCGTGATCGGCGATCCAAGCGTTTGACCGTGGCGGATGCCGGACAGGACCTGAACTTCGTCCTTTTCGATCTTCATGCGGCCGCCGCGCCCGTACCCCTGCTGTCGCCGCCAGAGCTCATGATTTACTGCGGCGATGTCGATGTGAAAACCGGCCGGCAGGCCTTCGATGATCGTTAAAAGCGCCTTGCCGTGCGATTCGCCTGCGGTTGTGAACTTAAAGAACATCTGGGTTTTTTGCCGCGGATTAGATCGATCACGCGGATCAAGAAAAAGATTTACGTTGCTTCGTATCCGCGTTTATCCGGGCTAATCCGCGGCGTAGAGTTTTTTCTGCGAAAGACGATCAAGCCGATGCTGACGATGATGATGGCACCACCGAGAAAAGTTTGCGGCGGTAAGGTTTCGCCGATCGTCACCGCACCGACAAAGACGGCGATCAGCGGCGTCACTAGCGAGATCATCATCGCCTTGGTCGACTCGATACGACTCAGAAGCCAATAGTATAGCCAAAACGCGGCGATCGTGCCCGCCAGCGTCAGATATAGCACGCAGATCAACCCGGTCCATGTCCAATGATAGTTAAACGGATCGCCCTCGACCAAAAGGCTGTAGACGATGATGAGCGGCAAGCCACAAAGCATCTGGCAGAAGAGCAGCGAAGCAGGATGAATGCCGCCGGCCTTTGCCTTCACGAGGATCGAAGACTGAGCGGCGCAATACGAGCCTCCGACTACCGCCGTGCAGCCCGCAAAGGCGAGCCAATTCTCGACCCGCAACTGGTCGATGAAGACTATGGTGACGCCGATCATGCCCAAGACGACTGCGAGTATTTTTCGCTTAGTGATGCTCTCATTGGGCAGGAATATCCAGGCCAGAACAAGGCCGAACAGCGTGATAGTCGCCTGCAGGACGGCCGCAAGGCCGGAGGTGATGTACTGTTCAGACCAGAAGACGGAGCTATAATTGAACGAGAACTGCAAAACGCCGGTAAGTGCGATAAGCCGCCATTGTGAGGCCGCACGCGGCAGCGGGATCTTCTGGACGCGAATGATGAGAAAAACGATCGCGGCCGAAAGGACAAATCGCGTTGCGGCAAAGCCGATAGGCGGCAGATCACCAAGGCCGATCTTGATAAATATCCAGGTCGTTCCCCAGATCAGGCACAGGATGAGCCAGACGATGATGCGCGTGATAGGCACCTTACGTTCGCTCGAAAAAGCTCAGGCTCGTCTCGCCCTGTTTCAGGATTCGCCACCGGCGCAGATCGCCGGTCGCATCGGGGATATGCTTCTTTGTGTGGTGCTCGACGACTAGTATGCCGCCATCGCTTATCAGATCGTGCGACGGGTCACCAAAGTCGGACAGAGCAAGGCCGTACTCGGAATCATATGGCGGGTCAAAAAAGGCGATGTCCCAGCCGCGAGCGTGTTTGCGTCCGGTGAAGGTCTCAGCGGGGAGACAGATGATCTCGGTTTGATCTTCAGGAACCTGCAGCTTGTCTAGATTTTCCTCGATCAAGGCGCAAGCGCGGCGTGAGCGGTCGACAAAGGTAACGAAAGCGGCGCCGCGCGAGATAGCTTCTATTCCGATCGCGCCGGTGCCGGCGCAGAGGTCGAGAAAGCGGGTTTCCTCATTGATCTGGGGGGCAAGAACATTAAAGAGAGTCTCTCGCAGCCGGTCGGATGTTGGACGCGTCTTTTGGTCGGCCGGGCTTCGCAAAACCCGACCGCGATACTGGCCGGAAATAACACGCATCGAGAATATTTTATCGAAGTGAGGCGGGAGGTGACGAACCGCAAAGACAAATAATCAGACCCGTTCGTATATTGTCAATGCTTCGTCGTCCTTGACGATCGCGCGCCAGCGTTTAAGGAGCCCGAGCTTTTCTGGGAACGTTATCGATGCGTCATGCTCGAGGACCAGAAGGCCGCCGGGCCGGATGGAAAATCCGTTGCCGAAACATCGCAAAAGCTGGTCGTAATCGGCGTTGCACGGCCTTCCGCAGTAAACGATGTCCCAGAAGCGCCGGCGTCGGCCCATTCGGCGAAGGAATGGAACCGCTTCCATCGCGAAGAGCTCGTGATGACCGTCTCGAACGCCGCATTTTTCCAGATTTCTCTTTATGCACGAACACATCCGAGCCGACCGGTCGACGAAGGTGCCGAGCATCGCCCCGCGCGAGAGGGCCTCGATGCCGACCGTGCCGTTGCCGGCGCAGAGATCGAGGAAACGACCGGCCCGAATTTTTCGCGAGAGAAGCCGAAACATTGCCTCGCGCACCTGTCGAGATGAGATAGTCGAGTTAAGAATTGCGACATTTTCGAGAAGCAATCCCTGGTGTCGGCCGTCTGTAACCTGCAGCTCGGATGTTATCCGGACAGGCGTTACTTTTTCCCAGGGCTTCTTAGTTTTTGGGCGTGCGCCGGGACGCGGCGGAGGCATTTTGCTATCAGATGCCGCGGACCGCTTCTTAAAAAACCGTTTCTTCCCGCCGCTCGGAGGCCGGTCGCGGGAGTCGCCTGAGGTATTCGGGCCTCGTTTCTGGTTGAGTTGACGTCGTCCGCCAGGGGATCTGTTAAATGACGTCCGCCGGTTTTCCATTCTATCGCCTCATTGAGAACCGCAAAACTGAGGGCAGCTTATCCCGTCTCGCCGCTTCCGAAGTTCGACTGGAGCGATTGAGGTATCGTTGGAACTTCAAAGCCAATAAAAATCGCCCAAATTAATCGCTATCAGAACCGCGCCCGCCGGCAATGGGTAAACATTCAATCAGAATATAAACAAATGCGCACCAAAAAGCTACACATTTATTTCTCTCGCAACGTCGAAGTTAGCCGATACGCGCCAACTGGAACCGCACATCCTTTGTGGCCCGCCGGATCAGCTCCTTAGTTTCCGTAGACCCTTTTCTGTCAATAAGATAGCGGTCGGCTTCGATGCGCGCCTCAGATAATATCTCAAGGTCGCGGATGATGTTCGCCATTTTGAACGATCGGATCCCCGATTGCCGGGTCCCAAGGATGTCGCCCTGGCCTCGAATTTCAAGGTCCTTTTCGGCAATACGGAATCCGTCGGTCGTTTCTTCCATAATGCCGAGGCGCTCTTTTGCGACGGCCGTCTTTTTGTCGCCGGTCATCAGAACGCAAAAGCTTTGTTCCGCCCCACGACCAACTCGGCCGCGAAGCTGATGAAGCTGCGACAATCCAAAACGCTCAGCGTGCTCGATCACCATCAGCGACGCGTTCGGCACGTCAACGCCGACCTCGATAACGGTCGTAGAAACGAGAATATTAAGCTCGCCAGAAATGAATTGGCGCATGATCTCTTCTTTTTCCGCGGACTTCATTCGGCCGTGCAGCAGGCCGACGCGAAACTTCGGAAAGATCACGTCACGCAGATCCTCATACATCTTCGTAGCGGCCTTGAGATCGACCTTCATCGATTCCTCAATGATCGGATACACTACATAAGCTTGGCGGCCGAGATTTATTTCACGGGCGATCCCTTTGTAGACGCCCAGGCGCTTGTCTTCGCCTACCACGACCGTTTTTATCGGCGTGCGGCCGGGTGGCAGTTCGTCGATCACCGAAACATCAAGATCGCCGTAGACGGTCATTGCCAGGGAGCGCGGTATTGGCGTCGCGGTCATCACCAAAATATCCGGATTGTACCCGCGGCCCTGCAGCTCGGCTCGCTGCATCACGCCAAAGCGGTGCTGCTCATCGATGACCGCAAGCCCGAGGCGCTCGAAAGCGACGTCTTCCTGGATCACTGCGTGCGTGCCGACAACGCCATTGATCTCACCCGCCGCGAGTGCGCGCTTGATCTCTTGTTTGGCGGCGTTTTTCGTGCTGCTTGTTAATAGTTCGACGCGATACCCGCTCTCAGAAAAGAAGCGTTTTGCGTTTCGCGCATGCTGTTCGGCCAGTATCTCGGTCGGCGCCATCAACGCGGTCTGGTAGCCGTTTTCCATCGCCGCAAACATCGACGAGAACGCGACGATCGTCTTGCCGCTGCCGACATCGCCCTGGATAAGGCGGTGCATCGGAGCTTCGGACTGCATATCTTCGAAGATCGCTTTGATGACACGGCTCTGAGCGTTTGTGAGCTTGAACGGCAGAAATTCCAAAAGCCGTTCTTTAGTGGTGCGGCTGATCTCGATAACCGTGCCTTTTGGTTCCTTCATTCGCTCGCCGCGCTGCAGCGCGAGCATAAATGACAGCCAGAAAAGCTCTTCGAAGATCAGACGCCGGTGCGCGGCGCTGCGGTGCATTTCGTATTCGGACAGCGGCTCGGTTTCAGGTGGGAAGTGGATCTCCCGTAACGCTCTTCCATGTGTGATCAGTTTTTGCCGAAGAATGAGATCGGCCGGAAGGCTTTCGTCGATCGATCTTGGATCGAGATCTTCAATGACGCTATGCACGATCTCGCGAAGACGCTTTGTCTGAAAAGGGCCTAGCTTGCGATAGACAGGGACGCGCCGGCCTGTGTGGATCATTGCATATGCCGGGTCGCCGGTGTCTTCTTCAAGCGATTTGTCGGAGTCTTCGGCCTCAGCGGACTTGGTCGCTGAATTTCCGGGTTCGGAAATGACTTCCTCAAAAAGTGCAGATTCCAGCGGCGGAAGGATCTCCAATTCTTCCGGCTTTTTTAGCATCAGGGAAAACGTGTTGCGCCGATTGTCCCATTCCCATCTCCCGTACGCGACAAACCGCGTTCCTGGTGGAAAGCGGTCCTCGTAATATTGGGTGATCCGCTGTGCTTGTTTTCCGGAAATGAACCATTTGACGAGAACCGGTTTAAATTGTCGATCAACATCGGCGCCGGCGATCTCAAAAAGGAACAGAGGCGCTTGACGCGGGTCGCGGCTCTTGCCGACGCGAAAGCCGCCGGAAACACGCACGACGACCTCGACCGACGCCTCGATGGCGTCATAAAGCTTGTCGATGCTGATCAGGTTCGAGCGGTCCTCGTACCGCATCGGGAAATAGTTGAGCAGGTCCTCGACCCGAGAATCGGCCGCATCGGTTTTGCCGAAATTTGCCGCGACCGCGAGCGCCAATTTACGCCCCATCGCAGCCGACAGCTTGCCGACGCCATGCTTGTGAAGCTCAACTAGAGGAGTATCAAGGCGAATGGGCATTCACCCAGATTTTAGCACGGGGAAAATTAAGACGGCGGCCAGTTTACAGTTTCGAGTTTCCGGTTATGTTTGCGAGAGTGTATCAGGCGGCTTCTTCGGAGCGAACGATCTCGAAAACGGGCACCTTACGCTCGATCATCTCCTTGGTGACGACGACCTCTTTGACCTTTTTCTCGGAGGGCAGCACATACATGCTTTCAAGTAAGATCTCTTCGAGGATCATCATCAGACCACGGGCACCGACCTTTCGTTTGTGGGCCTCCTGCGCGATGGCCTTGATAGCACCGTCTGTGAATTTGAGACCGATGTTATCAAACTCGAATTTTCGCTGATACTGTTTGACCAGCGCGTTCTTCGGTTCCGTGAGTATTTTGATGAGAGCGTGTTCGTCGAGCTCGGTCAGCGTACCAACGACAGGCAAGCGGCCGACAAATTCGGGAATGAGACCGTAATGGATCAGATCTTCGGGCTCGAGACGTTTGAGCGCTTCGACGTGACGCTCTTTGCCCGATTTGATCTCGGCCTGAAAACCGAGCGATTTGTTGCGGAGGCGTCGCTCGACGACCTTTTCAAGACCGATGAACGCTCCGCCGCAGATGAAAAGAATATTTGTGGTGTCGAGCTGTTGGAAATCCTGTTGCGGATGCTTGCGACCGCCGCCGGACGGAATGTTTGCGACCGTCCCTTCCAAAATTTTCAGCAGTGCTTGCTGAACGCCTTCGCCCGATACATCTCGAGTGATCGACGGGTTGTCGTCCTTGCGGCAGATCTTGTCGATCTCGTCGATGTAAATAATACCCTGCTGCGCCTTTTCGGTGTCGCCGCCGGCGGACTGCAGCAGACGCAGAAGAATATTCTCGACGTCTTCACCGACATAACCGGCTTCCGTTAGACTGGTCGCGTCGACGATGCAGAAGGGAACACTTAGCACGCGCGAGAGTGTCTGCGCCAGGAGCGTTTTGCCTGTACCGGTCGGGCCGATCAGGAGAATGTTCGATTTTTGAAGCTCGATGTCCGAGCGACGTTTGGCAAGCTCGAGGCGTTTGTAATGTTGATAGACGGCGACCGAGAGTCGTTTCTTCGAGTCATCCTGGCCGATGACATACTCGTCCAGAAAAGTTTTGATGTCCTGCGGCTTTGGAAGATTTGTCCTAACGGCTGAGCTTTCTGAGCGCTCGTCGTCGTGGATGATCTCATTGCAGATGTCTATGCACTCATTGCAGACATACACGCCCGGGCCGGCGATAAGCTTTCGCACGTCGTTCTGCGATTTACCGCAAAACGAACAGCAAAGGAGTTCTTCGGGTCTCCGAAAGTTTGCCATAGAGAGATTGCCGACAACCTGGGGGCGAGGCAAGAGATACCGGCCCCTTTCAACTTAACCTAACACGCAAATCGAGGTCAAGGTTTTTGGTTACTTCTCGCGGTGCTCAATGACCTCGTCGATAAGTCCGTAATCCTTGGCCTGCTGCGGATTCAGGATACGGTCGCGCTCGACATCCTTTTCGACCTGGTCAAAGTCCTGACCCGTATGCTGGGCGATGAGCCGCGAGGTCATCTCGCGCATGCGAAGAATTTCTTCAGCCATGATGCGAACATCTGTCGCCTGTCCCTGTGCTCCGCCTGACGGCTGGTGGATCAAAATTCGTGAGTGCGGCAGCGCAAACCGCTTTCCTTTTGTGCCGGCCGTGAGCAGCAACGCGCCCATCGACGCGCATTGGCCGACGCAGATCGTCGTCACGTCGTTCTTGATGAACTGCATCGTGTCGTAGATGGCCATGCCTGCCGTGATCGAGCCTCCGGGTGAGTTTATGTAGAGATTGATGTCGCGTTCGGGATCCTCGGCCTCCAGGAAAAGGAGCTGTGCAACGAGGAGGTTCGCGATCATATCGTCGATCGGCGTGCCGATAAAAATGATGCTGTCTTTCAGAAGCCGCGAATAGATATCAAAGGCGCGCTCGCCTCGCGATGTCTGTTCGACGACCATTGGTACTAGTGCCATATCCGTATCTCTCTTAAATCTATGTTTATTGAAGTCTTGCCTGAACCCGGCAGCGATAAGTGCTTGAAAAACAGCCGATTGCAGATTCTACATTAATTGCCGAATTTTGCAAGCGGCTCGTGCCGGATGAATTTTCAAAAGTTTGAGTTACGTTTTGAGTTCAAACTTTAGTTTGTCTTACGCTCGCGAAAAGCCAGCTAAAGCTGGAACCCAAAACTGGCCAACTAAAGCTGGAACTCGATACTACTTCGCAGTCTTCTTCGTCGCAGCCTTTGGTTTCTCGGTCTTCGGTTCCACCTTTGTCTTCGCCTCTCCGCCAGCTTTCGCTTTCGCTGCCTTCTTCGGTTTCTTTTCCACCTCGTCGACCTTTGGTTCGCCAACAGATTCGCCAACAGATTCGTCAACCCACGGGCCATCTGTCACGTTCGCGTTTTCGATCAGCGCCTCGATCGCTTTTCGCGTTCTCAAATTATTGCGGATCTGCGCGAGTCCGTTGTTCTTCTCAAAGTTCTTACGAACTTCATCTGGAGTGGTTCGATAATACGCAGCCATATCGTTTATCTCAGCGTCGAGTTCCTCGTCACTGACATTAACGTTTTCCATTTCGCCGACCCTTTCAAGCAGCATCGCGCCGCGAACGTCGCGTTCCGCCTGTTGACGCATCTGCGAGTACGCCATTTGGACAAATTTATCTTCGACATTCTTGACGTCGACGCCACGTTGCTGGAGGTCGCGAGCGAAGTTATTCAATAGATTTCGCGCCTGCGAGTCTATCAAGGTATTCGGAACTTCGAACGGATTATCCTCGATCAGCTTAGCGATAGCATTGTTACGAAGTCGTGCGTCGGCCTCCGACTTTGCATAAGTCTCGAGGTCGGTACGCAGCTTGTTTCGAAGGTCCGCGAGCGACTCGTACCCCTCTTCGAGGCTCTGCGCCCACTCGTCATTCATTTCCGGCGCTTCCATTCGCCCGACCGATTTGACCTTGGCCTTGTAATGAACAGTCTTGCCAGCGAGCGCAGTCGATGAGAAATCGTCAGGATACGCGACCGTAAAGTCTTTCTCTTCATCCTGACGAACGCCGTTGAGATGCTCGGTGAAGGATTTTTCGATCACCTCATCGCCAAGTTTGATCTCGAGATCATCGGCGCGGATCGGCTCGGCATTCGGGTCGTCATCAAAGGTACCTTCAAGATCAACGATGACGGTGTCGCCGACATCCGACGCGCGATCGTCGATCGGCAGCAAGGCACTCTCGCGCTGCAGGCGGTTCGCGATCAGGTCGTCGACCTCACCTTCCTCGACCGGTTTGACCCTTCGCGTTACCTCGATCCCCTTATAATTCGGTTCAGGGATCTCGGGCATCACCTCGACGTGGACGTGAAGGTTGATCGGCTGGGAGCCATTCACCTTAACATTCTCGACGTCTTCAATATGCAGCTGCGGCTCGGCAAGCGGCTGAAGATCGTGTTCCTGAATTGCCTCGCTAACTGCCGCGGGCAAAACCTTTTGCAGCACTTCGCCTCTGATCTCGTCCTTGAATCGCAGACGCACGACGTCGAGCGGTGCATAACCCTTTCGAAAGCCGGGAACGGATGCCGCGCGGGCATATTTTTGACTGACGGTTCCGTAGGCTTCTTTCAACGCATCGGCGTCGATCTGCACATGCAGTTCACGCTGTGTCGGAGAGATCTCTTTTAATTCGCTTTTCATCAACTAAGTTCTAATTAATGAAAAGAATAGCGGACAGGTAAGTGAAAGTCGAATAAGCAGTGGTCGGTGGTCGGTGGCCAGTGGTCAGATACAAAAAAAGAAAAAAATCGGGGGCCAATTTCCGACAACTGACCACCGATCACTGAAAACTGTTTTGTGGTGCCGAGGACAGGAATCGAACCTGCACGTCTTTCGACGCTAGATCCTAAGTCTAGTGCGTCTGCCAATTTCGCCACCTCGGCACGTGTTGTTCAGAGTGCGAGCTTTAGCTCGTATTCCGCGTACCCTGAACGAGCTAAAGCTCGCACTCTGAACTAAGAATCTAGCGAATCGGCCGGCGGTTGTCTACTTCTTCAGATACTTCCGCTCGTAGTCGTCCCACGACATGTTGATGTCGTAGCTGCTGCCGAGACCGGAGTGTTTTTCGGCCTCAAGGGCCTTTCGCTCAACTTTCTGAAAGAGCCTATAGCCGCCGTAACCGATGCCCGCGATGACGGCGATCCAGAAACCATACCAAAGAAGCGAAGTTACAAGCCCGAAAAGCCAGAAAAACAGCATCACGCCGAATATCAGCCCGAGCACCGTGAGAATAAGCTTTATGAAATTCATCGCTTAAGCCTCCAACATCTAACTATACGGAATATTTTCGCGATTGTTCGTGCAAATATTTACCGTATCGTATAATCGTGCGTGACAAAGCGGCGGTTCACTATTTACTTGTAACTTGTCACTGTCCACTGGAAATATCGGTTTTATGCGGTGAATAGATTTAAGAGATAAGTGGGTAGTTCGATCGGTTTAAGCAATGAGCTAGTCGCGGAAACAAAATTGGGGACCGAGGATTTAAAAATTTCGACGATCGCTGCAGGTATCGATGCGAATTTAAGCGGCACCGGCGATCAACTTGTGTCCGACGTTACGCACGACTCGCGTCAGGCGCGAGACGGCGCGCTATTCGTTGCTATCAAGGGTCTGACGATGGATGGCCATCGATTCGTTGACGACGTGATGCGCCGCGGTGC
>Ga0105239_10010923_pt1 | contig 10144 bp, 7 predicted proteins | sample KBSC44metaG_FD_92761 | JGI IMG/M metagenome (GOLD analysis project Ga0105239, IMG submission 92761) | Corn rhizosphere microbial communities from Kellogg Biological Station, Michigan, USA - KBS C4-4 metaG | ecosystem: Host-associated > Plants > Roots > Rhizosphere > Soil | place: Michigan, USA...
ATGGCGGACGGAGACGGCCTCGATGCGCTGATCGCGCTCAAACAGGAGTTCCCGCAGATGGCCGTGATCATGCTGACCACCTACGATAACCCGACCTATATGGCGCGCGCGGTTGCCGGCGGATCCGCAGGCTATCTGTTGAAAGGGGTAGATCGCGAAAAGATGCTCAGGTCGCTCCGAGCCGTCGCCCGAGGGGATAGTCTGCTCACCGGCCAGGAACTGGTACGCGCGCTCAAAGCCGTCAGTGAGACGGCGGAAGGCTCACCGGATCTGATCGTGCCGCTCACGACACGAGAAAACGAAGTGCTGCGCCTGCTCTCGACGGGGCTTTCCAATCGTGATATGGCGAACGTCCTGTTTGTCGCCGAAAGCACCGTCAAGACCCACGTGGAGCATATCCTGGGCAAACTGGGAGTTTCCGACCGTGTGCAGGCCGCGGTCTGGGCAGCCCGACATGGCCTCAGTTCCAGGCATGAGTGATCCTCCAGAGCCCTTCAAAAACTCTCTGCAGCGCCGACCGAATTCCCAGGAATTCGGTCGGCGCTCTTTTACAATCCGCCTTTTCGCGGATACCTTCCGCTGTGCGCGTACTTATAATAGAGTATGGTAACCAGAGCGCGGCGAAAGGGAGAGTGGCGTGAGCGAAATAGGGAAACGAATTTTGTGTGATGGAGCGGACTGTTCGGCGGAAGCGTCGCTGCCGATCGCTCTGCGCGCACTGTTGCGGCCTCACGATGCCGAAGGGCCAAGCGCTGCCGGTTGGCTGTTTCTCACCGGCAGCGGCCCGAGCCGCCACTTCTGTCCGAACTGCGCCTTAAAATCTCTCGATAGCATGGATACTGCCGGCGAAGACCCGATCTAGCGAAACCGAGATATGCGGTACAATGCTCACCGTGGAGGAATCGCATGACGAGTCGATCGGATCCGGATGAGCGTATCATCCCTGGCGTTATGGAAACTAACCCTACGGAACAGGTGGGGGCGGCCTCGCAAAACAGTCTGCCACTCCGTATGTATGCGCAGATCGCCCGGAACATACAGGATGCTGTGCTCGTGACAGCAGCGGAAACATCGGATTTTGCCGATGCGCGCATTCTTTACGTCAACCCGGCCTTCGAGCGGATGACCGGCTACACGGCAGCGGAGGTGCTGGAAGAGACGCCGCAGATGCTGTATGGGGTGAAGACGGACCGAGAGGTGTTGGGGCGGATCCGCACGGCGCTTCAGCGTCGGGAAGCAGTCTATGCCGAACTGATCCACTATCGTAAAGATGGCACGGAACTCGATGTCGAGCAAAACATCGAACCGCTGCTGGACGCCGCCGGGAATGCCACCCATTGGATCTCCATTCAGAGAGCGAAACAGATTCTACAGGAAAACCAGGAGCATCTGCGGATCGCGATCGACGCCGCCCATCTGGGCCTCTGGGAGTGGAACCTGCAGACAGGCAAGCTTGCCTGGTTTGGGCATAGCGAGCAACTCTTCGGCCTGGGACCGGGACAGTTCGATGGGACCTACGAGATGTTCTTCCAACGCGTCCATCCGGACGACCGGGCCGCGCTCGCGGAAGCGCGCGTACATGCGCGTGCGACCGCGTCGAAATACGAGCATATCTTTCGCGTGATTTGGCCGGACGGGACAATTCGCTGGTTGTCCGATTCCGGCCACTTTCTTTATGATTCGGAAGGCAGTGCGACTCATGTTGCAGGAGCCTTTATCGATGTGACGGAGAGGCAGCGTCTGCAGGAAGAGCGGCATCAACTGGTGGGCGTTGCGGACAGCCACGCTGCCACACTGGCGACCGCCAGACGCGTCGCCATGGATATCCTGTTGAATCGAACCGGTATGGCGGTGCTCAAGCATATCGCGGAGGCGGCGCGCACCTCCGCACAGGCTCGCTACGCGGCTATCGGCATTGCCGATAGTCGTGAGGAGAACCTGCAGGAGCTTGTCACGGTCGGCCTGACACCGGAAGAAGAGCGTTCCCTTGGACCGCGTCCGGAGGGAGACGGCATCCTGGGACTGCTTCTTGAGCGTACCATGCCGGTGCGACTGAAGGGGCTCACGGCAAGCCCGACATCGATGGGACTTCCCTCCGGGCATCCGCTGATCGGAAGTCTGCTGGGAGTGCCGATCCGTACGGGCGGGAAAGTTCTGGGCAGTCTCTACCTGATGAACCCCACCGATGGAGAGGCGTTCACCGATGCCGACGAGGCGGCCGTCACGGCATTGGCGGACTATGCGGCTGTCGCCATTCACTATCAGCATCTCCTCCATCAGCAGAGTCTGCTCACGCACCGTTTTATCAACACCCTGGAAGACGAGCGGCGCTCGGTCTCCTACGAACTGCACGACGGCCTCACCCAGTATCTCATGACCGCGCACATCTATCTGAACAACTTCTTCCATCGCTATCACAATACTCCCGAAGCGCCTGTCCCGCAGGAGTTGGAGCTGGGCTTGAAGTACCTGGAGCAGGCGGTGGGGGAGGCGCGCCGCCTTGTGAGCGGCCTGCGTTCGCTGGAACTCGATGATCTGGGTCTGGTGGGAGCGTTGCAGCGCTTGTTGGAAGAAGAGAAAGTTCGAGCTGAGTGGAAAGAGGTCGAGTTTCAGCACGACCTCGCCGAGCAGCGCTTCGATACCGCTCTGGAAACAGCGGTCTTTCGCGTGGCCCAGGAGGCGCTTACCAACGCCCGTAAATATGCAGAGACGTCCCGCATCCAGGTAGTTCTGAAGCATCAGAGGGAGACCTTGCCGGGCCGTTCGTCGTTGCTGCTGGAAATACGTGATTGGGGCAAAGGCTTCGACCCGAAGAAGACGCGCGAATCGTACGATCATCTGGGAATGCACAGTATGGAGGAGCGTGTTCTGCTGATGAAGGGTCGGTTTGAGATCGTCAGTACGCCTGGGGAGGGAACCCGGATCCAGGCCGTGTTCCCACGCGGTGATTAGACGCACGGCCTGCCTCCGTCCAGAGACACCGCAGCATATCGGCCTCCGCGCCTCCGCGGGGGCAATGGTTTGCCTCTACAATCCGCCCTTTCGCGGATAGATCCCTTCTTGTGTTCTCCTATAATAGAATCAAATCCGATTGTGATTACCAAAAAGGGGGCACCGGCTGATGTTAAGGGACACCACGATGTTTGACCATATTCTCGTCTGCTGTGACGATTCGGAACCGTCGCTGGCCGCCGCGCAGATCGCGGCGGCCGTGGGGCGTGGGATCGCCTCACAGACCACTCTGCTCACGGTAATGGACCCACAGAGCGTCATTTTGCCGGTTCAGCGAGGAGGCGGGCCAGGGGCGTCGGATGCCGAGACGGGCGCCTGCTTTCGGCAGGAGACGTACCTCGGCGTGGAAGAGCCGGTTGGGAAACTCTTTCGGGATGCCGGAACGCCCTATCAATGGCGCTTTGAGGTCGGCTCTCCGGTCGAAAAGATTCTGGAGGTCGCGCGGGAGATCGATGCGGATCTGATCGTGCTCGGCAATCGGGGCAGAGGCGGATGGAAGCGGCTTCTGCTGGGCAGCGTCTCGGATGGCGTTCTGCGCCACGCCCACTGTTCGGTCCTGATCGCGCGTGGTAAGAATACGCCGCAGGAGAAGATCGGTTTCGAACACATTCTACTGGCATCCGACGGCTCCGAAAACGCTGCCGTCGCCGCGGAAGTCGCGGTAGAACTGGCACAGAAGTTCGCCACCTCGTTGCGAGTGCTCAACGTCGTGGAGCCTCATACCGCCCTGCCGGTTCGCTCCGACGATGACTATGTGCTGGTGACCCATGCGGGGCCGGAAGTCGTGGCGGGACGTATCCGGGAGAAGATACGCTGCAGTCTGGTCGATGCGCAGCGTAAGGCCGGCGTCTACTACACGCTGCATCAAGAGCCGGGACTGGCCGAAGAGACGATCCTCCAGTTCGCGGAGAAGCACGGTTCCGACCTGATCGTTATGGGCAGTCGGGGACTGAGCGATCTGGAGCGTATCCTGGTAGGCAGTGTCTCCAACTATGTGGTGCACGAGGCGCCCTGTCCGGTCTTGATCGTGCGTTAGACGCGATCTTAGAAGGAATACCCTCGCCTTCTCTTCTTCGAAAGAGATCGTGCCGAGTTCGGAACACGCCAGGACGCACTCCGAGGCTCGAAAAGACGAGTCAGGAGCAGCGTAATGAGAGTGGTTGGGGAGTCACAGGAACTTCGTCTCTGGGGCGAAGACCTTTTTCGTGGAGTGTTGGAAGCGGCCCCGGACGCGATGGTGATCGTCGATGCGACGGGAAGCATCGTTCTGGTGAATGCACAGACCGAACAGGTCTTCGGCTATCCGCGTGAGGAACTCTATCACCATTCGGTGGATATCCTGTTGCCGGAAGGCTTTCAAGCCCTGCACCGCCAGCATCACGCCGACTACTTTACAAATCCGCAGACCCGGACCATGGGCGCCGGCAGCGAACTCTATGGTCGGCGTAAAGAGGGAACCGAATTTCCGGTCGAGATCAGTTTAAGCCCTGTGCAGACAGAAGCGGGCCTGTTCGTGATTGCAGCCGTGCGAGACATCACGGATCGGAAAACGCTGCAAGCGCAGCTGGTCGAGGCGAACAAGCTGGAGAGCCTCGGTCGTCTGGCGGGCGGCATCGCGCACGACTTCAACAATCTGCTGATGGCGATCCTGGGTTATACCGAATTGGCGCAGGATGTGGTCGCTTCCAACTCGGAGGCGGCGCAGTTTCTGACCAACATTCAGGCGGCGGGGGAACGCGCCGCGACTCTGACGCGGCAGCTCCTGATGTATGCGCGCCGGCGTATGGTCGCTTTTCAGAGTGTCAACTTGAACGTCGTGATCCGTGGGATGGAACCGATGCTGCGCAGCACCGTCGGCCCCCAGTATGACCTGACTATCGTTCTGACCGAGCCTCTCTGGAATGTCAATACCGATGTCTCTCAAATGGAGCAGGTGCTGTTGAATCTGCTCATCAACGCGCGGGACGCGATGCCGGACGGCGGCCGTATCGTGGTAGAGACGGCCAATGTGGTGCTGGACGCCTCCTATGCGGAGACACATCCCGGCGTCACCATAGGTGAATATGCGATGCTCGCGGTCACAGACAACGGGATGGGCATGACCGCGGAGATCCAGGAACATATTTTTGAGCCGTTCTTTACCACCAAAGAGGTCGGCAAGGGCGTCGGGCTCGGGCTGGCGACCTGTTACGGTATCGTCAAACAGAGCGGCGGCTCTATCGGAGTCTACAGCGAAATCGGCAAAGGCACTTCCTTCAAGGTCTGTCTGCCGCGTGTCCTGACGCCTTCGATCGTCCCCGCAACGCCTCCTCCTGTCGAACTCTCCAAGGGGTCTGAGACGATACTCCTGGTGGACGATGAGCCGATGGTACGCGATGTCGCAGCCCGCGCGCTGCGCGCGCAAGGCTATCAGGTTCTGGAAGCGGAAGACGGGATCGAGGCGCTGCTGCAGCAGGCCGCATATAAGGACGAGATCCACGTGCTGGTGTCTGACATGGTCATGCCCAGAATGGGAGGCCAGGAGCTGGCGGCTCTGCTCCGAGAAGTGCGTCCCGGTATTCGGGTGCTGCATATGTCCGGCTACACCTCCACCCGTGTGCATCCGCAGGGGGCGTCGGAACCGGACGATGCGCTTCTCACCAAACCCTTCACCTCTGTGGACCTGCTTCAGAAGGTACAGGAACTGCTGAAGAGATAAGGGATCACGAGGATCGTGGTCCCCTTATCTCTCTCCTCCTGCCCCACGCGACAGGAGAAGCGATTTATCCGTGCCGGGCGCCGGTGGAGTCATAGGCGGACCGCCAAACGCTTACTGCGGGTTCAGCAGGAACTCATGGGCGCTGCCTTGAAACGATCCGTGCCCTACGATCTGACCGCTGCTGTTGATGCCGACGGCATCCTGAAGTACCCATCCGGGCGCACTGTCCACGAGAGTGTTCAGATCCAGCATCTGCCCGCTACGATAGACGAAGGCATGCCCTGTGCCATTCGACAGCGTTGAGGTTCCAACGATCACACCGGTGGCATTGATGCCACGCGGACTGCTGGAAGAGCCGCCGAGCGTGCCCAACGGCGTCACCTTGCCGCCCTCCCACAGGGCGCCATGCGGCGTCCCATCGCTGTCCGGAATGTAACCCACCACCTGGGACAGATCGTTGAGCGCTGTGCCGACGATCGCCAGCGAGATCAACGTCCCATTGGACTGCCGCAACTGATTGCCCAGGAGGATCTCCCCCTTGTTGTTGATAGCGGTCGCTCTTCCTCCGCCAATTTGGGTGGCTCCTCCGCCGACCTGCCAGAGCGCCGCAGCGCTGAAATCCAAATCGATGCTGGTAAAGGTGCTGGCCCAACCGACGAATTGACCGACATCATTGATACTTACGGCGAAGCCGTTCTCGCCTCCGAACGTGGCGAGATATGTGGGTGCAGCGTGTTTGTCGGGCCAAAAAGCAGCCAGGCTCTTCTCTCGTCCGAACTGTCCGGGAACGAGATCCGCCCCCACGATCTGCCCCTTGTTGTTGATACCGCGCGCCTGTGGACCCAGCGCCGCGAGGCGGGTGAGGTTTCCATTTTCCCAGAAGGCATCTTCCATCAGGATCTGTCCGGGGTTGTTGATCGCCTGGACCCCTCCCGCAATGCGCGTATCCAGATCCTGAAGCACATACCGGCCGTTCCCGACGATGCCTACCCGGACGACGACAGGGACATTGGTCTGAACGGTGGCATTGGTGAGCAAGGTGGCGATGAGATGGTAGGTTCCGGAGGCATAGGGAGCCGTATAGACGCCCTGTGCGGTGATTTCGCCGCCGGCAGTTCCTTCCTGAATGCTCCACGCAACTCCGACAGGGGCGCCTTTCAAAGAGGCTGTAAAGGTCTGCGTGGCGCGTGGCAAAAGGGTCGATGTGCCCGGAGTGATCGTCAGGGCAGCGGGTGGATGCACGCTGACAGAACTATTGCCTCCGCACCCGCTGAGCAGAACAGCGGTGAATAGTAGAAGAATCGCGCAGAAGGGACGCATGTTACGAACTCCTTAACCAGAGGTTATAAGCAACATTGTCGGCTACGTGCCGATACCAGACATCCGCAGAATGGCGGTTTGTAGTATGCTTGCCGATAATAGATGTCCGTGGACAGGTTTGCTATGTCTCAGGCAACATGCCGAATGATAACCTGAGCAGAGGGGGAGGGGCTGCAATCGGCCATTTCGCGGACATGCAGAGGGTGCCGATTGTCCTATAATGCTATCATACAAGGCCGTCTTTCCAGGCGGCTCATCATGCATTGTGATCGCGACAAGGAGCCTTCTCATGGTGACCGGACGACGAATCGAAACCCAAGCGCATTCCCAAACGTGTTGCGAGCCACTCACTGAGAACGCTCTGCTGGAGCGCTGCCAGGCCGGTGATCCCGATGCCTGGAATACCCTGTTCCACCGCTACTCCGGAATAGTCTATAACGCCGCCTATGGCCGCTGCCGTAATCGCGATGACGCGAACGATATCGTCGGGCTGGTGTTCCTGCACCTGTATCAGCATCTGCACACCTATCGCCAGCAGGTCAGTTTCCGCATCTGGCTGTTCATCCTCGTCCGCAATACCTTTATCGACCATTGCATTCGGCCCGCCCATAAGAAGAACGTGAGTCTGGATGCCGCGATAAATTGCGAGAATGAGTCGTTTGAGGGCAGCAATCTCGTAGATCCCACGCCTTCCCCCGAAGCGCTTTGTATGCGGCGCGAGGTCGCGAAACTACTCGCCGGGGCCGTACGGAGTCTGCCCTGCAACCACCGTACGGTCCTGGATATGCACTACACGGAAGACAAGACGTATGAAGAGATCGCGGCAGCGACAGGCGTCTCTCTCGGCACCGTCAAGTCCCGCATGCATCGCGCCCGTACGATGCTGCGCGAACGCATGACTTCTGAACAGGACGCAGTGCTCGTCGCCTAACCGCCTGCCGAAATCTGCGGAGCAGTCGAATTGATTGCGCCCTGCCTCGCTGTCGGCGCTTACTATGGAAGCGGAGGATTCCTGGGAACCGTTCCGCGCCAACCGGGGACATTCGTCGGTTGGCGCGGAACCTCGGTTTTCAGGGGCGGATCGCGACTTTGAGGACGCCTTCCCGGCGTGAACCGAACAGCTCGTACGCCTCCTGGATGTCGTCCAGCGCGTAGGTGTGGGTGATCAGCGGAGTCAGATCGACGCGGTGGGTGCGCACGGTTTCGATCAGGCGGCGCATCCGCTCTTTACCGCCCGGACAGAGGGTGGTGACGATGCGATGGTCGCCCAGGCCGGCGGCGAAAGCGTCGTAGGGCATGGCGAGTTTCCCCGAGTAGACCCCCAGACTGGAGAGCGTTCCGCCGGGCCGCAGGGAGCGCAGGCACTGTTCGAAGGTCTCCTGTGTGCCCAGGGCTTCGATCGCCACATCGACTCCGCCGCCCGTCAATCGCTTGATCTCCGCGACCACGTCCTGCTCCTTATAGTTCAGCACGATGTCTGCGCCCATCTGCTTCGCCATCTCCAAGCGGCGCTCATCGCTGTCTACCCCGATGACCAGGGAGGCGCCCATCAACCGCGCTCCCGCGGTGGCGCAGAGTCCGATCGGCCCCTGCGCAAAGACGACTACGGCATCCCCGATCCGCACGCCGCCCGACTCCGCGCCGCTAAAGCCGGTGGAGGCGATATCCGCCAGCAGGATCACCTGCTCGTCGGTCACCCCGTCCGGAATCTTCGTCAGGTTCGCCTGCGCGCTGGGCACCAGCAGATACTCGGCCTGCGCGCCGTGGATCGTATTGCCGAAGCGCCAGCCGCCGATCGCTTCGTAGCCGCTGCCGTGTCCGCACTGGGAGAGATGTCCGCCCAGGCAGGCGTTGCACTGCCCGCAGGGCGTGATCGCCCCGACCAGTACGCGATCCCCGACCGCATATCCCTGAACGCCGAGTCCCAGTTCGGTGATGACCCCCACCGGCTCATGCCCGATGATCAGGCCGGGCTTGACAGGGTATTCGCCGCGCAGAATGTGCAGGTCCGTTCCGCAGATCGTCGTCAGCGTGATTCGGATGACTGCTTCCCCCACCCCGGCCCTGGGCATGGGCATCTCCCGTACCTGGATATCGTCTTTCCCACAAAACACATTGGCTCGCATCGTCTGCATCTCGCTCTCCCTTTCACCGCGTTCCACGCCGAATAGTCTCTCTTCAGTATAAGGACTATGCCCGTTGCAGCCGTCCGCAAAACGACGGATTGTCACGGTCTGCGCGTCGGCATCCGTCCGCGCTACAACCCGCCGTTTGGCGGATAGGATCGCGGTGGGGCGGGCGTTACAATGTAAAAGAGTGGAGATACGTCTTCGTGCAAACGAGAGGAGAAAAGAAGAATGTTTGCTACCATACTGCTCTGTTCGGACGGCTCCGAACACTCTGTGAGAGCGGCGCAGGCTGCTGCTGAGATCGCGCAGAAGTTTCATTCGCAGATCGTTCTGATCAACGTGTTCAATCCCTCCGCCGTGCCCATTCCCTTTGTCGGATTGCCGGAGTCGGTGATGGTGGCCGAAGGCAATCTCGACTGCTACGTTCAGGAACTGCATGCGGGCGCTGAGAGGGCGACGGGCGCGATCCTGGAAGCCGCACAGTTGCGCTACAAATGCCGCCGCGAAATCGGGCACCCCGTAGATCGCATCGTGGCGGTGGCACGCGACCTCCAGGCCGATCTGATCGTGCTGGGCAGCCGAGGATTAAGTGGATGGAACTCTTACCTTCTGGGCAGCGTCTCTGATGGTGTCCTGCACCACGCTCACTGCCCGGTACTGGTCGTTCGCTAACATGTAGAGGCGCCGGCTCCGGGTTTGTACAGACCAGAGGCGGGAGAGTGCGTCCTCGTCGAGGGGAGTGGATGCGCGGTACCGGCCCAGAGTTTGTGCAGGCCCAAGGCCGGCATTTCTACGCCTGTTTGTACGTGCGCCATCGCCGATTGCACAAAATGCCCGGTAGGAGTACCTAGGGTATATCGCAGTATGGCGGCAGCGCCTACAAGGCGAAGAGTTAAAGGAGAGGGTATCCCTGCAAGAACCCGTCTCCTCTTTTCATTTGGAATAGGAAGGTGGTGGAAAGACGGTTTCTCGTGGAATCGTCGCC
>Ga0105239_10010925_pt1 | contig 10143 bp, 12 predicted proteins | sample KBSC44metaG_FD_92761 | JGI IMG/M metagenome (GOLD analysis project Ga0105239, IMG submission 92761) | Corn rhizosphere microbial communities from Kellogg Biological Station, Michigan, USA - KBS C4-4 metaG | ecosystem: Host-associated > Plants > Roots > Rhizosphere > Soil | place: Michigan, USA...
TCGAAAGGTAAATTTTTCGATTCCCTGCCTGCATCTATTGAATCTATTATTATCATTATATTTTGCATATTCTATTTTTTCGAACAAATAAATGATCCTGAAATTTCTTTCATTTATTCATCAAAAAAGTTCTGGATAGTAACAGCCTTTCTTATTTATTTATCCGGTACCTTGTTTCTGTTTATTTATACGTTTGACTTATCAAAAAAAGAGCAATCTTTTTACTGGCCTATAAATATGGTTTTTAATACGATCAAAAATCTAATTATTACATTGGCCTTTTCCCTTCCAATATCAGATCATCAATCGTTTATAAAAGAAGATATATTTGGAAAACCACCCTTACCCCATTACAAACCCTGATATCGACCAAAACTCATGATTCTGCTACAAGTCAATTCAGCTGCTCACCAATTTCCCCTGGTACTTTATTTCGGTACCATCGGTATGCTGGTGCTAACTATTGGCTTGATCGTTTTTATCATCTTCCACCAACGCAAGGTTATCCGCTATCAAATGCAGTTACAACACATGGAACAGGAACAACAGAAAATGTTGCTGAACGCCTCCATTCGCCTTCAGGAAGAAGAACGCCAGCGAATTGCCGCCGACTTACACGATGATGCCGGGCCCCTGCTGGCTACAGCTCGCCTTTACCTGAACGAAAACCTCGTTAACCTCGATAAAACCACCCAGCTGCAAAGCATTTATAACGCCAAACAAATTATCGACGATACCATTCAGCTCATTCGCAATATTTCGCATAGCCTGATGCCCCCTACCCTTAAAAATTTCGGTCTGGAATCAGCGGTGAACGACCTTTTTCAAAAAATCAGCGGTTCGGGCAGTATGAACGCCAGTTGCCGCTTTCACGATTATCGCGAACGCCTGCATCCCGATCAGGAGCTGATCATTTTCAGGGTAATACAGGAACTGGTAAATAACATCCTGAAACACAGTAATGCCAGTTTTATTCATCTAACCCAAAACCTTAGTGGTAATAAATTGTATATTCGCCTCCATCACGACGGCCGCGGTATTACCCAGGCCGATTTTGATAAACTGAATAAAAGTAATGTGGGGCTGGGATTAAAAAATATTCAAAGCCGGCTAAAGCTTTTGCATGGCCGTATTTACTTTGAAAAGGATATTTCACAAACATATTATAAGGTAACTATCGAAATTCCAAGAACCGAGGAAGAACAGATAGTACAACCAATAAGTTAATTGGTACACATTTAGCGATAAGGGCAACTAACAGAACCGACCGGACCGAATACGTGTTTTTACTAACAACCCGATGCATTATCCCCCGAATTCCTAAACACTGAAGATTTTTAGTAATTTAGTTTTGCCAATATCATAAACAGATGGGACCAATAAAAGTGGCTATAGCTGATGACCACAAGATATTCCGAAAAGGAGTAATATTGTCGTTAAGGCCTTACACAAACATTAAATTCGTACTGGAAGCTGAAAACGGACAGGAACTGCTGGATAACCTACCCGCAGCCCCTGAACAACCCGATGTTATTTTGATGGATTTGCGAATGCCCCTGAAAGATGGCATCGAAACCACCAAAATCATCGCCCGGCAATACCCCAATATTCATGTGATAGCTCTTACGATGTATGAAGATGAAAGATTTGTGAGCCATATGATGGAAATAGGCGCCAATGGCTATTTACTCAAAAGCGCCGATCCTTCCGAAATAAAGAAGGCCATTATGGAAGTAATGAGCAAAGGCTACTACCTGAATAACTTTGTTAACAGGATACTCTTAAAAAAATCGCATGCCCGTGTAAAAGTAGTGCCCAGTTTGAATAGCGAAATTACACTGAGCGACCGCGAACGGGATGTGATCAAATATATCTGCATGGAGTTTACCGCCCATGAAATTGCACAGAAATTAGAGGTGAGTCCGCGTACCGTTGAAGCTATTAAAGACCGCTTAATGGAACGTTTTGGCGCTAAAAACACCGCTGGCCTCGTTTTCTTTGCAGTTAAAAATAACCTGATTGATTAAACTCCCGGCAATCAACAAGTAACTTATTTCAGTAACTTATTTGTTCAACACAAACAACCGCCGGTATTATGTTGACTCCCTTGTTAAAAACACTGAAACAATTGATCCTTATGAAAAACCGGTTTGCCCCCGAACTGACTCGACATGGTAAAAACCGGTGGAAGTATATTTATTGCCCTGTCGCTGGTAGTAATGCTGCTGTCATTATTGCCGGTGTGCATCCTTTTTGTTCGTAAAGTTTCACCCAGGCCAACATTTCTCTTACTAAAAACGCTCTGCCTTTTTGTTTTCTTTGAACATATCACACTCAGTTTTATACAACCCGGTTCGGTATTCTTACAAATCGGGTTCAGACTGGTAGAATTTACACTTGTATTTTATCTGTTCAACCTCATGATGGTTTCAATCCAGGTTAAACATATTATGACCATGTTCCTGGTTTCATTCCTTTCTGTTTTAATAACCATCTATGCAGTTAAAGGCATTACAGCATTTTCTGAAACAATAACCATTGTACAGGCCGCCATTCTTACTTTACTGGCATTTATTATTCTGATACAGCTGATCAATAATCGCCGGATTGAAATGGCAAGTGAACCTGTTTTCTGGATCACCGGTGGCCTGTTATGCTACTTTGGAATGGTATTATTTATGGAAATCCTTGCGGGATACGACCTGAATTTATCGCAGCAAATACAAAACGAAAAAAGCATGGTTCTGTCATTCGCCAATATGATCCGCTTTGTTTTTTTTGCTGTAGCGGCAATAATAGCACCGATTGACAACAGGCCCTCCCGTTAAATTGTCATTTCGGGTATATCGCCTTCAATTATCAGTTTACCTAAAGTTTTACTACGTATTTCATCGACTGTTATGCCGGGAGCCCGTTCAATAAGTTTAAAGCCTCCCTGAGGTAATACATCCAGTACCGCCAGATCAGATACAATACGTTTTACGCACCTTACGCCTGTTAACGGCAGGGTGCAGTTGGGTAATAATTTGGATTCGCCTTTAGGGTTCGTATGCATCATGGCGACAATAATATTCTTTGCACTGGCCACAAGATCCATAGCGCCACCCATCCCCTTTACCATTTTGCCGGGAATTTTCCAGTTGGCAATATCACCGTTTTCTGAAACCTCCATAGCACCCAGCACAGTGAGATCAACTTTACCGGCCCTGATCATACCAAAACTTTCAGCACTATCGAAAAAAGCGCCGCCCGGCAATACGGTAACCGTTTCTTTTCCTGCATTGATCAAATCGGCGTCTATTTCCTGTTCAAGAGGATATGGCCCCATTCCCAGCAGGCCATTTTCTGACTGCAGCATAATCATTATGCCATCAGGAATATAATTGGCTACCAGTGTAGGTATGCCAATGCCCAGGTTCACATACATGCCATCACGTAATTCCTGCGCAATTCTTTTTGCAATGCCGTATTTATCTAAAGCCATTTTAAAAGTTTGAAGTTTGAGGTTTGAAGTCTCTGGTTAAACACAGCGTATTTCACTTCAGTGTTCAATATTCATCATTTGGTATTCGATATTCTTACGGTTTTCCGTTCAATGCGCTTTTCGTAATCGGTACCCTGAAAAATACGATGCACATAAATACCTGCTACGTGAATATGATCGGGATCAAGTTCGCCGGGTTGAACCAGATGTTCCACTTCAGCAATAGTTATATTACCCGCTTTGGCAATGGAGGTAGAAAAATTTCGGGTCGTTTTTCGAAATACCAGATTTCCATAAATATCGCCCTTCCATGCTTTTACAATCGAGAAATCAGCATGCAGCGCATATTCCATCAGGTATTTTTTATTATTGAACTCCCGCACTTCTTTGCCTTCGGCTATTTCGGTACCATAGCCTGCAGGTGTATAAAAAGCAGGAATACCCATACCGGCCATTTGAATACGGGTTGCAAGGGTTCCCTGAGGAATAAGATCAACCTCCAGCTCACCACTTAGTAATTGTCGTTCAAACTCGGCATTTTCTCCTACATAGGAGCTCATCATTTTTTTTATCTGTCGGGTTTTCAGCAATAGACCTAATCCAAAATCGTCTACCCCGGCATTGTTGGAGATACAGGTGAGATTTTTAACGCCTTTGCGTACAAGTGCAGCAATAGAATTTTCGGGTATGCCACATAAGCCAAATCCGCCAAGCATTATAGTGGCATTATCCCTGATGTCGACGATGGCTTCGTCGGCATTGGCAACAACTTTATGCATATATAGCAAGCAATTTATTGATAAAAATAAGAAACATGCATTCATTCTGCCAAAAACAACAGCCTGTTAATTTATGGCTTATGTTTTAGCAGGGAATCATTTTTAATTCGCTTTAAATTGAGTCGTTTTAAGGAATCTATGTTTTGTGGCATAATAGGCCGCGGCCTTCCATGTTGGGGATGAAATATCGGCTGGCCGGGTATTACCGGTGTTGATTGTGGTTGTGCGGATGGTGGTTGTGCCCCTGCTTTATGAGCCGTATCGGTTGTTTGCGATTTAGGTTTATACATATCCTCCCTGCGACGGTTGGCTTTTGCAGACAGAGAATCGAACATATCTCTGGCAATATCGGGCCGGCTCATATAAAATTTATAGCTCTTTATAAACTGATCTTTGGTAATCTGATGTATAGCAAACACCTCTGCATACAGTTTAAAATTTTCCATTTTCATTTTTGCAGAATCCCTTATAAATGTCGACCTGTACCTTTCGGCCTCCAGCATATCCCACAGTACACTTTCCATTTTATTTTTTGGAAGCACACCTTTTGGTAATTTGTCCTTATCTGTACAACTAATCAATCCGAAAGCTATAGCGCCCAAACATAATAGTAATAGCCGGTTCATTTTAATTCCTGTTTATACATATTGGAATTCGAGATGTCGATCTTTTGCAGAATTTCTCTTGCCTTTTGTTTGTCTTCAGGAGTTGCTTTTTTAAATACCCTCGTGATCTCGGTGGCTTTTCCCTGAAAAAAGAAGGCAACGATCATAGTATTGGGAATATCGTTATTAAGGGTGTTTATCAGGCTGAGAGAATTCAGCACAGCATTGCGCGCTTCAGATTCATTTTCATACATATAATCCATACCCAACCGGTAATAGCTGTAGATAGCATCGTGCATGAGGTTATACCGGTTATTGGTGAGGTTTTCCATCAGCCAGTACCGGTTACGCAATCCGTCAAAAGCTTTCCAGCCACTAATATCTCTTCCTTCAGGTGCATTATTCACCACATTCATAGCTTTCTGATACAGCGGGTCGCCACCACGCAACGAAAATGAGTCGAAGTCAAGGCCAATGATCACATAAGCATAATAAGCCAGTATTGCAGAAAGGTTAGACACCATGGGGTCTGCCCCCGAAACCCTGTTTTCATTGAATTCAATAGGCTGGTATTCAACATACTTAAACATTACATTCTCATCCAGAAAATTGATCAGCGGCGTTTCATAATCGGTGTTATATACAGGGCGTGCAGCCTGTACAGTTAGCGTAGCTTTATACACATTTCCGGCCTGTGCCTCACTGATATTAAGCAAAAAGTTACAAACGATCTTTTCATTCGACTGAAATGTTTCCTTCGTCCATTTTCGGTTATTCAAAAAGTTATTTAAAGCCGCCTGGCAGGTTTGAAATGCTTTTTTATCGGCGGGCGTACCAAGCCTTTGCGTATTTATTGTAATATGTGCCCTTAGCTCCTGTGCTGTAAGCACGGTGGGTGCTATTATTATCAGGCAAACAAAATATAATATCTTTCTACACATATAGCAGGTTTACAATTCTATCAACGATATCTTTTGCCACTTGTTGTTTGGGCTTGCGGTCGTACGTTATTTCGTTACCGCTTTTTTCGAAAATAGTAACCTTATTGGTATCATGACCAAAACCAGCGCCCTCATCGTTTAAAGAGTTCAATACTATAAGATCGGCATTTTTCGATTTCAGCTTATCCAGCGCATATTGCCTTTCATTCATTGTTTCCAGTGCAAAGCCTACCAGTAATTGCCCGTCACGCTTTTTTTCACCGAGGGTTTTAAGAATATCCTTTGTTTTAGTGAGTTCGATAATAAGGGTGCCGCTTGTTTTCTTGATCTTTTCGGGAGCCGTTTCTATAGGTGTATAATCAGCTACTGCTGCACTCATAACCGCAATATCGGCAGCAGGAAATTCTTTTAAACAGGTTTGATACATCTGTTCGGCTGTTTCCACTTTATGAATATATATACCAGACATGGAACTTTTAACTGATGATGGCCCTAATACCAGATGAACCTCAGCCCCTCGTCTGGCAAGTTCCTCAGCAATGGCCACACCCATTTTACCGGAAGAATGATTGCCTATAAACCGTACAGGATCAATTGGTTCGTAGGTAGGGCCAGCGGTAACCAGTGCTTTCTTACCTGTAAGGTCCTTTTTTAAAAAGAAGTGAGTTTCCAGAAACTGCATAATGGTTTCTGGTTCTGCCATTCGTCCGTCGCCATACAAACCACTCGCCAGCTCTCCTTTTTCAACATGGATAACAAGATTTCCGAACGACTCCAGCTTTTGCAGATTTAATTTGGTTGCCGGATGGCGCCACATATCTTCATCCATAGCAGGCGCCACAACAACCGGACAGGTGGCTGATAACCAGGTTGCGAGTAACATATTATCGCACAGGCCATTGGCCATTTTAGCCAAGGTATTGCAGCTTAAAGGGGCAACCACCATTACATCGGCCCAGCGGCCCATCATTACATGGTTCGACCAGGATTCATTGCTAGCCAGCTCAGTAATTACCGGGTTTTTAGATAATGTCGCCAGCGTAAGCGGCGATACAAAATCCTTAGCTGCCGGCGTCATTACCACTTGTACCTGTGCACCTGCTTTTACAAGTAAGCGCACCAGTAAAATGGCTTTGTAGGCAGCTATGCTTCCCGTTACGGCCAGCAATATCTTTTTATCCTGGAACATAGTTGGTTAAAATTACTTCTTTTTAGAAACTAAAAAGCGACAGGGTTAATTCTCTGTCGCTTTCGATACATTTTGGTTCACTATAATTTAACTGAACAGGTCATCTTCATTTTTGCGATAATAGATCTTATCGTCAAGGAATTCCTGGGTGGCCAGCAAAGAGGGGTTAGGCATGCGCTCATAAGCCCTTGATATTTCAATCTGCTCCTTATTCTCATGAATCTCTTCCAGGCTATCGGTATGGCTGGCGAATTCTTCCAGTTTATTATGTAATTCCTCTTTTAAAGAGATGTTGATCTGATTGGCCCTTTTAGCAATAATGGCGATAGACTCGTACACATTGCCGGTTTTGCTCTTAATGTAGTTCAGATCCTTTGTTTCGGCTGTATTAGCGGTGTTAGCACTAATTTGTCTTCGTAACTTGCTCATTATTGTTGGCTTTAATGTTGTTTTTAGATAATGTTTCGTAATGTTCCACTTCAGGCTTCAGTGTGCTTTCAGGAAAGCGGTCTATAAAATCATGACACTCAGTTACTACCTGCTCAAAACGGGTTTCTTTTTTCTCCTCAACGCTATTTTGGGCAAACAGGTAATACGATTTGATCATCTGCAACTTATATTGATCGCTTTTGCGTGAATCCGGGAAATCGTTCATCAGGCTTCCATAAGCAATGGCTGCAGCTCTGTAATGGCTCATGTTATAATATAACAATGCGCTCGCTTCTTCCTTTACTTCCAGTTTTTCACGGCATTTGTCAATAATTTCATTCGCCTCTTTAATCCTTGCCGAGTTGGGATGCGTACTGATAAACGTCTGCATCAACCCAATTGTTTTCTGCGTATTGGTTTGATCCAGTTCGGCCTTGGGCGATTGCCTGTAATACACATAGGCCCGCATATACTCCATTTCTTCGGCCCGGGGGCTGTTCGGAAATACCTCTACGAACTGTTTGTACAGGTTTTCGGCCTGCAGCCAGTCGCGCAGGTAATAGGAACAATACGCGTATTTATAGAAAAGATCTTCAAACTGGGGCTGTCCCTTCATCAGGGGGAAAAGTTCTTCATACAGCTGTTGAGCGTAATTATACTTCTTCGCTACATAGTACTTTTCAGCCATACGTAACTTATACTCATAGTCGGTGCTTTTCTGCACTTTAGAAAACTTCGAGCAGGAAGCGATACTTAGGGCAATTATTGAAATTAGTAGAGCTGAACGCATAAAAGTGGGCAAAGTTAAGGTTTTCCTGCAAATATGAAATGGAAACGTGTTGAACCCAAAAACAAGTAGTTAAGATAAATATAAAAACCTTCCCCCGGCAAAACGGGGGAAGGTTATTAGTTAAAGCAATTATGCTAAAGTACTTGTATTATCTGCCGCGACGCAGGTTCGGGTGCGGAGCAGGTACAGTAGTTGGACCTTCTTCACCAGTTCCATCACGCAGGTCTACAGTATTGCAATCACCACCAGTTTCACCATATTTGAAGATGAAGCGATCCTGGTTAATGCCTTCTTTATCAACCAGGTAGCTGATAACGGCATTCACGCGATCCCAGCTTAACTGTTGTTCAGCTTTGCTTGAAGAGCAGTAGCCGATTACAGCTATTTTACAGTTGGGATTATCTTTAATTTTCTGAGCTGCTGAAGCCAGTAATGCTTTGGCGTCGTTGCTTAAAGTGATTGATTTTGCTTTGAAGGTAACGCTGGGCAGATCACCAATTCCGCAGGCAGTTTTCTTCATCATGTTCTGAGCGATTGAATCGCAACATGCAGGAGGAGGACATTTACCTACACCATCAGCATCAACAGGTTGGCACTGTGTGGGGGTGATCTTTTCTTTATCCTTGTAATCAGGTACACCATCACCATCAGTATCGAGGCTCACACCATGTGTATCAACGGGAGCACCGGCGGGTGTATTGGGTTCCTGATCGAATTGGTCGGTAACACCGTCGCCATCAGCATCATCCAAAACAGGTTTGGGGAGCTTCATGTGGCGGGGTTTGTTGATTTCGTTGTAAGCGTAATCCAATGGATTCAGCCACCATAAAGGTTCAACAGCTTTACCACCTACAGCCATGTTGATACCAAGTGAAAGGAAGTTATAGGTATCGTAGTCTCTTGACTGAGCAGTTGCTGGACCAGGGCCGTTTTCCTGCCATTGGTTACCATCTAACAGGTCAGTTTTAGGAATGGTAACTTTATCTTCAAGAGCCAGGCTGAATTTCTTATTCAGTTTAAATTGTACGCCTGCACCAAAGTTAAAGATTGGGCGGAAAGGCTTTTTGAACAATTTGGGCTGACCATTATCGGTTTCACCTACAGTTTCATATTTGCCATCCAGTATGTTTTTCAGATCTTTTCTAATCTTCTTTCTGTCTTTATACTGGTAACCGGTAGGGCCATATTTTGCGATAACGCTTGAAAAATCGTAAGGTTTGCCGTTGCCGTCCAGCGCATCTATTTTGGTGTTATAGATCATACCACCCAAACCGGCAAAAGCGTATATATTAAAGCTGCTTTTCGCTTTATGAAAACGAATGTTGCTTAATGTTACCACACCTTGCAAACTCGCATCAATTATGCTGGTTTTATAGTTATAAAATACCTGGGTTCCGGGAGCGTACCCATTAAGCGCCCACGCTGGGTTTTTTCCCCATTCATTTGAAGGCTGGAAGTTCAGGCCTTTTGTAAGCCCATAACCAACCTGACCTCTTAAAGAGAAGACATATCCCAAAGCTTTACGAACATGTAAGGCTGCACCAATTCCAGGCTTGCTACGAACATCGCCTGCAATAGTTTCAAGTCCACCCTGCAAACCTATTTCCCATTGATTGCGGGGCTTTGCAGGATAGGGATAGTTGTTTGCCATGAATTCCGTGTGCTGGGGCAATCTTTTTGAAGGAATAACTGAAGAGTCCTGTACATCGTACGTACCACCCAATTGTGCCTGGGAAGCCGCCGATACTAACAGGAACAATAAGCTCAAAAGACTTATGTACTTTTTGCTTGCCATAACTAAATTTTATGTGAAGGATTAAGTAACCTGAACTCAGAATCTGTGCAAAAATATTAATTGACAGCTAACTACCAAATTTTTTTCCCCAACACAATGTGCATTATCTTGCTGTTTTTCACACAGTAAGA
>Ga0105239_10010926_pt1 | contig 10142 bp, 8 predicted proteins | sample KBSC44metaG_FD_92761 | JGI IMG/M metagenome (GOLD analysis project Ga0105239, IMG submission 92761) | Corn rhizosphere microbial communities from Kellogg Biological Station, Michigan, USA - KBS C4-4 metaG | ecosystem: Host-associated > Plants > Roots > Rhizosphere > Soil | place: Michigan, USA...
ATGGCGCTGTCGGTAGTGTTTTACGTGCTGATAACCTGGATTTTTAAAAACGTTTGGCTGTCAACACTATTGACTGTCATAATGTTGGCGCTCAATTTCTTCTCCAAACGCCGGACATTGAGCGAATCGGCAATAATGGCGCTGATAATTATTTCGGGATTTTTAACGATAGATAAAATCCCATATTTAGATAAGCTGGTGCCTGGCCCGGTGCAACGACTGGTGGACCGGAAGGCAATCTGGCAGGATGCCTGGAACAACGAAGTTTACGGCGGCGACCAGGTAGCTAACGGCCTTTGGGCCATGTCGGGCGGGGGGATAACCGGCCAGGGCGTAGGTGAGTCGTTTTCCAAAACTATTCCCGAGGCGCACACCGATATGATATTGCCCGCCATCGGCGAAAACTTTGGCTGGACGGGGATTGTAAGCATATTCCTGCTGTTTTTGCTGTATCTGCACCGGTCGATAATTATCGGGCGGCAAACGGGCACGCCTTTCCTGTTTTACTTATGTGCGGGGATAGGCATTTGTACGTTTATACAGTTTTTATTGATAGCCGGTGGCTCAACAGGTGCGCTGCCGCTGTCAGGGGTGGCACTGCCCTTCGAAAGCTATGGTGGGTCATCATTAGTGGCCAATTTTTTAGCCGCCGGGTTTTTGTTATCCGCATCGCTGGTAAAAGGTACGCCGGTGCAAATGGGTTTTATTACCAAACAACAGGACCGCAACCTGGTGCCGGCTTTGCTGGTTGCCTGTATCGGTATTATTTTGCTGGTGGTAAATATATCGAGCTATTTATTCGATAGTAAAAAATGGATTGTAAAGCCTGCGCTGGTTGCCGACAGGAGTGGCGCGCGCATGTTTAGCTATAACCCGCGGATAGCCATTTTGATGAATAAACTGCAGGCGGGTACACTGTTCGACCGGCAAGGCAGGGTATTGGCTACCAGCAACCCGGTTTTAATAAAAAAACAACAGACCGCCATGAATGCCGCAGGAGCGGGGAATTTCGATGTGGACTCTGCTATGCATAAACGTTTAACCCGTTATTACCCCTTTGAAGAACAAATGTTTTTTTGGACGGGGGATGATAATACCGGCATTTTCAACGGCAGTACCAACGGTTATTTTGCCGAATACGAACATGCAGCCGAATTGCGTGGCTTTAAGATGCCGGTAGTTAGTTTTAACGCACACGCCAGCCGGTTTAAGGAAGATCGCTTTTTGCCGATGGGGGTAAAAGAAATGTCGGTTAGTAAACGCGATTATGGCGCGCTTGCACCTTTACTGCTCGCAGGTATAAACAGCCCACAGGTTGAAGCCTTTAAAAAGCGTAACCGCGATGTGCAGCTAACCGTAGATGCACGATTGCAAACAGGCATACAACAGGCTATGGCCACTGATACGGCCCTGCAGGATAATCGCGTATCGGTGGTAATTATGCTGCCCCAAACCGGCGATGTGCTGGCTTCGGCAGTTTACCCTTTACCACCCGTGCATAATTACGACCAGTTAACCATGCCACTGCAGGAGCAAAATAAACTTTCGCAGTGGATGACTACCAGCGACTTGGGCTTTACTTACGCTACACAACCGGGCTCAACCGCCAAGGTTTTAACGGCCATGGCATCGTTTAATAAGCTGGGATTAGCCGCTAACGATGTGAAGTTTCATGTAAGTATGGAAGAACGTATCCGTACCAAAGGCATCGAGCCGGATGAAACAGGGATTATCACCTTGGAGCAGGCGATTGCAAAATCAAACAACGTGTATTTTATTAAGCTTGCCAATGAAAAGCAGTTGCAGGAAGATATGGCAACACTTTATATGAAAGCCGGTATGTTTTTGCATGGTGTAGGTGGTTACTATTACAATAAGAAGCCCGAAAATATCGACCAGGAAAACAAATGGCGCGACTTTTGGCGCAAAACCGAGTTTAATTCCAAACCACGTTATGACCCTAACAACATCCATAAAACCCGTGCGAAAGGTATATCGGGTATGGCATGGGGGCAGGGCGAGCTGATTGCCACGCCTGCAGCGGTTGCCAGGCTGGTGTCGAGCGTGGCTAACGGCGGATCGCTCGTCGCCAACAGGTTTGTATTGAAGGTAAACGATACTGCGCAACCTGTTAAAAGCAGCATACAACTGGCTAATGACCCTAAATATGCAGCATTGCTTACAAAATACATGATTGAGCAAAGTGCGCCGAAAGAACCGATATTAAATTTAAAGGTTGCAGGTAAAACCGGCACACCCGAAAGGATTTGGAAAGGCAACAGCATAAACGACGGGTGGTATGTATTTTTTGCCCCGCTTGCAAAAGGCAAGGGCAATATTGTAGTGTGTATCCGTATCGAATCGACTAAAGGTTCATCGGATGCGGTGCACTTTGCGGGGCGTACGGTTATCCCGCTATTGCGCAAGGCCGGTTACATAAAAGATATTCAACCGGTTAGTGAAACCGAAACGCCTGTTGAGTAGTTGTATAATAGAGATTAGAGGCTGGAGATCAGAGATTAGTTAGAAAAAAAATAAGGTAGTGTTGACTTTATGGCCAGATATCAGTCACAGTAAATAAAAAATTAGTTTGTTATATGTTCAACCTGTTTAAAAAGAGTGAAAGCAATGCCCCGGATGATGTGAAGGGCTTAAGGGATGCGTTGCTGCGGCTTGTGAAAGATCAGTTACAAAAGTCGGAGGGGGGCGAAGGCCGCCATATAAAGGGTATACACATTTTTATAAATGCAGGCACGACCGACAGGCATTTGTATGAAGGCGCCGTTTACCTGGACGACCAGGAGAAATTTAAAGAAGAAATTCAACGCATTGCCGATGATTTTGCACTCGATCTGCCCGTCAATTGGGCGATGGAAATTGCATTTACTGATGAGTTTCCGCCCGATGCAATTAAAGCAGATGGCCTTAGTGCAGCGATATTTATCCGCACAAAAGAACACAATATCCAGCGTTCGGGTTCGGCGAGGATAACCATTTTAAATGGGAAAGCTGAAAAGGTAGCCTACGAAATAACATCAGCCGATGGTAAAATAAATATCGGCCGCGAGGCCAAAGCGCAGGTAAGCGATGGTTTTTTCAGGCTGAACCAAATTGCGTTTCCGGGCGACAGTAAAAACGAGAGTAATAAATTTATCAGCCGGCAACATGCGCATATTGAATGGAATAACGAGAGCGGCTGTTTTATTTTGTTTGCTGATGAAGGCGGAGTGCCTCCCGGCAACAAAATAAAGATAAAAACACCGGGCAAAGAAATTTTAACAAAACTGCACTCAACCCAAATTGGGCACAAACTAAACGAAGGCGACCAGGTGATATTGGGCGAGTCGGCGGTGTTTGAATTTAGCTATCACACGTCATAAAGATGAGCAAGATATTTACCATAACTGAAGGTTTGGAAAACATGGGCGCACTGCGCACCGGCGGGCAGGGTTCTGTGTATAAAGGCAGGCGGGTTGGCCCGATTATAAGCGCGGTTAAGCTGCTGCCCACACCCATCCACACCGAAAGTATGGACGACTTAAACTACCGGAACTTTATAAATGAGGTAGAAAAGTTGAAAAAGGTAAATGAAATACCTAACCCAAATGTTGTTAAAATAGTAAACTCAGGCATTACCGAAAGTGGTTCGTTGCCGTTTATCGAGATGGAGTTTATTGAAGGGCCGGATTTGGGTGAGTTGCTGAAACCGCCGCACGAAAAGATTTTCACCATAAAAGAAGTAATAAAGCTGGCCGACCAACTGGCATGTGCGCTATCGCATTGCCATAAGGTAGGGGTAAAGCATGGTGATATAAAAAGCAATAACGTAAAATACAATATCCATTCAGGTAATTATGTGCTGCTGGATTTTGGTTTGTCAGTAATGTCAGACGAACAGCGACGCAGCAGCATGCGGCATGCCGGGGCCATTGAGTTTATGGCGCCCGAGCAAAATGAAGGGCAAATGCTCTTCCAAACTGATATTTACAGTTTTGGAGTAGTATTATATGAATTACTTGGCGGCAGGGTGCCATTTCCGTTAGAAGACAATGGCGAAACATCAAGGAACCATATTATGCTGTCGCACATGGAAGCGCCGGTTCCCGACGTGATGGAACTGCGCAAAGAAAACATGCCGGAAGCCTGGCCTGAACGCGAAATGCAGGTACCAGCCTGGTTATTGCACCTAATTGCAAAATGTCTTGAAAAATCGCCCGAAAAAAGATACCCGGACGGGATAGCCTTGCATGACGCAATTAACGAAAATATGGTGGCCGAAAGCCAGGACGGCGCCGCTGATGCCATAGCAACTCTGCAGGCAGAAAACGACAGGCTGCTGGAAGAACTGACTCACTATCGCCAAAAACAGGTCGCTGGAAAGTCCACCGTAACCGTTTCGAAGAGTTTAATGGCCGGCTTGCTGGTATTATTATTAGGTTCTGTTGCTTTTGGATTGTTTAAATCGCCTTCGGCAAAAACTGTCCCGCCATTGCAACTAACTGATACCCCATTTTATGCGCAGAAAAAGTTGGTGGTGAGTAAAATAGTTCCGAAGAAGAAACACATTATTCCGAAAGATACAGTTAAGAAAGATACTGCCAGCGTGGATACCACGAAGGCTATAAATCCGGTTCACAAGAAAAAGGCACCACATAAAAAGAGAAAGAAATTCCTGGGGATTTTTTAGCACTTGCAACGGTGCTTTCTTTTAAATATTCTGCCGGACAAATCTGCTATTTCGTAGGTATTAATACCGCTTTGGACAACCAATTTAATTGAGTAAGTAACTTAAAATACAGTCATTTAATTAGCTTTACTGTAAACTTAGTGCCACCTCATAATTATAAACTGCGTTGTCTAAAAAAGCGTTCCTGTTATTTGCCTGTTTAAATACTTTTTTTGCCGCGAATTTATTATTCGGACAGGACACGCTATTTAGCGGCAGGAAGTATAAAATAGGTTTTGTAACCGGCGTCGGTTTCCAGTACATCGGGCAGTTGACGGGCAGCAACAGCCATTCCATAGCCCTGAATACCGACTATTATTACCAGGTCAGATTTTACCAGCTGCAATATTCTATAGCCATTTCCCAAAAAAAGAATTTTGGTATTGAGCTGCTGGCGCAACCTCAATACAATACCACCAAGTACAAAATGTACCCGCATGATGATACTAAGAATTACCTTACGGGATATGAATATGGGTTAAACGTCGGTTTCCTGTTCCGGAAAAATGTGGCGAACGATTTGTTGAGTTTTTATATGATGCTAAGCTCCGGGCCACATTATGCTTCGGGTACACCACACCGGCAGGCTAATGGTTTCCTGTTTTCAAATAACCTTTGTGCGGGGATAGATCTCCGGGTTTATAAAACCTTATATGTTGATGTAAGGCCCGGCATCAGGCACATCAGTAACGCAAAGTTTAGAATCCCCAACGCCGGACTGAATGATATAACACTAACCGAAGGCCTTTTTGTTGCCTTTTGATTTATTGTATCGCCATAACACAAATTCACCTCTGCCAGTCGAAAAGTCTTAAAAAATGTTAAAAAAGGCCATTTTCATTTCAACTACAGATTTGAACGGTACTATTGTTATAACTGATAGTTTACAATCAGAATTTCAGGGCAGATACCAGGTTCGTCGGTATGATTGGCCTGTTAGTCCATACTCATACGTTTTAAACATGAGATAAAAATATTTTTGAAGGCAATTGAGGACGATGATTTTAAATTAAAAATGGACAGAAAAGAATTTCTTTCGGTAATTGGTGTAAGTGCAGCGGCATTTACGGTGATGAATTGCCTGGCTTGCTCAAAAGGTTCGAACCCAGGTTCATCAAATTCGGTAAATGGGCCCACAGGAGTGGATTTTACACTTGATTTAACAGCAAGTGCCAATTCGGCTCTGCTGGCTAATGGTGGCTACGTGGCTCAAAATAATATTATTATTGCCAAAACCACCGCCGGAGCTTATATAGCCGTGCAGCAATCGTGTACACACGAAAACTATCCCCTGGTGTACCAGGGCAGCAGTAAGCAGTTTTACTGCAATAACCATGGGTCGGCATTTACCGAGGCGGGAGTTGTTAAAAACTCACCTGCAAGTCATAATCTCACAGTGTACAATACTACACTAACCGGAACTTCGTTAAGGATTTACTCATAACTATTATAATATTATATGAAATTATTATTTGCATCATTTATTATCGGCCTGTTTTCGCAGGTTACCTGGCTTGGTGATTTTAACCAGGCTACTACTGAAGCGTCTAAAACACATAAATTGATATTGGTGAATTTTTCAGGTTCTGATTGGTGCGGCCCTTGCATAAGAGAGCGCAAGGAAATTTTGGAGACTTCGGCATTTGAAGATTTTGCTTCATCTCACCTGGTATTGGTTCGGGCAGATTTTCCGCGCCAAAAGAAAAATATGCTAAGCAAGGAGCAAACGAAACTAAACGAACAGCTGGCGGAAAAATATAACCCCGACGGTAAGTTTCCATATACATTACTTATTGACGAACACGGCAAGGTTCTGAAAGAATGGGACGGCTTCCCAAATGAATCGCCCGAAAAATTTGTTGAACAAATAAACCCTTTTACCACTGCGGGCAGGTAATACTATGTTAGAAATAGTTACGGTTCATAAACGCGTGTTGCGCTTAATGGGTAACCGTTTTGAGATCAGTGTTGTGAGCGATAACGAACACTCGGCTCAGAAATGTATTGACGCTGCAATTGAAGAAATCAGCAGGATAGAAAAGCTGTTGACAACTTTTAGCGACGACAGCCAAACCAACCTTGTAAACCGGAATGCAGGTATAAAGCCAGTAAAGGTTGATCAGGAGGTTTATGAGCTGGTTGAGCGTTCTTTAAAAATATCGGGGTTGACACAGGGGGCATTTGATATCAGTTACGGCGGAATAGACAAAAGCCTTTGGAACTTTGATTTGAGTATGACAGCGCTGCCTGATCCTGAAGTGGCCCGAAAATCGGTTCGGCTCATTAATTATAATAACGTAATACTTGACGAGGGCAACTGTACGATATTTTTAAAGGAAGAGGGCATGAGAATAGGATTTGGCGGTATTGGAAAAGGGTATGCAGCGGATAAGGCGAGGACTGTGTTACAGAATTTGGGTGTTACAAGCGGCATTGTTAACGCTGCCGGCGACCTGGTTACCTGGGGCACCCAACCGAACGGCAAACCCTGGACCATCGCCATTGCTGATCCGGACAAAAGTATTACTCCTTTTAGTACGCTAAATATTAGTAATATGGCCATTGCCACATCGGGCAATTATGAAAAATATGTGATGATAGGGGGCAGAAAATACTCGCACACCATTGACCCGAAAACAGGTTTGCCTGTTACAGGCATAAAAAGTGTAAGCATCATCAGCCCAAGTGCTGAGTTGGCGGATGCAATGGCAACGCCGGTGATGGTTATGGGGGTTAGGGTAGGGCTCGATTTGATAAATCAGCTAAAACAAATCGCCTGTATAATTATTGATGATAATAACCAAATACACTGTTCGAAAAATATAAATATTAAAAACTGATCCGGATGAAAAAAATACCCCTGTTAATATTGTCGTTTGCAATAATTACCTGCAGCATGTCGGCCTGCAGTTCGGTAAAAGCGTACCAAAAAAACCAGATAAACGATTCGGAGATGGAGCTTTCGGCCCGTAAATCGCAAAAATTTGAACAAAGTTTCCAACTGTACCGCGAGGGCGGTTCGGGAGCAAATGGCGGAAAGAGTGGCGGCGGCTGCGGTTGTAATTAATCACAAAAAAGATTTTATTGTAAATGAGAAAAATATACCTGGGCGTATTAGCCCTCTATTTGGGTATTCTGTCATCACATGCCCAAACAGCTGCTCCTGTTAAGGATACAAGCAACTACGAAACCCGTAAGCTAAAGGTTGATGAGGTAAATTTTGTATCGGCGTATTACCATCAAAATGGTAACAATTCTGCCGTTACAGGCGGCATAGGCACCGAAAATTTGACTGATTTTGCCAACACGCTTGATGTGCAGCTTTCAAAGCTTACCGGCAACGGGCATAAAAACACCTTTACTTTTGAATTAGGGATCGATCATTATACCTCGGCTTCATCGGATAAAATTGACCCTTATAGCGTTTCTTCTGCTTCGAGGCAAGATACCCGCGTGTACCCTTCGATAAACTGGACAAATTCGAACGAAAAAACGGGCAATGCCTACGGCTTTTCCCTTTCTTACTCGCACGAATTTGACTATCAGTCCAAAGGGTTTGGTTTTAACCTGACAAGGGTGTTTAATAATAAAAATACCCAGTTTGATTTCAAAGCCCAGGCTTTTTTAGACACTTGGAAGGTAATACTCCCGGTTGAACTACGACCGCCAGGGTACGGCTCCGGGTCGAACCGCGATGATAGAACCCCTGTGCCAAACGCGCCTCGAAATTCATTTAGTACCTCATTGTCACTATCGCAGGTAATAAGTACGCGACTACAGGCCGCATTTATAGTTGAGCCATCCTATCAAAAAGGTTTGCTGGCTACAAAATACCAGCGCGATTATTTTACCGACGGCAGCGAAAGGGTTGAAAACCTGCCCGGTGGCCGCTATAAGCTACCGGTAGCTGTAAGGCTTAATTACTTTTTGGATGATCATTTTGTAATACGCACGTTTTACAGGTATTATATGGACAACTGGGGTATAAGGGCCCATACTGCCGAAATTGAAGTACCGATCAAGTTCTCATCATTTGCATCGGTAAGTCCTTTTTACCGCTATAACACCCAGCAGGGTACGCGTTATTTCACGCCGTACGGTTTACATAACCCTACTGATGTTTTTTATACCAGTGATTATGACCTGTCGACATTACACAGCAATTTTGTAGGGGCAAACCTGCGCCTGTCGCCGCCAAACGGCATATTTGGCTGGCAGCATTTAAATACACTCGAGTTAAGGTACGGGCATTATATGCGTTCGACCGGGTTAAACTCTGATATTTTAACATTGGCTTTGAAATTTAAATAATTGCGAAGCAGGTATGCAAAGCTTATATTAGACGAACGAAACTTTATAAGTTTTCAACAAACCCGGTATACAATTTATTATGCATAGCGAACATCACGTAGAAAGCTCAGAAACCATCAGGGATATTGTTATTGGTATGTCTGATGGTTTGACAGTTCCTTTTGCACTGGCAGCGGGTCTAAGCGGCGCTGTAAGTTCATCGACCCTCGTTGTTACGGCAGGTATTGCCGAAATAGTGGCGGGCTCGATAGCTATGGGGCTTGGCGGCTTTTTAGCCGGCCGTACGGAACAAGATCATTACAATTCTGAACTGCAGCGCGAATACGAAGAGGTAAAGCGGGTGCCCGAGCAGGAAAAGATGGAAGTTAAAGAGGTTTTTGCCGGCTTTGGCCTGTCCGAAACGTTGCAACAACAAATAGCCGACGAAATGGCTAAAGACGAAGATAAGTGGGTTGACTTTATGATGAGGTACGAACTCGGCCTGGAAAAACCCAATCCGAACAGGGCAAGGAAAAGCGCCATTACTATTGGATTATCTTACATTGTAGGGGGCGTCATACCATTATCGCCGTACTTTTTTATTGATAACTCGCAAGAGGCGCTTTATTACTCGTGTGCGGTAACTTTAGTTTGCCTGTTTGTTTTTGGGTACTTTAAAAGTAAGTTTACCGGGCAGCCACCATTTTCAGGCGCACTAAAAGTGGTGGTAATTGGCGCACTTGCTGCCGCGGCTGCATTTGTAATGGCAAAGCTGATTACCAGCCATTAAAACCGGCGGCCAATTATTATTTTGAATATAGCCTTGTCGGTTGCTTTCGTAAAGCCATAGCCAATGCCGCCGTTAAACTCCCAGTCGGCGCTGTAGGTTAAATCGGTAGCTACAAATAATTGGTGTTGCTGTTGTTGGAATGAGTCGTAGTGAAAAAACGGCCCGGTACTGCCGTAGTACTCCAGGCCAAGCGCCACGACCTTGCTTACATCATAACTGCCTTTTATGTTGGGCGAAAATATAAATCCGGCGTCTTTATCGGGTCCGGCAAAACTTTTATCTATAGTTGGGTTTATCGCAACGTAAAGTTTATCCCATTTTTTATCAACTATTGGC
>Ga0105239_10010927_pt1 | contig 10142 bp, 7 predicted proteins | sample KBSC44metaG_FD_92761 | JGI IMG/M metagenome (GOLD analysis project Ga0105239, IMG submission 92761) | Corn rhizosphere microbial communities from Kellogg Biological Station, Michigan, USA - KBS C4-4 metaG | ecosystem: Host-associated > Plants > Roots > Rhizosphere > Soil | place: Michigan, USA...
AAGTGGGCGCCGGGGTTGTTGGAGGGGCGCGGGGCTGAGGCGGTTGCAACCGGGGCCAAGGTAGGCGCTGCCCTGGTCGGGGCCGGCCAGGTGGGCCTGGGTGGTGCCGGCCGGGTGAGCACCGCGTCCCACCCGGCTGTTGGTGGCACACCGGTGCCGTTGAATCGTGCACCCGTCACCGAGGCCCCCTTGATACCCGCGGCTCGTCTTGCTGCCTTGGTGCCGCCGCGGCCTTCTGGGCTATGCACCGGCTGTCCGGAGCGCCCCTTCTTCTCCGCCATGAAACTCCTGCAGCGGGAAATGGGTCCGCTGCACATCAGCGCCGATATCGGCTGTCATTCTTTCGCCACCCTCCCGCCGTTCAACATGGGCAACAGCATCATGGGTTACGGGTTGGGTGCCGCTGGCGCAGCGGCGCTCGGCACTGAAGGTGGCAAGCGCGCCGTGGCGGTGATGGGCGACGGTGGCTTCTGGCACAACGGGCTCACCAGCGGCATCGGCAACGCCGTATTCAATAAACATGACGATCTGACGGTCATTATCGACAACGGCTATTCCGCCGCCACGGGTGGCCAGGACATTCTGTCCTCACGCGCGGCGAACGTGCATCGCGAGGGGAATCACTCGATTGAAAATGCCGTCAAAGGCATAGGCGTCAAGTGGGTTCGACGCACCCACACCTACGACATCCAGGGCACAATGAAGGTGTTGCGCGAAGCGCTGAGCACCGCTGCGCGTGGGCCCAAAGTGGTGGTCGCCGAAGGCGAATGCCAACTCAACCGCCAACGCCGCGTGAAACCCCTGATGAAGAAAGCCATCAAGGAAGGCCAGCGGGTCGTGCGCGAGCGCTTCGGAGTTGATCCCGATACCTGCACGGGCGACCACTCGTGCATTCGTTTGTCGGGGTGTCCATCGCTCACCGTGAAGAAAAACCCGGACCCGTTACGTACCGATCCGGTTGCTCATGTCGATAACAGTTGTGTGGGGTGCGGTGTTTGTGGCGAGGTGGCGCACGCGGCGGTTCTGTGCCCGTCGTTTTATCGTGCCGAGTTGGTCTACAACCCTTCCGGGTGGGATCGGTTGGTTGCGAGAATTCGCACTGCCGTGATTGGTTTCTTCCAACGCCGTAGCGAGCGGAAGCGATTGCAGTATGCCCTCTGAGCGGCCCATCAAGCTCACCATCGCCGCCTTGGGCGGCCAAGGTGGTGGCGTGCTCGCCAATTGGCTGATTGGCATTGCCGAGTCTGAAGGCTACCTGGCGCAAACCACCTCGGTTCCGGGGGTGGCCCAGCGCACCGGCGCAACCATCTACTACCTCGAGTTCTTTCCGCAGGCGGTGGCTGCCGCCGCGGGCCGTGATCCGATCATGGCGCTCATGCCTGTGTCGGGCGATGTGGACTGCGTGTTGGCTTCAGAGCTTGCGGAAGCAGGTCGTGCCATCCAGCGCGGGTTGGTTACGCGCTCCAGGACGACGGTTATCTCCTCGTCTCATCGCTCCTATGCCATCAGCGAGAGAATGGCTATGGGGGATGGCACGGCGAATGAGCAGGAATTGCTCGAGCTCGTTCGCAGCCAGGCCCGACGTGCCGTGTTGTTTGATATGGATGCGGTTGCCGAACGCCATCACAGCGTCATCAGCTCCGTCATGTTGGGGGCGTTGGGTGGCAGTGGAGTGCTGCCGTTCCGCAAGGCGGCCTTCGAGGCGATGATCAGGAAGGGCGGTATTGCCGTTGATACGAACCTTGCGGCGTTTGAGGATGCGTATCAGAGGGCGGAGCGGGGTGGGGAGGATGTTGGGGTAGCGGACGGAACGGGCGCTGCGGTCGAGGCTGGCGCTGCGGCCGGGGCTGGTGCTGCCGCAGGGGCTGGCGCTGCCGCCGGAGTTGGCACTGCGGGGTTGGCGGATGCCACCATCCCGGCTCTGGCGCGCTCACCAAAACTGCAGCCGTTGTTGGATCGGGTGCGGAAACTCCCGGCCCCGGCGCAGAAGCTTGCGTTGGAAGGCGCGCGTCGAGCCATCGACTATCAGGACCCCGAGTACGCCAAGCTATACCTCGATCGCCTGGAGCGTATTGCTGCGTTGGACGAGAAGGCGGCTGTCACCGCCGAACACGGACGATGGTCGCTCACGGAGGCCGTGGCTCGCGGACTGGCGCTGTGGATGACGTTCGAGGACACGATTCGGGTCGCTGATCTGAAGACGCGGCCGACACGTTTCTCCCGGGTACGTGAGGAAATCCGCGCTGATCCCGGCCAACTGTTTGGTATCACCGAGTTCATGAAGCCCCGGGTGGAGGAGATTGCCGGGACACTGCCTGTTGGATTGGGGCGGTGGGTATTGCGCTCACCGGGTGTGTCGCGTTGGCTCACGCGTTGGACCGGTGGGAAGCAGATTCGGACGGGCACGGTGTCGGGATTTCTTTTCCTCCACACGCTCGGAGGGTTGAAGCGTTGGCGGCGCGGGACCTTGCGATATCGTGAGGAGAACGAGCGCATCGAGCAGTGGCTGCGGCGGATCGAGGGACTGGCCGCTGTGAATTACCCGTTGGCTGTCGAGCTCGCGAAGGCCCAGCGGCTGGTGAAAGGCTACGGAGATACTCACTCGCGCGGCTGGAAGAATTTCTCGGCGCTGGTCGCGAAACTCGATGAGTTGGCCTCGCGGCCGGATGGCGCCGCGATGTTTGCACGGTTGCAGGTTGCAGCCCTGACGGATGAGGAAGGGAAGGCGCTGGCACGCGAGCTGGCCGAGATCAGCAGCGTGGCGATGGTGAAGGTGGCGTTGGAGCGCGCGCGGGCGTAGGGCGTTCAAGCGGGGACGCCGGAATGGTGTGTTCGAGCGGCGGCGGAGTGGGGCGTTCGATCGGGCTCGCTCGACCGGGAGCGCGTTCGAGCTCCCGTGAGGCGGCTGGCTTGACCTGCTCGACTCGGGCGCCTGTCAGCAGGGCTCCGGATGCTCGTCGCGGCCTGCCGAAGTTTCGGGCCGCGTTGAGTCGCAGCTCTAAAACGCGTTGATCCCCGTCAACGCCCGTCCAATCGTGAGCTGATGGATAGTCTCCGTGCCCTCGTAGGTGATCACGCTTTCGAGGTTCAGCATGTGGCGGATGGGGACGTATTCGGCGCTGATGCCGGCGCCGCCTAACAGGTCGCGGCAGTCGCGAGCGACATCGAGGGCCATGCGGCAGTTGTTCCACTTGGCCATGGACACATGAGCGGGCTCCAACTTGCCGGAATCTTTCAGGCGGCCGAGTTGCAACGCCAGAACCTGTGCCGTGGTGATGCCGCGGGCCATTTCGGCGAGGCGGATCTGGGTGGCCTGGTTGGCGGCGAGGGCGCGGCCGAACAACGTGCGGGTCTTGGTGTAATCCAACAGTTGTGCGAGGCAGGCCTGGGCGGCGCCGATCACACCCCAGGAAATGCCGTAACGCGCCTGGGTCAGGCAGGAGAGGGGGCCTTTGAGACCCACGACGCCGGGGAGGACGTTCTCCTCGGGCACCACCACGTTGTCGAAAAACAGCCCCGCAGTGATCGAGGCACGCAGGGAGAACTTGTGCTCGATTTCCGTGGCCGCGAAACCAGGGGTTCCTTTGTCGATGAGGAAGCCGCGGATACCTTCCTCGGTCATGGCCCAAACAACCGCGACGTCGGCGATGGCGCCGTTGGTGATCCACATCTTCGATCCGTTGATGACCCAGTCTTTGCCGCGCTTTTTGGCGTGGGTCTTCATGTTTGCCGGATCGGAGCCGCCGTGGGGCTCGGTAAGGCCGAAACAGCCGATGACCTCGCCGCGCGCCATGCGGGGCAGGTATTTCTGCTTCTGCGCTTCGGAGCCGAAGGCGTAGATCGGATACATGCACAGGGAGGACTGCACGGAGACGAAGCTGCGGATGCCGGAGTCTCCGCGCTCGAGCTCCTGGCAGATCAGGCCGTAACTGATGCCGTTCAGGCCGGCGCAGTCATAGCCCTCGAGGGATGAGCCCAGCAGGCCCAGAGCGGCCAACTCCGGAATCAGCTCCTTCGGGAAGTGGTGCTCCTCGAAGCATTTCTGAATGATGGGTAACACCTTCTCGTCGACCAGGCGGGCGACCGAGTTCCGCACCATGCGCTCCTCTTCAGTGAGCGAGCCGGCGATGTCGTAAAGGTCGAGTGGGTTCATCGGGGCACTATAGGGTTTATTGCTTTAAGCCTCAAGTTTCTACCGGGCTCAGATCGGGCGGCCGAATGGGTGGAGTTTCGCATGTCCACGCGCAGGAGGTGCGGCGGGGAGCGCAGAGGCGAGGGGGCGGAGACGAGGGGGTACAAGACGAGGGATCTGCGCTCGGGATCTACTCTTTCGGGAGAGGGGGAGCGTCTGCAGCCTGGCGGATAATCGCACGCCCCTACACACACGGTATCTCTGCCGAGGAGGCTCCCATGTCGCGCCCACCCTTTCCGCCTTTCACCGCTGAGACCGCTGCACAGAAGGTTCGCCTGGCGGAAGACGCCTGGAACGGTCGCAACCCGAGCGCTGTGTCCTTGGCCTACACCGAGGACAGTCGCTGGCGAAATCGCGCTGAGTTCATCCAAGGCCGGGCCGAGATTGTGGCCTTTCTGACCCGGAAGTGGAGCCGTGAGCTCGACTACCGCCTCATCAAAGAGCTCTGGGCGTTTACGGGCAACCGTATTGCGGTGCGCTTTGCCTATGAGTGGCACGACGACAGTGGCCAGTACTTCCGGTCCTATGGCAATGAAAACTGGGAGTTCGACGACCAGGGGCTGATGCGGCTTCGCATCGCCAGCATTAATGACCTGCCCATTGCGGCAGCGGATCGCAAGTACCACTGGCCGTTGGGGCGGCGGCCGGACGGGCATCCAGGATTGAGTGACCTGGGTCTCTAAGTAAAATAGAATTGATCAAACGAGGCGGACTGGTAAAGTCTTTGTTACTTCTGGGGAGGTGTCTGATGGACGGAAACGACGCGGAGAGGGGGAAGGCCAAGTAATATAGACTTGACCAAAACGCGCAGGTTGATAAACTCTTTGTTAGTTGAGGGTGATCTACCCCGTCACTGGGACATTTTTGAAATGCCCAAGAGTCCAGCCGCCCTGACCGTCATGCCTCCCGCCGCCGAGCAGGCGCTGCGAAGCCTGGGCGAGAACCTGACCATTGCCAGGGTACGCCGCAAGGAGTCCCAGCGCACTTGGGCTAAGCGCGTGGGATGCTCGGTCCCGACCCTGATCCGGATGGAAAAGGGGGATCCGGGCGTGGGCATGGGGATTTACGCCACCGCGTTATGGTTAATTGGGCGGGTCGGGGCGTTGCCGGAGGTGGCGGCCCCAGGCAGTGATCGCGGCGCGTTGGAGAACGACGTGCGGGAGGCGCTCAAACGCCGCGCGGTCCGATCGAGCGCATCGGCGGAGGCACGGCTGGCCCGTGACAAATAGCGAGGCAGGAGGCCACGGCCCCGGTGCAGATGTGGGTGCCGCCGCTGAGTCGCAGCCCACCGCCGCGAGCACGCAACCGGCCACCGAGGCAAAGCCCGCCGCCGCCCCAAGCACGCAACCGGCCGCCGCGAGCACGCAACCAGCCACCGAGGCAAAGCCCGCCGTCGCGGCCACCAAGCCAACCCCCCGCTATCACCCCGCCGACCACCTCTACCTCTGGCTCCTGACCCTCCCTGAGCAGCCCGTGCTGATCGGCGAGCTGAACCTGGCGAGGTCGATGCAAGGCGTGTCGCTCCGCTACAGCGACTCCTGGCTGCAGCGAGGTTTCCCGCTGAGTGAGGATATGCCTCTCATTGGGGAGGAGTTCCTGCCGGCGGAGAAGGGCACGGCGGCTGGAGCGGTGGACGATGCGAGGCCGGATCGGTGGGGGGAGCGGGTCATCCGCTTTATCGATAAGCCGCCGCGGCTGTCGCTGCTCGAATACCTCTACTTCGCGGGAGACGATCGCTTTGGGGCCCTCGGGGTGTCGACCTCTGGCGAGGAATACCTCCCGCGGCGGCTGGGACCGCTGCCGACCCTGGAGGAGGCGGACGAGATTCACGAGCTCATCCGCAAAGTGCAGGACAACGAGCCGGTGCCGGCGGAGCAAAAGCGGCTCATCTCTCCGGGTGTCACCATGGGTGGTGCGCGACCGAAGGCGCTTCTCAACATCGCCGGTGAGCAGTGGGTCATCAAATTCTCCGATGGTGAGCCGACGGATACTCCCTTGATCGAGCATGCCTCCATGACGCTGGCGCAGAAGGCGGAAATCCGCGTCGCGGCCACCATGGCAGTGGCTCTGACTCATGGTCACGCGGTTGCCGTGAAACGATTCGATCGCAACCGTGGGCAGCGACTCCATTGTCTGTCCGCGGCCGTCGCGTTACGGGCGGCGGCGGAGCGCTTCGGCTATCCGGAGCTGGCGCAACTCCTGCGCCGTCGCGGGGTAACCGAGGGTGACGTGTATGTCGGCCACATGCGCGAGCTTTTCCGGCGCATGGTATTCAACATTCTCATCGATAACACCGACGACCACGAGAAGAACCACGCGGTGTTGATGACGGATGCGCAACAGTACGAGCTGTCGCCGGCCTATGACGTGCTGCCTTCCGGCCAGGCGCTGGGATTTCAACAGATGCGTGTCGGCGACCAGGAGGCTGACTCGAGCATCGACAATGCGCTTTCCATGGCGCAGATGTTTGCCCTTCGCAAGGATGACGCGGTGAGGGAAGTCAGGGCGGTCACGCGTGTGGTCGATGGCTGGAAGGAGCATTTCAAAGCCTGCGGTGTGACCGCCGGCGACATCGAGCTCTATTCGGAGCAGATCGATCGCCCGTTTTTGCGCGACCAACGCAACGAGATCAAAGGCCGGCGCTCCAAGGGGGCGGCAAAGTGACCGTGATTTACTTGATCCGCCACGGGCAGGCCGAGGCGGGTTGGAGCGCGCACGAAGACCCGGGCCCGCGCGCGCCGCGCGCTCATGATTCAGCGCCGGCGAGCCGGCCCCTCGCCGAACTCAGCTCAGCAACGTCACGGTTGGCAACGCCCCATCCGGCGTAAACCCAAACACCTGCCCATAAAACGCCAGCTCCAACTCCAGCGAGCGCACGATGTTCTCCGCCTTCCGGAAACCGTGTTGCTCGCCCTCGAACTCCACGTACGCCACCGGCACGCCCTTGGCTTTGAGAGCCGTCACAATAGCGTGGGATTGGCTCGGGGGTACCACCTTGTCCTCCGAGCCTTGAAAGGTAATGAGCGCGGCCTTGAAATTCTCGAGGTGCCGGATAGGTGCGCGAGCCTCGTAAATCGCCCGCCCTTGTGGCAAGGGTGCCACCAGCCTGTCCAGGTAGCGCGACTCGAATTTGTGGGTGTCCTGTGCGAGCGCCTCGAGGTCGCTCACGCCATAGTAGTTGGCGCCCGCCTTGAACACGTCATGGAAAGCCAGCGCCGCCAGGACAGTAAATCCACCCGCGCTGCCACCGCGAATAGCGGCACGTTTGCCGTCAACACGGCCTTGCTCGATCAGGTACTTCGTGGCCGCGACCACGTCACCCACGTCGACAACGCCCCAGTTGTTGTTCAGGCGTGTGCGATAAGCGCGGCCAAAGCCGGTACTGCCGCCATGGTTCACATCCAACAGCGCGAAGCCGCGCGAGGTCCAATATTGGATGCCCATGGCCAGGTCGGGTTTGGAGTGGCTCGTGGGGCCTCCATGGACCTTCACAATCAGAGGCGGCTTCTCGCCGTCGAGCCCGGTGAAGTCGGGGCTGGTCGGTGGATAGAAAAAGGCGTGGGCCGTGCGGCCGTCCGCGGTCGGAAACTCGATTGCCTCCGCCACGGAAACAAACGGCTTTTCCAGTCGCACGGATCCCGGTGCACGCAACACACGGTAGCCGCCGGTGTTTAAATCAATCGACACCAGGGCGGCCTCTTCGGTCGCCGAAGCGGCGATGGCAACGACCGTATCCGCCCCGAGCAGATGGATATTCGACAAGCCCGTAAAGGGCAGATCCAGCGGTGTGAGCTTGCCTGAGCTCAAACTCGCCACGCCCAACTTGTCGCGTGCCGCAACGGTATATCTCACCACCGCGCGCCCGTGGCCGTCGAGCGTATAGTTGGATTGCCCCAGCACCCACAACGGACCGGACACCTCGGCCTCGAAGGCAAAAACAGGAGTGACCTGGCCGTCCTCGTAGCGGTAGAGGTTCCACCAATTGGAGCGGTCCGATACGAAATACAGCGTGCCGTCGCTGTCCCAGCGAGGCTCCAATACCGACTCCTCCACACCACGCGTGATCGCGGTGATGTCAGAAAGTCCCGAGTCGGTGAGTGTCGCGACATACAAGGTGGTCGTGTCCCACGGCAAGTCGGGATGATTCCAGGTGATCCACGCCAGGCGCCGTCCGTCGGGGCTCAATCGCGGGAAGGCCACAAAATCACTGCCCTCGAACAAAACCTGGTCGGCGCCACCTGCGTCGGTGTCGATCACTACAATGGTGTTTTTCGGCTCCCCGCTGCCGGTGTGATCTTCCCGCACACAAAAAAGACGCTTCCCCGCACGGTCGAGCTCGTAGTCGGCGTAACGATAGCCTGCCGGAGTGATGGCGACCGGATCCTTTCCGGTACGATGCGCATACAACCGTTGGTCGGTGAAGTTGCTGAAGTAGACCGCGTCCCGGGAAATGGCGTAGGGCGTTCCGCCGTATTCGTGCACCCGGGTCCGCGCGTTGAAGCCCGGGGGCGTCAGTTCTTTTACCGCACCATCCGGGGTGGACGTCACGATGACGCTTCGTCCTCCTTCGGCGGGACGGCTTTCCACCCAGTAGAGGGTGTTTTCCAGGATCGACACGTAGTTCAGCGCGATGGCCGAGCTCGCCAGGTCGGCGGCTGCCAGCGCAGAGTGCCATGTGCCGTAGGGGGCCTGTTTCATATAATGACGCTCATGACGACGCACACGCTCTTTCCCACATTAGTCCATTCGGCGCGGCTGGGTGCCGACTGGCGGCAACTCAATGACAGGCTGCTGCGCGAGTGTCAGCAACTGCGTCGCGACGATGAGGCCGGTCAGCGGTGGTCGAAAAAAAATTACCCCGGCGGTTTCACCTCTTATAACTCGGCGAGCCGCATGCATCAATTGTCACCGACGTTTGCCACCCTGGAGCGCAAGCTCAATCGGCACGTCGCGCGCTTCGCGCGGGCGCTGGAATTCGATCTCGAGGGGCGCGACCTGGTCATGACCGACTGCTGGGTGAACATCATGCCGCGAAGTGTGGTGCACAGCTTGCATCTGCATCCGCTGTCGACGATTAGTGGCACCTACTATGTCAAGACGCCAAAGGGTGCCTCGGGGTTGAAGTTCGAAGACCCCCGGTTGGAGCGTTTCATGGCCGCGCCGCCACGCCGGGTGAGCGCGCGTCCGCAGAATCGACCGTGGTTCGTGATTCCGGCGGAAGCCGGCAATGTGGTGTTGTTCGAGAGCTGGTTGCGGCACGAGGTGCCGCCTAACCCTGTGGTCGCGGAGCGTGTCAGCATCAGCTTCAATTACAACTGGTTCTAAGGCCTCAAGGAGACGGACGTGAATAGTCCTGACTCGCGGGTGACGGTGCGCGAGGCGGTTTTACGCCTGTTGCGGGCATTTGGCATGACGACTTTCTTTGGCAATCCCGGATCGACGGAGTTGCCGCTGTTCCGGGATTTCCCTGACGACTTCCGCTATGTGCTGGGACTGCAGGAGTCGTTGGCGGTTGGAATGGCCGATGGCTACGCACAGGCGACGCGCAATGCGCGTCTGGTGAATCTCCACTCCGCCGTGGTTGTCGGCCACGCCATGGGGAATATCTTCACCGCGTACAAGAACCAAACACCCCTGGTCATCACGGCAGGCCAGCAGGCACGCTCCATTTTGCCGTTCGAGCCGTTCCTGTTTTCCATGCGACCGACCGAGTTGGCTCAGCCGTACGTGAAGTGGGGGTGTGAGCCGGCGCGCGCGGAAGATGTTCCCGCCGCCCTGGCGCGTGCCTACTACATCGCCATGCAGCCGCCGCGCGGTCCGACGTTCGTCTCGATTCCGGTTGACGATTGGGATCGTCTGTGTGAGCCAACACAGCCGCGCCGGGTGAGTGACGTTCTGCGCGGTGATCCGGTGATGTTGGAATCAATCGCCCGGGAGCTCGACGGGGCTG
>Ga0105239_10010928_pt1 | contig 10142 bp, 12 predicted proteins | sample KBSC44metaG_FD_92761 | JGI IMG/M metagenome (GOLD analysis project Ga0105239, IMG submission 92761) | Corn rhizosphere microbial communities from Kellogg Biological Station, Michigan, USA - KBS C4-4 metaG | ecosystem: Host-associated > Plants > Roots > Rhizosphere > Soil | place: Michigan, USA...
GCCGCGAGCCCAACCCCGACGACGCCCGCAGCACCATGGTCTGCCTGCTGCCGGCTGGCCGCGCCGCCATCGAGAAGGCGGCGCCCGGGCACGTGGAGGACGTCCGCCGGAACTTCATCGACCTGCTCACCCCGGCTGAGCTCGACATGCTCGCCGCCCTCAACGAACGAGTCCTGCACCACCTGGCCACAGACGACGACTCCCCCGCCGAAGACGAGCCCGTATAGCCTTCATCAGCCGTGGGGTCTTGATCCCAGTAGAGAAATTCCTCACCACAGCTGCTGACGAGCTCGGGGGCGGCCGCCTCGATCTTCAAAGATTGCGCGTTGCTTGTTACCTTGAACGTCACGCCCCAGCGGACCCGGTCACCATGGTTCTTAGGTCGTAGCCGTCCGTGCGGTTCGCACGATCTGCAGCCATCGCACCGAGGCTCGCCGGCCACCCGACATGCGCTATCGCCCGTTTCCCCACCGCCGGTGCTTAAGACCGCGACGATCAAGCCTTCGTCGACGCGGTGTCATCCGACTGGGACGACACGGCTTGACGGTGCGGCGCGGCCCCGCGACATCTCTAACGCTCGAACACCGCCCGGATGCGGATCAAGCCACCCTGACAGGAGCACCGGAATCGCCGGTCAGTATGAGATCGGCGCCCAAAGACAAGGTCCGCTTCTTCCTCGATCTGTTTTGTTGTCGCTCCGACGTTTACGCACTGCGTTGGGAGAACCGCCGTGACGGTCGATCCGGTTGGATGCCGGCGATCCGCGGCTACTGGCGTAAGGGCATGAACCGCGCCGATGCACCGTATCTTCCGTTGACTCCCGACGTCGTCGGACAGCACCTGCGCGGCGAGGTTCATATCGGCCTGTATTCGCTTGGCGACGATGACACATGTTGGTGGGTCGCGGCCCCCCGCAGCGTACCCAAGCCCTGGCCGAAGATTTGCCGCGACTCGTGCCGTCACTCTTGCCGACCAGAACGACCACACGCCGGCAATCAGCGCCTGCACCGATGCTGGCGACCCTCAGTACGCCGTCGACCGGCGATGGATGGGCCGTCCAGAATTAGTTTGACGGCCCAGCGCGCCATACTCGTCGCGTTTGGGGCATATCGCAGCAGATCCAACGTGGTGCCGGAAGAAGTGTGCGACCGTCGTCGCCAACCACTATCACCTCTGCTGCACAGCAGAATTCGCCGATAATCGCGCCTTACGTCGGCGTGGCCGACGCCCCTCACGCGGGTCCCGGTTGACCACGATGGCGTCCGACGGCCCTGAATGGTTCATCGGCTTGCGGCGGGCCTCAGTGCGCGCTCGATCCGTTCGCCGATTCAAACTGTGTGCATTCGCCGAATCATGCTCCTGGAAAAGACGTTCCGCAGCATTCCTGAATATTCTCTATTATCCATGAAAGGCTCACTTAGGCCCGCGCCGAAACATCCCCGGTTGCGACTGATGATCGACGGCACCGGGTCTGCCGCGCCCTGTGGTGTCCTTTCCATCGCCGTGGTGTCCGTTGAGAACCCACGTGCCCGCGGAATGCGTGGTGAAACCGCGTCGCGGGCAATTACTTACGACGGCTGGCGGGACGGCATGATCGTGATCTGCTGAAGATTGACACGCGCGGGCGAGCTCCGGCCAGATTACCCCGCCTATGCAGCGGGTCGAGACCGGGCCGTTTGACGAGGGGCCAATCCGTTTGGCTGCAACAATGGCGCCATTCGACCGCGCGAGCCCATCTTCTGCGTCCAAAAGCTCTCACCCCGTGAGCAATTGGGCCAACGGCAGTACGCCGGACGTCCATGGCCATTTCGTCACTGTGACGAATACGACTAGGTCGCAAGCTTGCCGGCAATGTAGTCGATATCGAGTTCACCGTTGGTTGCAACGTCATTCATGAATACCTCGGCGTGGTAAATATCGAAGTCGCCCAGCGCGATTCCGCCGATGTACGGGAAGACCCAGGCCGTCCGCTCGTTTCCGTCGACGAGCGCATCGTTTCACGAATTATCCAAACCCCCCAAGGCTTGGTGCCTGCAAACACAGGACCATCCGCATCAAAGCACCACCAGAGACACGACCGCAGGCAATCGACAGTTCCGATTCCGCAAGCAGTGATAGACAACAGATCAGCACCGAGTTGCCAGCTTGCTCACAGCTTTTGACAGTCCCCGTCGAACTCCGCGGTCGTGACCAAGCGCTGTGGTTGTTGGCCGCATCGAGCCGCACGGTGTGGCAGGCACACGTGAAGACGGCGCAGGCATGGCGTGCGGGTCACGAACGCGTGGCCGCCGCGGCCGCAACGCCCACCGTCGGCGTCCACCTCGACGCCGGCGGACTCGAACTCTGAGCTGTGGATGATTCGGGCGCTGTGGACGATCGCCCCAGGCAACGACAACGCTGTCGCACGATCGCGATTCGATCGCGCCATGACGGACGATCAACGAATCTGGCGGGAAGTGTCCTACGCAGCACAGGACGCCGGCAAAGCGGCATGCCCACGGTGAGATCGATCCCTGCGTGACTGGACCCTGCTGCCCCGCAGAATTCGGCGAGGCGTTGTCGTCACCAATTCCAGACGGACGGGTCGTTGGCCGGGTAGCCGGCGCAGACGTCCGTGCCATGGGCGGCGACGCCCTTGTTGTTGAAGAACAGCTTCGCCCAGTTGCCCCAGTGAGTTGCCATCTGCTCGTAGTAGACGTTGGTCGCGGTGTCCTCCGAGTACTGCCGCCGTCCCGCGTAGTCCAGCGAGAAGAACCAGTAGATCCGGTCGCGGGCGCCCTGCTCAATGTCGGGCGGCCTGTTGTTGTAGTCGGTCATATAGCGCTCGTAGTAGACCGGCTCGACGTCACGCACCGCGGCCATGTACTGATCGACCGTGCAGGTGGTCTTGAGTATCCGGTTCGGGATCGGATAGTCATCGCTGGTGTCGGCTGACGCCACCGCGGGCAGGGCCACTGCCGCCACGCTTACCGCAGCCGCCGCGACATTCACTTTGATCAACATTTCTGTCTCCTTACTGTTGCGCGGCGGCTGCGAGGATCGGCAGCTTGTCGGGGCAGTATGTGCGAAGCGCCGCACCGAGGAACTGCCACGCCTGCGCTGTGGTACTGCCCTTCGGCAGTTGAACGAAGACGAATTTCGCGGACTTGTCGGCGTCCAGATCGGTGCCGTTGTACAGCCGCTTACACGTGATCTTGCCGATCCACGCGTTGTAGTCCTTCTGGCCGTAGATCCCGTAGGTGTGGAGTTCGTTCGCGAAATCCACATCTGGGTCGGCGTGTGCCGGTGCGGCAAACACCAGCGCGGGCGCAATCGCTGCGGCAGCGATCGAGGCCAGTCGTGTTCCCTTCATGACTTCCCTATCTCAAGTTGTATACGTCCCGAATCGATGTGTCGGCTGGCGATGATGACTGGGATTCGGCAGGCCTGCACGACGGCTGCGCTGACTGAGCCGCGCAGCTTGTCGGTCAACCTGCTGCGGCCAGTGCCACCGACGACGACCAATTGAGCGGCCCGCGATTCGTCCAGTAGCGCGTCGGCCGGATGGGCACCGACGATGACACGACGGACACCCACGTCGGGGTAGCGGTGCTCGAAGGCGGCCAGGATCTGCGTCAGCAGTTCTTGGGCCTGCGACGTGTGGGGGCCATCAATGGCGTGCACGGCAACCACGTTCGCGGCGCGCCTGGACGCTTCGTCGAATGCGATTGCGGTGGCACACGCGGAGGCCGCCGACCAATCAACACCTACGACGATCGGTGCTCCACTCGGTCGAGCCGACGGGATATGGCGGGGCACCACCGTCACGGGACACTGTGCGGCGCGTAGCACGGCGCTGCTGACTGAGCCCCGCAGCGTCCTGTGTATTCCACCTCGCCTGCGCTGGCCCACCACGATCATGTGCGATTCAGCGCGGGCAAAGCTGGACAGGATTGGCAAGACTGCGCCAACGCGCAATTTGGGGGTGATGCTCCGGGGGCGGCGCGGACCGATGGTTTTGGCGATGACCCCCAAGGTGGCCTCGAGGATCTTCTCGCCTTGGCCGAGTTGGTGTTCGAAAACCCCGGTGGGTACTGGGATCGCCGGCCATCCCGTCTGCCACCAGATTTCCGGCGCCGGCGGCACCACATGCACGACGGTGAGATCGACACCGCGCATTGCCGCTTCGGACGCTGCCCACCGAGCCGCCGCCGTCGCAGCCGGTGATCCGTCGACACCGACCACGATGCACTTAATTCCGACATCTCGGTCGTCGGAGGTCGGCACCGTGCCGATGCGGCAGCTGGAGCCGAGCGCCTGGTCGCCACAAAACGATTGGTCAGCGGATTGGGGAATCATGCGCAGCGGTCAGACACTCAGCGTGCGGAGGGCGGCAGCGAACGTGGCTGTTGGGCGGCCTCGCGGGTCAGCTGCTCGACGAGCGGTAACGCAACCCGCATGGCCATGCCCAGCGTGGCCTCGCCCTGGGGAGAAAGAGTGGCCAGCAGTTCGGCCAGCCGATCGCGTATCGACTCGAGCAACTCCTTGCACAGTGCCCGCCCGGCGTCGGTGACACCGACCAGTGTCGCGCGCGCCTTCGGGGTCGATGAGCCGAACGGCCAGGTCGTCCCGCTCCATTCGCCCCGCACATTGTGTCATCGCGGGCTGGCTGACGCCGGTACCCGCCGCCAGGGCCGTGAGCCGGGTCGGACCGTCCTCTGCCAGCGTCGCCAGCGCTGTTGGGGACGTGAGGCTGATGCCGTACGGCAGATAACCCACCAGCAGCGACGCCCCACTGATGAGGGTATCGGCGATGCCGTGCCGGGTGTCCATACTGCGTCCCTGCTCCATGTCGACTTTATATCAGATACCTATATGATTGGTCTAGCCGACGTCGTCAAAATGCCGCTCTACCTCCACTTTCTGAATTAATTCGACAAGCTCTACATAAGTAGCCTATGTTACTATTTTCCTTTGCGTCCTGGGCCTACAGCCGCCCTCCTGGGTCAACGGGACTACCGACATGAAGATCAATGGGGTGCGGACCGCGGATGCTGTTTGACGACGAAAGAACCCTGGCCTGGGCACTCGTTGAAGCCGCAGCGCCACAACTCAGCGCCGCCCAGCGCAACGACGTCCACGTCGCGATCGGTGTCGGCGAATCCTTCGGGGTCATTAACTACCTGATCACCTCGGCAGCCGACGGACACATCACCGTGCCGGCCGAGTTGGTCCATCGGTGCACACGGTGGCTAGACGCCTACGCCGGGCACGAAGATGAGTGTTATCTTCGCGGCCTTGTCGACCATGTTTTGACTCAATAGGCCGCCGCGGGTGCGCTGGCCGGAAACCCAAGCGTCGGTGTGGCCAATGCCCCCGCTCGCAACGGTGGCGAGTACCAATCAATGCAATTGCGTCGGTGGCCTTCTCGATCGCATGGCCCAACGCCGACCGGGTCCGTGAGTGAGTACCGTACCTATCGGCGGTCCATCGAATAGTTCAAGTTTGCGCCGAACACCGGAGCAGTTCAACGCCCTCGTTTCGAGCGTAGTGTTTGCCCCTTATATAGGGGGCTGATATAACGAGCGCTGTGACAACAACGGACGGGGAGCAGATCGCCGCGGGCCTGCACAATGCTGCGGTGCTGCTCGTTCGGCATCTCAGTTTAGGTCGAGGCCAAAGCCTCACCTCATCTACAGTGCTGATGCTCCTGGATGACGAGGGCCCGCTGCGAATCTCGGGGCTGACCGCAGCAAGCGGCGTGAGTCAACCAGCTATGACCGAACTAGTCGCGCGACTACAGCGCGAGGGCCTGGTCACTCGTCTAAGCGACCCGCAGGACGCGCGCGCGACGCTGGTCGATATCACCGCCCGCGGGCGCGCACGCCGGGTGGAGCTGCAGAAGTCCATACACGACCGCCTGATTGAGCTACTCGACATGCTGCCCGCCGACAGTCGGACGACTCTGAGCTTGGCGATGCGCGTTGCCGCGCCGCTCATCGACCAACTGACACAGCTCGCCTCGCAGCACCCAGATCCCGCAGTCGACCGCGTTTGATCACCTAGCCCGCCATGCCGGTCTGCTGACCGCGTCAGAGGGTGAGCGGTCCCTTGCCGAGTGATTGTTTGCAAGCCGTTTGGGAGTCCTAGCAGGCTAGGGCAAGAGCACAACGCCGGGTTCGATGGAACCCGACTGGGCTGGCGCGTCGACTCGAGCTGGCACGAAAACTGGCACGAAGCCGGTTTGGAGTGTCGATTCCGCACACCACCGGACTCGGTAATAAAGATAGGAACCCGAGCTAGTTGAGAGTTATGTCACGCGTCCTATCCTGTAGTGCTTCATCTTTCCCAGCGATGTTTTGTTCTTTACATAGGCTCCTGATATACCTAGACCATGGACACAAGTGGTGGTGAACAGATTGCCGCGGTCCTGCAGTCCGCCGCGGTGCTGGTCGTGCGGCATCTCACTTGCGGCCACGGCCTTACGTCGGCTGTGGTGCTGGCCCAGCTTGACGACTGTGGTCCGGCGCGTATCTCGGTGCTGGCAGCGGCCTCCGGAGTCAGCCAGCCATCCATGACGGAATTGGTCCGACGATTGCAGCCCGAGGGCCTGGTCACTCGGTTCAGCGACCTGCAGGACGGCCGCGCAACGTTGGTGGAGATCACCGCCCGCGGGCGCGCACACCGGGTGAAGCTGCAGAAGACCAAACACGACCGCTTGATTGCGCTGCTCGAGGCGCTGCCCGCCGAGGATCAGGCGACGTTGAGCTTGGCGATGCGCGTCGCGGCGCCGCTCATCGAGCAATTGACCCAGGTCGCTGCGCAGCAGCACATCCCTCAAGCGACCGCGCGCCGTTGATCGGGCTAACCATGCAGACGAATAAAGGTGTGCCATGGATCGAATTCTCGTCGGCGTCGACGGCTCATCGTCATCCACCGCCGCCGCGGTGTGGGCTGCGGACGAAGCGGCGATGCGCAATATCGAACTGACCATCGTGCACGTCGTTGCTCCGGAATCCGAAGCGGACACAGACACGTCATGGCTTATGAAGTCGTTTCTCGGCGACGACGTAACGAATGTCGTTGTCGCGCAGGGTGCAGACGTCATCGACGAAGCCCTCACCGCCATCAAGGAGATCAATCGGCAACCGCCGCGTATCACTTGCGAACTGAGGTCTGGCCCGGTCATGCCAACGTTGTGGGAGTTCACTCAAGAAGGTGCACAGATGATTGTGCTGGGTCGGCACGGTCGAGGCAAACCCCGTGGGGGCCGGCTCGGGTCGGTCACTGACGAGATGCTGCGAACGGCGCGTTGCCCCGTCACGGTCGTGCCACCCGAACCCGTCTCGCAAACGGAAGCGGGCCGGGCCCCCGTTGTCGTCGGTGTGAACGCGTCATCCGCCAGCCAGATAGCCATCGCTGTCGCATTCGATGAGGCGGCGCGGCGGAACACACAACTGGTCGCCGTCCAGGCCGTCGCGCCCGCACATGGGTCTGCAGCGAGTGGGAGCGATGCCGTGAACCTCGGGGCCGAATACGTGTGGGCTTACGCGTTGGCCACCTGGCAGCTGCGCTTCCCCAACGTAGACGTGCGCAGGTTCGTCACGCCAGATGATCCGGTGCGAGCTTTGCTCAAACATTCGCGGCACGCCCAATTGGTCGTGGTCGGCGGCGGCCGCCGCAGCAGTGTCATTGCCAAACCGTTCGGAGGGGTGAGTTCGGTTGTGGCGCAGGCTGGTCGAGTACCGGTGATAGTTGCCCGCGGGAAATCCTTTGCTTGCCGGCTGGAAGCGATCGGCGAGCCCGGAAAGACCGGCTGACCGGGGCAAGTCCCATAACAAGCGTGTCAAACGTGGGCGTAGAGCCGCGTTGTTGAGAAGCAAAGGAGGCATACGCACGTGTCCATACGCGAGTACGATCTCGTCGTCATCGGTTCCGGCCCCGGCGGACAAAAGGCGGCCATCGCCGCAGCCAAGCTCGGCAAATCGGTGGCGGTGATCGAACGTAGCCAGATGCTCGGCGGTGTGTGCACCAACACCGGTACGATTCCATCGAAGACACTGCGCGAAGCGGTGGTCTACCTGACTGGCATTACTCAGCGCGAGCTGTACGGCGCGAGTTACCGCGTCAAGGAAAACATCACGCCCGCCGACCTTTTAGCGCGCACCCGGCACGTCATTGACAAGGAGCAAGACGTTGTCCGCTCGCAGCTGATCCGCAACCGCATCGAGCTCTACACCGGTCACGGCCGGTTTGTCGACGAGCACACCGTGCTGGTCGAGGACCCGATACGAGGCGACCAGGTCAACATCAGCGGTCGATACATCATCATCGCCACCGGCACGACACCGGCGCGTCCTGCCGGTGTCGAGTTCGACGAAGAGCGGGTGCTGGACTCCGACGGGATCCTCGACCTGAAGTTCATCCCGGCGTCAATGGTGGTGGTCGGCGCTGGGGTGATCGGCATGGAGTACGCGTCGATGTTCGCCGCCCTTGGCACCAGAGTCACCGTCGTCGAAAAGCGCGACTCGATGCTGGACTTCTGCGATCCCGAGATCGTCGAGGCCCTTCAGTTTCACCTCCGCGAGCTCGCGGTGACGTTCCGGTTCGGCGAGGCAGTGACAGCCGTCGACGTCGGCGCCAGCGGCACCGTCACCACGCTGGCCAGCGGAAAGCAGATCCCTGCCGACGCTGTGATGTATTCGGCTGGGCGCCAAGGCCAAACCGATCATCTTGACCTAGCCAACGCCGGGCTCGAAGCCGACAGCCGCGGGCGCATCTTCGTCGACGATCAGTTCCACACGAAGGTGCACCACATCTACGCGATCGGCGACGTTATCGGTTTCCCGGCGCTCGCCGCGACGTCGATGGAGCAGGGCCGGCTGGCCGCCCACCACGCGTTCGGCGAACCGACGGCCGGGGTGCCCGAGCTGTATCCGATCGGCATCTACTCGATCCCAGAGGTCTCCTACGTCGGCGCCACCGAGGTTGAGCTCACCAACGACTCGATCGCCTACGAAGTTGGGGTGTCACGTTACCGTGAGCTGGCTCGCGGACAGATCGTCGGCGACTCCCACGGCCTCCTCAAACTGCTGGTGTCCCCCAACGACCTGAAGCTGCTGGGGGTCCACGTCTTCGGCACCAACGCGACCGAACTCGTGCACATCGGGCAGGCCGTCATGGGCCTTGGCGGCACCGTCGAGTACTTGGTGGATGCGGTGTTCAACTACCCGACATTTGCGGAGGCCTACAAGGTCGCCGCGTTGGACGTGATGAACAAGATGCGCACGCTCAGCCGGTTTCGCGCCTGATGCCGATGCAGGCATCGGTCGCGGACCCGAGCCGATGCCGGTGCGCCGTCAGCCCAACCGGCTCACGATTCGTTGCTTCCAGAGCTGCATTGCGTCCCCGATGTAAGTAGGGAAGCCAGTCATTCGAGTTATCCAGGCGTGCAAACTAAATGCCGAGACCGATCGGGTTCGTACCCAGAGCCCCTGTCGGTAACGAAGGGATGCCGCCACTCGCCCCAGGACAACCCAAAGGCAATCGCCCCAAGATGATCCGCGGACGTCAAGGTCGGATCGCTTGATGAACAACGCGATTGCGTTCGAACTGCCGAGCCCGAGCGATGACGTTCGTCTCCGGCAATAGAATCATGTACCTATTAAGATGAGTCGCCCTACTGTTGAATAAGCCGCAAAAACAATATAAGTGACGGACAGACTGGAAGTAACACATCGGGAGCCTATATAAATAGCTTTGGGACGGGACTAGTTGCGGGGACGCCCCGCAGGGCATCTCCGAGGCGCTCCGCCTGGATCTCATGCGGATAACGAGGTTTCCGCTGCAACGCATGAGCCCCGCTGCTACAGCTGCGCTGGCGGCGTAGGACGACTGTGGTCCGCCGCGGCCGGCTGCACCAGCAGCTACTACACCGTGGTCGGCATAGCGCTGATTCGTCGTGGCGCAGTGCCGGTTTCGCTGCGCGTCGGCACACCGGCCCGGCCTTGGGCCATCGCCGTGGGGGTGCCCGCTGCTCTGGCGCATGCGACTGCCCGAGGTTTGGTGGCCTCACACATTCTGACGATTGCCGATGCGTCCGTCGCCACCATCACCACTGGCTACAACGATCCGAGCGCGCCGGGTCCGACCGGGTGAATGCC
>Ga0105239_10010929_pt1 | contig 10141 bp, 6 predicted proteins | sample KBSC44metaG_FD_92761 | JGI IMG/M metagenome (GOLD analysis project Ga0105239, IMG submission 92761) | Corn rhizosphere microbial communities from Kellogg Biological Station, Michigan, USA - KBS C4-4 metaG | ecosystem: Host-associated > Plants > Roots > Rhizosphere > Soil | place: Michigan, USA...
CTGGTTGTCGCTGATCACGTTCGCCGGACCGACCACGAGCGACATGCCGGTCGGATTCTTGTTGGTCAGGCTGCCATCGGGTTTGGTGTCGGTGGAGACGCCGTACGCCGCGTTGCCGATGTGCGCGAGCGGATCGGCCGTGGCGACGCCGATGCGGTTGCCCATCACGAAGTTCGGCAGGTAAACCGTGCCCGCGTCGACCTGGACACCGTCGCCGGTGTTGCCGGAAATGGTGTTGCCGGGGCCGATCATATTGCCGAAGGTGGAAGCGTTCACATGCACGCCCGCGAGCGCATTCGGCATCGCGATGTTGCCGGTGATGTCGGTGCCGATCATGTTGCCGGACACGAACACCGCGGCGAGATTTTCGCTGTGGATGTAGATGCCGTCGCCCATGTTGCCGGAGATGACGTTGCCGTCGATGAGATCGGGATTGAGCGAGATCAGCGCGGTGCGCAGGTTGGTGGCGAAGTTGTTGATGTCGCTTTCCTGCACCGGCAATTGCGGGAACGCGGCGAAGAGGCCGGCGAGCGAACTCGTATCGACATTGCCGTACGCTTTCGACGCGGTGATCTGGATTCCCGCGCCGCCGTTCGGCGTCTTGATGAGGCCGGTCGGATCGGTGCCGATGAAATTGCCGACGAACTTGTAGCCGTGGCCGTTGGCGTCGATGCCATCGCCGCTGCAGTTGCCGATGGAAAGCAGCGTGATCGTCGATCCGGTGGCGCCCTCGGCGTAGCCGAGCGCAACAGTGCCCGAATCGTTCAGCGTGAAACAGCCGTGCGCGAACCCGTTGCCGGTTCCGTTGATGATCGCAGGACCGGTAACGATGAACGGCGCGCGCAGATCAGGCAGACCGCCGTTGATCACGTCGACCTGCGGCACGGCGAAGGTGATCGCGTGCGGCGTCAGCGCCGTGGCGCCGGCGAGCGCGTTGCCTTCGTCGATGGCCGCGCGCAGGCTGCATTTGCCGTCGATGTCGGCGCAGACGCCGTCGCCGGGATTTTTGTCGTCCAGATCGGTGTTGCCGGTGTTGACGATGAAGGCGCCTCCCGCCGCGAACAACGGTGCAGTGAACACGGCGGCGGCAAAAGCCAACGCGAAGCGGGCGGTACGTTTCATGGCGGTCCCCAGCTGGAAGTGCGAGTCCGGGACGTAAGCCCGGTATTCCAGCTACAACGAGGGGACGAGGCCGAACCGAACATCGGCCGGTGAATCGGTCGGAATTTTCAGCGCCGCGGCGCGGGCCTGGGCGTGGACTCGACGATGCGCTGGCGGAAATACTCGCCGAGCAGGACGGCCGCGCTGGCGGCCACGTTGAGGCTTTCCACGGAACCGGTGCCGGGGATGGTCAGGTGGATATCGGCGCGGTCGATCAGATTGCGCTTGAGGCCCGGACCCTCGGCGCCAAGCACGAACACGGTGCGTTTGGGCAATTTCGAGGCGTACAGCGATTGGCCTTCGCGCACGACGGTAGCGGCGATCTGGAATTCGAAATTCTTCAAGGGACCCAGCACGTCTTCGCCGGGTGCGATCTGCGCGATCGCAACGGCTTCCGCGCCACCTTCGGCCACGCGATAGGCGGCGCCGGAAAGACTGCTCGCCGTTTCGGAGGAAACGATCACGCCATGTGCACCGAAATTGGCCGCGCTACGCAGCACCGCGCCGACGTTGTGCGGATTGCCCACGCCATCGAGCCACATCAGCAACGCCGGCTGCGGCGCGCGCGGGATCATCTGCAGCAGGTTCGCGAGCGTCAATGGACTCTTGCGGCGCACGTCGAAGCACACGCCTTCGTGATGCTGCGAAGCGGTGAGTTTGTCGAGATCCTGATTCTCGACCACGCGATAGCCGAGTTTTTTCTGCACGCACCAGGCGAGCACGGGTTTCAGATCGCCGAGCCGCGATTCGAGCAGATAGACCTTGCGCAGATCATGCGGACGTTTGGCGAACATGGCCAGACACGCATTCAGTCCGTAGATGCGCATCTCATCCGTGTTGCGTTTGCGCGGCGCGGTCGCCGGCGCGTTCATGCTGGTGCGGACGTCGCGCATCAGTGATCGGCCACGAGTGCGGGCGCGGATCGCGTCTTCACCGGACGCAGCAGCAACAGCAACGGAATCGAGATCACAGTCATCCACATCATCAGTTGGAAATCGTTGAGGAACGCGATGGCCGATGCCTGGCGCGTCACCTCGGCGTTGAGCGTAGCGATTCCCGTCGTCGATGTCAGGCTATGCAGCACCGATTGCGGCGTATCGAACGGATTGATGCGTTCGGCGAGTTCGGCGTGGTTGATCTGCGTGCCGCGCGAGAGCAGCGTCATCACGATGGAGATGCCGACGCTGGAGCCGATGTTGCGCATCAGGCTGAAGATGCCGGCCGCTTCGGTGCGCGTGCTCATGGGCAGCGTCGAATAGGCAATCGTCGAGATCGGCACGAACACGAGACCAAGCCCGAGTCCCTGCACGACGCCGCATTCGACGATGCGCCATTCGGGCACGTCGATGCCCCAATGCACCATCTGCCACAGCGAATACGCGGTCAGCACCATGCCGATGCCGGCCAGCGCACGCGCATCCGCGCCGCGCGCGAGCAGGCGGCCGACCATCATCATCGCGAACAACGTACCGACACCGCGCGGCGCCAGCAGGATGCCGGTGGTGACGACCGGGTAATTCATCAGGTTCTGCAGATACGGCGGCAGCAGCGCCATCGTCGCGAACAGCACCACGCCGAGCACGAAGATGAAACCGTTGCTGGCGAGGAAGTTGCGGTCCTTGAACAAACCAAGATTCACGAACGGCTTTGCCGACGTCATCCAGTGCACGACGTACAGATAGAAACCCAGGAACGCGAGGGCGGCTTCAGTGCAGATTTCGACGGAATCGAACCAGTCTTTCTGTTCGCCGCGATCGAGCATCATCTGCAACGCGCCGATGCCGACGGCGAGGAATGCAAAGCCGCGCCAGTCGAAACGCGACGGTGCAGTGTCGTCGGTCGGCAGGCTCGCGGCGACGCCGATCAGTCCCAAAATGCCGATCGGCACGTTGATCAGGAACACCCAGTGCCAGCTGTATGTATCGGTGAGCCAGCCGCCGAGCGGTGGCCCAAGGATCGGGCCGATCATCACGCCCATGCCCCACATCGCCATCGCCGCGCCGTGTTTTTCGCGCGGGAAAACATCGAGCAGCGTGGATTGCGAAATCGGCACCAGCGATGCGCCGAACAACCCTTGCAGCAGGCGGAAAATCACCATCTGGTCGATGTCGGTGGCGATGCCGCACAAAATCGAGGCGACAGTAAATCCGCCGATGGCGATGAGCAGCAGACGGCGGCGTCCGATCACGGAAGAGAGCCAGCCGGTCGCCGGCGTGGCGATGGCGGCCGCGACGATGTACGAGGTCAGCACCCACGACACCTGATCCTGCGTCGCCGACAGCGAACCTTGCATGTTCGGCAGCGCGACGTTCGCGATGGTCGTGTCGAGCGCCTGCATCAGCGTGGCGAGCATCACCGACACGACCAGCAGACCGCGGTTGGCGACTTCGCGATGGGTGGCGACAGCGCTCATCGAACGATTACTTCAGCGCTTCAGCCACGCGTGCGGGTGTGCCGTCGTCATTGCCTTGCAGACGGCCGATGATCGAATTCTGTTTGCCGGTGTCGATCTCGACGATCGCGCTCATGCCGGCGCGCAGAATTGGCCCGGCGTTTTGCTCGTCGATCGACACGCGCACCGGAATGCGCTGCACGATCTTCACCCAGTTGCCCGTCGCGTTTTGCGGCGGCAGCACGGAGAACTCCGCGCCGGACGCGGGCGAAATCGACGACACATGCGCTTTCCACTTTTTGCCGGGATACGTATCGACTTCGACTGTCGCCGGCTGATTGACGATTACGTTCGTCAATTCCGTTTCCTTGTAGTTCGCATCGACCCACAGATGGTCCGTGGCGACGAGCGGCATCGCGGCCTGACCGATGCCGAGGAAATCGCCGGGCTGCAGATTGGTCTTGCCGACCGTGCCGTCCATCGGCGCGCGAACCGTGGCGTGTTCGAGATCGAGCTTTGCCTGCGCAAGCGCGACCTGCGCCATCTTGTAGCCGGCAAGCTGTTCGTCGGGCGTACTCGGCAGACCGCCGAGCAAACCTTCCGCTTTCGAAAGCGCAGCGACATCCGAATCGTGCGTGCCGCGCGCGTTGGCGAGATTGTTGGCGGCGTCGTCGAGATCTTTCTGCGCGACGAGGCCGCGCTGCCGCAATTCCTGCATGCGCTTGTACTGCGCTTCGTTGACGCGCAACGCTTCCTGCGCAGAGGACACCGTCGCCTGTGCGGAGCGGAATCCCGCGCGCGCCGCGCCGAGCAGGCTGCGCACGGAATCGAGCGACGCCTGCGCTTTCGCGACATTGATTTCCAGCGGTTCGGCATCGATGCGGAACAGCACGTCGCCTTTCTTCACGGCCTGGTTTTCGCGCACCAGCACCTCGACCACGCGACCGCCGACCTGCGGCGCGATGTTGACCTGATCGGCGTGCACGTACGCGTTGTCCGTCGAGACATAGCGTCCACCGGTGACGTACAAATACGCGGCGATCGCCAACACCACGGCCGGTCCCGCTATCCAAAGCACCAGATTGCGTTTGCGATGGGGTTTCTTCGTTTCGGTGTTTGCGGCTTCGTTCGGGGTGGCGCTCATTGTTTTTTTCCTGCTTCGTCCAGCGCGATCAGGTTCTGCTTCATGTGCGTAAGCGTCGCCATGACCGCTTTCATATCCGCGGAAGAAATGCCTTTCTGCGCGTCGCGCAACAACTGGTCGCCAATCGTCTCCATGTCGTCGACGACGCCGTGCGCGCGTGCGGTCAGATGCAGGCGCCAGGCGCGGCGGTCGGTGGGATCGGCGCGGCGTTCGACGAAACCGGCGTTCTCCAGCCGGTCGATGACGCGGCCGATCGCGATCGGTTCCATTTCGAGTTGCTCGGCCAGTTCGGCCTGGCGCATGCCTTCGTTGTAGGAAATGCGCTTGAGCGCGCGCCATTGCGCACGCGTCAGTTCGAAACGCACGGCACGGCGGTCGAAGATCTTGCGCAGCATGCGCGTGACGTCGTTGATCAGGAAGCCGAACGCCATCTTGTCGCTGGTTTTAGCTGTCTTGTTCATAGGCGACAGCTATATTATGTCCTAGGCAGGTATTTTTCAAGACGAAAAAAAGGGCCGCGAGAAGCGGCCCTTCGATAATCCAATTGATTGATTTACATCAGAACTTCAGGTTCGCTTCGACATACCAGAAGCGGCCCGGCAGATCGTAATTGGACGCGTCGTAACCGTTGAGCGAGCACGACACGCAGATCGGCGGATCCTTGCCCCACACGTTGTTGATGCCGGCCGCGACGGTGAACGGCAGGTCAATCGGCACCTTCCACGCGGCGCGCACGTCGCCGTAGGTCACCGACGAAAGCTTGTGCGAACCGTTCGGGGTCTTGGCGCTGACCGGGCCGTTGCAGATCGGGAAACCGGCGGCGCTGGCGCAGTCTTCGGTCAGGCCCGACAAATAGCGGAACGTGTAACCGAAGTCGAACGCGCTGACCTGCAAGTCCAGACGCAACGTGGAGCGAACGCGCGGAATGCCGCTGTCGGTGACTTCGACGCCCGGACCTTGCGGTTCGGACTGGCCAGTCGTGGTGTCGACGGCGCTGTACTTGTCGACGTAGGTGGTCTGCCAGTTCGCGCCCGGACGGCCCCAGCCGGTCTCCGGACCGACCCAGTTCCACGTGAAGTCCCAGCCGCTGGTCTTCACGCGGCCGAGGTTTTCCAGCGTGTCGTTGAGGAAGGTGACGAAGCCCGCGCCGTTGCGCGACTGCACGGAGCAGAACGCCGGATCGAGCGTGTCGGCGCAGCGGTCGAGCAATGTCTGCGCGTCCTTGGCCTGGATCGCGTCCTTCACGCGGATGTTGTAGTAGGTCAGCTCGAAATCGGTCTTCTGCGACCACGAGGTGTTCTCGGCCCAGGTCGGGCTGTACACCGCGCCGAGTGTGGTGTTGCGCGATTTTTCCGGCTGCAGGTTGCGGTTGCCGCCGGTCAGTACGGAGATCTGCGGATTGGACTGCTGGAACGTCCCCGGATTCGGCACGCCGAGGACCGCGCAGTTGGTGGCGCGCTGGCCGGTGGCGTTGTTGCAGGGATCGGTCAGCGTGGCGTCGAAGCGCGAGAAGGTGCCGAACAGTTCGCCGATCGACGGCGCGCGGAAGCCTTGCGCGTACGTGCCGCGGAAAGTCAGGTCATCGACCACCTGCCAGCGGAAACCGAACTTGCTGTTGGTGGTGCTGCCGAAGGTGGAGTAATCCGAGTAGCGCGTGGCGACGTTGAAATCGAGGTGCTTGGCGATGGCCATGTCGGCCAGGACCGGGATGTTCAACTCGACGTAGAACTCGTCGACGTTGTAGCTGCCCGAGGTCGGCTTGGACGGCACGCCGTTGGAATCGCCGGCGACGACGACCGCATCCGGCTGATAGTTGCCGGACAGATCGCGGTATTCATAACCTGCCGCAAAATCCATCGGACCGGCCGGCAACTGCAGCAGATCGCCCGACACGTTCGCGGTGATCATGCTCAGCGCCTGATGGCTGGTGTCGTGCTCGTGGTACTGGATGTACTTGAGCATTTCCGGCGTCAGCGAGCCCGGACCACCGAACAGGTTCAGCGGCACGCAGTTCGGATCGGCCTGGCACGCCGACAGCGGGCCCAGCGCTTCCTGGATGTGCGCGATGTTGTAGGTGCCGGTGACGTCCTGATCGGCGTCGTTGACGGCGTGGACGACATTCACGTCCCAGTTGTAGCCGTGGCCCCAAGCGTCGAAGTTGCCGGTCAGGCCGGTCGCAAAATAGCGCGTGTCGACTTTCTGGCTGAAGATGCGCGGACCGCCTTCGATCGGACGGCGGCCGAGGCCGAAGTCCGGGCTGCTCGGATCGAGCGTGAAGCCGAACGGGTTGTACGGATTGGTCTTGTCGACGCCGACGGTGTAGCAGCGGTCGATCAGGAAGCAGAACGCCTGCCCGAGGAAGATCGGTTCCGGTGCGGCCTGGTTGGTCGATTTACGCGTGTTGTAGGTGCCCTTCACGTACCAGTTCACGTTGTCGGCGATCTTGTAGTCGAACTGGCCGAAGAAGCCGGTGCGCTCGGATGGCGTCAGCAGCAGGTTGAACTGCGCGAAGTTGAAACGGTCCGCGGAGGTGAAGTGGTGGTAGCCGCCGGGGAAGTTCTGCACGCCGCCCGTTCCGGCCGCGCCGTTGGCGGTGATGCTGCAGAAGCCGCCGGGGCACAGGCCGCCGTAATCGACGCCGCCGGGCGTGTCGAACAGCACGCGCGTGAAGGGCGTGGCCGAACTGCAGTTGGACAGACCGGTGCCAGGCACGCACTCGGAGCCGCCCTGTGCGAAGTCGGCCGAGCTGATGCCGTTCTGCTTGTAGTGGCTCAGGTCGAAGAAGAAGCTGTAACGGTCGGTCTTGCCGCCGAACGAGATGTCGCCGTTGTAGGTCTTGCCGTCGCCGGTCGAGTAGTCGCCGTAATACAGATGGACCGCGGCGCCGTCCTGCGATTTCTTGGTGATGATGTTGATCACGCCCGCGATCGCATCCGAGCCGTACAGCGCGGACGCACCGTCGGTCAGGATTTCGATGCGCTCGACGGCGCCGGCGGGAATCGTGTTCAAGTCGACCGCGGCGGAAACACCCGATGCGGAAGATTCATTCACCCAACGCAGACCGTCGACGAGGATCAGCGTGCGCTTGGCGTTCAAGTTGCGCAGCGAGATGGTCGTCGAACCGGAGCCGACGCCCGAGCCGTCCGGCGCGAAACCGAAGTTGCCGGCGGAATTGAATTTCGTGTTCAGCGACGAACCGCTGACAGAGAGCTGCTGGATGATGTCGCCGATCGACGCCAGACCAGTTTTGGCGATTTCGTCGGCGGTGATGGTGATCACCGGCTCCTGGCCTTCGGACTCGGCGCGCTTGATGCGCGAACCGGTCACTTCGACCGCTTCGAGTTTCTGCACGTCCTCACCGGTGCGGTTCTGGGCGTGAGCCGGCATCGGCAGCGCGGTCAGCCCCAGAGCGGCGGACGCGAACATGCCGATCGTCAATAAATGACGGCGTAGACTGATCATGGACTTACCTCCAACAGAAAAAGGATTGGCAGTTGCAAGCAGTGCGGACAATTGGAAATCCCCGTCCCCAGCAGCCTAAAAGATTAGGGTTTTTGTAAAGGAATTGTAAAGCGGCGCTGATAATGGCACAGCGTTTTCGAGTTGGCCAGCCGTTTTCGCGGCTCGGCCGCCCGTCGGCGGCTCATTTCAACCCAAATCGCGAAGGCCGCATCAAAGCCCGACGACGTTTCGAAAAGAGGAAATCGCGTGACGAAATACCTATTCGTATTCGCGCTGCTGACCGGCAGCATCGCCGCGCACGCGGAACTGGCGCCGCCGGTGCACGACGCGTTGACTTCGGCCGCGCTGTCGCAGGCGCGCGTGATCGATGTGTATCTGCCCAAAGATGCGGACAAGAATCCGGCGCAGAAATACGAAACCATCTACGTGCTCGACGGCGACTGGAACACCGAACTGGTCGTGCAGACCGTGGATTTCCTCGAAGGCCGCGGCCTGATGCCGCCGGTCATCGTCGTCAGCGTGCCGAATCATGTCGACGACGGCGTGAACAGTCGCGATCACGACCTCACCCCATCCGTGCAACCGCACGAAGCGCACTCCGGCGGCGCGGCGCAGTTCGTCACGTTCTTCAAGAACGAACTGATCCCGTACGTGAAGAAGCGCTATCCGAGCAACGGCGTCAATCTCGTGCACGGACATTCCTACGGCGGACTGTTTCTCGCCTACGTGATCGCCAACGACCCGAGCGTATTCGACGGCTACATGCTGCTCGATCCGGCGATGTGGTGGAACCACAAGGAAGTGTCGAAATCGCTCGAGGAAAAACTCCCCGGCATGCCGACGAAAGGCAAAGCGGTCTACATCGCCGGCCGCGCCGGAACCGCGTTCAAAGGCATGGGTGTCGATTCGCTGCAGACCGCTTTCGCGAAAGCGCCGAAAGAGCTGCCGTGGAAAGTCGCCGAATATCCGGCCGAGTCGCACGACTCGCTGAAGTTCAAGGCGACCTATGACGCGCTGCGTTTCATGTATCGCGGTTACGTGGAGTCGGCCGATCGCATCGACGTGCGTCCGCTGACCGGTATCGTCGCGCCGGACAAGCCGCTGACGATCGAAGCGCCGTCGCCGATGTTCGACATCCACTACACCACCGATGGCAGCGAACCGACACGCGCCTCGCCGCTGATGGATCGCGTGCTCGCGATTTCCGATCCGGCGCGCACGCGCCTGAAATCCATTTCCGCGCGCGGCGACTTCGACTTCGAAGTCCCGATGCACCTTCGCAGCGGCGCGACCATCAAACCCGAGCGCGCTGCCAAACCCGGCGAGAAGACGCCCGTCCATTACGCCTACTTCGACGCGAAAAGCTGGCCTCGCATGAGCGGCAAACCGTTCGAACAGGGCGTGTCGGAGAAAGACGATCCCGCGGATCCCAAGCGCGACCATTTCGCCGCGCGTTACGATCGCGATTACGTCATTCCCGCTGACGGCTATTACGTGGTGGTGCTCACGTCAACGCAGGAAGCTCATCTGTGGTTCGCCGGCCAGGACATCGGCCACACCGAATTGCACAAGGATCCGCGCTGGCGCGTGCAGGTGCTGCCGCTGCAGGCCGGCGTGTATCACTCGCGACTGGAATTGCTGCACATGGACAACAAGGACGACAACGTCGATGTCCATCTCTACGGATACAGCGCGGAGAACGGCTGGGAAAATGAGGTGAAGTAGACGGCGATTAGTCGCCATTCAAGCGGACGGGCGTAATTTGATCGCATGGCCGCCACGCTCGACATCATCCGCACCGACATCACGACGCTTGCCGTGGATGCCATCGTCAACGCCGCCAACGAAACATTGCTCGGCGGCGGCGGTGTCGACGGCGCGATCCATCGCGCGGCCGGTCCGCAATTGCTAGAAGTCTGCCGCCTGCTACCGCAGACCAAACCGAATGTGCGCTGCCCGACCGGCGAAGCGCGCATCACCGA
>Ga0105239_10010930_pt1 | contig 10140 bp, 11 predicted proteins | sample KBSC44metaG_FD_92761 | JGI IMG/M metagenome (GOLD analysis project Ga0105239, IMG submission 92761) | Corn rhizosphere microbial communities from Kellogg Biological Station, Michigan, USA - KBS C4-4 metaG | ecosystem: Host-associated > Plants > Roots > Rhizosphere > Soil | place: Michigan, USA...
GCCCGCGCTACATCCACGAGTACAAGCTCGTCAAACGGTCGCGGTTCGTGCCGAAGCGAGAGTGCGAGACGCCGGTGCCGCAGTGGAAGCAGAGCGATTGGGCACACGACGTCCTGCCGGGGAACGATCCGGCCAACGATCCGTCGCGCGAGGTCATCCCGCGCGGGTGAGGCAGGCGCCCGGGGTCTCACGGCGCGAGCTTCTCACTCGCGGGACCGCGCTGGTCGCGGGCGCAACCGTGCTCGGCCGGCTGCCGCACGCCCTTCGGCTGCAAGGCTGGCTCGAGGACGCCTACGCGGCCGGGCCGAACGTCGTCGCGCAGACGATGAACGGGCTTGTCGCGTTCATCGTTCCCGGCCGCGACACGTACTCGCGCGCGCAGGGAACGAAGTCGAAGACGCCCGGCGGGATCGAGGCAGGGACCACTGCGGTCTTGACGCGTACGCTCGATCGTTTCCTGCCTGGGCCTTTGCCGCTCTCGGCGACGGCGGCCACGATCCTGAACGAGTTCGCGGCCCAGGTCGACCCGGCCTCGCGTAAGGGCACGTTCGCCTCGCCGTTCGCGAACCTCTCCTTCGCGAAGAAGGCTCGTGTCTTTCAGACGATCGAGGGTCTTTCGTCCGAGAGCGCAGGGTCGATCCGCTTTCTCGCCGGCAACCTGCCGGATCTCGTCGCGTTCCTCGCGTATTCCGAGGCTGGCGTCTTCGATGCAAAGAAACGTCGCTTGCGCGCGCGTCCCGTCGGGTGGCGACTGACGCGTTACACGCGGGTCGCAGACGGGCGCAAAGAGCTCAAGGGCTACTGGCAGGGACGGAAAGCGGCCGATCCCAGTGCGTGACGTCATCGTCGTCGGTGCGGGTGGCGGCGGGCCTGTCGTAGCGAAGGAGCTAGCCGCACGCGGCCTCGACGTTCTTCTCCTGGAAGCGGGCGCAGCTTTCGAACAGAGCGAGCGCGAGTGGTCGCATTTCGAGAACGAGGCGAACAACCCGGCCACGGGAGTCTTCCGGTTCGGCCCCGGTGACCGCACTCAACCGCCCTGGGCCCGCGACCTGCCGCAGAACTGCTTCCTCTGGCAGACGGCAGGCGTCGGCGGCTCGACCGTGCATTACTTCGCCAACTCGCCGCGCGCGATGCCGGGCGCTTTCTCGGACTTCACAGGGACCGACGCCGCTGACTACGACCGGGCGCACGCCGCCCCGTTCGGCTACCGCGAGCTGATCCCGTACTACGAATGGGTCGAGCACACGTTGCCCGTGCAGACAGCGGCGATGGGGACGAAGGAGGAGCGGTTCCTCCGCGGCGCCGCGAAGCTTGGTTTGCCGCACCAGACCTCGAAGGACACCACCGTCGCTGCGTACAGGCCGCAGGAGAACGCGATCCTCCAGCCGCAGGGCACGGCCGGGCGGACGAGCGATCGGAAAAGGCTCGCGTACCCGTCAGCGAGGGGCTGCACGTTCTGCGGGCATTGCCCTCAGGGCTGCATCGAGCCCTTGAAGTCGCCACGCAACCTGCGCGCGAAGCGCTCTACACACACCAGCTACGTGCCCATGGCGCTCACCGCCGATCGTTGGACCCGCGGGAAGGCGATCACGTTGAACCCTGACTCCTTCGCGGTGCGCGTCGAGACCGATGGTTCGCATGCCACCGGTGTCACGTGGCGGAACACGCGCACCGGCGCGTTGACGACCGAGGTTGCGAACGTCGTCGTGCTCGCCGCCGGGCCGGTCGAGACGCCCCGGCTGTGGCTGAACAGCGGCTTGCCCAATCCCAACAATCAGGTTGGCCGCGGCCTGACCGATCACTACCTGGACTATCTCGTCGGCAGGTTCACGACGTACACCGGCTCGAGCAAAGGCCCGACGTCGGCTGCGCGACTCGACTTCCCCGCTTTCGGCGGGCTCGAGCAGGCCGGCGTGTCGCCGGGGCTGCAAGGTCAAGCGCTCACGGCCAGCGATTCGGGTATCGCCGGCTTCTATGACAACGGCGCTTCGGTGGGCGCGTGGGGTGCCGACGCGGTCGGCCGCCTGGTTGGCGAACGGCTGAAACGATTCTTGAGCAACGTCGACCGGCTGATCGGCGTAGCGTTGATCACCGATGACGACGTGCTGCCGCAAAACCGGGTGACGCTGTCCACGGTGATGGCTCCGGACGCGCATGGGCCGATCGCGCGGATCGAGATCAGGCAACGCTCCCCCCGAACCTTGAAGAACCGCGAGTACCTCGCAGCACGTGCGGTCGAGCTGCTCCGAGCAGCCGGCGCACGCGAGGTGATCCGGGTCAACCTCCCGGGTCTGCTGTTGCATCTGCACAGCACGATGCGGATGGGCGCGAGCGCGAGCGACTCCGTCCTCGACTCCGATGCCGAGTCACGCTGGGTCAAGCGCCTGTTCGTCGCGGACAACTCCGCGCTACCCAACGGTCTCGGCGGCCCGAATCCCACGCTCACCACACAGGCGCTCGCAACGCGCACTGCGGAGAAGATCTTCGTCCGCTACTTCGGCGGCGATCCGTGGATCGGGCGTGAGTCACCGGTGTCGTCGGTGGACGACACGGTGACCCAGGCGGTGCTTGCCGCCGGGCTCTAGCCGAAGTGCGTGCGCATTGCGCGGATGAGCGCACCCGCGTAGCGCATGCCTTCGGTGTCGGGCTCGCGGCCGAGGAAGCGCCAGCGGCGCTGCTCGTACCAGAGACACGCACGGAGCTCCTCGAGCGTCCGCGGCACCTCGCCGGTCCGACGCCAGCGCGCGAAGGCGCCGCTTGCGGACTCGGTGCACGACTCCCGATCTCTCGGCGCGAACGTGACGGCGAACTTGGCGTAGTCGCTCCACTCGCCGTAGCCGGGCGGTAGATCGGTCTCCCGTAGCTCCCCTGTTTGGATCTGCAACGCGTACATCTCATTACCTCCGACGACGCAAAGGGCCGCTGCCGCGGCCCTTTGGGAAATGACTCGCCCCATCGGCCTGCGGCTGGCCTTAGGGGCGACTTGCTATTGGTGCTTTCACCTTGAGATGCCTCAAGTGGCCGGATCTTGCCGGGGCTTCGAACAAATCCCCCATCAGGGGTACGGGGAGCGGGCCGCACCATCTGAAGACGCCGGCGCCCGACGATCCTTGCAGCCGTTCACCCATCCGGGTGACGCGGCTACCGTGGCCTGGTGATCCTCGTCGTCGCTGCCACTGCGCGGGAGCTCGCCGGCGCCGGCACCGGTGTGGTGACGCTCGCGTGCGGTATCGGCCCGGTCGAGGCTTCGGCAGCGACGGTGACCGCGCTGACCACGCAGCGGCCGGATGCGCTCCTCCACGTCGGAATCGCCGGGGCTCGCGGCATACCGGTCCCTCAGCTCGTGATCGGCTCCGAGGCGGTTTACGAGGATGCGTTAACAGGCGGCCTCGTGCCGGACCGGGTTCGGCCCGACCCTCGTCTTGTCGATGTCGCGCAGCGCGCACTTCCCGATGCGCGGGTGCTGCCGATCGGGACGAGCGCGCGCGTCGGTGGGACGAGTGTCTGCCAGGTCGAGGCCATGGAAGGCTTCGCGGTCCTGAGCGCTGCGCAACGAGCCGGCGTGCCGGCCGTCGAGGTGCGAGCCGTGTCCAACGAGATCGATGAGCCCGATCGCGCGCGCTGGCGCTTCGACGATGCGCTCGCCGCGCTCGACGATGCATTGCCGAGGCTGCTGGCCGAGCTCGCCCGGTGAGCCGCGTCTGGGTTCGGGCGACGGCGCTCGCCCTTGCCGCGATCGCCGCGGTGGCCGGCCTGACCGTCTACTACAGCTCCGACAAGGTTCCACGCTGTCTCGTCTCGGGCGTCGGCACCTGGCGGCCGCCGGCGGACGCCGGAACGCATCGTTACGAGGTCGTCCTCCTCAGCGGTTCCGCGTGTCTCTTCGACATGTCTCAGAAGCACCGGCTCGTCGGCGCGCTCTCTCTGGCGCAGGCGAGGTGGCTCGCGAAGGCCGCCCCGCCAGCCTCGGACACGTTGAGAGTCGATGACCGCCGGCACGGCGTCACCTACGAGACGAAGCCCGGGATGCTCGGCGTCCGTGTCCTCGGCCTGCGCACAAGGCAACAGCTCTACGTCGCGGGCTTCAAGGGCTTCACCTGGAACCCGCGCTTCGGGCCCGACCCGCCGACTCACGGCCTTTCGCTTGCGCCGGACCGCCCCGAGCTTTGGGCGCTCGACGCGCCGAACAGTGTCGTGCATCTCTTCGACGTGAGCGGGCTCCCGGACCAGCCGCCGCGCCGGATCGAGGACATTCGTCTCACGAAGCCCATCTCCGGTGACGAGAGCCCCTGTTCGCAGTCGTGCGGTCGCATCGGGTCGCTCCAGCACAGCGCAGACGGACGGTTCGTCTACGTCGGGGATTCCGGCGACGTCATCGACACCGCCACCCGCGAGGTGGTCGCCAACCTCGAAGCGCTGCACAACTCACGGGTTGCTTTCGAGCTCGACTGGGTCGACGGCAAGCCGGTATTTCCGCAGCACAGCTAGATTCGACCGCGTGCACCGCACCCAGTTACCGCCGCCGCTCCCGCCGGAGACCCGCACCGTGGGGCAGCTCGTTGCGGAATCGCTGAAGCTCTACGCTGCGCGCTTCTGGCCCTCGCTCGCGCTCGGCATCGGTCCTGCTGTCGTCGGCGTCGCGGACGCGGAGCTCGAGGGCCCCGCGCGATTCGCGGTCGTCCTCGTCGCCGGACCGTTGCTGCTGGCAGGCTCCTACGCAGGTGCCGTCGCGCTCGTGCGCCCAATCGGCCGCGGCAGAACTGTGCCGGTCGCGCTGGCCGTGGGCTTCATTGCCTTCTTCCCGCTCTGTCTGTCACGGCTCTGGATCTTTCCGGGGATCTACCTTGTGGCGCTGGGTTGGCTCGCGTTCGTTGGGCTCGGGGTCCCCGCTGCCCTCGTCGAGCGTCGCGGCTTCGCGGATTCGATCAGGCGTGGCGTCGAGCTCGCGCGTGCCGACTATGTTCATGCGCTCGGTTCGCTCGCGACCCTCGCGATCACGATCTTCCTCACCGGTCTCGTCCTCTTCTTCTCGTTGCGCGAGCTGAGCGACCAGGCGATCCGTGTCGCGGGGCTGCTCGCCCTCGTCGTGCTCGCTCCGATCTTCGTGCTCGGAGCCGCCGTGCTCTACGTCGACCAGGAGGCCCGAGTAGAGTCGGGCTCCCGACCGAGGAGGAAGCGCGATGCCGACCTACATTCTGCTTTCGAGTCTGACGGCGCAGGGCGTCCAGACCCTGAAGTCGAACCCTGACCGTCTACGAGAGGTCAACAAGGACGTCGAAGAGCTCGGCGCCAAGGTGCTCCATCAATGGGCGACGCTCGGCGACTATGACTTCGTGAACATCGTCGAGGCCCCGGACGCGGCGACGATCGCGCGCGTGTCCGTTTCACTCGGTGCGCGCGGAAGCACGAAGATCCGCACGCTCACGGCGCTGACGATCGACGAGTTCTTGCAGGCTCTCGGCTAGTCCGAGCGCTCGCGGAGAACCGAGATCCCCCAAGCACGTCCCGAGTCGAAGAGCTCGTCCGGATCGATCTCGTCTGCCCAGCCGAGGAAGTGCTTCTCCGGGTTGTCCTCGGTCGACCCGTACACGGCGCGGCGGTCCGGCGCGTGCGGTGGAGGCTCGATCGGCTCGCCGCGCTCTAGCGCGTCCAGTCGTGCCTGCGCTTCTTCCGCAACGGGGCCCTCTTCGTAACCGCGCGGCATCAGTGTGAGTGTACGCTCGGCGCCGTGCCCGCCGCGCTCGCCGTCAGCGGTCTCGTGAAGCGCTACGGCGCCGTCGACGCACTCGTCGGTGTCGACCTCGAAGTCCGCGAGAGCGAGCTCGTCGGACTGCTGGGGCCAAACGGCGCCGGCAAGTCGACGCTCGTGAAGATCGCTTGCGGTCTCGTGCGCCCCACATCGGGACGCGCGGAGGTTTGCGGCGCGCGCGCAGGCTCACGCGAGGCGCGGGCGGCGATGGGCTACCTCGCGGAGCTGTTCCGCTTTCCCGGGTGGATGACGGCGGACGAGCTGCTCGAGCTGCACCAGCGTCTCGCCGGCTCGCGAGGTGGTGAGCGCGAGCGCGTCGAGCTGCTCGAGCTGGTCGGCTTGGAGGAGGCCCGCAGGCGGGCGGTCGAGGCGATGTCGAAGGGAATGCAGCAGCGGCTGGGGATCGCCCAGGCGCTCATCGGATCGCCGCGGCTGCTGCTGCTCGACGAGCCGACGAGCGCGCTCGACCCGGTGGGGAGGCGCACGGTGCGCACGCTCCTCGAGGAATTGCAGCGGCGCGGCGTGTCCGTCCTCCTGAACTCGCACCTGTTGAGCGAGGTCGAGCTCGTCTGCGACCGAGTCGTGATCCTGCTCGGCGGCAAGGTCGTGTCGGCGGGCACGCCTGCCGAGCTCGAGCGTCCCCGCGGCGTCGAGATTGAGACGAGCAAGGGGAAACGGACGTATCTGGAGGCGGGCCGCGATGACGTCCCGAAGCTGATCGCCGAGCTCGTGCGCGACGGTCAGGACGTGTACGGAGCCCGCGTGTTGACCTCCACGCTCGAAGAGGTCTACGTGGAAGCCGTCGGTGGTGAGACGTCGTGACGGCCGTGTTGACGATCGCCGGGTACGGACTGCGCGAGGCGCTGCGGCGCAAGGTGTTCGTCGTCGTCTGCGTGCTCTCGATTGCGTTTCTCGTCCTGTACTGGCTCGGGACGCGGTACGCGTTTCATCACATCGCGGGCGTCGTCCCGCCGGCGGGTGTCGATGCACAGACGTTCGCCGGTGCATTTCTGTTCGGGATGGCGATGTTCGGGACGCTCTTTCTTGGCGTCGTTCTCGCGATCTTCCTGACGCTTGGGACGGTACGCGGCGATGCGGAGCGCAACCTGCTGCAGCCGCTCGTCGTCCGTCCGATCGGCCGGGCCACGCTGCTGGTCGCGCGCTTCCTCGGCGCGGCGGCCGTGTGTGTCCCGTACGTGCTGATCCTCTACTTCGCGGGGATGCTGCTGACCCGGCTTGAGGGCTCGTGGTGGCCGGACCGGATCGTGACGCCCGGGCTCGAGCTCGCCGCCGGTGTGCTGGTGGTGGCGGCGCTGTCCCTGCTCGGTTCGGTGTTTCTCAGTTCGATTGCGAACGGGATCGCGGTGTTCATGGTGTTCGGTGCCGGCCTCGTGGCCGGGTTGCTCGGGAACATCGGGCACGTGCTCAACTCGAGCGGCCTCATCCATGCCGCGAAGATCGCGGCGTGGATCATCCCGTTCGAAGCGCTGTACCAGGATGCGCTACGTGGGATCACCGAGAAGACGTCGGGTCTGACGGGCTTCCTCCTTCGACTCGGTCCGTTCGGAGGCGCGGAGCAGGGCGGAGTCGGACTGCGTCTCTGGGTGGTGGCGTATCTCGTGATCGTCGGTGCGCTCGCGATCGCGGGCTTCGTGCGTCGCGATCTGTAGCGAGAGCTGTCCGAGTTCCGAACGGGACCGCGGCGTGCCGTCCTCGAAGGTATGCGACGCCGCGCCGTCAGCCGTGTCCGCGCCGGCGAGGTGTGGAAGAAAAGTCACACTCTCGGCACACCCGTCCCGGCCGGAGGCGACGTGGCCGAGACCTGTCGCACCGGGACATGTCGGGGACAGTCCCCGACGTGGCTCCGGCGCACACGTACCGTTCGGACAGGGTTCACGCCGCCGCGGACGCGATTGCGACCTCGGCGGCCAGGCCGGCGTTTGCGACGACGAGCTCGCGGTTCGCGGCCAGCGTCCGGCCCTCGCTTCGCTCGTGCAGGAAGGAGAGCACGAACGGCGTCACCGCCTGACCCGTGACGCCTTGGCGGTTGGCTCCCGCCAGCGCTTCCTCGATCAGCGGTTCGACGTCGTCGAGGCTCCGGTCGGGCGGCCGCGTGAGCAACAATCCGCCGCCGCCGAGATCCCAGTGGGCGCGGGCCATTCGCGCAGCCTCGTCCGGCGACTCGACGCGTGCCGGAACCGCCGGGCCGCCGTGCGCCGTATAGAAGAGTGGCAACTCGTTCGTGCGAAACCCGAGCACCGGCACCCCCAGTGACTCGAGGAGCTCGAGCGTCGCCGGGACGTCGAGCAGCGACTTGATCCCAGCCGAGACGACGAGCGTCTGCGTGCGAGCAAGCTCGCCGAGGTCCGCGGACACGTCCGGCGGACGCGGAAAGCCTCGATGCACGCCGCCGAGCCCGCCCGTGCCCATGAACCGGATGCCGGCGGCGCGGCACACCGCGAGCGTCCCGCCGACTGTCGTCGCGCCGATCGCAGCTTGGACGACGCACGCCGCAAGATCACGCGGCCCCACCTTCCGCGCGCCCGCGCCAAACCGTGTCAGCTCGTCCTCCGTGAGCCCGACTCGGATCTCGCCCTCGAGCACGCCGACAGTCGCGGGGACGGCGCCTGCCTCGCGCACCCGCCGCTCCGACTCGAGACCGACGGCGACGCCTTCTCCTGCAGGAAAGCCGTGCGCGATCAGCGTCGTCTCGAGCGCGACGACCGCCGAAGCTTCGCGCACCTCCTCGGAGATCGCGATCACGGCATCGCCCCGAGCTTGCCGACGCAGAGGGCGGCAGCCTCGACCGCGAGCTCGGTGCCGCCGACGAGGAAGCCCGCGGCCAACGCATCGCCGGCGCCCGTCGCATCGACGACATCGACAGCGGCAGCAGGCAGCTCGACGCCCTCCTCGCCGAGCACGAGCACCCCGCGCGCACCGCGCTTGACGACCGCCGTCGGCGCGAGCCCGTACGCGGCGCCGACGATCTCCCACTCGGCCTCGTTGGCGAAGATCACGTCCGGGGCGAGACGCTCGAGCAGCTCCCGGAAACGAACGGGCCCGTACTCGCGGATCCGCGTCCAGGCGGAGAGGTCGACGCTCACCCGCGCGCCCCGCTCGCGCGCAAGCTCCGCCGCGCGAAGCGCAGCGCCGTCGATCGGCCTCGAAAAGAGCGCATAGCCGGAGATGTGCAGACAGTCGCATGCGAACCACTCCGGGTCGAGCTCGTCGGCCGAGAGCTCCGGACCGGCGCCGCGATCCGACGCCATCGTCCGCTCACCGTCTGTGCCGACGAGCGAGACGACGATGCCGCTGCGTCCCTGCACCGGCCCCGCCGGCTCGACGCCTCGCGCCTCGAGCTCCACGTAGACGAGCTTCCCCGCGAGATCGTCACCGCGTTTCGCAACGCAGCGCGCCTCCGCGCCGAGGGCGACCGCCCAGGCTGCGACGTTGGCCGCCTGCCCGCCCACACTCGTCTGCGTCGCCGCCAGGGCGTCCGCACCCGCGGCGAGCGGCTCGTCCAGGCGGACGATCACGTCGAGGAGTGCATCTCCGAGTGTCGTGATCACACCTAAGATCGTCCCATGGACGGCGAGAACAGGGGCGGTCGTCTCGGCTCGTTCATCGTCGGAGGGCTACTCGGTGCTTCCGCCACTCTCGCGGCCGCTCGCCGCAGGCGCCGGCGGGCCCAGCCCGATCGACCCGTTTTCCAGGGGCTCGAGGCCTTCGAGAGCGCACCCTGCTACCGCGAGATCGTCGAGAAGAAGCGCGACCGGCTAGAGCCGTGATGCGGCGCGGAGCAACGTCCGCAGGTTGATGTCCGCGTCGCCGATCCCGAGGCGGACGCCCACTCGCATCACGTCTTCCGACACCTGCAGATAGCGCGCGCGTGTCACAAGCGGCTGCCGCGAGCGGATGACGAGGAAAGGTCCGTAGACACGCCCTTCGAAGGCCGAGCCTGGAGTGGGGAGTACGAAGGGGATCGTCTGACGCTCGACGAGATTCGTCGTATCGCTCGCGTCCAGCACCCAGACGCCTCGGCCGAGCGGCCCGGGGATGTCCTTGAGCGTCGAGGCGAGCAGCGCCGGATCCGCGCGCGGCAGCACGTGACCGGAGAACGAGCGGTCCTGCTCCCACGCCCGCAGGTAGACGGGCTCGTAGCCGAGCAGGACGTCACTCGACCGGTTGCCCGATGCGAGCCAGGCGCCCGCATCCGTGCGTGACTGCGCCTCGCTCGCCGGATCGCCGTCGAAGAGCTGCGGCGTCTTCTCGTGTGCCCAGCGCACCTCGCCGGCGACGAGGGTGAGCACCGCAACGAGCGCAAGCGCGCCGGTCAGCGGCGGACGAAGGCGCGCGAGCACGACGAGCGGGACCGCGAGCAAGATGCTGAA
>Ga0105239_10010931_pt1 | contig 10140 bp, 9 predicted proteins | sample KBSC44metaG_FD_92761 | JGI IMG/M metagenome (GOLD analysis project Ga0105239, IMG submission 92761) | Corn rhizosphere microbial communities from Kellogg Biological Station, Michigan, USA - KBS C4-4 metaG | ecosystem: Host-associated > Plants > Roots > Rhizosphere > Soil | place: Michigan, USA...
CAAGGAACAGCTTCACCGGCTCCGATGCGTCGAACGAGCGGTGGCTGAAATAGCGATGCAGGCCCGCCTCCACTCCCAGCGCGGTGATCAGATACATGCCGACGAACAACAGCACGTCGGAGAGCCAGAGGCCGTCGAATACCGCGTACAGCACGGCGGCGACCGTTCCAACGGTAGGCAACCCCACCGTGAGGTAAGCGAGCCGTGAGGCCAGCACATCGCGCTCGGGCACCACCCCGGTACTCATGCCGTGTACTCCTGCGCCGCTGCTGAATCGATTGCCAGACAACGCAGTCCATTCGCGAGGAACATCTGGCGGGCTTGCTGCCTGCGCACCTTGCCGCTCGTCGTGGTCGGGATCGTGCGTTTGGGGCAGAGCTGAATGTGGGGTCGTACGCCGAACTCCGCGGTCACGGTGGCGCGAATGGCATCGACAATCCTCGAGTGGAGTTTCTGGCTGACCGTTCGGTACCGGACTTCTGCGGCGACGCAGAGGGTTTCACGCCTGACGCCGTCAATCGAGAACGCAGCGGCCGTGCGGACAGCCGGATCAGCGCGGACGACAGTGGCTTCCACGTCATGCGGATAGATGTTGCGGCCGTCGACGATGATCAGGTCCTTGATTCGCCCTGTGACGAACAGTTCACCGGACAGGAGAAAACCGAGATCGCCGGTGCGCAGGTAGTCGTGCTCGTCCTCGGGGAGCCTCGCGTAGAACACGTCCCGGCTCAACTCCGGCTGGTTGTAATAGCCGGCGGCAACGCTTCGTCCCGAGACCCAGATCTCGCCGACAACACCGTCATCGAGCTGTGTATGGGTTGCGGTGTCGACAATGCGCACCGTGTGCTCGGCGTCGACTTCTCCGCAACTGACCACCGTGCGCCCACGTTCGCCAGGTTCACGGGCAGGTGTCGTGCAGAACCGGGAACCGCGGTGCTTCCCCGCGACGAACAGCGTCGCCTCTGCCATCCCGTAACACGGAATCAGCGCTGTGTCGTCGAACCCAAGCGGCGCGGTGGCCTGCTGGAACCGTGCAAGCGTCTCGGCATGGATCGGCTCGGCGCCGCAGTACAACTCCCTGACGGTAGACAGGTCCAGGTCGCCGAAATCGTTGTCGGCCAGCGTATCCGCGCACAGGTCGAGCGAGAAGTTCGGCCCGACAGTGATCGAAACCCGATAGTCGTTGATCGCCTGCAGCCAGCGCCGGGGCTCTTGCACGAAGTGCATGGGCGACATGAGCACGAGAGGCCAACCGTGGTACATCGACAGGATGATCGTCCCGATCAACCCCATGTCGTGATACGGCGGCAGCCAGGAGAACCCAACCCGGTGCGGGTCGGGGCCCATACTGCGGCCCAGGGCCTCACAGTTGCTCAGCAGGTTGTCGTGGGTCAGGCATACGCCTTTGGGCGCGCCCGTCGAACCCGACGTGTACTGAATGAGGGCGAGATCGTCGCGTGCAGTTGTGGCGATGGCCACGGCGGAGTCATCGACGGTCGCCTGGTCGGCGTAGACGACGATCGGTGTGAGACCGGCGGATTCGAGGCGACCCCGCAATGCCTCGACTTGGTTCCGGTACATCCCGTCGATGACGATTCCCGCGGGCTGGCAATCGGCGGTGATCTCGACAAATCGATCGAAGTCTTTGGCTCGTAACGGCGGAAAACATGGCACAGGCACGGCCCCGAGTTGCATGATTCCGTAAAACGCGGCGATGTATTCGAGGCGAGGATTCACCGCCAATATCACGCGGTCGCCAATGCCGATGCCGCGACCGCTCAGATAAGCCGCAACAGCGCGGGAAGTTCTTATGGTGTCGGCGAATGTCCAGCAGATTTCGGTGCTCGAAGTCCCGTCGGCAAGAAATATGTAGGCGAGCTCGTCAATCGACGATCTCGCGTCCAAGACTTCGAGAATGTTGCCCCATTTTCGGTTGTCCATAAACTCCCCAAGGACAGTTATCACCGCACGATTCTCAGCTGCGTACAGCTGGCCAGATGCGACCCTCCCTCCGTCCACATGTTGATGGTTTCCCGCACGAAACCGTGTGCGTCGGCAGATGTGGTGGTCGCCAGGACGAGCACCCAATCGAACGCCGTGGCCGGCGCATCGGCCGACAGCTGTATCCACATCTCAACCGTTGGCACGGCTCGCAGTTCCGTCATCAACGCGGTGTAGGACGGCGCAAGCGAATCGATCAGGATTGTTATGCGCTCCTCCGTGGCAGGCACCTCGTCCGTGAGCCGGATCCAGCCACACAAAACCGGTTTCGCCGCACCGCTGTACGGCAACTCGGGCATGGCGGCCCTGATCTCCATTCGCTGCGAGATGGGGATGAATTCCGGTGGAATCTCGACGACGGCCGCGCTTGCCCGGTCCTCGATCCCCGTGGGCATCGGTGGCGCAAATACCTGCGCTGGTTGCGCCGCCCCTGCGCTGAAGGTCGCGTTCGCCTCGACGCATGTTCCGGACTCCGAGGATGCGGTCGCGCACGCCATTGTCAGCGTCCCGCCGTTCCTGACGACGTCGGCATCGACGAGGATGGGCCATGTCAGTGGCCCGATGAATCGGCCGCCGACAGACACCAGCTGACGGTCGGCGGGTACCAGGGTCCGCATCTGGTGGACCAGCGCCGCAATGGCCAACCCGCCGTGCAACCCGTTGAAACCGTTAAAGCTTTTCTGATCCGAGGTTTGAATTCGTTCGCTGGAGTCCAGGAATTCGGCAATAGATGCTCTCACAAATGCCGCCTTCATTCGAACGAAACGGGCTAAATCGCCGCCCTGCGTGCGAATAGACGTCGATGCCAAACCCCGGTTATGACGGGCAATACTAACGATAATTTTCGCTCGCGTCAATCATTCGATCTGTGGTCTGACCTGGAGGTTTGCTCCCTGCACCGGATGTGGCCGAGAGGTAGCGTGGCGCCGATTTTCGTTTTGTGTGCACAGATCCTCGAGGTCCGTCCCGAGGCAAGCGCACTGGGCGTCGCGTAACGCTTGCGGCCCGGCACGTGTCGCGCGATTCTCATTGCCATGGTCACCACCACAACCAACGTCGGCGCGCTGCCGCTGGTGCCGAAGAACCCAATACCGCTTCGGCGGTTGGTGAAGTTGGTGCGGACTCTCGATATTGGGCAGGAGGCGATACGCGACGCAGGCGGTCCCATATCGAGGATCACATTCGGGCCCAAGTGGCTGGTTCGGCCGATCGTGGCGGTCACCTCACCTGACGGCATCCGCGACGTGTTGAGTCGCACCGACGCGTTGTCGGAGCGGTGCATCATCCACGATGAAGTGCGCAACATGGCAGGGGACAGCCTGTTCGTCCTGCCGACTTTGTCGTGGCAACCTCGCAAACGCGCGCTGCAACCGGTCTTCACGAAACACAGCGTCCGCAACTTCAGCGGCCAGATGTCACGTGCCGCGGAATCGTTCGTCGTTCGGTGGCGCGACGGCGGCGCCGTCGACCTCGACGTCGAATGCCGCCGGCTGACCATGCAATCGCTCGGCCGCTCGGTCCTCGGCGTCGATCTGACCGAGCGCGCGGACATCATCGCAGAACACATGCACGTCGCGTCCTCGTACACCGCCGATCGCGCGCTGCGGCCCGTGCGGGCGCCGCGATGGCTGCCGACTCCGGCCCGCCGCCGGGCACGTCTGGCGGTAGCGGAGTTGCGCAAGGTGACGAGCGAGATGCTGCAGAAATGCCGTGCCGATCCCACCCTGGATGCACCACTGGTGCACGCCTTGATCGCGGCCACCGACCCGGAAACCGGCCAGGCGCTCTCCGACGATGACATCTGCAACGACCTACTGATCTTCATGCTGGCGGGCCACGACACGACCGCGACGGCTCTCACGTACGCGCTGTGGGCGCTGGGGCACCATCGCGGCGTGCAGGATCGCGTCGCCGCGGAGGCTGCCGCCTTCGGCGATCGGGAACTGACACCCGACGACGTGCCCAGGCTCGGATACACCGTCCAGGTCTTGCGCGAGGCGCTCAGATTGCAGCCGCCCGCCGCGGGTGTCGCTCGGTTGGCCGTCCGTGACATCCCGGTCGGTGGTTACCGCGTCGAGGCGGGCACCATCATGGCGGTGGGGATCTACGCCCTTCATCGGGATCCTGCCCTATGGGACCGTCCGCTGGTCTTCGATCCCGATCGCTTCAGCCCGGAGACCTCCAGGGGCCGCGACCGCTGGCAGTTCATCCCGTTCATCGCGGGACCGCGCTCGTGCATCGGCGAACACTTCGCGATGCTGGAAACCACGCTCGCGATGGCAACCATCGTTCGGTCCCTCGAGATCCGTTCGGTGGATGACGCTTTCCCGGTCGCTGTGCCGTTCACCACCGTCGCTGACGGTCCCATTCACGCATGCGTGAGTTCGCGGAACTAGCCGCGCAACATCGAGATCAGTTGCTCGCGGTTGTTGGCTCCGACGCGTTGGGAAGCGCGGCGCTCGAACTAGACGCGCTTGAGCAGCACCGCCTGGTCGAACGGCAGCCGCGCGAAGAGCGGCCGCCATCGGCCTTTCACGGACTGCGCCGCTTGTGACCTCGGCACCATGCGGGGATCGGTGAGCTCAATCGTCTTGCCGTATCGCCGCATTCGCGCGCCGCCCGCCGACATGATGTTCTTCAGCCAGTCCCGGTTGGGGCCGTAGGTGAGCAGGATCGCCACGCCGTCGTCGGTGCTGAAAACGCTCAGCGGCGTCCGGTAGGGCTTGCCCGACTTCCTGCCGACATGCTCGAGGATGCCCATCGTCGGCGCCCAACCCGCCCACATCCGCTGAACCGGATTGGTGACGTACAGGTTGAACCGCGCCAGCCATTGCGGTAGTTGCATGAAGGCCATCAAACTCGTAGGTCATGGCCTACCTCAAGCCTCCGTGGTTCACCCGCGCCGTGTTCAACAAGATCGCCATCGCCACCGGGATGAGCAACACCGAGAAGCTGACCGTCACCCGGCGCCGAAGCAAGCAGCGACAAGAGGTCCCGGTGATCACGGTCGACGTCGGCGGCACCAAATACCTGGTGTCCACGCGCGGCGAATCCGCGTGGGTGAAGAACCTGCGCGCCGACCCCAACGCGACGATCGGGTCGACGGCATACGTCGCGCGGGAGATCCCCGAACAAGACCGCCAAGCGGTGCTCACCGCCTACCGCGAGAAAGCCGGCCGCGCCGTCGAAGGCTACTTCCGAAGGCTGCCTCGCGAGGCCGACCACCCGGTGTTCGTCGTCACTCCCAAGGGTTGAGCCACTACACCCTGTAGTTGGCCCGTTCGACCGTCCTGGAACACTAGTGGTCATGAATCGCACCGACGTCTCCGCGAAGCTGTTCGCCGACGCGTGCGCCGCCATACCCGGCGGGGTGAACTCGCCGGTCAGGGCGTTCTCCTCGGTCGGAGGCACCCCGCGGTTCATCACCTCCGCGACGGGCTACTGGCTGACCGATGCCGACGACAACCGCTACGTCGACCTGGTGTGCTCGTGGGGGCCGATGATCCTCGGCCACGCCCACCCGGCTGTCGTCGAGGCTGTTCAGCGAGTCGCTGCCGATGGCCTGTCGTTCGGCGCGCCGACGCCGTCGGAGACCGAGCTGGCCACCGAGATCATCGGCCGTGTCGCTCCCGTGGAGCGGCTGCGCATGGTCAACTCCGGCACCGAGGCCACCATGAGCGCGATCCGATTGGCCCGCGGCTACTCCGGCCGCGCCAAGATCATCAAGTTCTCCGGCTGCTACCACGGCCACAGCGACGCGCTGCTGGCCGACGCCGGGTCGGGTGTGGCCACGCTGGGCCTGCCGTCGTCGCCGGGCGTGACCGGCGCCGCCACCGCCGACACGATCGTATTGCCGTACAACAACGTCGCCGCGGTGGAAGAGGTGTTCGGACAGTTCGGCGACGAGATCGCCTGTGTGATCACCGAGGCCAGCGCCGGCAACATGGGCACCGTTGCGCCGCTGCCGGGCTACAACGCCGCACTGCGTCGTATCACCGCCGACCACGGCGCGTTGCTCATCTCCGACGAGGTGATGACCGGTTTCCGGGTGAGCCGATCCGGTTGGTACGGGGTCGATCCCGTCGATGCCGACCTGTTCACCTTCGGCAAGGTGATGAGCGGTGGGCTACCCGCCGCCGCCTTCGGTGGCCGCGCCGAGGTGATGGAGCGACTCGCGCCGCTCGGCCCCGTGTATCAGGCAGGCACCTTGTCGGGTAACCCGGTCGCCATGGCCGCCGGGCTCGCGACACTGCGGGCCGCCGACGACGCCGCGTACACCGCGCTCGATGCCAACGCCGACCGGCTGTCGGCCCTGCTCGGGCAGGCGTTGACCGAAGCCGGTGTGGCACATCAGGTTCAGCGCGCAGGAAACATGCTCAGTGTGTTCTTCACCGACGCGCCAGTCCACGACTTCGCGGCTGCGCGCGCCAGCGAGACGTGGCGCTTTCCGCCGTTCTTCCACGGGCTGCTCGACGCCGGCGTCTACCCGCCGCCGAGTGCATTCGAAACCTGGTTCGTCTCAACCGTTCTGGACGACGAAGCCTTCGAGCGCATCGCCGATGCCCTGCCTGTTGCCGCCCGTGCGGCCGCGGAAGCGAAGAAACCTGCATGACTGAGAAGACGATCGTGCACGTGATGCGGCACGGCGAGGTGTACAACCCGGAGAAGATCCTCTACGGCAGACTGCCCAATTACCATCTGTCGGACCGGGGCCGGGCACAGGCGCAGGCGGTTGCCGACTGGCTGGCGCTGCGCGACATCGTCTATGTGGTCGCCTCTCCGCTGGAGCGCGCGCAGGAGACCGCTGAGCCGATCGCTTCCCGCCTCGGCCTGCCGATCGACACCGACGACGATCTGATCGAGTCGACCAACATCTTTCAGGGCCAACGCGTCTCGCCTGGCGACGGTGCCCTGCGCGATCCCCGCAATTGGTGGTATCTGCGCAACCCCCGCACGCCATCGTGGGGTGAGCCGTATGGGGAGATCGCGGCGCGAATGACGGCAGCGTTGCACCGCGCCCGGATCAAGGCGGCGGGTCATGAGGCGGTGTGCGTCAGTCACCAACTGCCGGTGGAAACGCTTCGCCGGGCGATGACGGACCACCAGCTGCATCACTTTCCGACGCGACGGATGTGCAACCTGGCCTCGCTGACCTCGTTCTACTTCCATGGCGAATCCTACGTCGGCTGGGGATACTCGGAGCTGGCTGGGCAGTGAAGCGGCTGGTGCTCCTGGCAAGCGCGGCGATCGTCGCGCTCGCTGGCTGTTCCACTGGTGACGACGCCGTCGCGCAGGGGGGCACCTTCGAGTTCGTCGCTCCCGGCGGGAAGACCGACATTTTCTACGATCCGCCCGAGAACCGTGGCCGCCCAGGCAAGTTGGCCGGCCCGGAGCTGATGGATCCCGCCAAGACGATCTCGCTAGACGACTTCACCGGCAAGGTCGTGGTGGTCAATGTGTGGGGGCAGTGGTGCGGACCATGCCGCACCGAGATCACCCAGCTGCAGAAGGTGTACGACGCCACCCGCGGACAAGGCGTTGCGTTCCTCGGCATCGACGTCCGCGATAACAACCGTGACGCTGCGAAAGATTTCATCGTCGACCGCAAGGTGACGTTCCCGTCGATCTACGACCCGCCGATGCGCACCATGATTGCCTTTGGCGGCAAGTACCCGACCACCGTCATCCCGTCCACCGTCGTGCTGGATCGCCAGCACCGGGTGGCCGCGGTGTTCCTTCGCGAGCTGCTCGCCGAGGACCTGCAGCCGGTCGTGGAAAGGCTTGCGGCCGAACCGGAGCCGAAGACATGACCGGGTTCACCGAGATCGCCGCGGCCGGACCGGTACTGCTCGCGGTCGGCGTGTGCCTGCTGGCCGGACTGGTCTCCTTCGCGTCACCATGCGTGGTGCCGCTGGTGCCGGGCTACCTGTCCTATCTGGCGGCCGTCGTCGGAGTGGAAGACCAGCCGGGAGTGGTCGCGGTCCGCACCGCGCGGCTGAGGGTCGCCGGTGCGGCGCTGTTGTTCGTCGCGGGATTCACAGCCGTCTTCCTGCTCGGCACGGTCGCCGTGTTGGGGATGACCACGATGCTGATCACCAACCAGCTTCTGCTGCAACGCATCGGCGGCGTGCTCACGATCGTGATGGGCCTGCTGTTCGTCGGGTTCATTCCGGTGCTGCAGCGCGAGGCGCGGTTCACACCGAGGCAGCTCTCCACGCTGGGGGGCGCGCCACTGCTCGGCGCGGTCTTCGGCCTTGGCTGGACACCGTGCCTCGGCCCGACGCTGACAGGGGTGATCGCGGTGGCGTCGGCCACCGACGGTGCGAGCGTCGCCCGCGGTGTCGCGTTGGTAATCGCGTACTGCATGGGCCTGGGAATCCCGTTCGTGCTGTTGGCCTTCGGCTCTGCGCGCGCGGTACAGGGCCTGGGTTGGCTGCGGCGGCACACCCGCGTCATTCAGATCTTCGGTGGGGTGCTGCTGATCCTCGTCGGCGCCGCGCTGGTGACCGGGCTGTGGAACGACTTCGTGTCCTGGGTGCGCGACGCGTTTGTCAGCGATGTGACTTTGCCGATATGACGAACATTTCCCCGCTCGCGCTGACGCGCAACACCTGGCGGACCCTGACGTCGATGGGCACCGCGCTGGTGCTGCTGTTCCTGCTGGCGCTTGGCGCCATCCCCGGCGCCCTGCTGCCGCAGCGCAGCCTCAACGAGTTCAAGGTCGAGCAGTACATCGTCGAGCATCCCACCATTGGACCGTGGCTGGACCGGTTGCAGGCCTTCGAGGTGTTCTCCAGCTTCTGGTTCACGGCCATCTATGTGCTGTTGTTCATCTCGCTGGTGGGCTGTTTGACCCCTCGACTGATCGAGCATGCCCGCAGCCTGCGGGCCACCCCTGTCGCCGCGCCACGCAACCTCAGCCGACTGCCCAAGCACCATGCCGCCGAGGTGTCCGGCGATCCGGACGCCGTCGCGGCCGACATGTCCAGCCGCCTGCGGGGCTGGCGCCGCGTCGTCCGCAAGCAAGAAGACGATGCCGTCGAGATCTCAGCCGAGAAGGGCTATCTGCGCGAGTTCGGCAACATCGTCTTCCATTTCTCGCTGCTCGGCCTCCTCGTCGCGGTGGCCGCCGGCAAGCTGTTCGGCTACGAGGGCAACGTCATCGTCATCGCGGACAGCGGCCCTGGGTTCTGCTCCGCCTCGCCCGCTGCGTTCGACTCGTTCCGGGCAGGGAACACCGTCGACGGCACGTCGCTGTATCCGATCTGCCTTCGGGTCAACGACTTCCAGGCGCACTACCTGCCCACGGGTCAGGCAGTGTCGTTCGCTGCCGACATCGATTACCAGGCAGGCTCCGACCTGAACACCGACACCTGGCGGCAGTACCGCCTGAAGGTCAACGAGCCGCTGCGCGTCGGCGGCGATCGGGTGTACCTGCAGGGCCACGGTTACGCTCCGACGTTCACCGTCACCTTCCCCGATGGGCAGACCCGCTCGCAGACGCTGCAGTTCCGGCCGGAAGACCAGATCACCTTCCTGTCATCGGGTGCGATGCGGTTCGATCCGCCGGGCGGCAACTATCCCGACCCCGACGAGCGCCGCAAGAACCAGATCGCCATTCAGGGCCTGTTCGCGCCGACCGAACAGCTTGACGGCACGCTGCTGTCGTCGAGCTTCCCTGCACTGAACAACCCGGCCGTGGCCGTCGACGTCTACAAGGGTGACACCGGGCTGGACACCGGCCGCCCGCAGTCGCTGTTCTCACTGGACCCGAAGCTCATCGAGCAGAAGCGGCTCACCAAGCAGGCGCGGGTAAACCTGCGCGCCGGCCAGCAGACGCGGCTCGACGACGGCACCATCGTGCGGTTCGACGGTGCGGTGCCGTTCATCAACGTGCAGGTCTCCCACGACCCCGCCCAGATCTGGGTGCTGGTGTTCGCGCTGACGATGATGGCCGGTCTGGTGGTGTCGCTGGTGGTGCGCAGGCGCAGGGTCTGGGTTCGGCTGACCCCCGCAGGTCCAGGTACGGTAAGCGTCGAGCTGGGCGGCTTGGCGCGCACCGACAACTCGGGGTGGGGCGACGAGTTCGAGCGGTTGACGCAGCGTCTGTTGGACGTCAACGTCCAGCGAGAAGCGGAG
>Ga0105239_10010932_pt1 | contig 10139 bp, 7 predicted proteins | sample KBSC44metaG_FD_92761 | JGI IMG/M metagenome (GOLD analysis project Ga0105239, IMG submission 92761) | Corn rhizosphere microbial communities from Kellogg Biological Station, Michigan, USA - KBS C4-4 metaG | ecosystem: Host-associated > Plants > Roots > Rhizosphere > Soil | place: Michigan, USA...
CAGAGATTTGCCGAGTTGGCCGCGATGACCATCCACCGACCGTCCTTCGATCTGTAGATGTTCGAAGGCGCGTTGTTGGCGATCGCGGTTCCTGTCGGCTCACGGACGACGCCGAACCGGCCGTACTCCGGCAGCACCGACTCGAGCAGCGCCAGGCAGCTCTCGGAGATGGCGGCGTCGACGACCTGGCCCTCGCCGGTCCGGCGACGGTGCTCGAGCGCGGCCAGGGTACCGATCACCGCGAACATCGCGCAGAGGGAGTCGCCCAGCGAAAGCCCGGTGCGAGGGGGTGGGCCGCCGGGGAAACCGTTGAGGTGGCGAAGCCCGCCGATCGCCTCCCCCGCCGAGGCGAATCCAGGCCGCGAAGCGTATGGCCCGTCCTGACCGTAGCCGGAGATCCGGGTGTAGATCAGGCCCGGGTTGGCCGCCAGCAGCAGCTCGGGCCCGAGGTTCCACCGCTCCATCGTCCCCGGCCGAAAGTTCTCGACCAGGACGTCGCACCGCGTGACCAGCTCGGTGCAGAGCGCCTGGCCCGCCCGGCTCCGGAGGTCCAGCGTCAGCAGCTTCTTCGACCGCGCCTGCAGAGGCCACCAGAGTGAGTGCCCTTCGTCCTTGACCGCCCCCCACTCGCGCATCGGGTCGAGCTTGCCCGGGGCCTCGACCTTCAGCACCTCGGCCCCGAGGTCGGCCAGCAGGCGCGTCCCGAACGGCGCCGCGATCAGCGAGCCGAGCTCGAGCACGCGCAAGCCGGCCAGTGGGCCAGACGGGAGCTCGGATTTCTGCGGGGACGGAAGCATTTTGTTTAGGCCTTGACAAGCTTACAAAGTTCAGACTAGGGTGCCGACCGGTTTCTTCATCAATTGATGAGGAGACAGGCCGGACGGGGTCGGAGGAGCCTTGATTGGGAGTCGGGCACCCCGCCGGGAAGGCCTCTGTCCACGAGGAGAGGAACTACCGATGAGATTGCTCAAATCCCTTGGGGCGTTGTCCGCCCTGCTTTTGGTCATGGTCGCCTTCGCGTCAGGCGCGAGTGCGGCGACGACCTTGTCCGTGACGGTGAATCCGACGCAGGGCGGAACCGTTGCTTCGCCGGTGCCGACGATGACCACCCTGGAAACGATCGTCGACAACAACGGGGCATCGCCGACCCCGCTCCCAGTGGCCCAGACGGCGACCGTCGTACAGACGCTGCCGGCCGAGTTCGCGAACCAGCTCTCGCGCTTCGGCACCTGCCCCGAATCCAAATTCAGCGGCGAATCAACCGCGCCCGGCGGGCCGGAAGATCCGACGGTCTCCTGCCCGGCCAACGCCATCGTCGGCGGTGGCTCCCTGAAACTCGTCGCCACCATCGCCTCGAACGCCATCCAGGCCAGCTCCGACAAGGTGGTGCTGGTCAACAACGGCGGCGGCTTGTCCTTCTGGGTTTCCTACACGGTGTTGACGAAACGGATCTCGAAGGTTCTCCCCGGGACGGTGACCACCAACGGCTCCGGCCAGACCGTGATCTCCTGGGATCCGACCGCGGTCGAGGCGACCAGTCCGGCGCTGGTGAAGTTGCTCGAATTCACCACCGCCTACAACGCCAACCAGAGCACCGTGCAGACGCTCGAGCCGTTCGCCGCCGCCGGCTGCAGCACCGGCAGCTGGGCATTCTCGGTCGCCGACAACTTCGTCGGTGGCTCGCCCGCGAGCCAGACCGCCAACGCGAACGTCGCCTGCGGCGTGGCGGCATCGCCGCCCGCGAACACGTCGGCTCCGAAGGTCAGCGGCGGCGCCCAGGTCGGCCAGACGCTGACGGCGAGCAACGGCAGTTGGACCGGTAGCCCGACGCCGACGTTCACGCAACAGTGGGAACGCTGCAACAGCGCCGGAGCCAGCTGCTCCACGATCGTCGGTGCGACCGGGGCCGGCTACACGGTGGGCGCCGAAGACATCGGCCACACCCTTCGCGTCTCGGTCAAGGCCACGAACTCGAGTGGCTCCGCGTCGGCCGCTTCGGCGGCGACCAAACTCGTCCCCGGCGGCACCGCCACGATCAAGTCGAAGACGGTGAGCCTCACCGCGAAGGGCCGCGGCCGGTTCACCCTCAAGTGCGGTGGCAGCGGACCCTGCGTCGGCGCCTTCGAGATCGACGCGGCCGGAAAGGCGGGATCGAAGAAGAAGGGCGGCAAGAAGATCGTCCTCGCCCGCGGCCGGTTCTCGGTGAAGGCGGGCAAGACCGTCAAGGTCTCGTTCCAGCTGACCGGCTCGGGCAAGAGCCTGCTGCGCAAGCGCGACGGGAAAGCGAGTGCCCGGCTGAGCCTGAGCCCCGCCGGCGGCAAGCCCGTCAGCGGCCGGGTGATGCTGACGCAGTCCTGAGCTCCAGGAGTCGTAGGGGTCGCGAAACGCTGCGACCCCTACGACCGGCCTGGCGTGCGGAATCGACAGGTCAGAGAATCAGACCCAGACGGGGACCCTGCCGTCGATGATGCGGTCGCCATATGCGCCCTTCGGCAAGATCTCCTTCACGCGCCGTAGATCCGCGGGCGTCAACGACAGGCCGGCCGCCGCGACGTTTTCCTCGACCCTCGCGACCTTGCGGCTGCCCGGGATCGGGACGATGTGATCTCCCTTGGCCATGATCCAGGCGAGTGAGAGCTGGGCGACGGTTGACCCCTTGGAGGCCGCCAGCTCGGCAAGCTCCTGCACTGCCTCGTAGTTCTTCTCGAAGTTCCCGCGATGCCACCACGGGAAGGCGTTCTGCCGGGTGTCATCGCTCTCGTGCTGGTCCGCGGACTTGACCGCGCCGGTGAGGAAACCGCGGGCCAAGGGGGAGTAGGCGACGAAGCCGATCCCGAGCTCCAGCAGGGTCGGGAAGATCTCCTCGACGCTGCGGTCGAAGATCGAGTACTCCGTCTGCAACACCGAGAGCGGGTGGACGGCGTGGGCTTTTCGGAGGGTTTCCGGTCCGACCTCACACAATCCCAGGTACCTGACCTTGCCCTCGTCGACCAGCCCGCCCATCGCGCCGACGACCTCCTCGATCGGCACCTGCGGGTCGATCCGGTGCTGATAGAGGAGATCGATGTGGTCGACGCCGAGGTTCCGGAGGCTGCGCTCGACGACTTCGCGGATGTGCTGGGGACGACTGTCGAGTCCGAAGTCCTCGGTGAACCCGAACTTGGTCGCGATCACGACCTCGTCGCGACATGCGGCGAGAGCGCGGCCGACGACCTTCTCGTTCGCGCCCCAGCCGTAGAGCTCGGCCGTGTCGAACAAGGTCACGCCCAGCTCGTGGGCCCGACGGATCGCTTCGATGCCATCGCGCTCGTCGCTCCGGCCGTAGAGGAAGTTGATCCCCATCGCGCCGTAGCCGAGACATGAGACCGCCAGGCCTTGCCGGCCCAAGGTGCGTTGCGGCAGGATCAATGTGACCTCCAGTAATTCGGCAAGTACTTGACGATCAGATACTACCGTCGCCGCCGGTTACGCCTGGCGCTCCACCTGCGAGCCACCGACGAGAGTCCGGAACGAGGCTCGAACTCGTGACCCCTTCCTTACCATTCGCGGTCTTGAGGCGACGCTAACCGCCCGCAAACTACTCGATTTGCAGGGCTTTCAGACGATGCTCACGGCGGACCAGCGCTGCTCCGCACTCGGGGGATTACCCGCGATATGCGGCGATTGTCGTCGCGCATCGCCACTCCTGTGATCCGAGTGGCGATTGAAATGAGGCGTTTAGCCCCCGACGGAGCGCTAGTCCGTCTCAATCCATCCCCGAAGGCGACGTGCCAGCTCGCGGTCGACTTCGCCCTCGGCGGCCTGGAGCTCACGCGCGCGGTCTTCGAGTCGCCTCCAGATCCTGGTTCCCCGTCGGCGGACCCTCAGGTGCCAGGCCGCGGACAACATGGAGCTCCGCGGCTCTAACTCGGCTGCAGCGTTCTCCGCGTCGAGAAGAGCCTCGGCGATCGTGCCCGAGGGTGTCGCCGGTAGCCCGTCGACGTCCATCAGTGCCTGCGCAAGCTCTGACGCACGTCCCGGGTAGTTGTGGATGCGGAAGGCCATCTGTTCGGCGAAGTACTCCTGGTCATCAGCCTGGAGCTCGCCGATAGTCCGGCTTACCAATCGAAGGACAGGTTCGGGTGGTGACTCATTCTCGGAATTGATCCGCGGCAGGGCGTAGTGAGCGGCCAACAGCCGTAGTCCTTTGCCCGCCTCCGGGAGTTCGATTAGCACCGACCGGGCAGCTTCGGCAGGGCCGGCGGCGAGCGCGTCCCCGAACCGGCGCCCCAATGAGTCGAGCTCTTCGGGGCTCAGCATCGTGGCCAGACGGGCCAGAAGCTCTGGGGGACCCGGGTTGCCCTGATCGAGGCGATCGACGAGGGCGGCGGCGACTATCTGGGTGAACGTTTCGCCGGAAGCGCGCAGGACGGCTTCGTAGGAGTCGAGCAAGGCATTCACGGCGTCCACCTCTTCGGCACGGAGGAGGTGGTCGAAAGCGCCGATCAGGCGGGGTACGAATCCTTCGGGGTCGATGCGCTCGAGCTGCGCGAGGGCATCCGACCGGAATTCGACGGCATTCTTCAGCGCGTCGATCCTCTCGATGAACGGCGCGCGGAAGGTGGGCGGTACTGGGTCGAGCTCGGCCGCGACCCGCAACGCGTGCGCCGGCGCCTCGAAGAGACGGGCGATGATCGGAGGCGCCAGCTCGTCGACCACTGACTGCTCACATCGAGCGAAGATCTCCCCCGCGAATTCGATGACTTCTCTCTGGCGGCTCTCCACCACTGCTCCCCACTGGTCGAAGATCGAGCGGGCGAGAACCGAGGACTCCTCGGGGAGCTGCTGCGAGACCGAGGCGAGCAGATCGCGCAGGGCGGGAAGGTCGGCCTCCAGATCCCCCTGGGACGGCGCGACGACATTGAACACCGAGTTGATCGTGACGAGGAGGCGGCGTTCGAGCGCCTCGCCCGGCCCTACCCGCATCCCGACCTTCACCACCTCGATCGCAGCAGGAGAGCGTTCGTGGAGCGGCCTTACCAGGTCGGGCCGCTCCCCTTCGCCGCGCTCGGCAGTCAGGGAGTCGACGGCGGAGCTCAGGGCGGCAGGGGCAAGGAGCGAGTCATCGGCCTCGACGAAGGGTAGGAAGAGATCAGGCTGTTCGCGGAGGCCTCCGGCGATCGCGGTGCGCAAGTTCGTCAGCTGCGCGGAGGAGAGCTGATCGACGTAGGGCGCGAGCGCGCGCGCCATCCCAATCCTTTCGTCGTCGGCCACGTCCGTGCGGTGAAAGATGTCGAGGAAGGGTTCAAAGAGCCTGCGCCGCCCGGCCGCCTCGAGCAGCTCACCGGTCCGCAGTACCGCCACCGGATCGAGCTTCGTCATTTCCCGCTTCAGGTCCGGCTCGTCGGCCGCCCTCTCGATCACGGCCCGCCGGACGCCATCGTCCGAGAGGAAAGCATCGGCACTGCAGACGACGTCGACGATCGAACGCGCAGCGTCAAGGTGCCCGCGCTCCAGCTCCTCTCCGAGGATCGTCGTGATGCGATCGACCAACCTGCCCCGCTCGGCCTCCGACACAGCTGCGAGCACCTCGGAGATGCGCTCGCGTTCGCCGGCGGTCAGTGCATCGTGGAATTCGAAGTAGCTCGGCAGCTCGACCTCGATCCGTGCCTGCTTCAGGCTGAGGAAGGCGCGTAGGTGCGTGGATTCGACGCGCGCAGAGGCGCGAAGGAAGGTGGCAAGCCGCCGGCGATCGGCGAGGAGCGCGGCATCGGGCTGCTCGGCGCCCTCGATCTCGATGCCCTGTCCACCGACCTCAGGATGTGCCGTCCAGTCGACCGTGTCGTCGCGGCGCGCTTCGATCATCCAGCGCTCAAGAACCAGGGGATCGGCCTGCAGGCGGGCGAACGCCGCAGGCCACTCGCGCTCGATCAGCGCGAGCTTCGCGACCATCGCCACCTCGCCGCTGATTGGCGGCGAGATCCCCGGCGCCCCGGAAGCCTTGGCCTTCTCGCGCTCCTCGAGCAGGCGCAGGCGCACCTCGAGGTCGTTGTGAAACTGCTTGACGGCGCGGGGATTGCCGCGAAGGCCGGCGTTCACCACGGTGATCAGGTCGCGTTCGGCCTCCGGGCCGAGTTCTCGGGTCGCGGCCAGCGGCTTCATGTAGCGCGCGACGTAGTCGCGCATGTCATCGTCGAGGAGACGGCGGATCGGCAGTCTGGCGCCGAAGAACTTGGCGAGGTATTCCTCGACGTAACGACCTGCGGAGACCTCGTCGAAGCGATCGCTCCGCGCGCGCTCCTGGGCGATCAGGTGGCGGCGGAGCGCCTCGTCGTCGACAGCGATGACGAAGACGATCTTCTTGTCGGCGGTGGGCCGCCCGCTCGATCGCGGGACGGCATCGGGGGAGACGATCGGCTCCAGGTAGGTCTTGATCGTTGCCAGCACCTCGATCGCCTTGGCCGGTGAGCTGCGATCGAGATTGTCGATCGCGATCACCAGGCGCTTCGGCTCGAGCGCCTGGAGAACCTCGGCGAACTTCGCCGCGAAGCGGTCGGGGTCCTCGAGCTTTCGCCTGGTCAGGCTGACGGCATCGATCGAGATCGACTGCGAGACGGCTGCGGCGAGACCGGCGACGACCGCCGTGATGAGGGCCACGAGAACCTTCTTTCCGAAGCTTCCGGAAGAGAGGGAATGAACCACCCCGAGAAGGATGAGGGCGAGCGCGACGAGCCCGAAGATCATGGCGATGATCAGGAGCCGGGCGATTCGTGGCCAGTGCCAGCCGAGCGACTCCTCGATCTCCTGGGTCTCGTATTCGACGTCGCGAAGCTTCCTCTTCGGGTCGAACTTTCCGAGATGGCCGTCCTTCTTCAGATCGCTCGCCACGTCGAGCAGGAACTGGCGCCGCAGCGAATCCTCCTCATACCGCCAGGCGTCGAAATAGACGAAGGCGGTGCCTGAGCCGGCGAGCTTTCCTTGCAGGGCGCCGATGATCGAGGACTTGCCGACGCCCCAGGGCCCGAAGAGGCCAACGGCGAGCGGTGGCGAGGAGTCGGTGACGATCGAATGCAGAGCATCGGCGTAGTCACCGTGGCCGAAGGCGTCGGTCGATAGCGGATCGGGTTCGTCGGTGAGGAAGGGGGCGTGCGGGGTCACCGCGATCGATGCTTTCGTGAACGCGGTCCCCCGGCGGGAGTGAGGACACGACGAGTCTCCGCCTGCCCAGCACACATGTCACTCGAGCCCTCCCCCACCATCGCCGTCGCCAACCTATCCCACCGGGCTTGAGGGCGCGCAACGCGCCCAAGTGAAGAGGGCGGGGTGCTTCCTTCCTTTCTCTGCAACGACTACCACCGCGCCCGGCGGTCAGTTCCGCAGACGCCCGACGATTTCCTTCACTTCGGTCTTGTTCATCGCCGCCCCCTTGACCCGCTTGCCAGCGGCAATCTTCCCGACCAGCTGCGCGAGGTCCTCTGCTTGACGCGGCGGCCATCCGTGCGCGATCGCCCAGGTCCGAACCTCGGTCTCGTCCAGTTCCTCGCCGGTGATGTAGAGAGCCTTGAACAGTCTCTTCGCCGTTCGCTGATCGGAGGGGTGGTGTATGCCCGTGGACAGGTTCACGGTCGCGGTCAGCGAAACGAGCGCCCGCTCGAGGAGAGGGCTCAGTGCGATTGGAGCCGCCCCGACCGGCTCGCCGGTCTCCAGATCGATCGGATTCCAGGCCCGCTTCCACTCGGCGAGGTCGTCCTCCGCCCAGGGGATGGCGCAGATCGCCGGTGGCGAGAGTTCCTCGGCGGCATTAACCATCGCGTCGTTGGACCAGGGCACGAGAAGCGGGCCGTCGAAGTGGCCGGGCTTCCTCCTGTCGGTGAAAACTTCGATCCGGGCAGCGCCCGCCGTGAAGTAGCGATTCGTTTTGGCGAAGTCGGCTGCATCGGCTCCAATGGCCCGGGCGAGATTCGAGATCGAATCGACGACCGGGACGACGATCGCACCGGGAATCCCGCGTTTGACGACTTCCTCGGCGAGCCACGCGACGCCGCGTCGCTCTGCCTCGTGATCAGGCCCATGAGCATCGATGAAGAACCGATCCACATCACAAGGCTAGGGGCCTGTCCGGATCGGGTGATGCGGTGACCGCGGACGGGCCGCTACTGCCCGCAGACCTTCGGGTCCAGATTACGCGTACCGAAATCGGTCCCGGCGGCCTGCGACAGCAGGTTCCAGATGTGTGCGGCCTCCTCTCCACCGTAGGTCCGAAGGTGTGCGGAAAATGGCAGCGGCTCGGCGAGACTCTCGGCGATCGAGCGAAATTGGAAGAGGAAGCACACCGTTCGAACGAGCAAGGAGCTCGGAGGCTCGGGCCGCGTATTGGAACGGACCATGTTGGCGATCGGGGAGCGCAGGAGCTCTTCGACAGTGTCGGGAAAGCGCTCGCGGACGTAGATGGACGCGGCCGCATTGGCGTCCATCTCCATCGGCTTGTAGTTGTAGAAGGCGGCTCCGCCCCTGATACCGCCGACCTTGTGCGCCAACACCTCGTCGACGAGGCCTTGGTCGATCTCGAGGGCCGCCTTTCCCTCTGGTACCTCGCCTTGGCGAGCGTGCTCGAGCTCATGACGGATCACTGCGGCGAAATAGGCTTCGGTCCCAGCCTCACTCAGCCCGCCCGGCAGTTCATAGTCGGCATGAATGACGATCCTGTGGAGGTCTGCGAAAGTTGGCGAGATCGCTTCCGCGAGCTGCTCCGCGGAGAAGGCGTATGGAGGATCTGGATCTTGTCCTGGCCTGAAGTACATCGCGCCCCGGTCGCGGATCTCGGACGGGGTCCCCGCGGCGATCCAGTAAGCGACGCCGTCAGAATCCAGTCCCGCGTCTAAGACCGCTCGCTGCCACTCCGTCCGGATGAACTTCTGAAGATCCACCTGCGCGACCCTAACGTGGGTCGCCCCGACAGCGATCGTAAGCGGTATCCAGTATCTCCCAACAGGATTGAGTCCGCCTTGGAACCACGGGACTCGATGCGAGGATCGATCAGGGGCCCAAAAAGAGGATCCCGCGCAGGCCTTCTTGGGTTAATGAGCCCGAGACAAGGACCACGCGTCCCGCCAGGCAACGCACGATAACCCCGAGTTACGGAGACCAGGATGGTCAATGGCGTTGGTCATCGATGCCTCGGCAACTCGCCCCAGCGCTGAACCCAGCTCGGGATGCCGATCGGGGCGCTCTTCCGACAGGCCGACGCGATCGCAGAGTGCGAGGCTCCGTGTGTTTCGCCGGTCGACTCGGACGAAGGTCCGCGGGTGCCGGCCTAGCGCGACCATCTGCCTGAAGACGGCGTAAAGCATCAGCTCTCCCAACGAAAGATCCCGTCCCGAGGGGAGCTGCACCAAAGTGCCGCGAGCCTCGAGCTGGACGGCGATGACCTCGATGTAGCCGACATCGGGCGCCAACGTTGGCTCGACGTGATGAGCGCCGACGACGAGGATCTCTCCGTCGCCATCGGCGCCGATCAGAATGCGACCGTCGAAGCGTGGTGGCGAGGCCAGGTAGCGCAGCGGAAGTGGGTCGCGGATCTGCTGCTCGACAACGTCTTCGAAAGGCTCGTCATCACTGCATCGGAAAGCGGCGAGGGCGGAGAGATCCGCCGCCGTCAAGGCCCTGATCAGGACCTCGTCGGACCTCACGAAATGTCGGGGATACCGTCCGGGATCGCGATCGTCGGATCGCCCCTGACCACCAGCGACTCGGGGTCGACATCGGCGAGGACCTTCCCCCACGCCGTTCCGTAGATGTCGGTCGGCGTGGCACCGGCGCGGGCACCTGCAACCAAGGCGAGCGTGTCGGCGGCCTCGTCCTCGGTCATCTCGGAGACGACCTGCTGAAGGCGTTCCTTAACCGTCATGGTTGTGATTTTACCGGCGGAGGGCCAGCCCATCCAGTTATGGGCCGGATCGGTCGCGATCCCCGCCGATAAACGCCACTAGTGGCGAATTCCGCAATCGCCGCATATCCATCAAACGGAAATTGGCCGCAAAAGAGGCCGATTTGCAGGTACTTCCAAGCCCGGAACGAGACTCGAACTCGTGACCCCTTCCTTACCATGGAAGTGCTCTACCAACTGAGCTATCCGGGCGGACAGCGCGTCCCCTGCGGAG
>Ga0105239_10010933_pt1 | contig 10139 bp, 10 predicted proteins | sample KBSC44metaG_FD_92761 | JGI IMG/M metagenome (GOLD analysis project Ga0105239, IMG submission 92761) | Corn rhizosphere microbial communities from Kellogg Biological Station, Michigan, USA - KBS C4-4 metaG | ecosystem: Host-associated > Plants > Roots > Rhizosphere > Soil | place: Michigan, USA...
GTAATTATATAAGCCCAGTGACGAACCCATTGCATCACCATCAGGTTTATGATGTGTCGTAATAACAATTTTGCGCGGTTGGCTTAAAAGATTCTTAAGTGCAGCTAAATCCAGCATCAATTTTCAAAATAGCTGCAAAGCTAAAGAAATAAATCAAATACGAAGTATCTAATTATAAAGCAAAAAGGGTTTATTTTATCGAGTTTAAAACGCTACTTTTGCGGCAATTTAACAAACACAATGGAAAATAATAAAACATTCACTATGATTAAGCCCGATGCGGTGGCAAATGGCCATATCGGTGCTATTTTAGATCATATTATAAAAGGTGGTTTCAAAATCACAGCTATGAAATATCTTTGGCTTACCCCTGAAAAAGCCGGTGAGTTTTATGCAGTTCACAAGGCCCGTCCTTTTTATAACGACCTGGTAAGTTTCATGTCTTCCGGACCGATTGTAGCTGCTATCCTTGAAAAAGAAAATGCGGTTGAGGATTTCCGCAAGCTGATAGGCGCTACCGACCCAGCCAAAGCTGAACCTGGAACTATCCGTAACCTGTTTGCAAAATCTATTGATGCAAATGCGGTTCATGGCTCCGACTCTGACGAGAACGCACAAATTGAAGGCAGTTTCTATTTTTCAGCTTTCGAGAAATTCTAAATTATTTCATTAAAGCGTAGTAAGGGATGGTCGCATAGTTGACTCACGGTCTTTACTACGCTCGACCACCCTCTCTATGGCAAGCCATAAAGAGGGTTTTTTATTTTCTCCCTCTTTTCGCGTAGCGAAGAGAGGGTCGACCAGCGCAGCGATGTCGGGGTATTCTAAACGGTATGTGTGTATTCATAACCATAACCGGGATATATTTCCCTTTTTATTTGCTTTTTTGCACTTAAAGTAATAGTTTTACTCTGCTGTAAATGTTGTAGTTATGGCCGTTGAAAATCAAATGGCACGATTATTGGCATAGTAGCAGCAAAAACATAAACCATGAAACTACTCATTAAGTGTTTAGTGTACTCTCTGGTGATAACAGCAATTATTGTTGTCAATTCACTGTTTTTCCTCCACCACCCGCCGGAAGTGCAGCTGGTATTTATAACTCCGGGAGTTATGATATTGGGCTATTCTATCATTAGCGACGATTTCAGGAAGAAAGCACTGGCCCGGTCAAGATGGTCTAGAGGAAGATAATATCTTCTACCAGTACACTTTTTGTCTCGTTGTTGATCTTCTCTATTATTTGCGAACGCATTAGTGTTAGTTCATTTTTAATGACCGATGATTCTATGCGCAGAAACAATTTCTTATCGTGAATATAGATCTCTTTGGTGCGGTTAGCTACTGATTTGCCCACCAGTTGGGGCCACGCGGCTTTGATACTGGTTTCGTCATATTTCCTTTTGATCTTGTAAACCTGCAGCATTTGCTCAATGGCTTCTTTCAGGCTTTTGTCATTCGTTCTGCCCATCAATTTCGCCTCCTGCTATTTTAAATAATTTAAGATCGACATTTATCTTTTGAAAAATAGTTTCCACTTTGGCCGTGCTGGTATCGGTAATAAATACTTGCCCAAAATCGTGGTTCGATACCATCTGCATTAGTTTGGTTACGCGGTTGTCATCCAGCTTATCAAATATATCATCCAATAAAAGCAAAGGCTTAAATCCTTTTTGCTGATACAGGTAGGAATACTGTGCTAGCTTTAAAGCTATTAAAAATGACTTTTGCTGCCCTTGTGAACCGAACTTTTTCATCGGCATACCATCAATGGCAAATTGCAGTTCGTCTTTATGGATGCCCGTAGTAGTACGTTCTAATATACGATCCTTTTCGGTGTTTTTTTTCAGCAGATCGGCAAAATCTCCCTGTAATAATTGCGATTCATACACCAACTCAACTTGTTCGGCGTCCCCGCTCAGAAATTGATAATGTTTATTGAAGATAGGCGTGATGCTTTCCATAAACGCTTTGCGCTTTTCAAATATCAGGTTACCCGAAGCGATAAGTTGCTCATCAAAAACATTCAGCAAATCGGGATCATATCTTCCGGAATCAGCAATGCGCTTTAACAGCGCATTGCGGTTGATCAATACCTTATTATAGGTGATCAGTTCATCCAGGTATTTATTATCCGTTTGTGAGATGACGTTATCAATAAATTTCCTGCGCTCTTCACTACCTTCTATAATAATACTAATATCATAGGGCGAGATCATCACCAGGGGAAATAAACCAATATGATCCGCCAGTCGCTGATAATCTTTCTTGTTCCGTTTGAACTGTTTTTTCTGGTTACGCTTTAATCCGCAGGCAATAGTTTCTTTATTGCCATCCTTATTAAAGATGCCATTGATCACAAACATATCGGTGCCGGTTTTTATCTGCTGACTATCTATCGGGTTAAAATAACTTTTGCAAAGCGAGAGATAATGTATCGCATCCAGCAAATTGGTTTTACCCGCACCGTTATTACCCGTAAAAGCATTTACGCCCTCGCTGAAATTCAGCTCAGCCTCGCTGTAATTCTTAAAATTGATAACGGATAATTGCTGCAGATACATAAGGGTTGTCAAAGGTAGTGTTTTTGGTTGAGTGGTTGATTGAGTTGGATTAAGTTGATTAAGTTGGATTAGGTTGATTGAGTTAGATTAAACGCTAGGCAGCCGGGTTTTGAACTTAATCAACCACTCTCTTAATCAACCCAATCAACTACTAACTAAATATTTGCCCTAACCTATTGCTAACAAAGTTGAAAACTGTATTTTTGCAAACTTAATTTTAGAATAGAAATGTCAAAAACCCAGGCGAATAATACTCAGGTCATTGCGAATGGTAAGGATTTTGGACAGACCAGTAAGTTTGTACGCGAGAATCAAAAAAGCTTAATTTTTATTGCAGGAGCCATTGTTGCAATGGTGGTTATCTATTTTGCATACCAGAAAATGTACCTCGCTCCGCGTGAAGAAAAAGCGGCGAGCCAAATGTATGTAGCACAGGATGCATGGGCAAAAAAAGACTGGGACAAAGCTTTAAAAGGCGATGCCGGTTACCCGGGTTTTGAGAAAATTATTAACGATTACAGTAATACCAAGGCAGCTAATCTGGCTTATTTTTATGCAGGGATTGCTTACCTGAACAAAGGTGAATACAAAAAAGCGATTGATGACCTGACCAATTATCGTGGCGGCGACATCATGGTTGCTGCAGAAGCATTGGGTGGTACAGGTGATGCTTATGTTGAATTGAAAGATTACGACAAGGCATCTACATTTTTTAAGAAAGCTGCCGATAAAGCAAACAATAAATTCCTGTCACCTTTCTACCTAAAGAAATTGGGATTGGTGTATGAAGAGCAGAAAGATTATAAATCTGCCGACGAAACCTACAAGAAAATAAAATCAGATTACCCTGAAAGCAATGAAGCGCAAAGCATGGATGCATATATTGCACGTGTGGAAGCTAAGATGTAATCGGGAATAATATTCCACAATTTAACTGAATCCTAAAGGCCTATATATTTATAAGATATAAACCTTTAGGATTTTTTATTTTTATTCAAAAATCTGCTTAAACGTTAAAAAAATGGCCACTCAGCTAAAAAATCTGTCCGATTTTTCTTCTACAGAAATACCATCGGCTATTAATTACCGCTTTGGTATAGTTGTTGCCGAATGGAATACGGAGATAACCAATGCGTTATACGAAGGGGCCTATCAAAGCCTGATCAATAATGGCGCATTACCGGACAATATCTTCAGTTACTCAGTTCCGGGTAGTTTTGAACTGACATCAGGTGCAGATATCTTATTGAAGAATTTGCATGTAGATGCGGTGATATGCCTGGGATGTGTGATACAAGGCGAAACAAGGCATTTCGATTTTATTTGCGATGCCGTAGCTAACGGGATAAGTAACGTGGCTATAAAATATTCAAAGCCGGTTATTTTTGGTGTATTGACCACAGATAACCAGCAACAGGCCATTGACAGGGCAGGCGGCAAGCACGGTAATAAAGGTGACGAGGCTGCAATTACTGCAATTAAGATGGCTAATTTGGCTGAAACTTTAAATTCATAATTTTCGTTTAACAGAAATATAGAAGACCATGAAAAAATTAATTTACTTCATCATTATCGTAGTACTTGCAGGCAGCTTCGCTTCATGCTCAAACAAATTGTGCCCGGCTTACGCTTCATATCCTAAACACAGCCGATAACATAAAAAAGTCATTTTTCTCCCTGGTTAAAACTAATTGGGCTGCGAACCGTATTTTTGTCGGTTAGTATATTATATTTTTTATGAATTGGATATCGTTGGAGTCAGCAGACCAGCTGAGCGGGATTAAACAACACCAGGGTTATAGCCTTATTTACAAACACAGCACACGCTGTTCCATCAGTTTTATGGCAAAAAGGCGCATTGAAATGGATGCCGATAATTTGCCCGACAACCTGCCCGTTTACTTCCTCGACCTTATTAAACATCGTGACATATCCAACCAAATCGCACATGATTTCCACGTGCACCATGAATCACCTCAGTTATTATTGATAAAAGACGGCGAATGCATTCTTGACCAATCGCACAGTGCCATCTCAATTGAAGAGGCGCTTGGGGAGCTCAGCTAAAATATCGAATTTCGAAGTAATATTTCATCATTCAACATTCAACATTTGGTGTTCCATATTCATAGTTGCTCTTAATTCAATGTAATCTTTTGGGTTCAAGATACTGGTAGTGTGGTTAGCCTTTCAACTATCCTTAGTTTTTAACTATTTTTGCATCATGATCGAATTACCGGTAGTCCCTGTAAACCAAACGCAACGCAAGCCTGATTGGCTGAGGGTGAAACTTCCAGTTGGGAAAGAATATGCGCATGTGCGTAATTTGGTGGATACCCATAAGCTGCACACCATCTGCGAGAGCGGCAATTGCCCTAACATGGGTGAGTGCTGGGGAGCAGGTACGGCAACTTTCATGATATTAGGTAATATCTGTACCCGTTCATGTTCATTTTGTGCGGTAGCTACAGGCAGACCATTAGCTGTTGACTTGGACGAACCGAACCGTGTAGCCAACTCGGTAAAGCTAATGCAGGTAAAGCATTGCGTGATCACTTCGGTCGACCGTGATGATTTGAAAGACGGTGGCTCGATCATATGGGCGGAAACCATTAATGCCATTCGTCGCGAAAGCCCAGAAACTACTTTAGAAACCTTATTACCTGATTTCAGGGGAGTATGGGAAAATCTTGAGCGCGTATTAGCCGTTCGTCCTGAAGTGGTATCCCACAACCTGGAAACAGTGCGTCGTTTAACCCGCGAGGTGCGCATACAGGCGAAGTATGACCGTAGTTTAGATTGTTTAAGGCATATTTCACAGGCGGGATTACGTACTAAATCAGGTATTATGCTTGGTTTAGGGGAAACAGAAGAAGATGTGCTCGAAGCCATGCAGGATCTGTTTGATGCAGGGGTACATATTCTTACTCTTGGACAATACCTGCAGCCTACCCGCAGCCACCATCCGGTGGTTGACTGGATACACCCCGATCAATTTGCCCGTTATAAACAAATTGGACTGGATATGGGGTTCAAATATGTGGAAAGCGGACCGCTGGTGCGTTCGTCATACCATGCTGAAAAACACCTGTTTGAAATCTGATTTTTCCTTTCTATCTTCACTCAACCTTGAGTAAGAAGCGAAAAATATCCCTTTCTGAAGAAGAACTTGTGCTTGCTTTGCAGCGACGAGAAAATATAGCTGCCGAGGCTTTGTACGACATGTATTCTGCATCGCTTTTTGGTGTGATCGTACGAATTGTCAACGATGAGACCCTTGCCGAAGATATTTTACAGGACACTTTTGTAAAGATCTGGAACTCATTTTCAAGTTATAGTACTGAAAAGGGCCGCCTGTTTACATGGATGGTGAACATTGCCCGTAACCTGGCAATTGATAAAATACGCTCGAAGGATTTCAAGAACCAGACTAAAAACCAGGAACTGGAAAATAACGTAACTTTTATTGACGAACAGAGAAATACGGTTTACAAGCCAGAGCTACTTGGCGTTAAGGATTTGGTTGAACAGTTGAAGCCAGAACAAAAATCCATACTTAACCTCGTTTACTTTAAGGGCTATACCCATGTGGAGGCTGCCGATGAACTTGGCGTGCCTTTGGGTACTATTAAAACAAGGCTAAGGACGGCGATAGCACAATTGAGGAAATATTTTAATTAGAAATTGGAAGATATTAAGGTATATATCGAATCAGGAATACTCGAACTTTATGTTTTGGGTAATGTGACGCCGGAAGAGCGGGCTCAGGTGGAAGCCATGGCTCAAAAACATCCGTCTATCAAAGCTGAACTGGACGAGATCGAGCGTTCGCTGGAATTATATGCCGGAGAAAATGCGGTTGAACCTTCGAAAGATATGCGCAACCGTGTACTGAATAGTCTGGTCGTCAATTTAGGCGATGACCGGACATTCAAATCGGCAAGAACAGCAACAGACGAAGAAAATAATGTTATCCCTATTTTGCGCGCCCGCTCAAATAATATCTTTAAATATGCTTTTGCTGCTTGTTTTGCTTTGCTGATCATCAGTATAGCTGGCTTATTCAGCGTCTATAATAAACTTCAGGAATCTAATAACCTGGTTGCATCCCTACAGTCGCAAAATCAACAATTCACCAACCAGGTAAATTTGATGGATAGGGAACTGGGGGTATTCCGCGACCCTTCTTTCAAAATGCTTAAATTACAGGGAACGTCAAAATCGCCATCTTCGGCCTTAATGGTTGCCTGGAGCCCGGCCAGGAAAAAAGTAATGATTGATATGGCCAATGCCAGTATGCCGGCTAATGATAAAGACCATCAGTACCAGCTATGGGCAATGGTCGGGGGCAAGCCCGTCGACTTGGGAGTCTTTGATGCTGATACAACATCAAAAGGCATGAAGGAAATGAAATCAATTGCTTCAGCAGATGCGTTTGCGGTAACCCTTGAACAACGTGGAGGAAGCCTTACTCCTACGATGGATCAAATGATGATGATCGGCAAATTCTAATTCTCTTTTCGTAACAAACTTGTTTTATTCTAACGAGTTGGTATGTATAATGCCGTAAAAATGTTAATTATTGTTAAAAAACAAAAATTAAACATACGATGTTGTAACAAAACGCGTATTACGTGTGTCTTTTAAATAAACCACAATATAAGAGTATTCGTTCTTTATAAGATCAGTTAATATATTAATTAAAAAAGCGACCGGACAATACTACGGTCGCTTTTTTTATGCCATTAGTTTTGCAATGGTAACCGGTAATTGAGTAATCAAACGGCTTGGAAGCACTGCGTGCATGCGGTTTGGTAAAGCCAGTTCGTCACCCGCTTTTCCATGAATGTAAATACCGATAATACAAGCATCCTCAGGCGAGTATTTTTGCGCCAATAAAGCAGCAATAATCCCGGTCAGCACATCGCCCATGCCGCCGCTTGCCATAGCTGCGTTGCTGGTCGAGTTAAAGTAGAGCTTTCCGTGGGGAGTGATGGTAATGGTATAGTCGTTTTTAAGGACGATATAAATGCCATGTTCCTGTGCCATATCAATACCGGTTTGCAGGCGTTGCCACCAATTGGTATGCTCTCCAAACAAGCGGTCGAATTCCTTCATGTGTGGGGTTATAATGCTGCCTTTGGGTACAGATCGCCATAAACCAAAGTGTACAGAAAGCAGGTTAAGCGCGTCAGCATCCATCACTACCGGCTTTTGATAGGTTTGCAGCAATTTAACCATTAGGCTTAAAGTATCTTTATCCTTGCCAATGCCCGGCCCTATTGCAACCGTACTGAACTTTTCCCAATCGATTTCCGGCTCCTCATCCTTATTCCTTACGATAGCCATTATTTCGGGATGATAACTATTTAAGGCTACCAATCCGCTTTGCGGGATGCAGGCTGTTGTTAGTCCTGAACCAGCACAGGCACATGCGGATGTACATAATAAAGCAGCTCCCATGGTTTCAGCTGCGCCGGCAATGATTAACGAATGTCCATAAGTGCCTTTATTGCTAAAGCGCCGACGTGGTTTTAATCTTTTACGGATATCCTTTTCCTCTACCAACTGATAAGGCGAATCCAGTGAGCGGATAAATTGTTCGCTAAGGCCGATATTAACAGCTTCCCAGCAATGAATATATGGCCCTGATTCGGGCAGCAGAAAATTGATCTTCGGCTGTTGAAAGGTGATTGCCAAATCAGCCTTTAACACGGGCGCCTCCGGATCAGTCACCCCTTCGCTGAAAAAGCCGGTAGGCACATCCACCGCAACAACTGTTCTGTTAAGATTGTTCAGATAATTTACTAATCGCTTATAATCACCATCAAGGGGTTTATTTAAACCAGTGCCTAATAGCGCGTCGATAATAATGCTGCTGTTTTCCTCTGGCAGATCGTCATCAGGTTTGATCTCGAAAATGCTGATACCGGAAGGGATCAGCCTATGCAGGTTGGTGTTAAAATCGTCAGACGACCGGGAGGAAAACAACGCTATTTTAACATCAACTTTCTGATAGCTGTGATCCTTTAACATGCGGGCAATAGCTAAACCATCGCCTCCGTTATTGCCTGTTCCGCAATAAACCGAGATACCTTGAAATTTATCTGGAAAATGATTAACGAACCAGCCCACAAAGGCTATAGCAGCACGCTCCATCAGGTCGATAGAAGCAATGGGTTCGTGTTCAATAGTATAAGCATCCGCTTCGCGGATCTGTGAGGAAATGAGCAAAGGAAGCATAATGACTAAAGGTAATGTTTATGCTTTTTGTTTCCGAATGATCTTATTTTATTCCCATCTCCTTCTTCAAAAACTGTCCCGTAAAGCTTTCCTTCACTTTACACAATCCTTCCGGAGTTCCGCTGAATAATATTTTACCACCACCTGAACCGCCTTCAGGTCCAAGATCAATTACATGATCCACTACTTTGATCACATCCAGGTTGTGCTCAATCACCAAAACCGTATTGCCCTTATCAACTAATTGGTTCAATACGCCCAGCAGCACATTAATGTCCTCAAAATGCAGCCCTGTGGTCGGTTCATCAAGAATGTAGAAGGTATTACCCGTATCTTTTTTGGAAAGTTCCGTAGCCAGTTTTACGCGTTGTGCTTCACCGCCGGATAAGGTAGTAGATGCCTGTCCAAGGGTGATATATCCCAAGCCCACATCATATAAAGTTTTTATTTTGCGGTAGATGGATGGGATATGCTCAAAAAATTCACAAGCAGTTTCGATACTCATATCCAGCACATCGCTGATGGATTTTCCGCGGTACCGAACCTCTAAAGTTTCGCGGTTATAACGTCTGCCGCCGCATTCTTCACAGGGCACCTGCACGTCCGGCAAAAAGTTCATCTCGATAACTTTCATGCCTGCGCCCTGACAAGTTTCGCAGCGGCCGCCCTTTACATTGAATGAGAAGCGCCCAGGTTTATAACCCCTGATCTTTGACTCGGGTAGTTGTACATACAGGTTACGGATATCGGAGAATACGCCGGTATAAGTAGCAGGATTAGAGCGTGGCGTACGTCCGATTGGTGTTTGGTCAATCTCAATCACTTTGTCGATGTTTTCCAAACCTTCAATCGCCTCGTAAGGCAATGGCTGTTTCTTCGCCCTAAAAAAATGATGATTCAGGATAGGGTATAAGGTTTCCGTGATCAAACTTGATTTGCCGCTTCCGGATACACCTGTAATGCCGATTAGTTTGCCAAGCGGGAACTCAACCGAAACCTTTTTCAGGTTATGCCCGGTAGCTTTTCTGAGTGATAATATTTTACCGTTGCCTGTACGCCTTTTCTGTGGTATTTCTATCTGTTTCTCGCCGTTTAGGTAGGACGTAGTAAGCGTATGTGCGCTCATTAACTGGGCAGGCGTACCCTGAGCCACTATTTCACCGCCGTGCACTCCGGCAGCCGGCCCCATGTCAATTACATGGTCAGCTTCCAGTATCATATCCTTATCATGTTCCACTACAAGCACCGTGTTGCCCAGGTCGCGCAGGTTTTTTAACGCGTTGATCAATCGCTCGTTATCCCGCTGGTGCAGACCGATGCTCGGTTCATCCA
>Ga0105239_10010934_pt1 | contig 10139 bp, 9 predicted proteins | sample KBSC44metaG_FD_92761 | JGI IMG/M metagenome (GOLD analysis project Ga0105239, IMG submission 92761) | Corn rhizosphere microbial communities from Kellogg Biological Station, Michigan, USA - KBS C4-4 metaG | ecosystem: Host-associated > Plants > Roots > Rhizosphere > Soil | place: Michigan, USA...
AGCTGGATCGACATACTCTGGTCCAGCAAAGACCGTTAGAGAATCACAGTTTGTTACGTGCCAGTAAGGGACTGATGGATCTCTAGAAGTGATGAACGCTGCCGAATAATCGTTGGGCAATAAAGTAGAGCAAGCTGCCGCATAGGCCGCCCGCGGAGTCGCTTTATTGCTATAACCATTTGTACAGATAACCAATACATCTGCAGTGATTTTACCCGAAGAATATTTGAGAATGTTCTTTTCAATGTGGGTGATTTCGGTCTGCTCATATACTTCAAATCGATCTGGGAAGCGATTCTTGAGGTATTGTAAAAGACGATGACAGAACAAATAGCTATTTGTTCGCGCTCTATCGACTGAATCATAAAGGAGACCGATGTAAGAGCGATCTGTCGTCTGGAGTTTTTCTAAAATGACTTCTCGAGGAACACAATGAATCCCTTCACCTTCCATCTCGAATTCTTCAGAAATAAAAAATTCCCATTTTTTTCGACCCATCTTTCGAAATATGGCCCCGTCTTGCAAAGAACGCTCTAATGTCGCTTTATCGGTGAATCCAAAGCCTAATCCTCCGTTGTCTAAGAGTTCCACATTGTTCTCAAGACCAATGAGTTTGTGGATCTTGATATATTGATCGAATCCATGATCTAATTCTAAAAAGGCTTCCTTGACTGGCTCAAACCCAAAGTCTTCTACAAGCTCGCTCACAGGCCGCTCGATATGCGCCCAAGCAAATCCAGCATTATTCCCCGTTGCGCCGCATCCTATCGTCCCTTTTTCCACAAGAACGACCCGTTTATCTGTTAGGGTCAACAAGTAATAAAGTGTTGCAATGCCCGATATCCCCCCACCTACAATCGCTACATCGGAGAGAAGGTCGCTCTTCAAACGGGGCCATGCAGCAGTATCGATCTCTTTCCAGGGGGAGTGATGTTTAGCCATTAAGGCCGTACTTACCAATAACGACCATTTCGAGCAAGTGTATGCAGTCAAAAGTTCTGAATGCGTTCAGCCGCCCCCAAACGTGTGCTTTTTAGGACCCCTAGTTCGGCGCCCGCACCGTGGGGATCGTCGGCCCGGCACATGTGAGCGCCGTCCGCTGAAATTTACATAGAGAAATCAGGTAGAATTAATCATCGCTTCTTTGTGCAGCTGCATTGAAGAATCTTGAAGCGCAAAGCAATTAAATATTTGACTTCGGGGCTGCTCAAGAGATACTCTCTATTTCCTATGAATAAAGCTCCGAAGAGAAACAACATGAAAAAGAAAGATTTTATAAATTAAAAAGGATGACCAATGTTGAAAATTGTGAAGCGGATTGCGCTGGCTTTTTTATTCGCCCTTCCTATAGTCAGTGAATCTTACACAATTGCGTATAGCCCGACCGGGGCAGGGCAGCCTTTGGTTTTTGTGTTGGACTCGATGCCCCTTTCTCAATTTTCCGCAGTTACCTGGTCTCAGCTTCAAAATGCTTTACTCATTCAATCTAGCTATTCCAATCATTTGGATGATTTATTTTATAGAAAATGCTGCGGCAAATGGAATCTCTGGATCGATGGAATGGGGCAATGGTTAGGTCAAGACACTGATCCCGATCAGCAGTTTGGCTATCGAGATTTCACCGGCGGTTTTACACTCGGGGTCGATAAATGCTATAAAAATCTCTCAATAGGAGGGGCTCTAAGCTTTACCCGCTCGAGTCTTGACTGGAATGAGGCGGCAGGAGATGCCACCATAAATAGTTATTATGGGGGAATTTATAGCCGTTGGAATAACGATCTTTTTTATGTAAACGGCATAATGCTTGGCGCTTATAACGATTATGATGTAGCGCGCCATATCCGCGTTCGATTGAATAATCTCCGCGCAGTCTCTGACCATCATGGTTGGGAAGCGCTAGCTGGCATCGAATCGGGAGTCATGCTGGAAAAACTATTCTGCGGGACCGATCTCATTCCTTTTGCTGGCGCCGACTATGTTTATTTAGGCCAGCAAGGATACACCGAATCGGGCGCTTTCTCGGGCAATCTTCGCGTAGAAGGACGCAACGATCAATTGTTTCAGGGTCAGATTGGAGTTCAATTTTTGCACCGCTTCTACTCTGGCTGTTGGATGATCGCTCCTGATCTATCTTTGAGTTATATCAACCAAACTCCGATCGCAATCCATGATTACGAAGATACAGTCATTAGCCTCAATCATCAATTCAATGTGGCCGGGTGGAGTTTTGAGCGTAATTTAGGAGCCCTTTCGTTTTCTCTGAATTTCATCGATCTCGACGGAATTACAGCTTTTAAACTCCGATATGATGGCCAGTATGGGGGAAATTATTGGACGCAAACCGGTAGCCTTACTTGCAATTTACGTTTTTAACAAAGCGAGAATTATGAACAAAATTATCTATCTACTTCTAGTTGTTTTTGGCTTGCAAGCGCAAAATTACCCATTCCCTCAATATGCGACCATCACCTATACCCCTGGGGTTATTTTGCCTACCAATGCCACCCAAAGTGCCATGGCCACTAAAATTCAAACGCTTTGGAATCAATGGAAAGCAAAATATCTGGTCACTATCCCTTACGCGCCAGAGCTCATCTACGTTAATTATAATGAAGATGAGAGCTCATATCCTCCGAATGCTGTCGCTGTCTCTGAGGGGCAAGGTTATGGAATGATTTTGGCCGCGATGATGGCGCAATCGGGCGATCAAGCGATTTTCGATGGTTTATTTCGCTTTTGCCTAGCCTTTCCCAGCTCAATCACACCTGCATTGATCGGTTGGCAACAAGTCGATGAAGATGGCGTTATTGACTACGAACCCAATGGCGGTGATGATTCGGCCACAGATGGAGATCTCGATGTGTGTTACGCATTACTTTTAGCCGATAAGCAGTGGGGAAGTAGTGGAGAGCTCAATTACTTAGAGTATGCAGAAACGATGATGCCAGAGATCATGAAGGGAGATGTCAATTTAAATACATTTACTACGAAACTAGGGGACTGGGTTAAAAATAGCGATTCAAAATATGGGAAAGCCACGCGTCCCTCTGATTTCTTTTTAAATCATTTTAAAAATTTTGCAACCGCTTCTGGCGATACTCGATGGACCTCGCTCCTCGATATGGACTACACTTTGATCAATACCTTGTACAATAATTTTTCCTCGAGTACGGGGCTATTGCCCGATTTTGTCCAATTTAAAAACAACGCATACGCTCCAGCGCCTGCCGGGTTTTTAGAGAACAAAACGGATGGACTCTATTATTTTAATGCGTGCCGAACGCCTTGGCGTATTGCGACCGACTATGTTGTGACAGGGGATACGAGAGCGTTAGGACAACTGACGACACTAAACAGTTGGATCAAAATTTCGGCGGCAAATTTGGCATCGGATGTCAATGCGGGATTTCATCTCGATGGAACGCTTATCCCTGCAACCCCCGATTGCTTCTACGAAGATGATTGGCCAGAGTGTTGCCCCGATTGTTGTGACTCATGTTGTCCATCCTGGCCTTTTCCCGGCCCGCAGTGCGACGATTACTTCGATGATTTAGCCTTTACAACACCTTTTGCAGTGAGCGCGATGATTAGCTCTACCAATCAAAGCTGGCTCAATGCCTTATGGAGCTACACAAGTAACTATTCTACCAACAGTTCAAACTATTTTGGCAACTCGATCCGTCTATTGTGTCTCTTAGTTGTCTCCGGAAATTGGTGGACCCCTGACAACTTGCCTTAAAATTAGAGAGTTTTCGATCCAAAAATGGGGGCTCATATCGACAAAAGTATATTGGCCCCCATTTTTGGATCGAAAATCGGCTCAAAATAATCCACAAAATCGACGAACCCACAGTTTGTAGACACCCTCTAACAGGTTGGCTCTTCCCAAGCTTGCCGCACTCGATTGATGGCTCGGCTAATTCGGCCGTGAACGACCGAGATTCCGCATCGAGCTGCCCGTTCAAATATTGTTTAATAACATACGGTATATAGAGATATTTAGGTGTTGTTAGATAATTTATTTTTAATGTATACTTTTAAATAAAAAAAACAAAATGTGGTGTAAATAATGGTCACTCCAGTTCCAGGAAATGGTATAAATACAAACACTAGCTTTGGTTTGAGAAAAGGAGCTCGACTTCTTGATCCTAATCAACTCCGGCAGGTGGATACCGTTATGGAATACCTAAGAACATATGCCGACAAAGTAAAGACTAAACAGAGATATGGTATTTTACCATTTGCTCTGATCATGAATAGCGAGATCGACAATTGGCTTCGATTTTTAATCGAAGTTATGCCTAAAGATTTTTATAAAACTCTGGATAAATCCTTTACTAGTGAATCTGCTCTTTACCATGAGTTTTTTCAGAGATTTATTGATTACAAAGAAAGTGGAGATGCTGAGCCTCTTCATGCTTTGATTAACAAAACAGTCCGCGAAGTACGAGAATCGAAGTCAGACAAATTCTTGTTTGAATACTGTAATGTAATTGGCCATATGACCAGTATGTTGAAGATGTTAGAAGATAAAAATTTTAATAAAGATTTTTTGTTAGAAACTCCGCTATCCTTATTTCCTGAAATTAAACTGCATCCTTCTGAGTATCCAACTGTAGCAGCAAACGTATATGTGGCTTTGTTTAAGGGTTTGCTCGAAGAAAGCAGCGCCATAGAGAGTGGTCGTTATATAACAGAAGAAGGAGATCTAATTTTTCAGCAAGTTATCGATACTTTTAACTCGAAGCTATCTCTTTGCTTACAAGGAAAAAGTATTTCAAAAGATCTGAAAAATAGTCTCTCGTTGTATTGGCGCACTATTGTAAAAGATTTTAATAAAACAAAGAAAGTTGAAGATAAAATAATCTCTGAATATTTTAAGTCTTGGACAAGGGATTATGAATCTATTTATTCGGATGTTTGTAACTCGCAAAACAATCCAGTCCCAGCCTTCCTTAACAATCGAAAACAGTGGGAAGCTTTCCTTCCTCTGGTCATTGAATTCAGAGAAATTGCCGATGGTATTTTCCAGGGCTTTGACAGATTTTCTGATACGCTGAAATACTTTCCTCTTTATTTGCATTTCGGTGATTTAAGTCGTTTAGATGAACGAATTAAAAGCGATCCTACGACAAGTCGTTCGGCCATCATTTCGGAAGAAATCCAAAAATTTATTCAGTCTTTGGATACGAACAAAAAACAGCAACTTGAAGTTTTAAAATTTCTAGCGGATCCCAACAATGATTCCACACAAGTTCTTTATAAATCGGTCATCGCAAAGAAAAGACAATTGTCTGAATTTCAGTCCCATACACATTGGTATTTGGACGCTGCGATTGATCTAGCTAAGGAGTGGTCTCCGCATCTTTTCAAAGAAGTTGCCCCACATATTGAAGTAATGCCCGATACGTACGAGGAAAAAGGAAGAGCTCCAAAAACTGTTCGACCCGCAAAAGTTACTAAACCGCATCACCGCAAAGTGAAAAATCAAGAAGCACTTACAGTTACAGAAGCGGTTCAAGATAGCGATGAGGAAACGGATACCCCAGCAAAAGTTTCTACAAAAGTGGTTTGTACTACCAAGTTGCCCGAGATATTCACTATTGAGCAAAGACTCCAAACTTTAAAAACAAAAATGACAAGTTCGTTGGATTTATTTAGAAATACCAAAAAATGCAGCGAATGTTTTGGAGTCACAGAGGCTTTGACAAATTCTGAGGTTCACTGGGAATGTCTCCTCTCTTCCATGAAACGGCTCATCGAATCCAAGGGAACGACGTCCAATGCAGAACTATTCAATCTGGTAATTGATATCGTCCGCGACAGCGCTTTAGCAATCGAGCAGAGTATGAATGCTTTGGATATGAAAAGTAATCACGTAAAAGATAAAGCGACTCATAAAAAACTCTTAACGCATAATCTTCTTCAGAAATTGTGGAGTTGTAAGTTTAAGCATGGAGTCCTACCGCCTCAGTTTCGGATTTGGATTCGCCAGATGAATTACGGAGAAATTTTGTCTCGAGATTTAAGAGATTGCAAGATCAATGGGACTTATGTGGAAGCGCTTCTCACGAAAGCCCGACTCATAGCGGCCAATAGCACGGCTTTTTCGCAAAAAGAAGTGATTTCACATGCTGTTGAATATTTTAAACGTGCGGGCCTAATTTGTTTTGAATTCCAAAAAGAGATGCTCGGAAACCATGAGAGGGTAGCTCCTCTTGAGAAGAGTTTTTTAGAGTTTTGTAGAGAAGTTGATAAACATTTTGCAACAGAATCTACACCCGTAGAAAGACCGTTAGGTAATGATTTAAAGGGGATTATCACTCCCATTGCCGATTTTAGAAGGGCGATTCGAAATAAAGAGATTCAAGGTGGCTTAGATAACGTTTTAAATAACTTATGCCTCCAATTACAAGTTGAGATGGATTTACATGCTTCTCTCGAGCCGGTCGATGCCTATCGACATATGAGCAAAATCATTCTGTTAAATCAAATGATTGCTGAACAGTATCTGCTCAATCTCCATGATGCGTTAGGCATTGCCTATGACCTGGATGCAATCGATCACGATCTAGCCACTCTGATTACTTCTCTTGGCATGAAACAAACCGATTTTTCTCCTGCAGAGTGGGAGTTTCTCTCTTGCGGAAAAGCGCTCCGTTTACTCGTCCGCTATCCAGAGAGCTACGCGGATATTTATGAGAAAAAGAAAGGTGGTCCTGTCAACTCTTCCTTGGAAAAAGCGGTCCGGGATGCTTTAGCATTTACCCAAAGCCAAATTTTCCAAAAAGGCAATATTACGGAAGGAGGATTTACTGTAGCCTCCCCTAAGCTCGATGCGATTAAAGGTGTCGTAGAAGAGGATTTACGCCTGCTTTCTTCCATCTTGGGAAAAATTGCGCAGCGCACACAACGTGAGCTAGGACTTGAAGAATCAGATAGTAAATGATCGTTTTTTCAAAGACTCTTCCAATAATTTTGGATGGCAGTTTTTTGCGATGTGTTGAGTTCGTTTAAAATAATGCCGCTTTCGTCGTTCCGACTAAACCACGATTTGGACCCATTTGCCGAACCGTTGAAGAAAGTATTGTCATCTACTAATATTATTTATTTAAATTCCGTTTGTTTTAATTTTCTCGATTAATTTAAAATAAAATTATATATAAAAATCATTGAATTAAATGGCATTGATAATTAAAATCGTCGATAAGTAATATTTAAGGAGAAATTTATGCCAGTTACCTTAGACCCCACCTCGAGCCCTCAGATGCAACCGGTAACGATCGATCCGACGCGACCCGCGCCTCTTGGCGTTGCAGCGGCTTCCGATACGATTGAATCTATGGGAGGGGCTACAAAGAGCTCCGGTGACTGTTTAACAAATTTCTTCCAGTGCCTTGCAAGCCCGTTCATCGCTCTTTGGAATTGGCTATTCGGCTGTTGCTGTGCGAAGGCGGATCCTCTAGAGCAATTAGACCCATTGAGTCTACGCTTTCATAGGCTATACAGTTCATTCTTGAGTGAGACGAGCCAACCAGAATGGAAAGAAGCGATTGTCATATACAAGGGTTATCAGCCGATATTTTTTCAATTCGAAAAAAGATCTCGCGATACAATAGATGATTTGAAAAACGAAACAATTCAAAAATTAAAATCTGCAATTGAAGAACAGGCACTCAATTCATTTTGCGAGGTTATAATGATTTTTGAAGAAAAAGGCAGCAGGGATAATCTTTACTCTGTACATAGGATTCATTCGGCAGAATCGGTAGCATCGGCAGGTGGAGAAATTTATACGTCCTACATAAAAGATGCCGCCCAAGCGCAAGTAGAAGATCTACTCAAGATTTTTAACCCAGAGCAAAAAGACGTATTGGTTGAGTTTTTCTTCAGTTAATTTTCATTCTGGTTCTAAGGTCTTTCGATATCGTTGATTGAGTAAAATGACAGGCAGATCCGGATTAAAGTAGGTGGACCAGAGGCTTAAGTTTGAACTTGTTCTAATCAGTAAATCACATTTAGAGAGTAAACAAGCATCCATTAAGGCTTCTTCTCCGATAAGATAATGGTTCTTATTTACTACATGCACTCCTAAACCGCTACTCAATGAGCGGTGCGCATCCAGTGCGATTACGTGGGTGGGATACCTTTTTCTTGCTTGCTCCAAAAAGGCAAGTTCATCTGTGGCAACAAATAGAGAATATGGCTTTTCTTGAGGGATATGTTTCTCAATCTCTTCAAAAACTGTCTCATAGCTAATCCTTGGTGCTTCGTTGCCTTTATCGGTTCCTCGATAGTGAATGCCGATCATGTAGTCATGAAAATATTGAGCGACAAAGGTGTCGATTTTTTTCTGGATATCGAGATTTATGTGAATGTATTTTTTAACAAGATAGGCCGCCGTAGCTCTTGGTAAGAGGGCTCTTTGCGCCCACACTTGCAAATAGTGATCTCTTGTTGGATAGACTCTATTTGCCCCTCTTTTTTCTCCCAGACAAATAGGTTCAAAATAATAGCTCCACCAATTGGGTCCAAGGCTAGGATCGTAGTAGAGTCCATTTTTTTCAAAATGGATGCTGAGCCCCGCCATTTTTCCCGAATCAAAGAGGTAGAGTTGCCCTAATACTTGGTTGGCGGAAGCAAACATTCCTACGTTAGGGAAATGTTCTAATGTAATAATGTGAAATTCATTTGCGTGTAAAAAACATAAAAATGAAAAAAAGATCACTAATTTATATTTCATAGCCAAATCTTATTAAAAACTCTGAGAGTTGTTCTTTGATCATTGCAATGTCTTCTGGTTGATAGGAGTGGATGTGTTTTAAAACCATTCCTTGAGGCGGATACTTCATGACGGCTCGTTCAATGTCTTGCTCATGAAAGGAAAATCCAGCTGTTTCTAAAATAGAGCGGAGATAAAAGGGGGTATTTGCATGTAAATCTTCATAACGGATGAAAAGAACATTCGGTTGATTCAGCCAAAATTCATAAAACCCTTTCCAACGCGCAATGAGTTCTTTCACTTTCTTTTTACCTATCCTGGTTCCAGGTATCCCCCCTTTGAAAATGTAGAAAGAGCTAAAGGCATCAATCGGATGTCTGATTAAACAAATCGCCCGTTTTGACTCGAGATCAATTTTTTTAGGATGAAAAGGGTAATGAGTTTTTAAAAGAATCGGATCTTCTATTGTGGGATAGCGGCATTGGTGGGTATAGCCGTGATCTGTACAAAACCCGCCCCAAGGAAACATGTCGGGTAAATGAGTGAAATTCCGATCTCGGTAGATAGAGCTCGTTGCGATATGGGTCGCTTCTTCTACCAAAAATCGGACCCAATGATTGCCCGATCTAGGAAACGATGTGAGATAGATGGTATTCCACTGATCTCCAAAAAGAAGCGAGCTGCTCAAAAGCAATAAAAGCCATTTAGCCAAGATTGACCTCCTCTGAGCCTATCCGCAATGTAGAAGAAAAAATCTGGGGGATCTTTTGGGCGCTTTTTGCGAATTTCTCCTTGGGAATATGAAAAAATATTCCCTCGTCGAAATTAGCAAAAATCCCTCCAAAACCTCCTCCCATATTTTTCCTCCTACATTGCGGATAGACTCGTTGAATAAAATTTGAAAGGGTAGTATGTTTTCTCTCTAAATTCTAGGAGAAAGATGCGATTAGGGTATGTAATCATCTATGTTGCCGATGTGCAAGCCACCGTCCATTTTTATGAAAAAGCCTTTAGGCTGAAATGTCGTTTTGTTCATGAAAGCGGCACGTATGCCGAAATGGAGACGGGACAAACAGCCCTTGCGTTTGTGCAAGAGACGATCCTTTCCCATCCATTTAGAAAAAATAGAATCAAAGACGGTCCTGCCGGTATTGAAGTAGCTCTTGTTACAGAAAATGTAGGGGAGTCCTTTGCGCATGCGATAAAAGCGGGGGCGATAGAAGTAGTTCCGCCTGAAGAAAAACCTTGGGGACAGATCGTTTGTTATGTGTTGGACAATAACGGCTGTCTTGTCGAAATTTGCAGTCCGATAAATGAGACCGTTGCACAAGTGCTTTGTTGAAGATTTTCGATGATTTTTCTGCAAATTTCAATTTTTTCGAACGAACTCAACTTGCAGAAAGTTAAGGAGTTCGAA
>Ga0105239_10010938_pt1 | contig 10137 bp, 11 predicted proteins | sample KBSC44metaG_FD_92761 | JGI IMG/M metagenome (GOLD analysis project Ga0105239, IMG submission 92761) | Corn rhizosphere microbial communities from Kellogg Biological Station, Michigan, USA - KBS C4-4 metaG | ecosystem: Host-associated > Plants > Roots > Rhizosphere > Soil | place: Michigan, USA...
CCGGGCAGGGCGCCCGCCCGACCAGCCGTGCCGCACTACAGCTGGTCAGGTGGACGCCCACCCCATGTGTTGGCGGGGCAGGCGAACGACGGACGGGGACGATTCCCGTCTCACTCGTTGTGGTTCGGGCCTTTGGCAGAGTCAGTGCTGGGCAGCATCAGCTCGATCTCGATGCGAAACGTCAGGACCTTAAGCAACTGTTCGGCTTCATACGCCTGGTCATCGCGCAGCTCGTCGTATAGCTCGATCTCCGCGTCACCGACGTCTTCTATGTCGAAGTCGGCAGGCAGCTGGGGAAACGCTCTGCGGTAGCAGCGTCTCCACTTGCGAACATGGACGCGGTATTCAGCCAACACCTGGCGCAGCATGGTTTCTAGTGTCATGACTCCTCCTTGACCCGTAGATCATGGTCGGGCAGGGCGCCCGCTTGGCCAGCCGGGGAGTGGGGCAGCTGGCCAAGTAGACGCCCGTGGAGACGTCAGAGCTTGCGGCCGCACACGTAACAGAAGTCGAATCCCTTGATAATGTCCGTGGCGTAGATGACATGGGGAAACTCGGCCGTTGAGAAAGTGCTCTCTTTGAACCGATCAATACAGACCTGGGCAGCAGCCTCGTTGAGGATCCGCTCGGTCGAAAGGTGCCTGTCGGCGATGCGGTAGAGCGGCACGACGATGTCGCGGACGCAGCGGGAACACAGGGTCTTGCCGTTGTAGAGGTAGGCGCCGATGTCGGTGGCGCGCTGGTCCCCCTGGTTGAAGTCTTGGTCTTCCGGCGTGGGCATGAGTGTCTTCGCCATGCGGTCTCCTTTCGAATTAGTTGGGTTAGCGGCGGACTAAGTCAGGTTCGGGTGCGTCAGAGCCTTGATGGCGTCGGTCTTGGTGGTGACCCAAAACAGACCGCGAGCCTCGGGTGGTTGGGCAGCGATGACTCGCCGGATGACTCGAGACCGAACCTCATTGGGGACGATGAACACCACACCGGGAAACACGCCGTGCTGGCGGTACTCCAGATCGGTCAGTTCGTAGGCGCGGTAGCGGCGGCACTTGTCGGCGATCCGGCGCGGGCTCTCAGTGGCGCGGTCCATCTCAGCGAACCAGGACAGCTGCATGTCGCCGCTCGTGAGTCGCACCAGAGCATCGGGCCTGAGCATGTGCTCGGCTCCGTAGCTATCGCGGTACATGCGCCTGGCATCGCCTTCGACGCGGAACTCGCGGATCGTCAGGTTGCCATCGGCAGCTTCGGCGCGTAGGTCGGCATACAGGTCTGTGATAGACAGCCAGTGATCAACGGCTAGTTGACTCGGGTGCCAAATCTTGCGCTGCCGCAGCCCAAGGGCTTCTGGTCGACCAGCTAGACGAGCACCAACGTTGGTCAGTACGTAGACGTGCCCGGCTGGGCCAACCTTGCGATCGCGGGCAGTGTTAACGAACCGACGCACGAGGCCAAATGTCATCAGGCGCGCGAGATTCTTACGCACGGTTCGCGAAGCCGTCTCCAGATCTGGGGCTTGATGCTCAGTCACGTGTGCCCGAGTCAGCTGAGCCACCGTAGCCACGCGTACCGCGGCCAACGCTTCAAGCAGCGACTGTTCGCTCGGGTGCAAGGTCGGTACCGGACGCCGACGCCTTAGTGCCATGAGCGGCAGAAACAGAGTGGTAATGGGGTGTATGAGCTGGCCCTCCTGGAGTGGGTTATGGAGTGTGAAGGAAAGATCTATAAGTAGTCGTACACAGCTTGGAGCCCGCGCCAGATACGGATCGCTTGCTGGTATACGCACGTTCGGCCCGGGTTAGGGCCCGGCGTTAACTACGATGCGAGCGCTCGCGGTCGCTCTGGACCGGTCAGCTCGAGCTGCCGACGCTGCTCGATTTCGCGTTGAACGTCGGCGAGATCACGCGCATGGCGCTCAAGGGATGTGGCAAGCGCAGCCGCTCCCCACCCACTCGGGGCAGGTCGTGGGGACGTTTGGATGGTGACAGGCGGGCTGACTTCGCTGGAATGGGCGATGACCGCGAGCGCGGTATGGCGCCGCAGCGTCAGAAAGTCGTCGCGGTGTACCCGCGGTCCATAGGCCTTGGCCAGCACGGACGCATCTCGTGGGCCCGGCTGGAACACGACCTTAGTGCGTGCTTCGCTGAGCAACGCCGAGCGAAGTTGGAACGGTGCTTGGTCGAGGTGCTGCATGGCGGTAACGACTTCGAGGCCGTGGCCACGAGCTCGCGCGAGCATGTCCCCGAGATTCGTGCCGCCGCGCAGAAACCGGGCGGCTTCGTCGATGTAGAGCGACACCGGCCGACGCTGCACCGAGGAGACCTCGCTGCGCCGCTGCACGGCGTTCCAGACCATCTGAACCGTCAGGACGCCGAGCAGGTCAGCTGCGTCTGACCCGATGGAGCCTGAGGGCAGGGCAACGACGAGCAGCTTGCCGCGGTCGAGAACCTCTTGCATCGTCCAAGACGGCCGGACTTGGCCAAGGATGGCGCGGAGCCGCCACCTGTCGATGAGCGGCGAGACCTTGTTTAGCACCGCCGGCACCGCGGCGGCGTAGGTGCCGTCCGGATCGGCGTCAAAGCGGGCGAAGTAGTCGCGTACCGTCAGCGCGAACATCGGGTCAAGGCGAGCCACGAGGGACTCGCGGAAGCGAGCGTTGGTCAGCACCGCGGGCAACTCTAAGAGCGTCTGGCCGGTTGAAGACAGCAGCACGAGCGCATTGCGCAGCAACTCCCCCAGCCTCACACCCCAGCTTTCCGACTGGTCGTGCAGCAAGGTGAAGATCTGGTCCGCCACCAGCTCGGCGTCCTTTAGCGAACCGGCCAGAGGGTTCAGACCAACGGGCCGGTCACTCGCAGGGTTCAGATAGATCAGGTCTTCAGCGCGGTTGGCAGGAATCCGCTCGATGACGTCACGAGCCAAGTCGCCGTTCGGGTCGATCAGGATGACGCCGCGGCCGGCCTGCATATCTTGGACGATCTCGTTGAGAAGCAACGTGCTCTTGCCGGTGCCGGTTGGCCCGACGACCAGCTGGTGCAGCGACTCATTTGGCAGGACCGCGATGGGTCGACCGAGGCCTCCGTAGGTGGCGGTGCCGAGCACTCGTCCGGCAGTCGGGATGCCGGACGTTGGTGGAAGGTCCCGGCCGCCGATCAGGCTCACGCCTTGAATGGCCGGCGATCCCAGTGGCCAGGCCACCAGCGTTGCCAGCTCCTCGGCATTGAGATAGATCGCAGCCCACAGGCGGGTGGCGGCTGTGGCCAGCCACCTGGTGCCAGCTTTCAGCGGCAACCAGCGCGGCACAAGTTCAGCGCCGTCCTGGTCGAGCTGATGCAGCGTGGCCATGAGTCGGCCGACGAGCAGATGAGCACGGGCTCTGGTGGCAGCGCTCGCCGCCACCAGACCAACCACGCCGAACCATGGCGCCGAGACCTTCGCCTTGAATGCGGCTAGGGCTTCTGTGCCGTAGATAGGTGCCGGAGTGCTGGCCAACAGCTGCCCGAGGCGACCGAGCCATGGCGGAAACGCCGGTGTAGGCGATGGACTGGTGGGTGCCTTCGCCTGCGGCGTGCGGACGGGATAGACCACCAGCTGGTACACCAGCGTCTCTCCCGGCCCTAGTGGCTGGAGCGAACTAAGCAGGGACGCGGCAAAAGCGTCCGGCGCCTCGGTACGCAGTTGCCTGGCAGAGGTCGTCAGCTGGATGCGGCGCACCCACCCAGGAGCCGGCAACGCGGGCTGCTCCAACAGCTCCGGTCGAATCCCTGGCGCCAAGGCCCGCAGCTGCCGTAGCAACGCGTCGGCCTGATGCTCAGGAAGCCGTAGCCGGTACTGGATCTGCTCGGGAAGCCCGACCAGCTCGAACACGACGCTGTCGCGACCAAACAGCCAGCCATGCTCAGGGCGCAGTCTGAATAGGGCACGCAGAAAGCTTTCGACCTGTTCTACTGTCAGGCCGTCCGGATGGTTAAGTCGGTATGTGAGTCGAGTAGTGTCTCTGGCCAGTTGGTCGTTGAAGCGTAGGCGTAAAATGAATGCGAGTGCGGCACCTAGCAATGCGACGCTGACACCGAGCTGATCACTGTCACTCATGGGCACGGGTCTCCCGGTTAGACACCTAGGAGCTCGGCGCGCAAGAGGGCAGTGTCCAGTCGTGAACACCGGACGCAGACGAGCACCGACACGGTGCGTCTACTCCCTCGAACGTGCAGACGCCGCGGTCAGCGGCGGTTGTGGTGTGACAGGTAAAAGACCTCTCGATTTCAAACCTGCCCATCCAGTATAGCACGAAAATGCTTGAATGTCAATACTTTTATCGCTCTTTAGAGCCATAATTGACACTTACTCGTGGCGCTTTATCTGTTGAGCCTAGCTTTTGCTCGTCAAGAGCTGAGAGTAACACCTCGACGGAACTAGCTACCGGCGTGACCGCGGCTGACAATGCGCAAACATGGTGGCCGAGCGCAGAGGATCTTATAGCATAGCGCTGGTGGCTAGCAGCGAAGCAGGAGGTCAGTTTCATGGTGACACAGGGGTCAGCGGACCCGATCGACGCCGAGATCGCTCGCGTTAACGCGGCGACTCGGGCGATGATCAATGAGTACGCGCAGTGGGGAGACAAGATCGTCTACGAGAACGGCAACACGCTCTACATGGACCTCTTGGACTTCGTCAACTTCCGCATCGAGACTGCCGACTCATGCTTGCTGCTCATTGAACACAGCAAGATCGCCGATTCGCTGGGTCTCACCAGGTCACTCTTTGAGAACTACCCGCTCTTCATGCTGATGTGTCGAGGCCGTAATTTCATCCAGCTCCAAGACATGTCGTCGCTGACCGAAAGTGACTTACAAAAGCGCCACGAGATCCCGTTGAACTGGTCCCGCACCCGCCGCGGCAACGGTCCGGTAGCTGCCACCGGAAGATACGGCTCGATCAGAGCCCACTCGGCATCCGTCACATCAAAACGCGCCACATTCGAGTTCTACCAGCCACAGCCAGCCCGCCACCGAGCCTCACCGAGATCCGAACCCCCGGACAGCTCCTAGTAGCCCCCGCCCTCCGTCACAAGCACCCCCTTCGCTCTTGAAGCGTGTGGTCGCCAGAACAGGCGAAAACCTCACGTCACGTACGTGGTTAGCCGTGGTTCCGTCCGGGGCGGCTACGTCGGACACGCGGGCGGCCTGGCAGCCTTTCCTTGCGCGGCCGCAGCTTGCTCCAATGCTTTGACTGTCGTGGTTGTCGGACTAGATTCGTTCGCCATCTCCTGCAACTGCACTGAGTTCTGGCTTGCATTGGCTACATCGTGTATATCCGTAGTGGCATATAGTAGATTCCGCATGTCGATACCGGGTGATGCTAGGAAGATGAACGGCCCAGATGACAGCGGTGTCGCTTCGCCGTCCGCGTAAAGGTCGAGTTGTGCTTCAACGAAGGTGGCCACCACCACAGGCCTCTTCGCGGGCGACTTCTCGAGTTTTGCCGTCACTGTAAACCGATCAGTATCGCTCCCATTGAGTTGCTCGTCTAGGTCCTCGAGAGGAACGACAGCAGGCGCGTTGTCAAGGTTAACCACCGTCTGATAATTGTGAGACGGCGGTAACCCGCCTCCGCCTTTTCCACCAATTGTGCAGCTGAATGGCAGGTCCCAAGTCTTAAGGATTCTGATCTCAGCCAAATCGACTATATGAGCTCCTGGCTCAGAGTTGCGGAGTGTAGCATCCAGTCGGATGCAGTTGAGTGCGCCTGCGCTGTGTTCCTCTTCGACCAATACCTTGTCGAGTACCGGGCCGGCTTGGCCTCCAGGTGGCCGAATGGCGAGCGTAGCGGAGTTGACCCCGATTGATGAATTTGGCGTCTGGCAATACGGCGAAGCCTGCTTTGGCTGGTTCATGGCGACGATCCCGAGAGGGAAAGCGGCGCTGGCAGCGAACGAGGCAAAGACCATAACCGACTTTGGGTAGACGGATGATTTTTTGGCTAGCATCACGATGGCCCAACCTGCACCGGTAATCAGCCACGCGATCCCGAGAACTCGAACGTACCGGTTACTCTGGGTAGCAAGTGAACCAGACACACCCATCAGCAGCACCATTACTGACAACGTGCGATCCCAAGCCTTGGGTTGAGGATTGCTCATTTCGACTACTTCCTCCGCCTCTGAGGAATCGACGACGATTTAAACCGTCACCAAGCGTGCCCTGAGGGAAAGAGTAGGGGTCCGTGTTCACCGCCGCATCTGTTTCATGCCAAGTGAACTGAACACTTAGGGGAAAATACGGAAGAGAGGCGATGTGACCCACGCCTCACGTTCCAACGTCTGTGTTCAACCCGGACGGCACCGCTCGACCGACCGAACCGAGACTTGCAGCACCTTGGCCATGGCCTTGTTCTCGTCACCGGCCTCAAAGAAGTCGATCGCAGACAGCCGGACCTGCTCCCGGAACTCACGCTGCTTGGCGGTCAGACCCCCACCCTGCGGATGCCTCACGTCTACGGCGTACCACAGGGATCAAGACCTTTCAGCACACGACATCACGCATTTAAGGTCAATAGCGCCGAGTGGACATGTCGGGAGCAGCGGATCCTCCATGACAAGATGATCACCGTTCTCAACGACGTCGACGTACAGCAGATGCTCACGGCCAAAGGGGCCGACGAGGAGCCATCCACCGTTGTACGCCAGGCGATTGAGCAGTTCAGGCTTAGGATCTGAAGCAACCTGATCAAGCCTGGTTATCAACCTACGTAACGAGAAGAGCGGCAATGACGGGCGGGCCTATCGAAGCAGCGGCGGCGAAGTACGCCGGTCCGGTGGCTAAGGAATCGTGGCGGCAAGGCCGCCAGCTCTACCAGCGCCTACAGCCTGACCATGGATCGATCAGCCAGTGTCCGAACTTGCAGCGGTTCTACGGCGATCGTGTGGTCATGCTGGTGGGCGTCGCACCAACGCGCAGCGCGAAGCCCGTCGCGACCTCCAACTTCGTCCGAGCCTCGCAGCAGGTTGCTGAAGCTGTCTTCGTGGGCTTGGCGCCGAAGACGGACTACACCGGCCGAGATCGTGTGCGCCTGAAGGTCCAGTTCGACGATGACCCGATCAGCACTCCTCGGCACATCTTGGAGTTCTGCCCGACCGGCTTGATGTACCTCCAGTGGGGACTCGACGTCGCCGCGGGACCTGATGGGATCGATCCGTTCCCGGTTAGCGAGTTCATCCAGGTACTCCGTCGCGTGCATTCCGTCGTCCAGCTTCCCGTGTACCAGCAGCTCCACGCCAAACGCATCGGGGAGCGACGGCGCCACCTTGACTGGCGGGTGGGAGTGTCAGGTTCCGTTTCCACGCCGACCGGTTCGCTCGCGGTGGACGAGTTCGATACGCCACACGCCGCAGACTTCATGCGAGCCGAGCGCCACGACCTGCTTGGACAGCCGGCCGGATTCGCTCCTCATGAGCTGACCGGAGTTAAGCCGGCCGCCACATTCAAGGACATGCTCCGGCCCATCATCGAAGACCTGGTAGCCAACTCTGGCTTCGTCGACCCACATGGTGCGACTGAGATCATCATGGCGGACCATCAAGCGGACTGGGCTTAGCAGGCCTCTGTGTGCTACCCGAACACAGCTACGTCCTGAGCAGCAACTCTAGTTTCTTCGTGTTCTTATACGCACGCAGAAGTCTTTGAAGATATTTGGAAGCGTCGATTCGGGTTGCCTAATTGTCCGAAGCTCGGGCATCATCATCGTCAACAAGCTTCTACAGAATGGTTGGATCAGTGGCCAAGCGAACTACGGTCGTCATTCAAGACGACCTGGACGGCACCGAGGGTGCCAGCACGGTGAAGTTCGATCTGGATGGCAAATCGTATGAGATCGACCTGAGCGAGAAGAACGAGAAGGCGCTCCGGAAGGCGCTGGAGAAGTACCTCGACGCGGCGACTCAGGTCGCCAGAACACCTGCCGCTGCGGGTGGCCGGCGTAAGTACGGCACTGGGCCCGTCCGCCGCGACACCAAGCACATCCGCGAATGGCTGCGCAGTCAGGGTGTCGAAATCAGCGACCGTGGCCGCATTCCGACCGACCTCATGCAGCGCTACGAGGCAGCGAACCCAGGTCGCTGATGGCGGCTGTCGCTGCTATCGCATAGTTGGCCAATGCCGGCACTGAACTCGCTACTGACTTTGAATAGGTGATGTCGTCGGTGTCAGGGCCGGTGGATGACTAGGCCGTCTAGGCGGGGCAGCCGTCGACGAGTTCGGGCCCGCACTGAATCCGTTCGAGCGCGAAGCGGACGGTGCCGGGCCAACTCGTCCAGGCAGACCGGGACAAGGTTGGCCAGCGGGCCCCGCTTGATCAGCGACCAGATGCCATCAGTGGCATTGATCTCCGGGGCGTACTTCGGCAGCGCCACTAGGGTCAGGCAGCCGTGTTCGGCGGCGAGCGCCTAGATCCCAGGCATCCAGTGGGTGCGAGTGTTGTCCCAGATCGCGATCAGCGTTGCGCCTAGGGCGTGTCCGGTCGATCATGTTGGCCGGTAGCGTTCAGCCGTGGCGAAGACCAGCGTGGGCAATGACACCGATGACCTGTTGTGCCTGTGGCTTGAACCCTGGGGCAGGGACTACTGGATGCGGCCTGACGAGGTGTTCACGGTTGACACCGAGACGGACCCCGAGGAGGCTCCGTTCAACATCGTGGTCCATGACCAGGGTGTCACCGTCTGGATCAACGCCGGGTTCGACGCAGAGGTCGTCGACCAGGGCGGGACGGTCTTGGAGTGTGGGCATCAGCGGCCGGAAGACTTCGATGCCGACTCGCGTTGGGTCACGAACTGGACGAAGGGCCGCGCAGGGGCGCGGCCTTCAGCACCGGAGCCAGATGCGTAGCGCCGCAACCGTCACGGTGCCGAGGAACACGTAGCCGCGCTTGTCATAGCGCGTGGCGACAGCGCGGTGCTGCTTCAGCTTGTTGATGGCCCGCTCGATGGTGTTGCGTTTGGCGTAGCGCTGGGCGTCGAACCCGGGTGGCCGCCCGCCGCGCGATCCTTTGCGCGCACGGGCGGCGCGGCTGTCGGACTTCTCCGGGATGATGTGTCGGACGCCGCGGCGGCGTAGGTAGTTCCGGATTAGCCGATTGCTGTATGCCTTGTCCGCTGCGACGCTGTCCGGCTTCGCACGCGGCCGCCCGACCTGCCGGGGAACCCAGATCTTGGTCAGCACGGCCTGGAACTGGGTGCAGTCCGCTCGCTGCCCGGGAGTGATCAGAAGGGACAGCGGGCGGCACCGGCCGTCCGCGCTCAGGTGGATCTTCGTTGTGAAGCCGCCGCGTGAGCGGCCCAGTCCCTCACCTGGTCCACCACCTCCGCCAGGAGGCCGTGCAGGCTTCGCCACGCCGACTCGCCCTGTAGTTCGGCCCGCGCGGCCCCCTTTTGTAGCCGGCGGCACTTCGGTGCGGGCGCCAGCGGCGTGCTGGTGAGCGCGCACCACGGTGAAGTCCACTGAGATGTCCCAGTCGATCCCACCAGCTGCGTCCGCTTCGGCCTGGACCTGCTGAAGCAGGTTCTCCCACGTGCCGTCGGCCGACCACAGCCGGTGCCGCTCGTAGACCGTCTTCCACGGGCCGTAGCGTTCGGGCAGATCGCGCCAGTGCTCGCCGGTGCGCACTCGATGCAGGATCCCGTCGATCACCTGCCGGTGATCACGCCAGCGCCCGCAGCGGCCGTTGCTCACCGGCAGAAACGGCCGCAGCCGTTCCCACTCGTCGTCTGTCAGATCACCCCGCCCCATAGCCTGAACAACGAGACAGCCCGGCGCGAGTCACATGATCGACCGGACACGGCCTAGTTGTCGGCGCAGCAGGGCCTGCGCGGCGTCCCGGTCCTGCTGGGGTAACGGGGCGGCCATGGCCCGCTCGTCAGATGGCCGACGGGTGCACAACGAATCGTTGCCGAAGACGTGAGGGCGTCATAGCTAGCCCGCTGCGGGCGAGCCCGGCGGCCAGCTCTTGGCGCGGGCCCGTGTCTGCGCGGCCCCTCACCTCGTGCAGTGACCTTTTCGGCCTCCGCATCGATCGTGCCGATCACATCAAGAGGGTGCCCGTAGGCGACTTCGAGGCGCACGGCCTCATACGTGGTGAAGTCAGCGATCGGCCGGA
>Ga0105239_10010942_pt1 | contig 10135 bp, 11 predicted proteins | sample KBSC44metaG_FD_92761 | JGI IMG/M metagenome (GOLD analysis project Ga0105239, IMG submission 92761) | Corn rhizosphere microbial communities from Kellogg Biological Station, Michigan, USA - KBS C4-4 metaG | ecosystem: Host-associated > Plants > Roots > Rhizosphere > Soil | place: Michigan, USA...
ACAACACTGGCCAGAGAGCACGTCGCGCGGAAGGAAGATGCCTGTAATCCGGCTGTCGCATCAAGCCCTCGTTTGCATGTCCCCTGTTAGCACCTCGTTCGTAAGTGTGGAAATGTGATGTGACTTCTGAAGCTCTGACAGGGCTCACAAAAGAGAATATCTCAACAAGGTTTTTCGGATGTGAAGACAGAGAATACGTCTTACGCAACTTTGAACTCAATTCCTTGAAAATGGCGATGTCAGGTGGTGGTGCTACTCAGCTGCGCTGGTTGTGTGATATTCGGAAATAAACAATGAATTTTGTTTGCAAAAATATATCTGGACGAGGCAAAAGACGGCCTGAGTGGCATGGTATGTGCGTGGCAGCAGGGTCAATGCCTGGGGAGTCCAAACTGGATCCTTGCCTTCAACGGCGCAACTGACGGATATGGTAGGGAATATGGATACCGAGGACATTTTTGGGCGGGTAACAGCCTGCAGGCTTTCTATCCTTCTCTGGAGACCAAGTCCTCGTGATAAGTTCTGGTCCTCTTTGGGAGAAGGAGTGGGAATTGGCCCGAAGCCATGGTGCCCAAGGAGTCCATGAAACCCGCTTGCCGATATGCCATGTGGCTGGTGTTAATTTCGACCAGGATCATAATTGTAACTGGACGAGTCCCATATGCCGTAGTCAAACAGGCAAGGCGAAATGCACAGTGCTTCCTCCTCAGTGTCTGAGATTGTTTGAAATCCAAACTCAACTCGTCTACCAGTAAGATGGGGTGCCTCGGTAGGAGGATACATAGGTAGGTACCTGCGGCAGAGACGTCGAGGACTCGGTCTGTACAAAGGCCTGGAGACCCGTACGATACTGAGTTCTGTCACTTATAACAGAGGTAATAAGGCAATAGGGGGCTGAAAGTGGCCCACGTCAGCCTTCAATGGTACTCCGCACAAGGCACTGGCAGCTGAAGGTCGCAGGTCGAAGACTTTAGGCACCGACAGTCAAGGCATAGGGCTTGCTGGCCCTGGGCATGACAAATTGGCATTTCTTGCCAGGAAGGACGGAGTACGGGGTACAATGTCAGTGTACTCCATACATTGTAGATCTGTGCTCCTTCAGCGCAACGTTCAGCCTCAAGGATGAAGTCTATTGCAATGGAGAGGGCCGCCTGGTGCCAGTGAGGGTGATGTGATTTGTGGGAAGGTCCTCATGACTGTTGGACTCCGTAAAGAAGAGATTATTGTCCGTTGGCTCCAGTTGAACTTGAACCCGTCACGGGCGCCCAATGGGCCCTGGGCCTCTAAGGGCCTTACTGATGACGAGTAGCCCTCGTTGGGCCGAGCCACAGTATGAGCAAAAGAGCGGGCGGAAGCTGGAGGAGGATTGCCGTATGTTCTAGCCTTCTTCTAGCGTCTGCGGCCCCCCATGGCCACCTGGAAACAGAATATCCAATTTATCGAATGTCCCCAACCTTTTCGTAGTGCGTGATCAACTAGGAAGTGTTGAGCACTCCATACTTACTCCGTGTTATGTGCCACTGTGTATGAAGGGAATATTTGCTCACATTTTCAAAGGCGTGTATGGTGATACAAAATGGAATATTATTGATAGGGGGGAGGAAGGGGGCCGAGGGCCTTCACAGGCAGGCGGATATCATCGCAGAATGAAGTCATGGGTGTTGGGGTGCATCCCCAGGCACCTGCGAGGGAATCTCAGGTGGACAGCAAGTGAAGTCTGGTACTTACTTTATTTTAGGCTCATCTTGCTTCTCATGCGAGCAGCCACACTGGGACTGGCCAGTTTCCAAAACTCCCGAGTGGGAGCACCTGGAGCCTGGTGCCAGAGTTGGAATGGAGCGCTGTCAGACAAAATCATATCAATTCACCCACCGTCAACATTTCATATGACAAGGAAGGGCGTGTCAAGTGCAAATATTATCCTTTTTGGTCGTCGTCATCATCCTCATTCTCATCGTCTTCTCCTTGCTCTACGCCGTACACATCACAGCTTTCTTATTCCTCATTTGTATCCCAACGCCACTGGAGATTGGCGTCGCCGGGAGGTCTGGATACCTGGGACATGTCTGGTCCGAGAGGCGCACAGAGATAGCTGTCATCCCACGCCAGAAGATGTTTGTGTGGTTCCTTTTGGTGCGATAACCGAAGTTTGAAGATTGATACAATGCACAGACCGAGATCTCTTATCCGTCGCCGCCGCATCCGGAAAAACATATATACTATCCCTAGGATATCCAACGTACCGAATGACAGGTGTCACAAGTCAAGCATGTCAAAATGGAGGCCAGCCCTTCGATTTGACCTGATCAGTGATCAGCCATGGACCGATTTGGCTTGACCACTTGCTCTGTGCCCTCTGCCTCTGCAGCAATGGGGCTTCTGATCGACGGCTGCAGCGGCGCTTGTGCAGGTACCGGCATCGAGCCGCAGGCTAAAAGACGGAAGATTCGAAAGGAAATGGATAACTCAATTAATCTAGCAGCGCCCCGTTACTGGATTCCCCATGATCCACTCCACCAGCAGCTACGCCTGCAGAAGGAGTGGCTAAAGCGGCCACTCCAACTTTACCAAAACCTTGCCCATCTTTTGCCCAACTTTAGGAGCGGAACCAAGCCAAGGCGGTTAGCCCGCCATGCCCATGCTCCAAAACCCATGCCAACGCCTCAAGCCGCAAGCCCAACCAAAGGCAGGGTCCCAGGGGGATCGATGACCCCCTATCAGCTATGCCTCCGATGATATCGATTGACAGGGGCAACCCAGGCGTCCAACTTTTTTTTTTCTTTTTAACTTCCTATGCCTCCCTTTGGAAAACGTCAGTCTTTCTCGTGTCGCATCAGGAAATCCGGTTGGGGGTTGCAGAGAAGTATACTACCATAGTCTGACATGATGGGTAACCTGGTGACGAGGATGTCGCTGCAAACCGAATGATCAATGTTTGGCAGATTGTCTGGCTACGATTTGTGTGTGGGACAGCGAATTGTGACCTAGAGCCAGCCAGAGACCCATCACTTTCTCCGAGTGGAGGAAGTGGAGGGAGTGATCATTATTCTAGCGTTTCTAGTCGCTCTCGCCTACGCCCTTCCGCGCCTTTAGCAGCCAAAGGAGGCAACCGGAAAATGGCTGAGTATTGAAGCACTGGTGAAGTAAAAGTAACGAGCGTCCAGGACTCGAGGCACTGGCGCACTGGTCCCCCAGGCGCTGACACAGGCTCGAGTCGCGTTCTCATCCACATCCTCCCATGGCTAGGTCCTTTTCCACACCCATTCAGCCTTCCCCCAAGCGCCTTCAACTGCCACATCAACCAAATGACCAACTACATACGAAGTAGGCCTTCGGCCCCCGTCACCGTCACCATTCCCACCACTTTCAAGTTGCACTCTGGGGGTGAGTGATTGACATGACACCCCTTGGAAGATGGGACACCCTTGGCAGTTTGAGTGGCTTCTGCTTCCGGGTGGCATTCGAATGGCAGCGTCACCCAATCTCGGCCTAGCCTGGCCGTAATTCAGTAGGCGTGTTTCCAGCAACCCGGGCCTCTGGAGACGGTCGAGTCTCTCTACCCGTAGAGTGCATGCACCCCTGGAATCCTGGAAGTCCTCCAAGGGCAATTAGGTCCCTCCAGGGCCATTGGGTCCATTGCAGCCCATTTGTACCTAGTCTCGTCCACCAGCTTCGGATGCATCATGAACTATTTCGAATCGAAGCAAACACAGACGCCTGTGGTGCCCTGCCTAGAGGCCCCCCTCCCCTGTCGATGCTACAACCGGGGAATCACCTTCCCAGATGTTTTAGAACCGTCCCTGATCGGTCGGTTTTTCGAGACGGCTCTGACTCCTCTAGGGTGTACGAGTAGGCTCTGATTCATCTGACTCTCGATCCCACTTTGGCCCTCTTTGGCCCTCTCTGCCGCCATGGAAACAAGCCAAAACGTTCCAGTCTTCACCCAGGGAAGTGATCCTACTTGTTTTAGCCTCGCACCACCATTGCCAGACCCCTTCTCTCCTTCAGGCGGAACACCCTCCCTGCCTTTCCGGTCCCTCTCCCATTCTCCCAACTGGTCCCAACTGGATCGCCTCCGATAACGAGACACCGTCACTCAACCTGCTCACCTCCTCCCCTGCCGTTTAATCATCTAAGGGAGAGCAAAGTCTCGAGGCTAAGGTTTTTAGGCTCCGTCGGCGGTCCCTAGGCCCCACCACCCGGGCTTCTGGCACCCTGCGGGAAGCTGGAAACTGGATCGCTGCCTTTAGGGGAGTAGGGAGGAGCCTTGTGGCCCTTGTCTACCAAAAAGCAAAGCCCTGTCTATTTGACACCATCGAGTAGTCCTGGGCGAGTCCACAGGGAACCAAGGACCACAGCTTACTCTGAGCCCCTTTCGGTACCTCGGATCCTCTCTCGAGTTATAATACCTACTATTTCCTGCTGTCACTGTCTGTATCTTTTTATTTTCTCGTTACACGTCCGACTCCTTAAACTCTTTGACCTATTACTCTCATAAACCACAGCCAATCTTTTGACGTTCTTTGTTTGTATCATTTGATCTACTTGTCTTGCTCGGTGACTGGGAAAGGAGACATATCAGCCCTAAACGTAACATCCCATATATTTTTGCGGCCAAATTCGCTCAGGTCGAACACATCAGATACATCCATCGGATCCACCCCTGGACTCAACCACCCCTAAATTCGAGTCTTCCACCATCATTCTAGTCACGCTCCCAATCCGTCCTTGATTATCAACCTATCCATCTCACATCCGAGACTCGAGAAACTACCTGTTCCCTACATCGACCCCCTTTCAACATTCTCGACTGAACCTGTCGTCCCAAACAAGCTGAAAAGACCACCAGTCTGGATCACTATTTTGACAGGGAGAGAAATTCAAATTCTCAAGGCGCCGGCTCCTTTCCTCCCGCATTCCTCCCTTGATATCGTTCAAATACCCTGTTACAGAGCCTTCTGAGCTCGGCAGTCAGCGAGATAATCTTGTACAACGCGCCTGCTGCTCCCTACAACTCTAGTGCCTTGAGGCCCATCTTTCAAGTGCAATCTGCACGCTTACATTTCACTGTGAGTCAGCACCATCATCTGCGGCTATATAAGGCCGTCTCCGTTCAATATCCCTCAATTCTCGACAATATAGAACCCTGCATTCTAACCCAACTTGTCTCTTGACAGATTCACAATGACTTCCTCACAAACATCTGCACCTTGCGACATGGGTCGCGGAGCATACGATACCACTGGTGTTCCCAAACCAAAGCCCCCTCCGAAAGGCCGTCAAGGTTGAGCTCGTCAAGTCTCAACCTGAATCCTCATTGTCAGTTTCATGCCGAATGAAACGGCCGAATAACTCTACTTCTCTGCCAGTCCACAGTCGACTTTGTACGCCACCTGCAACATCGCAAGAGGCCCCGTTCAATTCGGTGTCGACCCAACAGCACAGAAAGCCGCCTGTGATATTCACAATCGCCCTGTGTTCGACTGCGCAATATTTTTTGTCCCGTACACCAGATTTTAATACCCCCGTATGCTTTTCGACTACCCTGTACAAGTACTTGATCGCACTCAACATCTGAGCGTTTCCGGCGACACTTATTTTCCTGCATGCATGGCGCAACACATATTTCTGGGACACTTTCAACAACGACCTTTCCTGTACAACCATGTTTTAACCACACAAAAGTCGCTTTTCGTTTTCCTATCTCTCGGGCGTTGGAATAGACAGGGATGGGGAGGGTCGGCGGGCTGGATACTCAAAAGCGAATCACGGAAATTCGCAAGATAGATTGTATGACTCAGGTCAATTATTGTTCCAACGGGCGTTCTGGGATATTGTTTCTATGGATGAAGGATGAAGGATGACGTGTGGTGCCATGGAAAAAGGCATCTCGACGGATTCGCAGTCGTCCAGAAAGAAACATGTCCGCCTGCCAAACAAGCTGTATTCACAGGATGCGAAGCCTACCGCTAGGCTTGAGGTATTGCGTCTGAGTCATGGAGACACGGCCGATACAAGACTCATTCTTGAGACCTAATGAAAATTGATTAATATCATTGACTGGCATTGGTCAACTTGATGCAAATTCCCAGTTTCACTGCCTGATACCATGCCGTATGAATGACTCAAGGCTTGAAGGAGTCACTAGCACAAGGCTTCCAGGGTCAAGGGGCGATCGTGGGGGGCACACCCAGCCTCAAGGATATGCGTACGACCCTTGGACCAACGGCGCTTGTAGCCACGAGGAATGGAACAATTGAATTCGCCCATGTTGCGACATATCGAGAATGGACCGTAGTGGAGGAGTGGCGAATGTGTTTCCATTTTAGAACTACGCTATGCCATTTCGAGTTTCGAGAATTATGACGTATTACCATTTTCTACTTTACCGTATAATTCTACCGAGGAGCATTCGAACCGTAAATGCCAAGCTTCGTCACTCGTTCCCGTTTGCCTGCTCAGTGGCTGGTTCAACATCGAACCACCACCATAATTCATCCCATTCCCATCACTCCCACCAATTCTCCATCGACATTCAGGTCATTTGAGGAGATCTTCTTGCACCGGTGTCTTGTGCAGACTTATCTAACTCTGCTCCTAGACCACAGCGTTGAACTCCGCCGTCTTCGCAATCATTCCACTCGGGCAAACAGGCCATATTTCAATCCACCTCTCCGCTCCCAGGCATTTGTAGAGCCACTCGAACTCGTTCCTGCTACATCACGATCCTCGTATCCCCCGAGCTCTGTTTGCTTCTACCTCTCAGAGCATGGCAGACAATTCATCAGCCCCCAAGCCCAGCAGCAGCGTCAAGCTAGTCCTGTTGGGCGAAGCAGCGGTTGGAAAGGTGGGTTGCGCATGCTCTTACTCTCATCCTCAATCGTCTCTTTGCCCTTCCCGCCAACTTGTTCAAGAGCGACACCTTTGACAGCCGCATGCCCTGTTCGTCATGGTTGTACAATTTCATTTTCCGATACCACTTTATCACTTCAAATGAACGAGGACCGAGCCCCACAGAAATTATTGGAATGGATGTCGCTGACAGTCAGAATAGTCGTCTCTAGTATTACGGTTCGTCAACAATGATTTCCAGGAGAATAAGGAGCCTACTATTGGCGGTACGTCCACTTTCCAATCTCACCCGTGCCTAGTCCGGCTCCTTTGTCCCATATATACCCGATGTCCTCTCTTCTTCCACATGTCCCAAGTCTGACGAGTATCCGATACAGCTGCCTTCCTGACTCAAAAGATCTCCCTCCCCAGCAGAGTTATCAAATTCGAAATCTGGGATACGGCCGGCCAAGAACGGTTTGCTTCATTGGCACCCATGTACTACCGTAACGCCCAAGCCGCGCTGGTCGTGTACGACCTGACAAAACCCACCTCGCTCACAAAAGCGAAACATTGGGTCGCCGAACTCCAAAGACAAGCCTCACCTGGGATTGTCATCGCACTTGTGGGGAACAAGCTCGATCTATGTGCAGAATCTTCCCAAGGTGCCGATTCTTCAGATGCGGCAGTCTCAGAGACTGAAGAAGGAGGAGAAGGAGAGCCTAGTGAAGCCGAACCCACAGATGATGGAGATGCCCGGAAGATTTCAACCCGCGAAGCCAAATCATATGCCGAAGAGGAGAGCCTCTTGTTCTTTGAGACTAGTGCAAAGACCGGTACGAATGTCGCAGAAGTGTTCAGCGCAATTGCAAATGCCATTCCCGAGACTAGCTTGAAGGGTGCACGGGGTGCAAGTGGAGGAGGTACCCAGGCTGCCCTATCTGGAGCAGCCAACCGAGCAGAGGAGGCCAGAGTCAACCTGGGAGACCGAACGAAACAGAAAGCAGACAATTGTGCATGTTAGGCCGCATGCATTAATGTCCTCCCACGCAAGTCTTGATTTTAAGGATCATGGGGAGAAAGGGAAAGCTGGAGTCCGGAGTAATGTAATGCCTCTGTTATATGAGCGTGGGTGGGGAGTGTATGGAGATTGTCTATACGTTTTGGACTGCACCGCACCACACCGCGCCCAGCCTGATCAGATCAGGGATTCTAAACCATTATTGATATGTTTTAGAGGCCTGGATCTCGCCCACCCCATTTTGATAGAAAAGGCTGGTATGATATGACATGATCACCGAGGACAGACGGATTGATTGATTGACCGATAGTTCCTCGTCAATGAAAAGTCTCTCTGCCTGCATCCTCGAGGTGGATCACTTCGCTACGCCTCAAGTTCTTCAAATCTCCACACGCAAGAACTGAGAGTGAGCGACTGCAGAAGACAGAAAGAAGTAAGAAAGGGGAAGGGACGGTCCAAAAGAGCAACCAGATAGACGACGACAGCTACGAACAGACGTACAAATATCTATCCGAACATTCATTCATTTGCACTTGAATCAAAACCAATGGCGTAATTAAGGGAAGGGCCATGACAGCGACCGCCGACAGGTCTAGTTAGAGTGCATGTGCATGTGCATGTGCACGAGTTGCTAGGATGCTGCTAAGTAAGTAACTTGATAATCCTCACTCTACTTATTGTTGAAGACCATAGTATATTACTACCCGCACTTCGTGATCCGTAATCGGCAGGGCGATAAGCGAGCACCCAAAGTTGATACAGTGCACTCACTACTGTAGATATTTGATCATTTATGTTAGGTATCACTCCCCTTCCCGCTCCCTTCATCAGCGTCGTTCTTGCTCTCAAATGCTATCGCATGGTGGATATAGGTGATTGACACCGAGACGCCCCAGGACCCTCGATATATAGCATGGAGCATCTCAGCCTTGCGTCTCTTGTACCCTCCTCATAAGCTGATTTCCTTCCAGGTCCTTTGAAGAAGAAAGATTCCCCTTGTTCAGGCGTGAGAGCACTAGAGCTAGGTTGAGAAGGCTATCGGAGGCAGCCCTTGGCTCCCAGTCACATCACAGAGGGATGATGAACTTTCTAGTTCACGATTGTTCTGTATTTCGGTAGGTTGCGGCAGAGGTCCTCGCCCGCGAAGGGTGATATGCTGGGGCCAGTGGCCAAAAGCAGTATTGTTGGTGTGTGGAAGCCACGAACGGAAGCAAAGCCTGCCTAAAACCTGCCCACACTCGGCGGACATCACTGTGCTCCGGGATAGGGGTGTTTTGTGGGATACTCGAAGTGAAGGGAAGTGACGTGAAGCGACTGGACTGACTGACTGCCATCTTATGGAAATGTAACAAACCTCGATATAACGGACGAGACCTCCTTCCCGTTCCCTTTTTTCCTTATCACTGGGCCACTCACATTTATTTGTCGGATGTCCTGTCCACGTGGACTTCCGGTAAAATGGGCCTCCTTGAAGAGAGCACCGCGATGAGTCAGTCCCTCTCCGGCTCGTTCTGTCCTGCACAACCTGTGTTTGCGCTTTTCTGTCACCTGCCCCGTATCATAGAATTGTATTTTGCGCATGTACCTTAAATATGTGGCCGTCATGACGTTGATCGACTGCCCGCTTTCGAGTTTTGCCTGGTGGTCTGGCTTCCTCTTGGCTACGGTGAGCAAGAGGGGACGATCATGCAGCGCATTGTCGCTATAAGATCGACCGTATTTTTCCCTTCAACCTCAGCAATGCCTCCTCGTCTGGACGACACCAAACATGACTCCATTCTAAAGGTTCCCTGATATGATATGGCGTTCAAATCCAGGCTCCAGCTCAAGGGAAAGTGAGCGAAGTAATTTCAACGTGTCAAGTCAGTGACCAGAGCCAGTGCTCTCAGCTGAGCAAAGACGAAAGAATGAAGGATGAAGGATCGCAGCCACTATTGCATTGAAAATACAGGTAAGTTTGAAAGAAAGTAGGTACGTGTTTCAATTGTTTACAAAGCTTGGTCTCTAAAGGCCCAAGCTCCAATAGCCTGGTGGTATAGTATCTAGTACATGTACAAAGCATCAACGAGACGCTCGGAACGCAATTGAACGGAACAGAATTCGATAGCACCAGCTGTCAGACAACAAGTCGGCAATTAACAAAATTAAATGAAGGCTAAATCTATCACAAAGAAAACAAACACAATCCCATCCGAATGAAACTGGGACGGATGCTAGAATGGTACCCAAGAACTCCGTTACGCTATGCAGTCATTTCAAGTGTTTTTTTTTCCAAATCCCAAA
>Ga0105239_10010945_pt1 | contig 10132 bp, 10 predicted proteins | sample KBSC44metaG_FD_92761 | JGI IMG/M metagenome (GOLD analysis project Ga0105239, IMG submission 92761) | Corn rhizosphere microbial communities from Kellogg Biological Station, Michigan, USA - KBS C4-4 metaG | ecosystem: Host-associated > Plants > Roots > Rhizosphere > Soil | place: Michigan, USA...
AGGGTCCGCCGAAGGTGGAGGGGGCGGCTTTGCCCCACGGTTTCTCCTGGTGCGGCGCAGCCAAGAGAGTTAGCCCCCTTCGAAACTATCTGAGGGCATGGACGCCCGAAGTCCATATTTATAGAGGGCGTACCGCATAACGCGCTCGTTTTGGCGATGGCAAATCCTCCAAACCAGGTGACGAATCGTCCCAGCGGGGACGGTGAGGAGCGTGGCTCGTACACCGACAAATTCAGCGAGCGAAGCGAGCGTAAAGGGAGCCCTACTCTTCGGGCTTTTCCTGGGCGTAGGCTCGTTGCAGCGTATCGGCAGCCTCCCGCATTGAATCGTCGAGCACATGGCCGTATAAGTTGCTTGTGAGGGCAATTTGGGAGTGGCCGAGGTATCGGCTGACTTGGTGCATGTTGAGCCCAGCCATGAGCATAAAAGTGGCGGCACTGTGTCGCAGGGAGTGCATTCCGGTGACCGGTAACTTGGCTTTCGCCAATGCTTCCTTTAGCTTTACGTCCACGTATTTAGGATCGAAGGGACGACCAAAGGGATTCAGGAACACCACGGAGTTGGGATTGTGCCAAGCCTCTAAGGTCTGGCGTGCTTTCTCGTCTTGGACGGCTTGGAGCGAATGACCAACCATCGGCATAGTGCGGCGACTCTTGTCCGTTTTAAGGGGCTTTAGCACCAACTCACCGCCGACCCGCTGCATTTGTTGCTCGATGCGGCATTCCTTTCGCGAGAGGTCAACGTGCGGCCAAGTCAGGCCCGTTGCTTCACCGATCCGAACGCCGGTCGCGAGAGTGAAACGAACAAGGTTTTCGACGGGTGAGCCCTTGAGCGCGGTCAACAACGCTTGAGCCTGCTCGGCGTCAAAAAACACTTTCGGCTTGGTGCGAACCGTTGGGGCAATGGCGTTGGTCACGGGATTGGCTGCGCATAGGCCATTTTTAACGGCCACGGTAAAGGCGGCGCGGAGCGTTCGACGTGTGGCGCTGACCGTGGATTTGCTGGCTCCTTCCGTTTCGAGGATGCGAAACATCTTCGTGACGTCGGCGCTTTTGATTTTTCGCAATTCGACCCGGCCCAGCTTTGGCCGAATTCGCTTCTCAACATTCAGCTTGTAAAAGTCGAACGTCTTCGGCTCCTTGTTCGGTTTGACGTGGTCGTTTAGCCACGTGTCCAGCCAATCCCCGAGCCTAGGCGCTTTGCCATCAGGGATTGCGACACCGGTCGTCACCTTCGCTAGCATCTCGTTTAGGGCCTTTACAGCGTCCGCATGGCTCTTGCGCTGGGCCTGTCGGTATTTGGGTCGGCCCTTCTCGTTGTAGCCGTCCATTACCTGCGCGACGTAGTAGCCGTTCTTCTGGTAGATGCTGCCTGTCCCCTTCGCCTTTCTCGTCTCGCGTGCCATATGTGAGGTCCCGTTTATGTTTCGCTCAGGTCCCGTTTAAGTCCCGTTAACGGGACCGACGACGGCGAACAGTGACGAACAAAAGTATACACGTTGAACCTAACATTTGAGTCAAATCCCAACAGGGAAGTCCTCGGCGAACAAATCGACCGAGAACTCTTAATCAGCGGGTCGTAGGTTCGAATCCTACACGGTCCACCAAAATTTGTAGAGCCAGCCAAAGAGGGCTGGCTCTTTTTGTTTTTCCAACCTTGGTAGGGTATTGACGCGTAACGCCACCGCGAATCTCGACGGATTTTGGTGAGATGAAGAACGGTCTTTAGAAAATGATCGGGAGGACGGACCGACAAGTTCTCGATCCATCTCCCCGTTCTCCGGTCTTTGCGCTAAAGGTAAGAACCGCTAGGCCCAAAGGGGCGTTACCGCGACTATCGACTGCGAGCGGTCGATAGTCGCGGCAATATTAGTTCCCCAGTTTGGAGCCCGCCGCTTTTGGTGGAGCGCCGGTGGGGCCTGCCAGAGACGGAGCGCCAGCCGGGGCTCCCATTCCAGCAGGCTTACCAGGCGTTTTCGCAGGGGAAGGAGAGTTGCCTTGACTCGTCGCATCGTCGGCTGGTTTGGAGCAGCCGCACACGAACGCGAGCAGTATGGATAGTCCGAGGCCCACCCGGATCATTGCTGTTGAGTACCCCAGAGGTATGTACTTGCGTTCGTTTGCTTTGCAACCCCAGCCGCTATCCCTGGGGCCCAGTTCGTGCCCGCCGCAAGCGCGCCCTGAGATAGCTGCTTCGCATGCCCATCGCAGAACAGGGAAACGCTTTGGTTGCCCCGTCGCAGCGAAACGCCACCAGAGAACTGGCCCGCTTGAGGAGTATGGATCCATTGCGCGAAGTATCCATCTACTCCCCAGTCTGACTCGATATAGTCCGGCGTTGGATTTGTCCAGCCGTCTGGCGGATTAATCGAAAACCAGGGAAGTGGAACCCCAGGCCCCCACCATTGAAACGCAGCTTCTGAACCTGTCTGAGTAGCGGTGGCGAGGAGGGTCGAAGCCGGAGTTGAAACTTGACCTTCGGTGACCGCCTCAATCGACCCGCTGAAGCCGCAGCTCGCAGGCGCCCCCGGTGTTCCGCTCCACGGACTCAGCGCAGCATAGTTGTAGGCGTATTCAGGGTTATAGGCGTACCAAACATCATTTCCAAAATAAGCCGAAAAGGGGTTCGTCCCCGCAGTTTGGATTTGCGGGTCTTCAAAGATCTGCCCTGATTTGATGTACGGAAGGACCTCGTAAGTCCACGGAGAAAAGGCGCCGCATTTCCCGCCGTAGGTCAACTGAGCGTCGTCCGCGTTCCAGATCTCCTCGAGGGGGTAGGTGCTGTCGCTGTCGCCCATGTACATGATTGTGCCGAGACTTATCTGCTTGGCATTACTGACGGAAGCAATCGACTTTGCCGCCGCCTTCGCCTGTGCGAACACCGGGAAAAGGATAGCCGCCAAAATTGCGATGATCGCGATGACTACAAGCAGTTCAATTAATGTAAACGCTGATTTCCTCATCAAGATTTCCTCTTTGGTGAGCCTATAATCTCATCCGCCATTACTGTACAACAAACTAATAAAATATGAGAACTTTCGTGAAAAAGTGCGTAGGTTTGAGCCCAATACGATCTACCAGCAATTCCTTTTTTTGCTGGGCATGCCCATACAGGGAATCTCAATCGACCCTATCGCGCCGGGCTGAAAGCCCGGCGCGATAGGCGCTCGGATTGCCGTCGGGTCGGCAGTTTGACTTCTCGCCGTGGCGACACGATTCCTGCGATCATCGCGCCTAACTCGTATCTCGCGACGAAGCAGGACATCCGGAACGCGTTCTCGCATGCCGCCTGGACCAAAGAAGAGCGTGGTTCCGCCAAGCTACTGCGGCGGTTTATAGCCGAACTTCATTCCCGGCGGAATCTTCGCCGGGTCGGGCGGAGCCGACTTCGGCGGAGCGCTGCAACCGGCCGCCACTGCAACGCACAGAGCGGCCGCCAGAATGTTTAGTTTTGTCCGTCCCATTGGTAAACCGAGTCGTCCGTAATCTGGTTCTGGAAAACCGAACCGTGACCGTTGTAGTTTGTCCCCACCGCCATCGCGCCGGCCGATTTCTTGGCGGCGTGTCCGTCACCGTAGGTGATGAGCATCTTGCCGGAGCCTCTTTGGCTGACGAGACCCGTTAAGTAGCCGTCCGCCGGGTCCTGCTTGATCGGGTTGAAACCGGGGGTGGCGAAGAAGCTGTCCGGGCCCCAGCAGTCCATGGGTACGAGAGTGAGGAAAGAGCCCGGATCGCACACGGGGGGAAAGACGATTTGGATCATGAAGGGCGACTTGTCGCCATCGTAAAGGGACCAGAAGCCGGGTACCTGAACTTCGCTCGCGCCGGTTCGCGCGGCAAACAGAACCGTCTCCGCGGGACGGGCGATCGCCGTGGAGGATTTGGGGGCCGGATTGTGCGGGGCCGTGGCCGGTTCTGGAGTCCAGGCGCGGACGTTGTAGCCGTACTGCGTATCGAAGAGTTGGCTCCATGGGGCCGCCCACGTCGGGGCCCCGGGGAAACCGGGAAACGCCAGGATCGACGGCCCCTGCGGGTCGGCTAAGATGCCGACGTTCTTCATGTACGGTTGCAATAACACGCTCCAGGGGGCGTAGTCCCCGTCCGGATTGCCGGGATAGACGTTGTATCCCGTGCCCGATCCCCAAGTGCAGGGAAGCATGGCGGTGTCGTCGGAGTCGCCAACATAGATCAGTGAGGATAGGGCGATCTGCTTTACGTTGCTGAGGCTGGCGGTTTGCTTGGCCGCCTGCTTTGCTTGCGCGAAAACGGGGAAGAGAATCGCGGCCAGGATGGCGATGATCGCGATCACCACCAGCAACTCGATAAGGGTGAACGCTCGGGAACTATGAAGTTGACGCATTGCTTTATGGGGTGGATTGTTGTTGGTCCGGCGCGTAATTTCGTAGTCGCTAAATCTCGACTACAACGAGCCCACCGTTCCTCGTGCATTTAACATCGGGCCACAAAGCCCCCCAAGGGGAGGCGATTTGAAGATCGGAAAAAGTACAACGAAAACCCCCGATCGTAGTAACATTTGCCCTCAAAATAGCGGAGTGAGCATCAATCGCTCCGATCCGGCGGTCTTCGGGAGAAATGCGCGCGCCTTTCGCACGCTACGCGGCTGGAGCGTGCGGGAGTTCTCGCAACGGGCCGGACTTTCTACCAAGACGGTCGTCAAGATCGAAGGCGGACACGCGTGCACGGTAAAGACCGAGCGGAAGATCGCGGATGGCCTCAATGTCTATATCGGAAGGCTTTGGGATCCAAACCTTTTGGTACAGGCGCCGCAGCGGGTCGTGCGTTCGGACGCCGGACGATGGTTCTTTGCCAGTGCGGATGACGCTGCCGCCCATCACGCTCGCGTGACGCGCCTCGGCGACGAAGGCGAAAGAATGCGCGCGGACCCGTCGGAGGTCCAAGATGCGGGCGAACGTCACCGGCTGGGAAAAGCGGGGCTCTCTCGCGGCTTCGTGAAGACGTGTGGCGGTGGAATCTCTTCCGGGTTCTTCCAATTCAACGAGGTGGAGCTGTTCGGCCGAGACGAAACCCCGGCCGACGGCTCCAATTACCCGTACATGATGATATGCCGAACCGGCGGCCTGAGGATCCAAATCCGTGGCGAGACCTACGAGCTGAAGGAAGACGAGTCATTCGTTTTCGACGGCAACGACGCCTATTGGATTGAGCCGTTGACGAAGGATGCTTCGATCTGCCCGCCGGCCACCTTCTATTTCCTGTGCTTGCGGTTATTACGGGTCTGACGTGAAGTTCGGGTCTCTCGCGTGAGTCGGTGGTGGGACGCCTACGCTCCTTTCAAACTCTCGAGTTTGTCAGTGGCAAGCTTGCAGTCGAAATCCAAGATTTGAATGTCGGCGACATCCGAGATCACATACGGGTCTTCGGCCAGGATTTCCAGCAGTCGGGACTTATCGATCGACTTTACGGCGATCACGCCTCCCAATCCGCTCTTCTTAGGCCCGGCGAAAAGGATGAGACCTTCATCGGCATATTTCTTAACCCATGCACCGTGAGGTTGGATGTGGGGCTGAACGGTCTCGGGCGATTGACTGTAGCTGACGTTGAGTAAGTACATGGTTCTCTCCTGGGCGGTGAGCACCGCCATTGAGATTCTTGACCAGGCACACATCGGAGATAAACGGCCGATTTGTATGGGAATTGCACACTGAGGGTCTGCAATCCTTCCGGCTCTGGACCCGAAGATGAGAAGAGACGGTTACGGCCAAAGCGAGGCAAAATGGAGTCTAGAAATGGCGATACCGGCTCCTCTTCAACGTTCCTCACCTACCGAGGAGGAGTTGCCCGAATACCAGCCGGAGAAGTACTGGGCGGTGTGGCAGTATCCGGAAGGGCGGTATGCCTACATGATCGGTTGGCAGCGGGAAGGGTGGCTGATCGTGATGGATTCGGAGGCAGCGGGGAACGCATACCTTCGAACCGATGCGCGCCAGAATCGGCGACCGACGGAACTCTATCGATTGGATGAGTTGACGCTTCCGGAGGCGTTCGCCGCCGCGAGAGCTCAACCCACGCCCTTTGTCTCCAGCCACGGACTGTCAGTGCTTTCCGTTTCGGGCGTTCATCTGCGGGGGACTAAGACGGCCCGGAACATCCCCCTTTAACCGGCCGTTTTCATACCAATTGAATTGGATTGCCGTCCGGGTCGCTAACCCAAGCGCTACGGATCTTGCCGAGGAATGCGTGAGGTTAGATCGATTCGAGCCGCCTAGCCATGCGTCTGCACGTAGGCGGCTCGAAACTCTCTACTTGAGGTTATGGATGATGATCAGGTTCTGGGTAACGCCCGAGCCGAAAATGAAGAAGGCTACGGTGTGGTGGCCGCAGGCGAGCGGCTTCAAGCAGCCACCGGGGAGAGGCCCGACGTCGCGGAAGGGAATCTCCTGATACGTCTTCAGGTTGAAGCACAGGATTCGCTTGTTGTTGGTTGCGCTCCACGTCACGTAGTAGATCCGGTTATCGGCTTGGCTAACCGCTACTTCGCGATCCACTAGGAAGTTAGTGGTTGGAAGGGATTCGACTACGATTTTCTGTACTGGATCTACCACCGTGGGGACGGCGGTATACAGCAGGTGGTTGTAGTACTCGAAACCGGACACGTTTAGCGAATCTTGGGCCGTCCAAGTGATCGCCTTGGACGTAAGTGTGTCCGTGAACATTCCGCCATGGCCATCGCCGTACATCAGGGCGCTCGAACCAGCAAATTTGACGGTGTAACCGCCAGCTCCGGTGCCGCCTCGTACCTTGTCGCCGTCCCACACGGTGGTGTTCACACCAAAGGTAGGGTCTGTTGCGATGAGGAAGCTGCCGGGCTCACCGGGAACGGCTTCGATATCCGAGATGCTGCCGAAGCCGAGCCTATAGATCGCATCAACCTTGTCCGTGGTCAGATTCGCGCGGCGAATCGTTCCGTCGGCAGGCATCTGGATGTAAGCGTACTGACCGTTATCCGTGACCGCGATTCGACCCGGGGTAACGCCGATATTGATCGACTTTCCGATCATGCCGGTCTGTGGGTCCACGGCGACCAAACAGTTGGCGTACTTGCCGCCCGTGCTGTCGACTGCGGCCCAAATCTTGTCGTTCACTGTGTCGTAGGCGATATCCACAACCGGGATATTCACGACCTGCGTGAGGTCGGCGAGCACGGTCAATGTAGCCTTCTCCGTCGTCAGGGAAGGATCGGTGGCGGTGATCGTCGCCGCGACCTTGGTAAGGCTGGCAGCGGCGTTCACCGTGAAGGTGGCAGTCGTCGCGCTGGAGGCGATGGTTACCGTCTTGGGAACGGTCGCCAGTGTGCTGCTAGATGCAAGGGTGATTTTGAGGCCAGCGCTCGGTGCGGGGCCGCTAATCGTCAATGTTCCGGTCGATTTGGAAAGCCCTTGTACCGAAGTTGGGTTGAGGACGAGCTTCGTCAGCGTGGGGGCCTCGACGGTCACGGGAACCTGAATCGTGGAGGTTCCAAGGGTCGCGGTTACGTTGGCCGTCGTATTCTTGGCGACGGGCAGGGGCGTAACCGTCAGGGTGGCCGAAGTCGCGCCCTTGGGAATGGTGATGGAAGCCGGGACCTTGAAGGCGGAGCTACTGCTCTTCAAGGACACCTTAATTCCGTTCGAAGGCGCTGCCGAGCTGATCTTGACGGTTGCTACCGAGCTTTCTCCACCAAGGAGCGTGCTCGGCTTAAATGCAAGTAGCGTCAATTTCGGCGCCAGGACCTTCAGCGTTGTGGTGGCCTTGCCGGCGCTATCCGAGGCAGTGATAGTTGAGGTGGTGTCAGCCGCCACGGCAACCGTAGAAATCCTAAAGGTTGCCGTTTGCTTGCCCGCGCTGACCTTCACGCTTGCCCCTACGGTCGCATTGCTGCTGGACGAGCTGATGTTCACGACTTGCCCGCTGGTTCCGGCGGTCGCGGCCAAGGTCACCGTTCCCGTTGCACTCGATCCACCGGTCAGGGAAGCGGGAGACACGCTCAGCGATTGGACGGCCTGTCCGTAACTAAGTCCCAAGGTGGCCGCGAAGAAGCCACCGATAAGCACACATTTTTGGAGCCTTTGCGCCCCGGCAATTTGATTCAATCTATACATCCTTTCCCTCGTGGCATTGGAGTTCGCCACACTAGCACGAATATCATTCGTGCTTGATTTAAGTACAGTAAAGCACGCCCCGATACCCGAAGCCGAGAGCGGTTTTGAGTTTTAACTTTTACGGCCGAAGAGTCGCAATATCGGCCGAGAACACCTGGTGAATATAACAGGATGGGCATCGAACGTAAAATGACCACTGAGCAAGAGTGCGAATCAGGCGAGCCATGTCACAAAGCAGCGTAGTTCTTGACTCGAAGCGTCTTTTCCGTGTGGAATGGTACGCGCGAGACGGAGGTTTGTTGTGGCTGAACGGCGACAACATCTCGGCGAAACGCACGCGTGTCGAACTAGTTTTTGTCGGCGTCAAAGCCGCGGCGATGCAGACGGAATCCGACGGACTTGAAATCGTCGAGGTTGGGCCAGAATATTTGGCCGGCTATCCCAGTAATCCGCAGGAATTGTATCGAGAAGGCGACCGCGTCTATCGGATCGGAACAAGCGAATGGTCAGGCTATGTTCTTTGTGCCGAATTTCTGATGAACGGTCCAGTTTCGAATGATGGGCGATATGCCAACCCGGCCTACCGTTGCTTGGAGAGGCTGCGATTGGAGATAAAGGAGGGGCAATGGCAGCTAAGGGGTAGGGAAGCAGTGCGCGAGGAGCAGCCACAAAATCGGTTTACTCGTATGCTTTCGGATATTCCACCCTTGTGCGGCATCCATAGGAAGCCAATGCTCCGTTCTCCGAGACGGCATGAGATTGCCATGATGGATGCCGAGTTCAGTTCTTTGCTCCTCAGAGCAGAACGGACTGAGGGCCATCCTGACCGGTCGGACGTGTTCTTCACGATCGTAAAGTCCTTTGAAATGAGGTTCGAGAGCGAGGGAATTGCGATCGACGAGGTCGATTTGCTCGATGTGGCCACCGACTTCTCAAACCCGGCCCTCATCATGTATCCGGATATGCGCGCCTACGAAATTCGTGGGGACGGATGGGTCGGGCACGTCGTGTCCTGCTACTTTACGGAATTCACGGATGACTCGTCGTTCCGGAGGTTTAACCGTTCTCGACATTTCCGGACTAACCTGACTCGGCTTTTGCAATCCCAGGAACCGGCAAAGCGAGGCTTCGGTTAGAAGAAATATGCAATACCGCCATATTTTCGCCACTGCCATTGCCGTCTTTGGAACCCTTGGCTCATCTTTTGCCGCTCCCCAGTCGACCTCTATGGTAAATGCGGAGCAGATTCGGAATTACTTGAAGATCGAAAAGGGGCGGCCGGCTTTGGTTGCCTTTATGGATTTCCAGTGTCCCTCCTGCCGAAAGAACTGGCCGAAGATTAAGGCCGCTTTGGACCGGCATCCGGGGACCAAGTTTTACTCGGTCGATTTTCCGCTAACCGAGCTACATAAGAATGCGTTCAATGCAGCCGTCGCATATGAAATCGGTCGAGACAAACCATCCACGTACGGCGATCTATTGTCGGATAAGCAGAGTTTGGCTCCTGCCGACTTGAACGCGTATCTGAAGGCTCATCACCTTCCCGCGGTCGTAGGTTCTGATAAGGCGGCGAAGTATGAGGCCAAGGTGAACGACCAATTGCGCTTGTCCAAATCGCTCCATATCAACAAGACGCCGACGGTCTTCCTGGTGGACGAGAAGGGAAGCCTCACGGAAGTTAAGGATTTTGCGAAGTTGGACGATCGTCTTCGGTAGGCAGAGCGGTCCAATTCTTAGAGATGAGCAAACGACGGGCAAGGGTCAGAGTCGCATCGGCGGCGGCCCTTGCTGTCGTACTTGGTTTCATCGTGTACGTCACGTCTTTGCCGAGGTGGACGCGCGTAGGGACCGCGACGATTACCATGGGCGGCCGGAGCGAAAAAGTGGGCGTCTTTCGCTCGGGTGACCGGTTGTTCTTTCCCGATGCCGAGAGTATGGACTCGGGCGCCTATGTCGTGTATTTATCTCACCGTGGAGTGCTCACGATGGCAACCGCAAGGCCAATTATTCTTG
>Ga0105239_10010946_pt1 | contig 10132 bp, 9 predicted proteins | sample KBSC44metaG_FD_92761 | JGI IMG/M metagenome (GOLD analysis project Ga0105239, IMG submission 92761) | Corn rhizosphere microbial communities from Kellogg Biological Station, Michigan, USA - KBS C4-4 metaG | ecosystem: Host-associated > Plants > Roots > Rhizosphere > Soil | place: Michigan, USA...
GACTCAATATCAACTCCAACTTTTTCAAGGTTCTGCTGGGCTTGTCCAGCTTGAATCCCAGCCTCGGTGATATTGACAAGGTTCTGTCTCAGTCGCTCGATAGCTTGAGTATACGTAATAACATTCGCAGTATCTTTAGGATCAAGAATCTGTAGATTCGGGGCATTCTTTTGCAGAACACCAGCAAGTGAATCTACCGCATTGTTCAAAAGCTTGCGTTGACCAAGATCAGTCGGATTCTGGCCGACGCTCTTGAGCAGCGATTGGATCTGAGTCTGGAGCTTCGCTATCTGGTCACGTTCAGGCTGGTTGAAACCTTCTGTGATGTTCCCTGCTAGATTCACGAACGAAGCACTACTTCCGAAAACATTCGCACCCTGATTTATACCTGTGACAAGTTTTTGTGCTTCAGCCTGATTCTTGATGATCAAATCACGATTAGCCTTCAACTCATCGCTAAGTTTCCTTGCGAATGTGAGTTGGGCTTTCTGTTGTTCTTGACGTGCGTTCCCGGCTTGAGTTAGGTCATTGTCCTTTTGGAAGGCACCGACCTGTTGCTTTAAGTTTTCGCGTTGTGCTGCGAATTGCTGTTGCACCGCAAGCAATGAGGCACGGTACTGGATCAATGCTCCAGGATCGTTGCCTACTTTACTAAGTGCCTCACCTAGTTTCAAAGCATCGGATTGTGCTTTGTCGAGATCCGAGAAGAGTAGCTTGATATCTTTCTGATACTTCGGGATAAGATCACCGGTCTTATCGTCGAAGGCTTTGTCAGTGAACTTGTTGACTCGACTAATCGAATCTTGTAGCTCTTTGAACTTCGTCTGTTCAGCAACCAATTGCTGGTTCATTTGAGCTAGACGTGCTTCAATCGCTCCCTGACTGGCGGCACGCTGCTGCAAGAAACGGTTAGTGATATTCTGTTCGGCAGCACTAACCTGGAAGCCTTTTTGACGTAGCTTCTCATAGTCTTCAATGATCTCGTCATAAGCCTTTTTCGCGGCTTTGATGTTACCGAGGTTGAAGTCTGTAGTGATCTGACCTTGAAGAGTATTGATACGGTTTGTAATGAATTTCTGATAGTCATTCAAACCTGTCGTATCAATACCGCCGCCACGCTGATTCAAGATCGCTTGGCGACGTGCAAGGATACGCTCGAAGTTCCGGTCTTGACCCTCGAATTGACGTCGACCGCCATCGGCATTCGTATTCTGACCTAGATCCTGGATTTGTTTCAGAGCATCATGAGCCTCTTTTATCTTGCTCTTGAGCCCTTCAACATTGTTATTGCCGATACCACTGAAAATGTCAGTAGCATTCTTGACACTCTCAGCAATCGTATCACCGGCAGTCTTCAAGCTATCGCGTAGCTCATTGTTCTTGACCTTCGCTTCGGCGATGAAACGGCCATAGAGCTGTGTCATTTGCTCAATCGATTGAGCAAACGTCTCGACTCTAGCAGATGCAGCCTCATCATTGGCCTTTAGTTCAGCAGCCGTACGACGATTGATTGATGCGTTGTTCGCATCAGCTACTCGTTTCTCGTAGGTTTGATAGCTGCTGATAAGGAAAGCAAGTGAGGCAGGTACGGCAATAATTGCCGCTGTCAATCCTAGAACGCTGCTGGTTGTGAGAGCGATAGACTGGCCAAACACGGCTTGACTTGCAGCCGCGAAACCTGCTGTCTGGGTAAGTGCTGCTAGGCCACTGCCAATCGATATGATTGAGCTGCCGAAAGTGATCAGCTTATTGACTACGAAAGCTGTACCAACAGCAACGCCGAAGCCGACGATAACGCCTGTCGCTGTTTCGACGATACTGCTTAATCCGCCGAATTGACCTGTAATAGCGACAAGTGAGCCGAGAGCCTGTGTGCCAAGGTCCACGGTGAAAAATGTCTTTATCTTCTCAATTTCCGTTTGAGAGATAAAACCAGCATTCTTCTCAATAATAGCGTTGGCTGTATCAAGAGCCCCGCCACTATTTTGTAGTTGTTTCTTGGCATCAGCTAGACGTCCAAACGAATCAGCAAGACCAGTAACACCACGTAAACCACGCAACTCTGGGAAGAGAGCAGCCAAGCCACCTTTAAGCTCTTTGCTCTTTTCAATGAGTTTCTGGATGGTGCCACTATATCCGAGTGCTGCAACGGCAGCAGCACTTGTATCGAAGCCCAACTCTTGTAGAGTCGTCGACAATTGCTTGTTAGGCTTGGCAAGCTGGGAAAGAATGTTGATAAGTAGGGTTGACGATTCGGCCGAAGTCAAACCTTTCTGAGTGAAGACAGTCAGTGTTGCGTTGATATCCTGGAAGCTAATACCGACTTGATTGCCTAAGCTGATGACACGTGCATAGCTCGCATTCAAATCGTTCAGCTTGACACGACCTAGGTCAACAGTACGGAATAGTTCATCGGAGATTTTTGCAGCGTCACCAGATTTGAGACTGTAGCTATTGATGACCGATGAAAGAACGTTGATTGAATCTGCGGTCGTCGAACCAGTTGCACGAGCAAGTTTTGCGGCTGAACTACCGAAAACGGCGAAGTCATCCGAAGTCTTGATAACCTGGTTAGACAATGAGTCGTAAGCCGCTATCGCTACTTCGGTTGCTGGCCTTCCGAATTGATCAGCGACACCATGAATAGATTGTGACCATTTCTGGAATGTGTCACTACTATTCGATGATAGCGTTTGGATAAGGCCGATCTGACGGGAATATTCCGCCGCACTCTCAACACTGCTTGTCAAGCCAAGTTGGATAAGACTGATACCTCGATAGATACCAGTAGCAAAGGCAATTTGGCCAAGCTCATTCAAGCTATTCCGTACGCCGCCAACACTTTTCTGCAAGACACCGAAAGCGTTTGCAGCGTCTTGAGCCTTGATCTGAAGATTGAGAAGCTGGACACGTTGAGCCGAGGTAAGACCTTGAGCGGCAGCGGCCTGTCTCAATTGCTCTTGATCGAGGCCAGTGAATCCGGCAGCATTCTGACCAAGTAACCTTGGATTGGTTGCACCTGGGAAAGCTGTTGGTGTTGGTCCGGTCGCTTTGTTCGCTGGCGTAGCAATCGCTTTTGCGAACGACTCTGCTAGATCCTTCTGACGTTCAAGGTCAGCCGCATATTTCCGTTGTGCAGCCGTGGCAACACCGACTTTGACGCCAAGTAACTCATAACCACCAGCAACCTCTTTAATGGTGCTAGTGACCTTGCGTCCCGTGGCATCAATTTGAGTGAAAGTTTGTACCGAGCTATTTGCACCACGATTAAATGACGCATATTGAGCAGCCATCGCACCTACAGTTTGGTTATGCTGTAGGTAGGCTTGCTGAATCTCTTGCATTGTCTTGATTGCAAGATTCGCGTCAATCGTATATTGATTAGCGATAACCGGCAAGGTTCACCCTCCTCGTAACGGTGGCTTGTTCCGGTCGCGGTAAACGTCCAGGCATTTCATTCTGGACGTACTTCTCAAATGCGTCAGCACCAGCGTTGAATGAACCGTAGGGTCCAGGTGTAATGAGATTGATCGGTGGACGTACATTGAAGAATTCGTTAATCGTATATTGCATCACTTGTTCATCGAATTCAAAGATGTACTTATTACCTTCCTTGCCAAATTTGAATGCAGATTGCGTAGCACCGACACCCGGTCCCATGCCCTTGCGAACAGCTTTGGGACTAATAGGTACTTTGACTCGAAGAAAAGAGCCAAGAGGTTTCAGTGATCCTCTAGACATACCAGTCCAAACTGGCACCTTGAGGATCACTGCACGGAGCCAAGCTCTAGCGGCTTGTCGCAACTGCACATCCATCGCAGCATCAAGTGTTTTCGTAAAACGATTGATGTCGATGAAGAGTGCCGTTGAAAAGCCTTCAAGCTTGATCATCCTTTACCTCCGAATAAAGCGTTGATAATATTTCCAGCAGCCTCTGACTCTTCTAGATTCCGAATCAAACTGTATTCGACAAGACTGGCTCTGATCCACCAGTCACATTCGTCGAAGTCATCCCATCCTGATTTGACTCCTGGTGGTCGGATTCCGAATCGTTCGCAGGCTCGCCAGATGGCGTATCGCTCTGTTCTGAACTTTGGGAGGATGATTGCACGGGCAGCTTCGCCCGTTCTCGCAAAAAAGATTCACGTGCTTCCGTCAGTCGAGCTTCGGTGAGACTGTTGGTGTCAATGACGAGACCGTGTATTCTCATTCGCTCGATATCAGAGAAGCCTGTAGATTCAAGTTCCTTCATCCAATTGCCGTAGGTCGTTGGGTCAGACATATTGATTGTCTCCCATTCGATCTCGATATCTTCTTTTGTGTCGGGGTCGACGGCTTTGAGGCCGGTCAGGATCATCCAGTCCTGGTATTGCTTCGCGTGTTGCTGGATAAGGATGTTGTAATTCTTGTGTTCAGTGTCAACAACCTTCTCACCACCACGAAGCGTTTTCATTGGTAGTTTTGGATATGGACAGATATCGTCGAAAGGCTGCCGATTCATAACCGCATGTGCTCGGAAGGCAATTGACTTGCCGTCTGGTCGAGACAGTACGAGTACATCAGAAACGGCAGGTGCGTAGATTGTCTTCCCCTGAATCTTCATTATGGCCTCGTGACGGTTGGTTTGACTCTATTAGAGTAGCCCTTGCAATCAACAGTTGCATCCCGGAGACTATGATTCAACTCCTGAACATTGAACTCCGGGAAATTGTATGTCTCGCCGTCGGTAACATCCGTACCATTTGGTTGTCGGCAAGTATAACTACGTACTATTTGCAGGTTAACGGTTCTTGGTCCAAGTGCATCGTTTAGAGTTGCTGACGTCCATCCTGGGGCATTGCCATAAATGACTTCTTCAATTGTTGGTGGCTCATCACCTGAAGATGTGATGCTGTCCCAAACGTATTGCATTGCAATTTCGGTGACTTGCTCATCCCCTTCTCGACTCTGCCAGAGTTGCCCACGGCTCAGACGTGGCTCGACAGATCGCTTCGTCGCATAGGTGAAGTTTCCCTCACCTATGCGAATCGCGATGAAGTTCGCTCCTGTTCCGTCAATCAGGAACAGAGTGCAGTTCTTCATATCGATATGAATCATTACCCAGCGATCCGTGTGATGACTGGCGTCGTCGCGTTGCAAGAGCCCTTGCAATTGACGGTGCCGTCTTTGAGGTTGTGTTCAAGCGTGTCGTAACGGAAGTCCGGGAAGATAATCTTCTCCGGCTCGACGGTCGAGCAGATCGGCGTGTAAAGGATGATGAGGTCAACAGCGTAGGGCTCGCATGTTTCCGTCGAAGACGAGACCCATGACGCTGCCGCACCTTTACCGTCGAGAGCCTCTTCGATAGTGATTTCTTCGCCAGTTGTGCTGACGAGATGATCCCACACGAAGTCGAAAGAAACGTCAAGCTGATCTTCGTCCGCATTGCGAACGACGTCGAGCTTGCCGCGATTCTTCTTGTACTCTCGGGTTTTCTTCTGGGTATAGGTGAGGTTCCCTTCACCGATACGCACTTCAACCTTGTGTGCTAGGAAGGTGATGACCTCATTGTCGGTCGCAGCGACGACGAGTCCGGGAGCGAACGTGAGTGATGTTGTGTGGCTCGACGTTTCCACGTGAGCCGTTACAACATACACGGTGTCATCACCGGCTAGAGTGAACTCCGTACCCGTCGCCACAATGGCTGCGATACCATCAATCACCATTGTGGTTGCACCGGTCGTATAGCCGGATGCGTTGTTGACTGCGGCGGAGGCAGAGTAGCCATCTTGGATGAACAACTGTGCCTGTTTTAGATCGATGTACCCGTTCACGGCGTCCTCACTCTCATAGAGTTTGTCGCATCCTGTAACGCCCGTCCACGCTGGCTTGAGTAAGCTTTGTGTCTGGGTTGGCTTGTCCGAATCGACTTACCTGCACCTCTTCACCTTTTTCGGAGAAAAGTCGCAGGCACCCAATCTGTGATTGGTCATCTCTCACCCCATCACCGTAACGGTAGACAGGTATCGCGTCTTCAAACGCGGCTGCAAAAACTCCTAACATCTTCTCAATTTCGTCAGAATAACGGACATCGACTGCACCATGTAAGAGTACATTGATTTCAATTTCCCATACATACTCTCTTTTTGTCAGTTGACGTACACCAGGACCATCGACACGGAACTCAGCATAGTAAGGTACTTCTTTGCCGCTTGTATCTTTTAGATTCTTAGCTCCAATATTCTCGAAAAAGAGAGTATAACCTTGTCTCCTGTTAAAGAAGAAAGCACGACATGACGCAATGATCCAACGAACCATATCTTGATCCATTATTCTACTTCTCCTGTGAAAGTAGAATCGAGCAGAAGCTTCTGAATCATATTTGTGTCATCGTGGATTTGACGTACGATTTGATTGCTGAGTTTACGTCCGACAAGATAGAAACCTGTTGACTCTTCTAGAGTCGTCGATGATTTGATATCCCAACGCTGATTATCCCAAATAATATAATCATGCTCAATGTCAATTACCTTATCTACAGGAAGATCCCTTCCATCGATAATAAATTGACGATCATCAACTTGAACATCACCACCTGTTACGAAGTTGCTATTAGCACGTATGACGCTAATCGAGAAAAAGAAATCACGGTGTGCCAATCCAGGCAAAATAATACAACGATCAATGTGTATTTTGCTTAGAGTGGTAGGCTGGCGTCCGGTTGTAGGAACATAGTCTCCCTGAGTCTCCGTATATAAATCGACAGGAAAGCCGTACAACCATTTAAGGCGGTATACGGTTTTCCTTATCAATTTTTTAAGGTGAACAATTGACCCAGGTTTTCTCACGTTGGGTTCCTTCTGTCGGGTAATTGAGCACGATCTCGTTCGAGTATCTTCTCATTGATGAGATTCACATTTTGCTTCAACCCTTCTAGAGTCGTGATCACTTCTTTAGTGATCGCTATATGTGAATCCATCAACCTCTGTATTTGTGCTTGATATAGAGACTGATTTGTGAAGTATTGTGATGACAGACTGGCAATCTGCTCTTGGAAGTTCTTCTGATTCTCACGTACCTGACCGTGGAAATCATCAATCGTCTGTTTGAGATTACCATTGAATTTGTCTTGTTGCTTCAAAAACATCACAACAACTATGATAACAGCAACTACATTCGCACCATCTGGAAGTAACTTGACAAGCTCTGTAGTCATTATTGACTCCCGAGTGGATCGTGTTTGAGTGCTGCGACGATTTCTGTCAACTCTCTTAGAGTCTTGTCCTTGTCAAATAACCAGATTTGCGTGCGTAGCATTTGCTCAAGATGTTGCACTTGTACAGCAAGTGTTTCGTTTTTCTTCTGCAAGACAAGTGCTGCTAGTTCTTTCTGTATCATCTCAGCTTGTAGATGATCGTTGAGATCATGTATCTGCTGCCGAGAAGGCAATCTTAGTAGCTCCAACATGAAAGGCCGTACTTTCAAAGCAGCAGCAACTGAAATAACGGCTGTAATATCTAAGACGAGCGTATAGAATCTGTACGGTGCCCATCCAAAAACCGTAACATCAAGGAAATGTGTAACTCCACAGAAGAAAATGAATAGCACGAAAAGCATCAAGACGCCTGATTGTCTCTCAATGCCTTCGCGGCGTTTCCTCCAGTAATAAAGGCCGCATACTGGTATCCACCAATAGCATAATGCGATAATAACGTTCGGAATAATATATAAGACTTTTAATGCTGGTGACCAGCCCGGTCCGCATTGTGCTCTCGTCACGAAATCCGAACTATCAAAAATCCACTGCATTTCGAGCATCCTAGGGTTGAATCTACTAGAGTCGCTGGGCATCGCGACTCTAGTAGATTCGAGCCGCTTAGCCCAATAGAACAGCACCGAGGGCTTGGTCGAGCACTTTGACGCCGGCCAAGATATCCAGGGTCACAAGGTGACCCTGCTTGTTACCGTCATAAGTGATCGTGACGCGGATCGACATGCCCATATAGTCGACGACCGCTGAGAGGGCACCCGTACCTTGGCGTGGAGTCGCCATCGGTCGAGTAACAAGGGTCAACGCATTGGGGTGGAACGGGAAATTGAAAGCACCTGCGGGACCGAGATTGACAGTCGCACCACTGCCGATGTTGGCTTCGATGGGACGATCGAGAGTGATGCCGGCCGTGCCGTTCACGTCGATGATGCCATACTTGTTGGTCGTGTCGGAACCGAAGCTGACCAATTGGCCAACTTGCGGAGCAACAGTCGCACCAGTGATGGCGATTTCCTTCGCGTAACCCGTGTTGGTCGTCGAGTCGTACGTGTACGCCGCCGAAGTGGTCGCAGCAGCAGGCCACAAGGTGACAACAGCATTGTCAACAACCGCGTAACGGAGGCCGGGAGTGATGACCATCGCAGTCGGAGTCGCACCGCCAGTGGTGCTAACAACCTGTTGTGGCGTGTCATCACCAGCGACGGTGACGTAAGTGCCGGCCGTGATGGCAGCCGAAAGGCCGTCAACCGTCAGGCTGGTTGCACCCGGCGAATAACCGGCGGCGAAGTTGATGGCACCCTTAATGGTGGTCATCGGGTTGACGTAGGGCTGATTCTGAGCCATCAGAATGTCGAAGCCCAGCTTACGACCGAGGCTGGCATTCCGTAGAGCCGAACCATCGTCGCCGACTCTTTGAGCGTCGGTGAAAGCTTCGACGTTCAGCATCGTCGATTCGGTGTTGCTTGTCAAGACCAAGTTACGGTCATTGACCCAAGCGTAGTTGTTGTTCATCTTCGCACGAGCTTCGAGCACGAGGCTCTTGGCATTCGTCGCGTCAAGCCCGCCGAGATGGCCGACCGCGTTCGGAAGGAATTGGTACACCTGACTGCTCAGAACGTGGTCGATGAAACGAGCCTGAGCAATCATGGCCGGACGGAGGAATTCGTCGATGATGCTCGTGAAAGCGATCGACTCTTCACCGTCCTTGATGAGATAAGAAACGTGAATCTGCTGATTCAGTTTCACCGGGATGTTGGTCGCGGTCGCGTTCTGGATCGTCACGGAATCCGCATTCGTCTTGCGGACGGCCTTGAACTGACCCGGCTTGCGGACGTTTACCGTGTCGCCGTAGGCTTGGATCACGTTGTCGAAGTCGCGGTGAACCAACATACCCATGACCATGTTTTCCAAGAGAATCGCGAGACTCTCATTGGCCCACAACTGGACGTTAAATGCGTCCAGCGTGTTATCGCGGTAAGTGTTGGTTAGGGCACCCATCCGAATGCCCTTGCGGGAGACGTTGACAGTGCCAGCCTTGTTCTTCTGGCGGGCGTGTCGGCGGTTGCGGCGGGAAAGGGTCGCGGTTGCGGAAGCGTTCATGCCTTCGTTCCTTCTTTTAGGAAGTTCGGATTCTTTTTCCGAACTGCCATATACGATGATGTGTTTGTGGGGATGGTAGTGTCCCCAGAGGCACCTTTCCTACCATTGTTGCGACCGCCAAGGCCGCTCGAAGCACCCGACTCGAAGAGATTTGCATGCTCTTCGCCTTCGGTCATTCGTTTGACGGCAGCTTCAATATCGAGACTAAGCTCGTTGACCTTGCCGTCCTTATCCGTCTCTTTGATCTTCACCCGAGGTTCAATTTCCCCGGTAGGTTTGCCATCGGCATCCATCACTTCCACGAAACTGACATGATTGCGAAGAATCTCGTAGATTTGCGTGGGATTGAGTGCCTTATGCTTGTGAGCCGCTGTTTGGATGTCAGTTTTCGTCCTGTACGTCTCGTACCGACCCTTCCAGAGTTTGCCGGTTTCGTCGGATTTTTGAAGTTCGCCTTGATGTTTCTTGATAAGTTTGTCGTGGCTTTCCTTAGCCAATTGTTCTTGTGTTTTCCCTGCATCTCGCAAGGTTTCGATTTGTTTGTTCAGGTCATCCATGTTCTCAGGCGTGAGACCTTGAGCTTTCCAAGCTTCAAGTTTATTGAGATAATCATCGCGTTCACGGCGGACCTTATCCTTGTCCGCTTTGATCATTCGATTCACTTCTTCTTGAGTGAATCTCTTCTCTCCGCCCTTGTTCCCGCCTGTTCCAGCACCAGAACCGGCACCACTACCGCCTGCTCCAGCACCTTCACCGCCACCCTCACCGCCACCCTCACCGCCA
>Ga0105239_10010947_pt1 | contig 10132 bp, 9 predicted proteins | sample KBSC44metaG_FD_92761 | JGI IMG/M metagenome (GOLD analysis project Ga0105239, IMG submission 92761) | Corn rhizosphere microbial communities from Kellogg Biological Station, Michigan, USA - KBS C4-4 metaG | ecosystem: Host-associated > Plants > Roots > Rhizosphere > Soil | place: Michigan, USA...
ATCCGATCCCGCCCGCGTCGAGATCCGCTTCGACGAAGCCCAGCGCGCGGTCACGCCAGGCCAAGGCGCGGTATTTTATTCGGGCGAATTCGTACTAGGCGGCGGCTGGATCGAGTGACGTCGTTCGAGCTGAAGGCCCGCGCTTGTGCCAAAGCACTCGATTGGGGCGTGCCTCGGCTGCGTCGCATCGCGCTGCGTAACCTCGAACTCGCGGGAGTCCCAAATCCCGATCAGATCGCCGATGGCGTCTTCCTCTCCGTTGGCCGCATTATGGCGAGCGTTGCCGCCTTTCCATCCATCACTCGCGCAAACGTTCATGAGTGGATTCGCTACGATGGCCTGGAAAACTTTACTGCCGCACAAGCCAAGGGGCGCGGCGTGCTGGTTGCCACGGCGCACCTGGGCAACTGGGAGTTGAGCGCATTCACGCACGCGATCATGACCGCGCCGATGCACATCGTGGTCCGTCCTCTTGACAATCCGCGGGTGAATGCGTGGGTGGAGAATCGTCGTGCGCTCTCAGGTAATCACATCATCCAGAAGAAGGACGCCGCGCGCGAGATCCTGCGGGCACTGTCAGCGGGCAGCGCCGTGGGAATCCTGATTGACCAGAACACCACCCCGTCGGAGGGCGTGTTCATCGATTTCTTTGGCCGGAAAGCCTGCGCCGGCACGGCCTTCGTCAAATTCGCACACCACACTGGCGCAGCGGTGGTACCTGGATACGCCTTGTGGTCCGATCAGGAGAAGAAGTACATTCTTCGCTTCGATCCCGAGGTTCCCATGAGTCCCGGTGATGTCGCAGCCGATACCCAGCGCGTGCATGCCGAGTTGGAGCGAGTCATCCGCGCACATCCCGATCAATGGCTGTGGGTTCACCGGCGCTGGAAGACGCGGCCGCCCGGCGAGCCGAGCTTGTATTGAGATAGAATCTCGCCATGAGCCCAGCTGAGAGAACCGAAATCGTCGACATGCTTGAGCAAAGCAGGGAAGACTTTCGTGCTGCGGTAGCCGGCGTTTCTGAATCCCTGGCGAAGACCCGGCCTGAGGCCGAGCGCTGGTCGGTGCTGGACTGCGTGGAGCACGTCGCAACGGTCGAGGAGATGTTTCTGAAACGGCTTGCTGGCGGAGAGTACACGGAAGCGCCGCCGGAAGACAAAGCGAAGGAAGCGTCGCTTGCGACCCGGATTGTGGACCGTTCGTCGCGCAGACAAGCCCCCGAGACCGTCTTGCCAAAAGGCCGATTCGCCAGCCTGGCGGAGGGGCTGGAGCAGTTCGAGGTCGCCCGCGGGCGCTCTCTGCAGTTCGCCCAGGAACGTGCTGCGGATCTGTATACGCTGGCCTCCATGCATCCGGCTTTTGGACCGTTGAACGGCGTGGAGGCGCTGATCATCATTGCTTCCCACTCGCGCCGGCACGCAGAGCAAATTCGAGAAGCTCGGGCGGCGATCGAGAAGCGCTAACGTCGCCGCTTCGGACCGCGGCGAGGGCCTTTGCGCGAAGACTTGTGTGGCGATCTGCGCGCGGACTTAGCGGGCTTTAGCGCCGTCGTTACTAGTGTCTTCTCGGGACGCTTGGCGGGACCGTCCGCTGGTGCGACCACCGAGAACTGCAACTTCTTCTCCACTCCGTCCACACGATCCAGCCGCACCCGCACCTTATCGCCGATCGAAAACTGACGCCGGCTGCGCTCCCCGATGATCTTGCGAACATTCTCGTGATACATGTAGCGGTCGCCGGGAAGACTATCCAAGGGGACCAGCCCTTCGATAAACAGCTCTTCGAGCTCGACAAAAAACCCGAACCGCGTGTTGGATATGATCATGGCGGCAAACTCATCGCCCACCTTGTCGATCATGAACTTAACCTTTTTCCACTCCACCAGTTCGCGTTCGGCTTCGGCGGCCCGACGCTCGCTCTCTGACGTCGATTCCGCGATCGCCCGCATGTCAGCGTCGTAACGTCCCTGGTCCAGATGAGCGCCCAGTACGCGATGCACGATTAGATCGGGATAGCGCCGGATGGGCGAAGTAAAGTGCGTATAGCTTGGAGCCGCAAGCGCGAAGTGGCCTTGATTGCGATCGCTATAGCGAGCCTGCTTGAGCGATCGGAGCATCAGGTAGCTGAGAATGCGCTCCTCGGGCTTGCCTTCGATCTTTTTGACCAGCTTCTGGTAATTGCGCGAAGTGAAGTTTACATCGTCCAGCGCGATGGTCTGATCGCCAAACCGCTTGACGGGAGCCGCGCCGCCGCGAAGCGAGTAGCCGAAATGCGTCGCGATTTCCTCGAATTCCAAAACGCGCTTGGGGTCGGGACGCTCGTGGATGCGATAGATGCTGGGAACCTCCAGCGCCTCCAGATGCGACGCCACCGCTTCGTTCGCAGCCAGCATGAATTCCTCAATGATGCGATGCGCGAAGTTCCTCGGCGCACGTGTGACGCCCGTCATTTCGCCGAATTCGTCGAATTCGAGCAGAGGCTCGGGCAGGTCGAAATCGATCGAGCCACGCCGGACACGCTTGCGGTTCAGGATCTTCGCAAGGTCCTGCATCCAGGTGAAACGCTGGACCAGTTTGGCGTAGCGTTCCCGCAATGCAGCATCACCTTCGAGAACTGCGTGGACCGCGGTGTACGTCATGCGCTCGGCGCTGCGGATCACGCCGCGAGTGAACTCCTGATGGATTACGTCGCCCTGGGGATCGATCTCCAGGAGAGCGGACAGCACCAGCCGGTCTTCGTGCGGACGCAGCGAGCACTGATCGGTCGATAGCTCCAGCGGCAGCATGGGAACGGCGCGATCCGGAAAGTACACGCTGGTCCCACGCATCAGAGCTTCCCGGTCGATCGGCGAACCGGGACGCACGTAGTGGCTCACGTCGGCGATATGAACCTGCAGCGCCCAGTTCCCGTTGGCGAGCGGCTCAACCCAAACGGCGTCGTCGAAGTCGCGCGCGGTTTCACCGTCGATGGTGACGATGTCGAGCTCGCGAAAATCGCGGCGCCGGGCGAGTTCCTCGGGCGGGATCGGGCCGGGAATCGCTTTCGCCTGCGCTAATACGTCATCGGGAAAACGGTGTGGAATGTGATGCGCGCGGATCAGAATTTCGACGTCGATGCCGAAATCTCCCGGCCGGCCCAGAATCTCCACGATGCGGCCCACTGGGCGGTCGCCATCGTCGCCGAAATCCAGGATCTCTGCAGTCACCACCAGGCCATCCAGATCTTCAACAGAGCTGATCGTGATCGGCGCAGCGCCTACGCGGTCGATCGTCGTCTGGCGTGCGGGAAGAGCCATGTCTTCCGGGATTTCGATCCACTGCTTGATGCGGTCTTCGTGCGGAACGACAAACAAGCCAGTACGCCGAATCTTAAACTCCCCCACAACCGAGAGATGGGCCCGCCGCAGAACGCGCACGATCTCGCCATCCGCCTTGCCGTCGCGTTCGATGCGGGAAATACGCGCCACCACGCGGTCGCCATGCATCGCGCGTGCAGCCGAGTCCTTGGGAATATACACGTCGCCCTTGAGGCCGGGGACGGGCACGTCTGGAATCACGAAGCCATAGCCATCGCGGTGGACGTTGAGGCGGCCCACGGCGAACTCGCGGCTGACGCCGGTCGCAGTGTAGTGCCCTGAGCGTGTTTCGATAAGGTCCCCGCGCTGGATCAGGCGCGCGAGCTCTTGTTCCAGATCCGCCCGCGTGGTGCCTTCTCGCGACCGCTCCCGCAGCAGATGCTTGAGCGTCGCACGGCCGTGCGGAAGCTTGCGAATGTGCTGGATCAGGGGGATCGCCACGATCCATTATATTGGTGTGGATGGAGCTGCTGACAGTAAGACTCGAAATTCCGGAAGGCGGCAACATCATCGTCGGGCAAAGCCATTTCATCAAGACCGTCGAGGATCTCTACGAAGCCATGGTGAACACGGCTCCAGGGATCAAATTCGGCATTGCGTTCAATGAAGCGTCGGGCCACTGCCTGACGCGGGTCGATGGCAACGATGATGACCTGAAGGCCAACGCAGTAAAGAACGCCCAATCCATCGCGGCCGGTCATTTGTTTGTCGTTTCCCTGCGCGACGGCTTCCCGATCAACGTGCTCGGTCGGATTCGCGAGATCCCCGAGGTCTGCTCCATCTTCTGCGCCACCGCGAATCCTGTCGAGATGATCTTGGCCCAGACGGAGCAGGGCCGCGGAGTACTCGGTGTGATCGACGGCAGTTCGCCCAAAGGTGTGGAAGACGCCGCGGGCGCCGAATGGCGGCACGGATTCCTGCGCAAGATCGGATACAAGCGGTGACCAAGCTCGTTTGCGCGATCCTGCTTGGTGCTACTTGCGCGGCCGCTCAGCACAACACCATTTACGAAGACTCGCGTGTCCGAATTCTCGAAGCCAAAGTTGGGCCGCCGCATCGCCACGCTGCGGATTACGTCTGGATCGCTGATTCTGATATTCATTTCTTGCGAGCGGACACGAACCATACTGAGGGGAACGGCGAGATCGTTGTCGAATTCCTGCAGCGCCAAAGCGGTCCCAAGAATGTCTGCGCCCAGGTGCTCTCGAGCGAATATCTCCACTGCCATGAGCCTGGCGCGGAATGGCTCGGAGCGAATCTGCAGATTCAATTTGAGACGGATCAGACGCATTTCGGTATTCTGCAGATCGCTCCCAACGCGACCCTGGCGATTCCCCCGGCGGATATCCCGCCTCTGCTGATCGCGCTCGAAGGTACCGAAGCGGAGGCAGTTACCCGCGCCAATGGGGCTTCGGCTACCAGCGGCTCCAGGCGGAGTTTGACCGCCGCTAATGTGTTGCGCTCGCCTGCCGATCAAATTACTGAGATCCGGAATACCGGTAAAGCCGTGGCGCGCTTTCTGGTCGTCGAGTTCGGCGGAGCCGGAGAGTAAGACAGTAAGGAGACATGGAGCTTCCCGCGACGTTAGGTAAGTACGAGCTGCTCGAGTTTCTGGGCGGCGGGATGTCGCATGTCTATCGCGCCCGCGATACGGTGATCGACCGGGCAGTGGTGGTGAAAATTCTGACCGACGATTCCTGCAAGGACGCCGACGCGAAGGCGCGTTTCCTGCAGGAAGCCAAGCTGGCCGGCGGATTCCAGCACGAAAACATCGTCAGCGTCTTCGATTACGGCGAGTTCGACGGCAAACCTTTCATCGTGATGGAGTATCTGAAGGGCGAAGACCTGCGAGAAGCCATTCGCGGCAGCCGTCTGGGCAGCATGAACGATCGGCTGCGGATCGCCGTGCATATCGCCGACGCGTTACAGTATGTCCACACCCGCGCCATCGTCCATCGCGATATCAAACCGGAGAATATTCACATCGATCCGAACGGCCGCGTCAAGCTGATGGATTTCGGCATTGCCAAGACGGCGGACCTATCGCTCACTCGCACCGGCATGGCCATGGGCACCCCCTACTACATGTCGCCCGAGCAGATCTCCGGAAATCCCACTTCGCACTTGGTCGACATCTACGCCTATGGTCTGCTGCTGTACGAACTTCTTACCGGCGTGCGCGGCGTCCGCGGCGAGACCATGGAGCAGGTCTTCTTCCAGATTCTGAACCAGACCGTGGAAGTAGCCGCCATGGAGAAGGCCGGCGTGCCTCCCGCCGTGCGCGATCTAGTGCTGCGCTGCACCGCCAAGAAGCCGGAGGATCGCCCGCAGATTTCTCAGGCCATCTCGGAAGAACTTCGCGGCATCCTCGCGGGCGAAAAGAAATCGGCAACGCAATCCGCTCCCAGAGCGGCAGTCCCTGCTCCGGTAGAGAAAAGCCGTCTGCCGATGTGGATCGGTATCGGCGCGGCCCTCGTGATCGCTGCTGGAATCGCGCTATGGATGTTGCGGCCCCCCGCGGCGCCCGTTGTTCCGGGAATGGTCTACATCCCTGCCGGAACATTCCTCGCGGGCGAAAACAAGAAATCCACCGAACTCGCCGCGTTCTTCATCGACGAAACCGAAGTGTCCAACGCCGACTTCTGCAAAGCGATGGGATGCAGCGTCGAGCCCGGGACGGAGAACCTCCCCAGGGTCGGGGTCACCGTCGCCGAGGCTCGCGCCTATGCGCAGAAAATCGGCAAGCGCCTTCCGACGTCACTCGAATGGGAGCGCGCAGTGCGAGGAACGCAGGGAGCGCTGTTCCCGTGGGGCGATCAGAAAGACACTTCCAAGGCGAACGTGAGCGACAATCCTGCGGCGTCGCATGAGTTAATGCCGGTGCGTTCCATGACGGGTCCGCTGTTTAATATCATTGGCAACGCATGGGAGATGGTGGACGGACAGGTCACTCCCAGCGCCACCGCCGTCGCCATGTTCGCCGCAGTGATGAATCCGCCGGCAACTGCCCAGGAGCCCTGGATTACGATGCGAGGCGGCGCCTTCGATAGGGCACTCGACCCAAGCTTCGCCTACGATGCCGTCAGCATTCCTGAGCGTTTCTCGGCTCGCAACGTCGGCTTCCGCTGCGCGAAGAATCCGTAGTTAATATACGCTAGACGTTGTACATCGGAGGCACCACGCCCTTGATGCGCAGATACATTTCGCCGTAGCCGCGCGTATGCGCCGTGTGGATCATCGCCTGGTACAGCAGTTCTAGACCAGTTGCGGCCTGCTTCCCCTGACCGAACGTCTTGGTCAGATCGGCTGGCGTGAGCTGTCCGACTACACCGATCGACCAGTCATACAACGCCGTCAGATACTTCACCGTCGCTGCCTTGGTGATGTCGTTCATCGGAGCCGCCGGGGGCATGCCCTTGCCCAGCCGTCCGAGATAGAAGCCTTCCGCCTGCCCCAAGTGCTGCTGCTCCGCGCCAAATGCGCGAGCCTCGGGAAACGGTTTGAAGTCGTAGTTCTCCGCTGGCATGGCCTCGGCCGTCTTCAGCGTCAAGTCTTTCGACTTCTTCCAGTGTTCCACCAAGATGTCGATTTCAGCGCCAGCGGCCTTTGCGATGCGTACCGTCGCGGCCGTGGCTGTCGCACCCACCACGATGGATCCAATTGCTTTGCGTCGATTCATTCAAGACTCTCCTCTTCTCCGGACTATTGTATACAGGACCGCATGCTAGGCTCAAAGCATGGGGTTATCGCCTTCATTCTTCGCCGCCAAATTCGGTATCACCGAGCATGATCTGGAAGGGTACCTGAGCGAAGCGCTCTCAGCCGGCGGAGACTACGCCGATCTGTATTTCGAATATCTCTCCACCAGTTCCATCGGCATCGATGAAGGGATCGTCAAAAGCGCCAGCGAGAGCGTCACGCTGGGCGTTGGTATTCGCGTCATTGCGGGCGAGCGCACTGGATACGCCTACAGCGACGACCTCAGCCCGGAGAAGATCCGCAAGGCCGCGCGCGTGGCGGCGCTGATCGCCCACGGGCCCGCCACCATCGTAAAAACGGGCTTCGAGGAGTCCTTGAAGCACAATCTTTATCCCATGCTGAAGGCGCCTCACGAAGTGGGATTGGCCGAGCGTGTGGACCTGGTCAAGCGTGCCGATGCCGCCGCCCGCGCGTACGACAGCCGCGTGTTTCAGGTAATCGCCAACTATGCGGATAGTGTTCGCGAAGTCCTGATGGCTTCGAGCGATGGGCGCCTCAGTTTTGATCGTCAGCCCATGGCGCGGATGGGCGTCGCTGCGCTGGCTCGCGAGACCGATGGCGTTCCCCAGCAGGGTTATTCGGGTGGCGGCGGCCGCGTTACTCTCGATTTCTTCTTGAACGAGAAAACGCCTGAACACTTCGCCAAGGAAGCCGCGCGTCAGGCAATCGTGCAGCTTTCCGCCGTAGATGCCCCCGCGGGCGAATCCGTGGTTGTGCTGGGGCCAGGATGGCCCGGAATCTTATTGCACGAAGCCGTCGGTCATGGCCTCGAGGCCGATTTCAATCGCAAGGGAGTCTCCGCGTTCAGCGGCAGGATCGGGCAACAGGTCGCCAGTCCCCTCTGCACCGTGATCGACGATGGGACTATCGGTAGTCGGCGCGGATCGCTCAACGTGGACGACGAGGGTGTTCCCACCCAGAAGAACGTCTTGATCGAGAACGGCATCCTGCGCGGGTATCTGCAAGACACGCTTTCGGCTCGGCTGCTGAAGTCGGCTTCCACCGGGAGCGGACGCCGTGAAAGCTATCAGCACATCCCCATGCCGCGCATGACCAACACCTATATGCTGGCCGGGCAGAGCGATCCAGAAGAGATCATCCGCAGTGTGCCTAAAGGAATCTATTGCGCCACGTTCGGGGGCGGGCAGGTGGATATCACCAGCGGCAACTTCGTCTTCCAGGCTACCGAGAGCTACCTGATCGAAAACGGCAAGCTCACCCGCCCGGTCAAGGGCGCGACGCTGATCGGCAACGGTCCCGAGGCCTTGAAGTACGTCAGCATGGTAGGTCACGATCTCCAGCTCGATGAAGGCATCGGCGTCTGCGGCAAGGAAGGGCAGAGCGTCCCTGTGGGCGTCGGCATCCCCACCGTGAAGATCGACAAGATGACCGTGGGTGGAACCGCAGCATGAGTGAATTACTCGACATAGCCGTCGCCGCGGCCAAGCGAGCCTTGGAACTGGGCGCTACCGGCGCGGAATGCACCATCGCCGAGGGCGAGGAATTCTCCGCCAGCGTCCGTATGCGGGAGGTCGAAAACCTGAAGCAGGCCGGATCGCGGGGCGCAGGGATTCGGGTTTTGGTGGACAACCTTACCGGTTCATCTAGAACATCCGATTTATCGCCGCAAGGCATTGAAACCATGGTGCGTGGCGCTCTGGAAATGGCCCGGATTACGACTCCAGATCCCCACGCTGGACTCCCGGAGCAGGCCGACCTCGGGAAGTTCCAGGGTGACTTAGGTTTGTACGACGACTCGATTTCCCGCATGGAAACCGAATGGAAGATCGCCCAGGCGATGAAGGGCGAAGAAGTGGCCCTGGCGGCCGATGCCCGCATCACCAACTCGGAAGGAGCCTCCTTTGATTCCTACCTGGGTTCCCGTGTCTTCGCCAACTCGCTAGGATTTGCAGGCGAGTACCGGACGTCATCCTGCGGCCTGAGCGTGGTCCCTGTGGCTAGGCAGAACGGCTCCATGGAGCGCGACTATTGGAGCAGCTCGGCGCGCAAGGCTTCGGGTCTCGAAAGCCCGGAGGAAGTAGGCAGGCGCGCTGCCGAACGCGCCCTTCGCCGCCTCAATCCCCGCAAAGTGCCGACGCAGAAAGTCCCGGTGATCTTTGAGCCTCGCACCGCGCGTAATCTTTTGGGCGATCTGTTTGATGCCGTCAACGGCGGAGCGATCTATCGCCACGCATCTTTCCTGGCCGGCAAACTCGGCGAGAAAATCGCATCCGAAGCGCTGACCATCATCGACGACGCCACCATGCCCGGCTTGTTCGGCAGCTCGCCCTTCGATGACGAAGGCATAGCCTCCCGTCGGACTGTCGTGATCGAGCGCGGCGTGCTGAAGAGCTATCTGCTGAATACCTACACGGCTCGGAAGCTCGGCCTGAAGACCACCGCTAACGCGTCACGTGGATTAGCCGGGAGCGCTGGTGTCGGCCCGGGAAATTTCTATATCGAAGCTGGATCGCGCTCCGAACAGGATTTGATCGCGGGTGTCCGCCAGGGGCTCTATGTGACGGAATTGATCGGCGCTTCTGCCAACACGGTCACCGGCGATTACTCTTCGGGTGCCGCCGGCCTGTGGATCGAAAACGGCGAACTGGCGTATCCTGTTTCCGAGATCACGATCGCCGGAAATCTCAAACAGATGCTGATGAACCTTGAGCAGGTCGCCTCGAATCTCGAATTCCGCAGCTCTATCGCTTCGCCGGCTTTGTTGATCGGGGAGATGACTATCAGTGGCCAATGAGTTTCCACTCTCTGCCGCTGTTCCGCGCAAGCGCTCCTTGCCCGCAGTTCCGTTGATCATTTTGGCCGCGCTGGTGATCGCTGGAGGCGGCGTGGTCGCGTACCTGGAGTTTGCCCCGCGTACGCCGGCCGCGGACGCGCCGCTTAGTCCCGAGGGCCGCGCCTACGTCGGGAATCTCAAGCTGGCCGACGTGAACATGAAGGGTTCCAAGAATTACTTCAGCCAGATGGTGGTGGAGATCTCCGGAAATATCACGAACGCCG
>Ga0105239_10010948_pt1 | contig 10131 bp, 9 predicted proteins | sample KBSC44metaG_FD_92761 | JGI IMG/M metagenome (GOLD analysis project Ga0105239, IMG submission 92761) | Corn rhizosphere microbial communities from Kellogg Biological Station, Michigan, USA - KBS C4-4 metaG | ecosystem: Host-associated > Plants > Roots > Rhizosphere > Soil | place: Michigan, USA...
TCCTTCCTATTTAAAGAGATCATCATCATTGCGACGATAGTAGATCTTCTCGTCCATGAATTCCTGTGTCGCCAGCAGCGCCGGGTTCGGCATCCGCTCGTAAGCCTTCGAGATCTCGATCTGCTCTTTGTTCTCGTGGATCTCCTCCAGGCTGTCGGTGTGGCTGGCGAACTCCTCTAGCTTGTTATGCAACTCTTCCTTCAGGGAGATATTGATCTGGTTGGCCCTCTTTGCAATAATGGCGATAGACTCGTACAGATTGCCGGTCTTAGCCTTGATATCGGTAAGGTTCTTCGTCTCCACTACATTGGTAGTGTTCGCATTAACTTGCCTTCTTAACCTGCTCATTTTTTAACGTTTTAAGATTGTTCTGAGATATGTTCAGGTATTCCTGTACAGTTTTAGTCAGCTTGCTCTCTGGAAAACGATCGAAGAATTCATTACATTGCGCAACGACCGTCCCAAACCGCTCTTCTTTCTTCTCCTCCACGCTCTGTAGCGCGAATTGATAATCAGATTTGATTATCAGCAATTTATATTCTTCGCTCTTCTCCGAGTCCGGATAGCTCGTCATCAGGCTGTTCAGCGCCACGGCAGCGGCCCGGTAATACTGGATGTCGTAGTAGAGCTGCGCGCTCTTGAAGTCCTTCAGCTCCATCTTGGCCCTGCACTTGTCGATGATCTCGGTCGCCTCTTTCGTCTTCTCAGCACCCGGGTGCGTATTGATAAAGGCCTGCATAAAACCAATGGTCTTCGTGGTATTGGTCTGATCCAGGTCTACCTTCGGCGACTGTTTGTAAAAAGTATAGGCCCGCATATAATCCATCTCCTCCGCCTTATTGCTGTTCGGGAACACCTCTACAAACCCCTTGAAAAGGTTCTCGGCATTGGCATAGTCCTTCAGATAATAGGCGCAGTAAGCAAATTTGTAATAGATATCCTCAAAATGCTCGCTGCCCTTGAAAACCCTGAAAAGCTCCTCGAACAGCTGCTGGGCATGGTTATAATCTTTATCCGCGTAATATTTGTCCGCCACCCGCAATTTGTAGTCATAGTCATTGCTCTTCAACACTTTAGAAAAGTGTGAGCAGGAAGTAAGAACGACGGCTCCGAAAAATACAACGGTAAATAGACGCATAAAAGCCTGTAAAATTAGCAATTTTTGGGCAAATATGCAGGTATTTAACCTTCAGCCCAAAAAAAGCTCGTTAATGTGGTCCAAAAAAATATAGCCGGACAGCGCCCGTACGCGTCCCCACAACAAAAAAACCGTGGGCCGAAACCCACGGTTGACTATCGTAAGATCAAAAACTAACTATTTCCTTCTCAGGTTCGGGTGCGGAGCCGGTACCGTATTCGGTCCTTCTTCGCCCGTAGCATCCTTCAGATCGATCGTATTCTCTTCACCACCGCTCTGTCCATAGCGGAAGATAAATCTGTCAGAACTGATACCCTCTTTCTCAACCAGGTAGTTGATGACTGCGTTCACCCGATCCCAGCTCAGCTGCTGTGCAGCCTTGCTCGATTCGCCGTATCCGATAACTGCGATCCGGCAGTTCGGGCTGTTGCGCAGCTTCTCAGCCGTGCTGGCGAGCAGCGCCTTGGCATCCTTGCTCAGCGTGACCGAACGACCCTTGAACGTGATGCTGGGCAGGTCACCGATATTACAATGCCGGCCAAGACCACCACCATTCGAGTCGATATACGCTTTCAGGTCCTTGCAGCACTGCGGATCAGGACACTTACCAACACCGTCGGCATCCACAGGCTGACACTGCGTCGGCGTGATCAGCTCCTTATCCTTGAAGTCGGGAACACCGTCACCATCCGTATCACGGCTTACACCATGGGAATCGACCGGCGCACCTTTAGGAGTGTTCGGCTCGAGGTCGAACTGATCGGTAACACCATCACCGTCGGCGTCATCCAGCACCGGCTTCGGCAGCTTCATGTGACGCGGAGCGTTGATCTCGTTGTAGGCATAGTCGAGGGGATTCAGCCACCACAGCGGCTCGACAGCATGCTTGGCGAAGATATTGTAGTTGATACCTACCGAAGTAAAGTTGTAGGAGTCAGCCGAACGGGTCTGTGCAATCGCATTTTGCATACCGGCGCCGACATAGTTGTTCTGCCACTGCTGACCATCCACCAGGTCAGAGGTCGTGAACGTGTACTTGTCCTCGATAGCGATATTCAGCCTGTTGCTCAGCTTGAACTGAAAGCCGATACCCGCAACACCCACAAACATCAGGGGAGCGCCACCCAACGTACCGCTGGTATTGCTTCTGTCTGCCATCGTGCTCCAGTCACCCTTTATCACGTTTTTCAGGTCGCTCCTGATGTCCTTTTTGTGCTTATGATCGAAATTACCATTGTACTTGTCATAAATCGCAGCATAGTTATACGCTGCTCCGCTCGCATCGACCGTCTTGTAGAAGGTACTGTAAGTCGCTATGCCCGGGCCGCCAAAGAAGTACATGTTCCAACCTACCTTCGCCTTGTGAAAGTTGATATTGTTGATCGTAAAGACCCCTTGCAGCGAAAGTTCATGTATGGTGCTGCGGAAGTTATAAAATATATTGTTGAGATCGTCCAGGGGGGCGCGGCTGCCAGTACCATAGTAGCTGACCAGTACAGGATTCCTACCGTAGGACTGCGACGGCTGATAATTCAGCCCCCTCAGACGTATCCAGTCATACTCGGCCCTCAGCGAGAACAGATAGCCCAGCGCTTTCCGGACATGAATACCAAAGCCGCCGGTCGGGCCCCAGTTGTTGACATCCGTAAAGCCATACGTATATCCGCCCTTAACCCCGATCTCCCATTCATTCCTCGGTTTGGCAGGAAAAGGATACGCATTATTCAGGAACTCGTTGTGCTGCGCGAGCCGTCTTGTTGGAATAAGAGAAGAGTCCCGCACATCATAGCTCTGGCCTACTTGGGCATATGAGTATGTCATAAACAGGCAGAGTAACCCAAATAAAAGAGTCAATTTTTTACTTGCCATAACTGAAGTTTATGTGAATGAATGAATTAAACCTGAGAAGAATATGGTGCAAAAATAAATATTGGAGCGCAATAACCAAATTTTTTTAACAATACATATAAAATAAAAGTCGTATTAATCCTGCATCCAGACAGCTGAAATTTAAAATAAGATGCACGCCCGGAAAATATTTTAAAGATGTAATATTGTCCTTTGGTTCAAATTTCACGGAACCCGGTGTACAACATTTTCATTACCATCATCTATAAATGAAGACAGCACAAGCCATATTACGGGAAGAGCTGGTCGTTTTTGAAAAGACGTTCAAAGAGGCAGTGAAAAGTCAGGTTCCTTTGCTGGACAGGATCATGCAATTCATTGTCAACAGGAAGGGCAAGCAGATGCGACCCATGTTCGTCCTGCTCTCCGCCAAGCTCTGCGGCCCCGTCAATGAGGCGGCCTATCGGGCTGCCTCCCTCGTCGAGCTGCTGCATACCGCAACCCTCGTGCATGACGACGTCGTCGACGAGTCGCTGGAAAGAAGGGGGTTTTTCTCCACCTATGCATTATGGAAAACAAAGATATCTGTGCTGGTCGGCGACTACCTGCTGTCAAAAGGACTGTTCCTCTCCCTTGAACACAGCGATTTCCGCGTCTTACAGCTTCTATCAGACGCAGTCCGGGAGATCAGCGAGGGCGAGCTGCTCCAGCTGGAGAAATCCCGGTCGCTGAACCTCCGGGAAGACATCTACTTCGATATCATCCGGAGCAAGACCGCCTCCCTCCTGGCCGCCTCCTGCGCCGCTGGGGCCTTTGCCACCTCCCACGACGAGGTGCTGACCGACAAGCTGCGCCGGTTCGGAGAAAAGGTCGGCATCGCCTTCCAGATCAAGGACGACCTGTTCGACTATGGCTCGGAATCCGTCGGGAAACCCACAGGCAACGATATAAAGGAGAAAAAGCTGACCCTCCCCCTGATCTATACCCTGGACAAGATCGACAAGGCTACCCGCAAGGAAATGATCTTCATTATAAAGAATCGCAACAAGGATCCGGAAAAGGTACAATACGTTATCCGGAAAGTGGTCGAGACCGGAGGCATCGACTACGCCATCCAGCGAATGAACGCTTACCGGGACGAAGCCCTGGCCATCCTGCACGAATTTGAGGATAATGATGTCCGTAAGGGGTTGGAAGAGCTGGTCCGCTATACCACAGATCGAAAATATTGATTGAATCACGCACCGGACGCACTCCGGTAAGGTACTTTTAAGAGGCCACATATACATTTCTTACATGGAAAAACGCTGGAACATATCGCAGGCGGATCCTGCCAGGGTCCGCTCTCTGCAGGCCTCTCTGGGCATCAACGAGGTCCTGTGCCGGCTGCTCATACAGCGCGGCATAACCACCTTCGAAGAAGCCAGGTCCTTTTTCCGGCCCGCCATAAAAGACCTCCACAGCCCCTGGCTGATGAAGGATATGGATTTAGCCGTATCACGTATTCTCCGGGCAATTCAAAATGGTGAGAAACTACTGGTCTATGGTGACTACGACGTGGACGGTACCACCGCCGTAGCCTGTCTCTACCAGTTCCTCCGGAAATGCCACCCGCCGGAAAAAGTGGATTTTTATATCCCCCACCGCTACCGCGAAGGATACGGCATCTCCAGCCAGGGCATTGACTTTGCACGCGACAACGGCTTTACTCTCATCATCTCGCTGGACTGCGGCATCAAGTCTGTCGACCTCATCCGGTACGCCGCCACCCTGGGGATCGACTTCATCGTCTGCGACCACCACCTGCCCGACCTGCAGCTGCCGCCAGCTGTCGCCATCCTCAACCCCAAACAAAAGGACTGCCCCTACCCCTACAAGGAACTTTGCGGCTGTGGGGTCGGGTTTAAGTTGATCTCCGCCCTCGCCCAACGGCTGGGCTTCCCCGAGGAAGAAGCCCTCTCCTACCTCGACCTGGTAGCCACGGCCATCGCCGCTGACATCGTCTCCATGGACGGAGAGAACAGGGTGCTGGCCTACTACGGACTGAAAAAGGCGAACGAAGCCCCCAACAACGGCATCAAAGCCCTGACCCAGCTCAGCGGCCTGCAACGACAGCTGAAGATGACCAACCTCGTCTTCATGATCGCCCCCAGGGTCAACGCCGCCGGACGCATGGACGACGCAAGAAAGGTCGTCCATCTTTTTACGGCTCCCGACCTCCCGGAAGCCATGGCCTACGCCACACAGCTGCACGCCGACAACTCCGACCGGAAGGAAGCCGACTTCAACATGACGGAAGAAGCGCTCGCTCTCCTGGAACAAGATACTACCCACGCCTCCCGCCGCTCCACCGTGATCTATCAGCCCCACTGGCACAAAGGAGTGGTAGGCATCGTCGCCTCCCGGCTTATCGAACGCTACTATCGCCCCACGGTGGTCCTTACCCGCAGCGGAGAAATGGTCGCCGGCAGCGCCCGTAGCGTCATTGGATTTAATGTATACGAGGCCATACACGCTTGCCGCGACCACCTGCTGGGATACGGCGGACACTTCGCCGCCGCAGGCATCACCCTTCTGCCCGATCAGGTAGAAGCCTTCAGGATCAAATTCGAAGAGACCGTCGCCGCCACCATACAACCCGGGTCCCTGGTGCCCGAGCTGGTGATCGATGCCGAGCTCCCCTTCGAAGCGATCCGGCCTTCTTTTTATAATATTCTCGAACAGATGCAACCCTTCGGCCCCGGCAACGCCCAACCGGTATTCGTCGCCCGCAACCTGACGGACAAAGGCTCGAAAATAGTAAAGGAGATTCACGTCCGCTTTTGCCTGCAGCAGAACGGCCTGCTGATGGACGGCATCGGCTTCGGACTGGCGGGGAAATTTCCCCTCCTCCAGACCGGCGCTCCCATCGACCTCGTCTTTACCGTGGAAGAGAACGAATGGAACAACCAGAAGAACCTCCAGCTCAAAGTCATCGACTTCGCCCTCAGCGCATAAACAAGAAAGGAAGCCACCCGGCTTCCTTCCCTGCATTATTTAACCATAACTTTTACCACACTTCAAGTCACCACACTTCAAGTCACCACACTTCAAGTCACCACACTTCCAGTCACCACACTTCCAGGCAGCACACTTCCAGTCACCACACTTCGGGTCACTACGCTTCGAGGATGATCTTCCCCTTCGTCTCTCCCCCCATGAGGTCAACACTGCGCTGTATAAAATGCGTCAGATTGTTCCCCTTCAGCAATCCCTGCGACAACAACGCCAGGTCGGAAAGGTTATGAACAAGCTTTTCCTGCCGGGCCTTGTCGTCCTCTTTCAGGATACTCTGGAAAATGGCGTGATTGCCATTGATCGTCAACGTTACCTCGTCCGGCATATTGGCATAAAAACCACCCATGCCCCCGCTGACAGCGGCCATATCCTTCATACGCCGCATGAACTCAGGACGCGTAGCGACGACAGGAGGTGCTTCGGGACTCAGGCCCTTTACCTCTACGGTCATATGCAGCTCGGGCACCTGCCGCTCGAACAGCTGCTTCAGCACCCCCTCTTCCTCGGCGTTCAGGACGGAACCCGCAGTCTCAGCCTTGTCGATCAGATTGTCGGCAATATCGGAGTCCACCCGCGTAAAATGCACGTCCTGCCACTTATGCTCCATCTGGTTGATAAAGGCGGCATCCACTATCGTCTCGAGCTTCACGACAATAAACCCTTTCGCCTGCGCCTGCTGGATATAGCTGTCCTGCTGAACTGGATTGCTGGTATAAAGGATGACCAATTTCCCGTCCTTGTTCTTCTGCAACGCTTCCGCCTGCGACCTGTACTCCTCGAGCGTATAGAATTTCCCACCCTTGACGTCTTCCATGATATGGAATTTCACCGCCTTCTCAAGGAACTTGTCATCGGTCATCATCCCATATTTTACGAACAGCCCGAGGCTCTCCCACTTCTCCTCAAATTCCTTCCTCTCCTTGTTGAAGATATCTTCTAACTTATCCGCTACCTTCTTCGTAATATGATTGTTGATCTTCTTCACGTTGGGATCCCCCTGCAGATAGCTGCGGCTTACGTTCAGCGGGATATCCGGGCTGTCGAGCACGCCGTGCAGCAGCATCAGGAACTCGGGGACGATATCCTTCACCTCATCCGTGACAAAGACCTGGTTGCTGTACAGCTGGATCTTGTCCTTCTGTATCTCATAGCTCTGTTTGATCTTCGGGAAGTACAGGATACCGGTGAGACTAAAGGGATAGTCGACATTGAGGTGTATCCAGAACAGCGGCGCCTCGCTATAAGGATACAGCTCTTTATAGAAATCCTGGTAATCCTGGGAGGTGAGCTCGCTCGGCTTCCTGGTCCAGGCCGGCTGGGGGTTGTTGATCTGCTCTCCCTCGAACTTGATCGGCACAGGAAGGAAACGACAAAACTTCTTCAGCGTAGCGCTGATGCGATCCGCATCCAGGAACTCCTGGCTCTCCTCATTGATATGTAGCACAATGTCAGTCCCCCTCTCCGCCTTTTCAACATCTTCGAGGGAATATTCCGGGCTGCCGTCACACTCCCATTTCACCGCCTGCGCCCCTTCCCGGTAACTCCTGGTAATGACATCCACCCGTTCGCTCACCATGAAAGAAGAATAGAACCCAAGCCCAAAATGGCCGATGATGTTGGCCTCATTCTGCCCCTTATACTTCTTTAGGAACTCCTCGGCTCCGCTAAAAGCCACCTGGTTGAGATATTTGTCGACCTCTTCGGCGGTCATCCCCACCCCCTTATCCGAGATCGTGATCGTCTTATTTTCCTTATCTAATTGAATATCAATGGCCAATTCCCCCAGATCACCCTTGGCCTCCCCGATGGAGGACAGGGTCCTGAGCTTCTGGGTAGCATCTACCGCATTGCTAACCAACTCCCTGATAAAAATATCGTGTTCACTGTAAAGGAACTTCTTGATAATAGGAAAGATATTTTCCGTCTGGACGCGAATACTCCCTTTTTGCATTACTTAGATTTTTATGGGTCGGATCAAACAAAATGCCATTTACCTCCGTCTGACACACTGTCAACCCCATCGCCCCATCCCCCGTCTATCCGGCCCGGCCTGGCCCCGGTCCCCCCACCTCCGGTACCCCCACATCCGGTCACCCTCGTACCTCGCCTCTGGTATCTCCTTCCTTCCCCCTGGTTACCCCGACCTCCGGTCACCCTCGTACCTCGCCTCTGGTATCTCCTTCCTTCCCCCTGTGTACCCCACATCCGGTCAACCCCCTTATCTCACCTCTGGTACCTCCTTTCCCCCGGGTACCCCACCTCCGGTCACCCAATTTCACCCCACAAAAAACCTTGATTTTCCCCCAAAATCCCCTACCTTTGCAGCCCATTTGTATTTTTTCTAATTTTTAAAACAAAACAGGGATCATGAACAATTATGAATTGATGGTGATTTTTACCCCTGTGCTTTCTGAGGAGGACTACAAAGCCGCCCAGAAAAAATACGCTTCTTTCGTCAAGGATAATGGCGGCGAAGTGTTGCACGAAAATCCCTGGGGTCTGAAATCACTGGCGTATCCCATCCAGAAAAAGACTACCGGTTTATACTGGGTCCTGGAGTACAGTGCGCCATCCGACTTCAATGAGAAGCTGAAGATCCAGATTCTCCGCGACGAAACCGTGTTACGTTTCATGGCTACAAAACTCGATAAATACGCCGTCGAGTACAACACCAAAAAGAGAAGTGGCGTACCTACAGGAACCGAAAAAGTTGGAGCTTAATCATGGCAAAAGCAAACGAGATCAAGTATCTGACGGCCATTAAGCCGGAGAAACGCGCCAAGAAATTCTGCCGTTTCAAGAAATACGGTATCAAGTACATCGACTACAAAGATGCCGAGTTCCTGAAAAAATTCCTGAACGAGCAGGGCAAGCTGTTGCCCCGCCGTATCACCGGTAACTCCCTGAAATACCAGCGGAAAGTATCCGATGCGGTGAAGAAAGCCCGTCAGATGGCACTCCTGCCCTACGTAACAGACCTTTTAAAGTAACCTCACCCTAACCCCTTTCCACAGGCCGCGAATAACATTCATGCCACGGAAGGGGGGGACAGTCCGGAACTGCGACTATACGGTTACAGCAACGGATTGGGACAACGGTGAACAAACACAACAAAATGGAAGTCATTTTAATTCAAGACGTGGACAACCTGGGCTCCGCACACGAAAAAGTGAGCGTGAAGAATGGCTATGCCCGTAACTATCTGATTCCCCGCAAATTGGCTGTAGAGGCCAACCCTTCCAACCTGAAACAGCTGGAAGAAAGGGTCAAGCAGCTGCAGAAGAAAGAAGCCAGGATGATGGCCGAGGTCAACAAAGTGATCGAAGTCCTCAAGGCTTCTCCGCTCAAGGTCGGCGCAAAGACCGGCACCAGCGGCAAGATCTTCGGTAGCGTAACTTCCGTCCAGCTGGCCCGCGCCATCCGCGACCAGAAAGGATACGAGATCGACCGCCGCAGGATCCACATCCTTGACGAAGTCAAAGAACTGGGTACTTACAAAGCCAGGGTCGATTTCGGCAACAGCAATGAGGCCGAGGTCGAGTTCGAGGTCGGCGCCGAATAAGTTCCGCGCAGGCGTTGAATCAGCTCCACACCGGCACTGAACAAGATAGATCCCTAAGATCTGCTAATAAAACGGCTAAATGTTTAAAAGCCCATGAATAAATCATGGGCTTTTTTATTGCTGTATCTATTTTTCTGCTATTTTCATTAAATAATATCAAATCCCTTAGGTACAAAATCGTTTTTTCACGCTTACCAAATGCGCTAAAAGCCTGACTAATTCTAATTCTTATAGTTTCCGGACAAAATTTTACTAAGTAATAAAAATTGCTATCTTTACAATAGCTCTATTATTTTTAGTAATATCCTAGGCTGTCGTAACTTTCTCTCCAGTCAGATTCCTCAGTCACTATGTCTAACAGTAGGTAGAGTGGTTTTTTTCATTTTTTAATTTTTTGTACAATGAACATTTATGTAGGCAACCTTTCCTGGCAGATGACCGATGAGGATCTCAGGAATCTTTTTGAACAACACGGCAGTGTCTCTTCCGCCAAGATCGTAAAGGACAAAGTGTCTGGCCGCTCCAA
>Ga0105239_10010951_pt1 | contig 10130 bp, 8 predicted proteins | sample KBSC44metaG_FD_92761 | JGI IMG/M metagenome (GOLD analysis project Ga0105239, IMG submission 92761) | Corn rhizosphere microbial communities from Kellogg Biological Station, Michigan, USA - KBS C4-4 metaG | ecosystem: Host-associated > Plants > Roots > Rhizosphere > Soil | place: Michigan, USA...
CGCCGTCTCCATCCTCACCGACCGCGACCCCGAAGCCCTCCTTGTCCTCCGCCACAGCACCGCCCACGTCATGGCCGAGGCCATCCAGCGGATTTGGCCCGGCGAGCTCCTCGCCTACGGCCCCGCCCTCGACACCGGCTTTTATTACGACATGGCCCTCGACGCCCCCATCTCCTCCAACGACTTCCCGCGCATCGAGGCCGAGATGGAAAAAATCGTCAAGGAAGACCGCCCCTTCACCCGCTACGAGCTGAGCATCGACGAAGGCATGAATCGCCTCCAGAAGGAAGGCAACAAGTACAAGATCGACAACGCTCAGCGCGCCGTCCAAGGCGGCGCGCCCTGCCTCTCCTGGTACGTCACCGGCCAGAAGGACCAAAACTGGGAAGATCTCTGCCAAGGCCCCCACGTCCCCTCCACCGGCCGCATCAAGGGCTTCAAGGTCATGTCCGTCGCCAGCTCCAACTGGCACGGCGACGTCAAGTCCGACCGCTTCCAGCGCGTCTACGGCACCGCCTTCTTCGACAAGAAACAACTCGACACCCACCTCCAGCAACTGGAGGAGGCCAAAAAGCGCGACCACCGCAACCTCGGCCCGCAGCTCGGCCTCTTCGCCATCGACGACGCCGTCGGCCAAGGCCTCATCCTCTGGAAGCCCAAGGGCGCCGTCGTCCGCCAGGAACTTCAGAACTTCATCAGCCAGCACCTCCAGCGCCAGGGCTACCAACAGGTCTTCACCCCCCACATCGGCCGCCTCGGCCTCTACCGCACCTCCGGCCACTACCCCTACTACCGCGAATCCCAGTTCCCCCCGCTCGTCGATCGCGAGCTGGTCGAAAAACTCTCCCAGGAAGGGTGCTCCTGCGCCCAGCTCTCCAACATGATGGAAAAGGGCGAAGTGGACGGCTACCTCCTCAAGCCCATGAACTGCCCCATGCACATTAAGATCTTTTCGAGTGAGCAGCGCAGCTATCGTGAGATGCCCGTGCGCCTGGCCGAGTTCGGCACCGTCTACCGCTGGGAAAAGTCCGGCGAACTGGGCGGCATGACCCGCGTCCGCGGCTTCACCCAGGACGACGCCCACCTCTTCTGCACCGAAGAACAAGTCGCGCAAGAGGTCCTCGGTTGTCTTGAACTGGTCAAGATCGTTCTCGGCACCCTCGGGATGAAGGATTATCGCGTCCGCGTCGGCCTCCGCGACCCCGACAGCGCCAAGTACGTCGGCTCGGCCGACCAGTGGGACCGCGCCGAACAAGCTTGCCTCTTCGCGGCAGAATCCCTCGGCGTCCCCTTCACTCGCGAACCGGGTGAAGCGGCTTTTTACGGTCCCAAAATCGACTTCGTCGTAAAAGACATCATCGGCCGCGAATGGCAGCTCGGCACCGTCCAGGTCGATTACCAGCTCCCCGTCCGCTTCGACCTAAGCTACAACGGCGCAGACAACCAGCCCCACAAACCCGTCATGATCCACCGCGCCCCCTTCGGCAGCATGGAACGCTTCATCGGCGTATTAATCGAACACTTCGCCGGCGCATTCCCCCTCTGGCTAAGCCCCGTGCAGGTCGCCGTCCTGAGCATCAGCGAAAAAACCAACGACTACGCCCAGCAAATCACCGCGAAGCTCAAATCCGCCGGCCTGAGAGTCGAACCCAACCTCGGCAGCGAAAAAATCGGCGCCAAGATCCGCACCGCCACCCTAGACAAGATCCCCTACATGCTCGTCCTGGGCGAAAAGGAACAGCAGGCCAATGTCGTCGCGGTAAGACACCGCACCGAAGGCGACAAGGGCCAGATGTCGATCGACGATTTTATTAACAAGGCGAAAGAAGAAATCGCCACCAAAGCGTTGCCGGCGGCCGCGCCCGCAACCGCGCAGGCCTAAACCGCCTCTACTCCCTCTCCCGCACGCACCCACAACCGCGATTCGCCTTAACGTACGCCGCGTGTGGGAGAGGGTCGGGGTGAGGGGCTTTCGTCCGAGACGCGCGCGCCGCTGCCGGCCTGGTATTACAAGGGCACGAATACAATCGTACTCAGGAGCTGCGATGCAGATCCGGCCCCCAAACGCGGCAACCGAACAATTGAATCGAGATCTCGACTCGGCCGGTACTGTCGTACGCCATGTGGTCATCGATCCGTCACCGTCATCGTCGTCATCGCCACCCGACCACGCGGACCACCGTCGCGCGATCATCCTCGCCGTCGAGGCGGAGATGTCCTCATGGACTTCCACGACCGACGAAATACCCGACGTCAATTACCTAAAGGCGAATGCAATGACGGGCACGCCGATCACCGCGCGGGAATTCCTCGGCCCAAATTGGGAGGCCCGCCGTGGAACACTCCTCCTGCGCGGCCACACCCCGTGCTACCTGAACTCCTATTTCGCAGGCGACGACGACGAGCGCGACGCAAACGTCGTCCCCTTGCCGCCCCATGAATCGGAAAGTGCCGGCGCAGGTTACGCCTACGCGTTCACCGAGCCACCCTACCGTCTCAACCTTTCGAGGCCGGACATCATTCGACTCTTCGAAAGAACGGTTCATCACTTTCTGCCCGCCCTGACCGATCCCCGCACTACCCTCTTCCGCTGGCCAACCGAGTGGTCCCGATATTTCGACGCCGGTCACGAATGGTGGGGAAGCTTTGCCTGGACGTACGGGACTTCGACCGGCCCGATCGTCGCCGTTTTCGCATCTTCCACAGACTGACTCGTCCGCTGATTCGCAGCCGGAAGTTATCGTTAACCCCCATGCTCACCCTCCCCCTCCACCACGAACTCGCCAACACCCGCACCGTCCTCATCGCCGGCGCCGGTGGCGGCTTCGACGTCTTCTCCGGCCTCCCCCTCTACTTCGCCCTCACCGCCGCCGCCGGCAAGACCGTCCACCTCGCTAACCTCACCTTTTGCCGATATCCGCATCGACGCCGGTCGTGAGGTAAGTGTCATGCCCCTCTCGCGCGCCGTCTTCTCCCTTTGGAGGATTTGGTTCGCCGCCTACTCCGCCCCTTTCCTGGCAGCGCCCGATACGCATCCCGAATAGCCTGTCTCGCCAAGGCCGAGAGATTCAACCCGTCGCTCCTGAGCGCATCGAGGAGCTTGGCGCTTTCGTCATCGAGTCGGATGCGCAACCATTTTTTCATCGCCATTTATATACTCCGTCACACCGCCCAACTCCGCGCGAGCAGGTAACGGTCGCAAACCGATAACGCTAGTGCCCCGCGATCTCGCCCTTTGTCCGCGCGATCTCGAATTCCGCCGCCGCCACGTCATACTCAACTTCCTTTCGCAATACTGGCGGCAAGTCCCCCTCGGTCCTCACCAATGCCAGTCGCTTTCGCATGTCCTCCGCCCGGTGCAAATACTCCTCCGCCGCCTTTAACCGGCCGGCCGGCGTGCGATCTGCCAAAACACTCGCATCGTAGACGCGCCGAATCCATTGGCTCCAACGGCCCATCAAGTCGGGTGTGAGGGCCACGTTCCCGACGTCGATCTCCCGATTCAGCGCCGTCAAGCCCTCATCGGCGGCTTTGAGCAGCGCCCGCGCCGCCGTATTGTCTTGCCCAGGTCCCGCAGGCGTTTCCGCCTCGGTTCGACCCCAGAGTAACAAGGTTCCGACGAACAACGCGATCGAAACAGTCGCCATTGTCTTGGGCATAAGAAACTCCTGTTACAAGCCGTCCGGTTAGCGTCGGCCTGGTTCTAATAACGGCTTCGCAGCCTTGGACTCTGCGGCGTTCCAGTCTTCGCCGACCAAGCTGGCGATCGTCGCTGCGATCTGGCTTTGCGTCTCCTCCCCCTCCCCGATCACGCCCCGTGCCTCCACCGCCGGACCCATCACCGCCGCCCACCAACCTTCGGCGCCGGGGATCTTGGCGCCGTGGCCGGTCCAGTCCTGCGGTGTCGCGCCGCGTCCGTGGTCCGTCGTGATCAGCAGCGACGTCCGCCCCGCGTACTCCGGCATCGACTGCGCCGTCTCCCACAAGTGCCGGATGAAGTCGTCCGACCGCCGTGCCGACTCCAGGTACAAATCGTACCGCCGCCCGTGCGCCCACTCGTCGGTCTCGCCCAGCATTACGTAGAACACGCGCGGCTTGTGCCGCACGAACCCTTCCATCGCCGCCGCCTCCGTGATCGAGTCCGGCGGCTCGTCGTGCCAGTAGCGCGTCGTCGTCGCCAGCAGGTCGTTGAGCGTCCGCTCACGCTCCGTCAGCTCCGCCCCGCCCCACGGCGTGATCGCCTCCCACCCGCAGATGGCCGGCAAGCCGCTCCGCGGCGCGTTCACGATCCGCCGCAACCGGTTCCACGCCCCGTACGTCGCCACCCGCCCCTCGAAGCCCGGCCGCCCGTTCAACCACTCCAGCACCGTCACGTTCGGGTTGGGCGCGTAATCGTTGGAGTTCACCCGCGGGTCGGCGTACCCGCACATCATCTCGCTGTAACCCGGGTACGAGAACCGGTACGGATTGGTCACGTGCCCGACGTTCTTCACCCCGCGGTCGCCAAAGATCTGCCCGCGTTTCGCCACCGTCCCCCAGAGGAACGGAAAGATCGCCGAGCGACTCTCCTCCGCCGAATCCCGCGCGTACAGCTTGCGCAGCGGCGCCGCGTCCGTCACCCCGCCGCCGTCCTTGGTCGCCAGCACCGGATCGAACCCGCCAAACACCTCCTGCCACCGCATGCCGTCGAGCGTCACCACGATAACGTTGCCCGCCTGCGCCGCCGGAGGCGCATTGCCCATCGGCGCCGCCGACCCACCCGCCGGCCGCCCCGCCCCGCACCCGATTCCCACCAACCCAAGGATTACCGTGACAACAAAACCCCCGACCCACCGTCCCACGCGCCTCAGCACCATTCGCATCTCCTCGTTACGTTGCTAGACCGTCACCGCGTCTCAAACGGCGGTGCGGTAATACTCCCGCGCCGACGTGCTGGCCGCCAGGACGATCAGCATCACGATCGGGTAGGCGATGCCGATCGACGTCAGCACCAGCGACGTTTTCGACCATCCCTCTACGACACCCGACATGATTGCCGGCACGCTAACGTTGCTCACGTCCGCGATCATCCACGAGAACCCCACGATCGCCGCGGCGCCCAGCAGGATCTTCACACACGCGTACACCGTGAAATAGCGGCGCGACAGCCCCACCGGCCGCAGGCTCAGGATCGCGATCACCATCAGGTAGACCGCCAACATAACACTCAGGATCGCGTCCACCGTCACCAGCGCCGTACTCCCCGCCGAGACCGAGACGTTCCCCCAGAACTGCGTCGGGTAGGTGGGACCAGTAGTCGGCGTCGTCATCGGCGGGCCCGCGACCGGGCCGACGAAGTTCCCCGCGGCGTCCATCGACACCTTGCCCATCACGAACGTCACCGTCGTCGTCCCGTCGAACTGCACGACCGTCGACCGCACCTGCGCCGTCAGCCCCGGGATCGTGGAGGCGGGGTTGACGTAACTCTCCCCCGCCGGCGACTCCATCAGTGCCGTCAGCGCCGCGACCTGCGCGGGGTTGACCTTGTTGTTGCTCAGTTCCTGCGCCCGCGCCACGATCGCGCTCGCCTCGTCCTCCTCGAATCCGCTGCCGGTCACTTGCGCCTGCGGCTGCTGCTGCTGGTTGTCACTGCCGGCGTACGTGCTGATCGCCTCACTGCGATCGTCCGGACGGAGCACGGCGCCGTCGTCCTTGACCAGCAGCCGCCCCGGTACCTTCACGCCCGTCGACTGCTTGATGATGAAGTAATCCGGCCCGTTCTGACCCGCCGCGCCGCCGGCGAACTCCTTGCCCGTCTGACCGAGGCTACGCGTGACGCTCGCCAGGGTGAGCCGCCCCGCGGAATCGTCGAAGATCAGTTGCCCGTGCTCGGCGAGGAACGCCTCGAGCTGCCGCTGGCGCTCGGCCGACAGCGGGTGGCGCAGGCGCGTCCGCATCACCCGCAGTGCCAGCGCGCGGTCCTGCGCGTCGAGGCCGTCCGGTCCGGTGGGCAGGATCGTGACCGCCTGCGAACCCTTGCCGACGCCGCCGGTCGCCCCCGGCGTCACAGTCGTGCCGCTGGCACGCGGCGGGACCGTCGTGCGGACGGCCGCGACGCGACGCCCCTTCGAGTTCGCCGCCGCCACCACCCCCGCGCAACCCGTGAAGACACTCGCGAAGAAGCTGAGGCAGGCGACGATGATCGCGGTCACGCCCAGCGCTGTAATGACCCCCGGCCGAGATCCGCCAGCCGTTCCCGCGCTGCGGTATCCCACGCGATCCCATCCGGCCGTCCCCGTTACCGGCGGGGCAGGGAAGGGGGGCGGGTAATAGTTCGATGGCATCGGCGGCGGCGCGGGCGAGTAAACCTGTGCGAACGGCGCCGGCGCCATGACGCCGGGCTCAGAGATCTCCATCACCGATTCCGTGCCGTCACCGGGCAGCGGTGGCGGCGGTGGGGTTGGCGATGCCGACCCTGGATCGATCGGTATCACCGGCCTGGGCGCGGGCGGAATCGGCGGTTCTTCGTCCGGCATCGTCGGCATTATACCGATGGGCGTCCGACCGACACGTTAACCCGAGCTTCACGCCCGCAAGCGTAGAGCACGCCCCATGGACGGCCGGGCGTCCGATGGCTGGCGTTAATGAAATCTTCAAAATTCCCCAGTTTTCCCTTGAACTGGGCGCCACCGTTATATTACATAATTAGTCGCTGCCGGGAGTTTCCCCGGTGTCACGTCTCAGGCGGAATGAGGACATCTAAAACTGGTGTAAACCCTTACGCAGGGTGCGTTCATGCAGTTATCCGGCGGGTTCGGAAGTTTACCAGATCTGCACAACGGGTTCATGCGGGGCTCACGTCGCTCTCGATATTTCCCCGGCATGTTTTATAGAAGTCCAACGTTCAGTCGGGTCCGGGGGTTTACGCTCGTCGAATTGCTGGTGGTCATCGGGATCATCGCATTGCTCATTTCAATCCTGCTGCCGGCGCTGTCGAAGGCCCGCGAGTCGGCCAACCGCGTGAAGTGCGGCTCCAACATCCGGCAACTCATCCAGGGGGCGATCATGCAGGCGCAGGAGCGGCAGCGCGGCAAGGGGGTACTCTTCCCAAACACCACCGGCGCCGACGACTCGCTCGCCAACATCATCCCCAAGTATGTGACCTCGCCCCAGGTCGGGATCTGTCCGTCGACGAACAATCACATCCGCACGAACAAGATTTACGCCAATTCGATGGCGGACTTTGGCCGCGATGACGTGCTGGAAGATCTGAACTACGCCGCCCGCACCGGTGGTTATGCCTCGCGCGGCGCCGGTCCCGATGACGGACACAGTTACGAGGTGTTCGGGTGGTACAGCGGGCCGTGCATTTTCCCCGACGGCACCGTGATCGACGGGACAGACCTCGGCACCCACAACCGGCAGCGCGGCGTGGAACCGGGCGACCCGGGCTGGGCGGCCGGCGACCCCAAGACCAGCGATGAGATCAAGCGTCTCGGGCGACTGCATCACCCGACGACCACGATCCTGATCCTCGATTCCGATCAGGACCCCGCCACCGCCGGCGCCAACGGCACGCCGCAGAACAATTACCCCGACAAGGGCAACAACCACGGCACGGCGGGCGTGAACATGGGCTTCGGTGACGGCCACGTGGAGTGGGTGCCCGCCGGGCCGGGCCTGATCCTGACCTACATGCGGGGCTACCAGGGACCGGCGATGGACGACGCGTTCATGACGGCCCACTGCCCGGGCCTGACGAAGAAGACGACGTCACTGAACGGCAAGACGTATACGCAGTTTTTGCTGCAATAGGCGCGGGGGGGAGCGCGCACAGACTTGTTCATCAATCGCAAACATGGGGTTCACCGGACATCAATACGGCGCAGCGAAGATTTGTGGCCGGGGGAATTCCTCCCGGCGGGTAATCGCGACAGAGTAAGAGGAGAGTGGCAAATGAGAGGGCTCAAGGGACTCAACGCATTATTCACGTGCGCGGCGGCGCTATTGCTGACGGCGGCGATGACGCGGAACGTATCCGCGCAAACCTACACCTGGACGGGCACCGCCGACGGCAACTGGAGCGACCCGCTGAACTGGGGCGCGACCGGCGTGCCGGTTAGCGGTGTGGGGACGGTCGTGCAGTTCAATGCCGTTGACCCCGTCTCCTATACGGCGACCAACGACCTGCCCGACAATCCCTTCGTCCTCAACGGCCTGACGCTCAATAACACCGGCACGGGCGTGATCGCGGCGAACGTGAACAACACGTTCCAGCTCGCCGGCGCCAATCCCGCTATCAACATGAGCGGGTCGGGCGCGGCGGTGATTGCGTCGGGCTCCAACGGCTTCATCTTCGACGGCGCCAACCCGTTCAAGATCGGCGGGACGGGCACCGGCACGCTCACGCTGGGCGGCCAGACGGACAACAACGTCCTCACCGGCGCCGGCGACGTCACCGTGAACTTCGCGACCGTCGGGAGCGCTACGAATCCCAACCTCCTGCTCGGCAACGTCGGGTCGTGGAACGGGAACCTCAACATCCAGTCGGGCTACGTCAAGGCCAACCGCGCGGCGGGCGACCTGTTCGGCAACACCACGATCCTTAACGTCGCGGCCGGCTCGACCTTCGATTTCGCCAACAACGGTGAAGGTTTCGGCGGCCTGCAGGGCGCGGGCACGATCGTCCTGGGGAGCGCCGGTATGCAGTTCCTCGCGGCCGGCGACCGCACGTTCACCGGCTCGATCGGCGGCACGGGCGGCGTGGACCAGTCGGGCGGCGGCGTCTTCGGCCTGGGCGGCAGCAATTCCTACACGGGCACGACCACCGTCGGCGGCGGCGTCATCCGCGCCCTGAACGCCAACGCCCTCTCGGCCGGTAGCGTCGTCACCATTACCGCCGGACAGGGGGGCGTTCTTGACCTCAACAACTTCAACCAGACGATTGCCGGCCTGACCGGCGGCCAGGTCACCGGCGCGGGTGTCACGCTCGGATCAGCCACGCTGACCATCACCAACACCGGCACGCGCGTCTACAACGGCTACATCACCGGCTCGGGCGGCCTGGTCGTCGGTGGCAGCGGCACGCAGATCCTCACCGGCCCCAATACCTACACGGGCGCCACCACGGTGAACGGCGGGACCCTTCGCACGCAAGGTGCCGGCCTGCTCCTGGGCAGCGGCGTGACGGTCGCTTCGGGCGCGACGATCGACACGAACTTCGACGCCGACGCCACTTGGACCGTGCCGTTGACCGGCGCGGGGACGTTCGCCAAGTCGGGCGTGGGAAGCCTGACCTTCGCCGCCGCCAACGCCGGTGCGGCGTTCACCGGCCTGACCGTCAACAACGGCGCGGTGGTCCTCGATTACTCCACCGACGCCGGTGGCAAGGTCGGCAACCTCCCGGCGCTCACGCTCGCCTCGGGGGCGCTCAACCTGATCGGGAACGGCGCGGCGGCGACGAACCAGGCGTTCAACGGCGTGACGCTGACCGGCGGGGCGGCGAAGGTGAACGTCACCAACGGCAACAACCAGAATGCCACTGCCGCCCTGGGCCTCATCGCCCGCAATAACGGCTCGACGCTTAACATCGGCTTGAACAACGTCGGCGGCGGCGCCGCCAGTGTGACGACATCCACCGCCAACCTCGCCAGCGGCATTCTCGGCGGGTGGGCCACCGTGAACGGCCGCGACTGGGCCGTCGCGGGAGGTGGCGCCGGGCCGTTCGCGATCGCGCCCCTCCCCGCCGGCAGTTACGTCAACAACGCCCTGACCGCCGGCAACCACGCCGACGTCACCTCCAGCGTCACCGCCCCCAGCGGCAGCACCGCGGCGACCGTGCGGTTCAACGCCACGGCCGCGAACAAGCTCACCCTCGCGGGCACGAATAATCTCACCAACGGCGGCATCCTCGTCATCGCCGGCGGCGTCACGTGGATCTTCGCCTTCGTCATGACGCTCTTCGAGATCCTGGTCCAGTTCCTCCAGGCCTACGTCTTCACCCTGCTGGCCGCCCTCTACATCGGCGGCGCAGTCGCCGACGAGCACTGAGGCCGCGGTCTCCTTGCGCCTCCGGCGCCCCACGAACTGCACCACCGCACGAGCACCACACCCCAGCTTCGCCCCCGCCCGTCTGGTAACCGCCAGCCGGA
>Ga0105239_10010952_pt1 | contig 10129 bp, 10 predicted proteins | sample KBSC44metaG_FD_92761 | JGI IMG/M metagenome (GOLD analysis project Ga0105239, IMG submission 92761) | Corn rhizosphere microbial communities from Kellogg Biological Station, Michigan, USA - KBS C4-4 metaG | ecosystem: Host-associated > Plants > Roots > Rhizosphere > Soil | place: Michigan, USA...
GCGGAGCCGCCGCAGATGACGATCTTCGGCCGGTGCTCGCGCGCGAGCGCGCGCACCTCGTCCTCGTCGACGACGCCGGTCTCGCGCGAGACGCCGTAGTGCACGATCGTGTAGAGCCGGCCGGAGAAGTTGACCTTCAGCCCGTGCGTGAGGTGACCGCCGTGGTCGAGCCGTAGGGAGAGCACCGTGTCGCCCGGCTCGAGCAGCCCGTGGTAGACGGCCATGTTCGCCTGCGCCCCGGCATGCGGCTGCACGTTCGCGTGCTCCGCGCCGAAGAGTGCCTTCGCGCGGTCGATCGCGAGCTGCTCGATCTCGTCGACGAACTCGCAGCCACCGTAGTAGCGGCGCCCCGGATATCCCTCCGCGTACTTGTTCGTCAGGACGGAGCCGACGGCTTCGAGCACCGCCGGCCACGTGAAGTTCTCCGACGCGATCAGCTCGATCTGGCCGCGCTGACGATCGGCCTCCCGGCCGATCAACGCAGCGACCTCGGGATCGTGCTCCGCGAGCCCCCCGGTCCGCAGACGCTCGAGGTGGTCGGCGGCGATTGCCACGGGACGATGCTACTCGCTGCCGCGGCGCGGCAGCCCGCCGGGTCAGCCCTGGAGGACGACCGACTGCGTGAAGTCTCGTCTCCGGTCGACGCGCGCCCGGTCGCGTCCCGGCCCGCCGAAGACGAGGTCGACGCCGCCGCCGCGCGCGACGACGAAGTCGTTGCCCGCCCCGCCGAGCACACGATCGCGACCGTTCCCCGGAACGAGGTAGTCGGCGCCCGGGCCACCCGCGAGCACGTCGTCGCCACCGCGACCGACGAGCACATCTCCGCCGCCGAGGCCGCAGATCACGTCGCGGCCGCGGGTCCCCACCAGGCGGTCCGGGCCGTTCGTCCCCACGATCGTGCAGCGGAGGGCCCGGCCGCGCTCGTCCCGCGGCCGCGATGCTGTCCCGAACGTGGCGGTGACGCCCGTCGCCGTGCCGGCGCCGTTCTCCGCCACCACGCGGAAGCTGTAGCGCGTGCCGGGCCGGAGCCCGGCGAGACCGATGTCCACGCGGCTCGGCGACGCCGACGCCGCCGCGACCACGCTGGCGCTCCGCGAGACGAGGACTCCCCGTCGCGTGAGCTCGACCCAGACGCGCGCCGCGAGCCCGTTCGTCGTCACGTCCACGGCGATGCGCGCCCGGCCGAGCGAGATGCGCGAGGCGCTCGCGCGCCCGATCGTCGGCACGCCGGCAGTGCGAAAGACCACATCGGCGCCCCTCGTCGTCCCCGCGGAGCTCCGCGCGACGAGCCGCGCGTGGTACTCCGTGCCCGGCGTCAGCCCTGCGAGCGTCTCCGAGACGGCGACTGCTCCGCGCCCGGAGCCCACGCTTCTGACGACCGTCGAGGTCCCGTACGACGTCGTCGTCCCGAGCTCGAACCACCAGTTCGTCGAGCGCCCGACCGGGTCGACGCTGCCTGTCAGGACGACGTTGACTCCGGTGACCTGCGGCTGGCCGGTCGTCGCGAGCGGTCCGGCGCTGGTCGTGAAGGACCTCGTGTTCCCCGCTGTCGTCGCCGCGTCGCTCCGTGCGAGGAGGCGGTAGTAGTAGCGAGTCCCCGGCTGCAGGCCCGCGAGCTGCGCCTCGATGGGCGTGGAGCGGGTCCCGAACCCGGCGTTCAGGTCGCCGGTCCGGCTCCCGAGCGACGTCGACGTCCCGAACTCGAACCACGCCGCGGTGCCGCGCCCGTTCGGGTTGACCGAGCCGGTCACGCGGGCGGTCGAGACGGTGATCGTGTCCGCGCCCCCGGTGGCAACCGACGGGCCACGGTCTGTGCGGAAGGACCTGTCTGCGCCGCGGGTCGTGCCGAGGTCGTTCGCCGCGACGAGACGGAAGTGGTACGTGACCCCGGCCCGCAGGCCGTTCAGGCGCAGCGACACCGACACGGGCTCGGTGGCCGACCCCGCCGAGCCGGTGTCGGTCCGCGACCCGTAGCCGGTGCTCGTGCCGTACTCGATCCACCAGCCCGTCGAGCGGCCGTTCGGGTCGACCGACCCCCCGACGGTCGCCGACGACGGCCCGAGCGCCCAGGCATTGGCTGTCACGACCGCGGGCGCGGAGCGGGTCTGGAACGTCGCATCCGCGCCCCGGCTCGTCCCGCTCACGTTCGTGGCGACGAGGCGGTAGTGGTACGTGACGCCCGTCGTGAGGCTCCGCAGCTGCTCGGTGACGTCGACCTGGCCCGTCCCGTTGCCCGCGCTCCGTGTATCGGTTCGGCTCCCGTACGAGGTCGTCGCGCCGTACTCGACGTACCAGCTCGTGGCCTCACCGCCCGGATCGACCTTGCCCGTGACGACTGCGGTCGTCGCGCCGACCGAGGTCGCCCCACCGGTGGTCGCGGTCGGCTGCTTCGCGAGCGCCTGCGGCACGACGACGAGTGCGAGCACTGCGACGGCGGCGGCGAGCGTGCGTCCCACAGCGCCGAGTCTTCTCCTGCCGAGTTAGATCCACGTCGGCTCGCGGTTAACGATCCGTAAGAGCGTCGGCGGCGCGTTCGAGCGCCTCCGCACCCGGAACGGCACCCTCACGCAGGACCCGCGGCTCGGCGCCCGTGACGTCGACCACGGTCGACGGGGTACCCGGCAGCTCGCCGCCGTCGACGACCGCCCCGACGGCCGCGACGAGCTCGGAGGGAATCTCGTCGACACGCCTCGGGTCGACGCCGCCGGGGAGGTTGGCGCTCGTCGCGACGAGCGCGCCGAGCGCCGCGAGCACCTCTCGCCCGGGCCCGTCGAGCGCCGGGACGCGCACGCCGATCGCATCCGGCCGCTCGGCGTTCAGCCACGCGTAGCGGCGCCCGGGGTTCGGGAGCACGAGCGTGAAGGGGCCCGGGAGGAGGGCGCGCGCGACCCGGAGCGCGGCGCCCGGCAGCTCGGGCACGCGGCCGAGCAGCTCGTCGACGGACACGAGCACGAGGGCCGTGGGCTGGATCGAGGCCCGACCCTTGGCCGCGTAGAGCCTGCGGGCCGCGACCTCGTTCTCGCCGTCGGCGGCGAGGCCGTAGACCGTGTCGGTGGGGACGATCGCGAGCCCGCCGGCCCGGAGCGTCGCGATCGCCGGCGCGACGTCGTCCCGGCTCACCGGCGCGACCACCGTCCTTCGACGACCCGGTCGCGGCCGGCGAGGTCTGCGGTCGTGCGGACCTCGACGAAACCCTCGGCTTCGAGCAGCGACGCAACGGCGGCCGCGGCGCGCTCGTGCACCTCGAGGACGAGCGCGCCGTCCGGGCGGAGCACGTTCGCGGCCTCCCGTACGACTCCTTCGGTGTGCCCGCGCCCGACGAGCGCGACGCCGGGCTCCCACTCGACGACGCCCGACGGGAGGGACGGGAGCTCCTCCTCGCGGACGTACGGTGGGTTCGAGACCACGAGATCCCAGCCCTCACCCGGAAGGCCGTCGAAGAGGTCGTGGTGCCGCAGCTCGACGGGGAGTCCGGTGCGCTCGACGTTCTCCCGCGCGAGCGCGAGGGCGTCCTCCGACACGTCGACGGCCGTCACGCGAGCGCCTGGGTGCTCGTCCGCGATCGCAAGGGCGATCGCACCGGTGCCCGTGCCGACGTCGAGCACCCGCGGCGCGTCGCTCGCACCGATCAGCGCCAGGCAGCGCTCGACCACCACCTCGGTCTCGGGCCGCGGGATGAGCGCCCGCCGGTCGACGTGCAGCGTGAGCCGGCGGAAGCCCCACTCGCCGAGGACGTACTGGAGTGGCTCGCCGCGCGCCCGGCGTGCGAGGAGACGCCGTGCGGTGCCGAGCTCGGCGTCGCCGAGCGGCCGGTCGAGGTGCATGTACAGCTCCACACGCTCCATCCCGAGCGCCTGGGCGAGCAGCCGCTCCGCGTCGAGGCGCGGCTGCTCGAAACCCTTTCCCGCGAGGTGCTCGGTCGACGTGCGGAGAACGTCGCCGATCGTCAGCACGACCCGGGGCCGGCAGGCCGCGGAGCGCTCACACCGCCGCCTCGAGCGCCCGGCGGCGCTCCTCCGCCTGCAGGGCGTCCGTGAACTCGTCGAGGTCGCCGTCGAGGATCTGGTCGAGGCGGTGAACGGTGTGCTTGACGCGGTGGTCCGTGAGCCGGTTCTCGGGGAAGTTGTACGTCCGCACCTTCTCGGCCCGCTCGCCGGTCCCGACCTGCGAGCGTCGCGCGGCGGCGACCTCCGCCTGCTGCCGCTCGCGCTCCGCCTCGTAGAGGCGCGCACGGAGGACGCGCATCGCCTTCTGCTTGTTCTGGAGCTGCGACTTCTCGTCCTGCATCGAGACGACGATCCCGGTCGGAAGGTGCGTGATCCGCACGGCCGAGTCCGTCGTGTTGACCGACTGGCCGCCTGGGCCGGTGGAGCGGTACACGTCGATCTTCAGGTCCTTGTCGTCGATCGCGATCTCGACCTCCTCGGCCTCCGGCATCACCGCGACCGTGGCGGTCGACGTGTGGATCCGCCCCTGCGACTCCGTCGTCGGGACGCGCTGGACGCGGTGCGTGCCGCCCTCCCACTTGAAGACCGAGAACGCGCCGTCCCCCTTCACGGCGAATACGGCCTCCTTGACCCCGCCGCCCTCGTTCTCGCTCGTCGACAGCAGCTCGGTGCGGTAGCCGCGGCGCTCCGCATAGCGCTGCAGCATGCGGGTCACCTCACCCGCCCAGAGCGCCGCCTCGTCGCCGCCGACGCCCTGCCTCACCTCGACGATCACGTCCTTGGCGTCGGCGGGGTCGCGTGCGACGAGGGCGAGCTTGAGCTCGTCCTCGAGGCGACGTACGTCGTCCTCGAGCTCTCCGGCCAACGCCGCGAGCTCAGGATCCTGCCTGGCGTCCGCGAGGTCGGCCGTCGCCTGACGCCACTCGCGTGCCGCCCGCACGGCCGGCTCGAGCTCCTTCAGGCGCCGTCCGAGCTCCGCCGCCTCGCGATGGTCGGCGTAGACCGCAGGGTCGGCCAGCCGGTCCTGAAGCTCGGCATGAGAGCGCTCGAGGTCGTCGGCCAGCTGGTCGAGGGTCGCCATGCCGCCGATTGTAGGAGCGCGCTACGCGAGCTTCGCGTCGAGCGTGACCTCGGGGACGCCCGTCAGCGCCTTCGAGACCGGGCAGTTCACCTTTGCGCCCTCGGCGTGCTCGACGAACGTGTCCTGGTCGACGCCCGGGACGCCGCCGACGACGATGATCGCGGCCTTCGTGATTCCTTCACCCGGCTGGAACGAGACCGTCACGGACGTCTCGAGCCGCTCGGGCGGCGTGCCCGCGCCCGCGAGCGCGTGCGACAGCGCCATCGAGTAGCAGGACGCCCATGCCGCCGCGATCAGCTCCTCGGGGCTGGTCCTTCCCGCAGGATCCTCGGCCCGCGAGGCCCACGTCACGTCGAGCGGCCCGAACGCGCCGCTGTCGACGCCCTCGATCCGGCCGCCGCCCTCCATGAGCGAGCCCGTCCAGGTCACCTTCGCAGTGCGATCCGTCGCCATGAGTCCGCCTCCTGGGTCAGCTTTCGAGCGTTGTGGTGATGTCGATCCCCACCCCTGCGTCGCGCAGAAGCGAGGAGAAGGAGCAGCCCTGGTGTGCCGCGTCGACCGCGGCGGCAAACGCCTCCTCGTCGACATCGGGAACGTCCGCGCGCACCTCGAGCGCCGAGTGCACGATCAGGTGCCCCCTGCCCTCGACCTCGTCCATCGTGATCCGGCAGTGGACGTCGAGCCGTCCGGGCGGCGTCCCCGCCCCGGTGAGCTCGCCGGCCAGCGACATCGTGAAACACCCGCCGTGCGCGGCCGCGAGCAGCTCCTCCGGGCTCGTCTTCCCCTCGGGGTCGCCGATGCGCGTCGGAAGCGAGTACGACAGGCCGATGAAGGCGCCCGAGGTCGCGGCCGTCAGCGCGCCGTGACCGCGGGCGAGGTTTCCCTCCCAGGCGACGTCCGCGTCACGAACGATCCTCGGCACGGCTTACGCCATCACCTCGACCCGGGCGTCGGTCGCCGTCTGGGACGGCGTCTCGCCGGCCTCTCGACGTCGCACCTCCTCGATCGCGCGGATCGAGACCTCGACCTGGTCGAGCGTGGGCTCGCGGGTCGTGAGCCGCTGGAGCCAGAGCCCGGGTGCCAGGAGCGTCATCAGGACGCGGTTCTCCTGGTGCTTCCCCGCGTACCGGATGAGCTCGTAGGCGAGCCCCGCGATGACCGGCAGCAGAAGGATTCGGCTCACGATCAGCCAGTACCACACGGGCCTCCCGACGAGCGCGAAGACGAAGATGCCGAGCACCATCACCCAGAGCAAAAAGGCTGTTCCGCAACGCGGGTGGATCAGGCTGAACTTCTGCACCCGCTCGGGCGTGAGCTCGGAGCCCCCCTCGAGCGCATTGATCGTCTTGTGCTCGGCGCCGTGGTACTGGAACACGCGCTTCAGGTCCGGGAGCAGCCCGATCAGGCCGATGTAGGCGATGAAGACCGAGACGCGGATCAGCCCCTCGACGATCACGAACCACGTCGTGCCCTCGATGGGCAGCCAGTTCGTCAGGAGCGCCGGCCCGACCTTGAAGAGCATCAACGCGAAGCCGATCGCGATCGCGAACGAGAAGATGATCTGGCCGCGCGTGATCTCCGTGACGACCTTGCCCTCCTCGTCCTCCTCGCGTGCGGCGACGTTCGCGGAGATCGCGAGCGCTCGGAACCCGATCGCGAGCGACTCGCCGAGGGCGATCACGCCCCGGATCACCGGCAGCCGCCAGATGCGGTGCCGCTTCATCGGCGACGTGACGTCGCGGACGACCTCCTCGATGCCGCCTTCCGGCGTGCGCACCGCGACGGCCCAGCAGGACGGGCCGCGCATCATCACGCCCTCGAGCACGGCCTGACCGCCGTAGGACACGCTCACGGCGTATCTCGCCCGCGAAGCGCGATTCCGCAGAATCGGAATCGCGCCGCTGAACCCGCCGCCTGCGGCGCCGGCAGATCCCTGAAGGCGCCCGCTGTCGCGGTCGCGGTATCTGCGACTCTCACCGTCGAACCTAGGCGGACTTGGCGGCGGCGGCCTTCTCGAGGCGCCGCTGGAAGCGCTCCACCCGGCCGCCAGAGTCCATCAGCTTCTGCTTGCCGGTGTAGAACGGATGGCAGGCGGAGCACACCTCGACGTGCAGCTCCGGCTTGGTCGAGCGGGTCGTGAACTCGTTGCCGCAGGAGCACGTGACGTGCGCGACGACGTACTCGGGATGGATGTCCGCCTTCATCGACCGGCCAGGATATCAGAGGCGATTTCGGGCCCGACGTTGCCTCCTGAGACGACGGCGACGATCGAGTCTCCCTCCACCGCGCCCGCCAGCACGGCGGCCACTCCCGCAGCGGCAGCCGGCTCGCACGCGAGCTTGGCCTCGGCGTAGAGCCTTCGCATCGCCTCCGCGATCTGGGCGTCCGTGACGGTCACGACCTCGACGCCGGCGGCGGCGCACACCTGGAGTGCGCGGGTGCCGGCGAACGGCGCGTCGAGGCCGCTCGCGATCGTCTCCGGCGCGACGGGCACGGGCTCGCCCGCTTCGAGGCCGCGCAGCAGCGCCGCCGAGCCCTCGGGCTCGACGCCGACGACGCGGACGCCCCGCGGTGCGACCGCCGCGGCGGTTCCCCCGATGAGCCCCCCGCCGCCCACGGGTACGACGACGACGTCCACGCCCGGTGCATCCTCGAGGATCTCGAGGCCGACCGTTCCCTGCCCCGCCATCACGAGCGGGTCGTCGAACGGATGGACGAGCGTGGCGCCGCTCCGCTCGAGATGCTCCTCGAGACGCGCGAACGCGCCGGAGGGATCGTCGGCCTCCATGTCGATGCGAGCGCCGAGTGCGCTCGCCCGGTCGAGCTTGAACGTGCTCGCGCCCGACCACGAGAAGACGAGCGAGTCGAGGCCCTCGCCGGCGGCTCCCCACGCGAGCGCGATCGCGTGGTTCCCGGCGGACGCTCCGGCGACGCCGCGCTCGCGCTCGCCGGCGGTCATCGCGGCCAGCCGGTTGGTGACGCCCCTGGCCTTGAACGATCCGCCGTGCTGGAACAGCTCGGCCTTGAGCGAGAGACGCGGCGCGATATCGGAGCCGTCCAGGAGGGGCGTGCGGCGCACGCGTCCGCGGATCGTCTCGGCCGCGCGGACGACGTCGTCGCGCGTCACGGGACCCACGCTCACCGGGCGCATCCTATGCCGCGTGCGCGTTCGGGGGGTCGATCCGTCGGCACCGGACCCGCAGAATGCGCGCGGTGACCTCCGCCCCGCTCCCTGCTACGGCACCGCGTCGCCCGGTCCGCCTCGTCGTCACGGACGACCTCGAGCGCCGGCGCCTCACGGTTCTCTTCCGGCTCGTCCTCGCGCTGCCCCATCTCGTGTGGGTGACCCTCTTCGGCATGGCGGCGCTCACGCTCGCGTTCGTCGTCTGGCTCGCCGTCCTGTTCGAGCGCCGCGCGCCGGGGACGCTGCACCGGTTCCTCGCCTCGTACGTCCGCTACACGGTCCACCTCACCGCGTACCTCACGCTGGCGGCATCGCCGTATCCGAGCTTCACCGGCTCCGCCTCGTATCCGGTCGACGTCGAGATCGATCCGCCCGCGCGACAGGGAAGGCTGGGGTCCGGCTTCCGGCTCCTGCTCGCGCTGCCCGCGCTGCTGCTCTCGTCGACCCTCGGCGGGTCGGCCGCGCTCGGAGGCTGGTCGGGCGTCGCGCTGCTGAGCGGCACGGGCGGCCTCGCCGTCGCCGTCTCGCTGCTCGGGTGGTTCGCCTCGCTCGCGCGCGGACGGATGCCGCGAGGCATGCGCGACGCCGCGACGTACGCGATCGGCTACGGCGCCGAGGCAGCCGCCTACGCGCTGCTGCTCACGGACCGGTACCCGCTCGCGACACCGGGACGTGTCGAGCCAGCGCCCGAGCTGCCTGTCCACCCCGTCGCGCTCGACGTGCGAGACGACCTCGGCCGGCCGCGTCTGCTCGTCGTGTTCCGGTTTCTCCTCGTCATCCCGCACCTCCTCTGGCTGACGCTGTGGGCCGTGCCCGCGCTGCTCGCGTGGCTCGCGGCGTGGGTGCTCGCGCTCGTGCTCGGCCGCTTGCCGCGCTTCCTCCACCGCTTCCTCGCCGCCTTCGTCCGGGCGACGACGCACGTCTGGGCGTTCCTCTACGTCGTCGGACGGCCGTTCCCCGGCTTCGTCGGCCGTGAGGGCAGCTACCCGATCGACCTCACGATCGCGCCGCCCGCGCGCCAGCGGCGGCTCGGCGTGCTCGCGCGGCTGGTCCTCGTCCTACCCGCATTCGTGCTCTCCTTCGCCTACGGCGGCGTCCTGCTCGTCGTCGGCGTCATGGGCTGGGTCGCCGCGCTGGCGACCGGCCGGATGCCGCCCGGGCTCCGTGATCTCGGAGCGGCGGCGCTCCGCTATCAGGCGCAGGTCTTCGCGTACCTCTTCCTCCTCACGTCGCGGTACCCCGACTCGTCGCCCGTCCTCCGCGGCCGCCCGCCGGAACCGGCGCCGCTGCCGGCCCTCCCGGCCGAGGTGATTCCATGAAAGCCGCTGTGGCGACTCGCGCCGCCGTCTACGCGCTTCTCGCCTGCGGCTGGGCCCTCGCGGCGTGGGCTCTCGCCGGCAGCGTCGTCCCGGACGACCTTTCGCTGCCCCGCGTCAACGTCGACGCGACCTTCGGCGGAGACCTCGTGTCGAGGGCCGAGCGTTACGAGCGCTTTCTCTACGTCGACTGGGCCCTCGCGCAGATCGCGGCGCTGGCGACGCTGTGGGTGTACGCGAAGCGCGGAACGCGGTTCATCCGCGAGTCCGCGGCCGGCCCGATCGGCACCGGGATGTTCCTCGGAATGGTCGGTCTCGCAATCGTCTGGCTGACACAGTTGCCGTTCTCCGTGGCCGCGCTCTGGTGGGATCGCCGCCACGGCGTCTCGGAGCTCGGCTACTTCGAAGCGATCTTCGGCGGCTGGCTCGCGCTCGGCGGGACGTTCGTCGCCGTTTGCGTCGCGCTGCTCGTCGTGATGGCGCTCGCACGCTGGCTCGGGTCCTGGTGGTGGATCCCCGGCGCGGGCGTGTTCGCCGCGATCGCGGCGCTCCTGATCTTCGTGAGCCCCTACCTCACGGAGGGCCTCGAGCCGGTGAAGGA
>Ga0105239_10010953_pt1 | contig 10129 bp, 10 predicted proteins | sample KBSC44metaG_FD_92761 | JGI IMG/M metagenome (GOLD analysis project Ga0105239, IMG submission 92761) | Corn rhizosphere microbial communities from Kellogg Biological Station, Michigan, USA - KBS C4-4 metaG | ecosystem: Host-associated > Plants > Roots > Rhizosphere > Soil | place: Michigan, USA...
GCGATTTCGAAGGCGAGGATCGTGGCGACGACGACCGCTACGGCGATGTTCAGTATCACCAACCGCATGGAATGGAAGATGCCCGCGTAGCCGCCCAGCAAGCTGAAAAGTGACGCCGCCATCAATCCGGACATCGTGCTCGCCTCGATGAGGCACGCGGAGCCGATGGCCAGTGCTGACACCGCGACGAACGCGGCAGACTGTGTTCGTGTCGGCCAGTTGCGCAGCCACAGCGCACCCATCACCAGGCAACCTGCCGTGATACCGACAGCGACGAGTGCCGGCAGCCCGCGAGGAGTGCCCGCGGGGCTATAAACCATCAAGAATTCGATGCCGCCCAAGAAGAACACGGCGAGGGCAATGGAACGCTGCACCGCGGACCGCACGCCGCGGTTGGCGAGGTAAACGGACAACCAGTCGTAGTGGGCAGGCGCGGTCCACCACCGACGTATGCGACGATGCCCGCACCGGTCCGCCGTGGCATGGCGACCAACCAGCGTCGCAGCGGTGCCGTGGACATAAACGATTGTCAACCGACGCCAGTTACATAGCAACCACCCAGGAGCAGCCGGTTGAGCCGGTCCGTCGAAGAAAACAGCCCGTTCAGCAAACGCAGTGGTCCGACGGGGCATCGTAAGTCCTAGCTTGGGCGCCGTCCACAATCCGTCCGCAGTAGCTTCGTCAGCAGGATATTGGAGCCAACGTCGCCAACCTCTTGACCAGTAGGTTCTCAGTACAGCCAACGGTGTCAACAGCCACCTGGTAGGCACCGCCAGTGCAGTCATCTAAGCGCCAACAACAATCCGGCTGCACCGACGACGAGTACTGCGTCGATCAGAAGTTCGTGGGTACGTGCGTGCAACCGCCGCACCACCCACTTGCCGGCCATCGAGCCGACCAGCAGGGCCACTCCGATGGCGAACCCACGGGCGACGATGGTCGAGTCGAGCGCGCCAGCACTGCCGAAGGTCGCGAGCTTGCCCGCATAGAGCAGTACCGCGCTCGCAGCCTCTGAACCGAGGAATGCGCCACCGCTCATCCCATATCCCGTGAACACGGGCACGCTGAGCGGACCCGTGGACAGGACTAGCCCGGTGAGAAACCCGACGAATGCTCCGGCGACAGCCATGTGTATCAACCGAATGCGGGCGCGTGAGCGTCGGATGAGGCGGCGGGCCGGGATCATCGCAAGGAAGAACACGGCCAAGAAGACATCAACGGCGACCGGTGGGATCGTCAGGAGGGTGTGAGCGCCGAGCACTGCGCTGGGAACACCGGTCAGTGAGTACGCGAGCACCGGCCGCCACTGGATCTCGCGCCACCAGGCGATCACGCGCCCGATGTTGCCGAACACGGAAGCGATCGCCATCACGGGAACCGCGACCCGCGGCCCGTACAAGATCACGAGCATCGGCAAGAGGATCAGCGATGAGCCAGTGCCGACGACGCCGCTGAGAACACCGGCGGCGAGGGCGAGCAACGAAAGACACAACAGCGCAAGCATGGAAGGACCGTTTCCGTCCCTCCACCGGCGTGGCGGGACCGATCCTCCAGGCTTTTATCCGTTCAGATGACCGCACCCGACGGGCGGGCGTGGTGGCGCCGCTCGGTCCAGACATGCCCCACGGCACCGGAACCCTAGACGCTATCGAACCAAGGGTACCAAGCTCCACGCACGTGTTTCGGGCGCAATCCGCAACTTGCCACGCAGGTGTTCTTCACGCCGCCTCGACATCAAATCGACTCAGGTGGGCGACATTTGAGCTGTGCTGCACCTGCTTTCGCCAACGGCACGAGGTGGCTAGGTCGGAAAGTGGCAGGTCGTTGTGGCCGCCTGAACCGACGTCGCTGCACCGTGGGACGAGGACGAGGAATAACTTCCGGCCCGAGGACGTTCGAGCGTCGCGTGAAGCCATTCAACGAGCACGATCGCGAAGCGTTCCTGGCAGACAAGCACATTGGCGTGTTGTCCGTCGCCAGCAGCGATGGCCGCCCCCCGGCCAGCGTTCCGATTTGGTACTCCTATAGCCCCGGCGGCGAAATCCGCGTCAACACCGGCGCAGCGTCGCGCAAGGCCCGGCTCATCGAGCAGGCGGGTTCGGTCAGCTTGGTGGTCCAGCGCGAAGAACCGCCGTACCAATACATTGCCGTCGAGGGCACCGTCGTCGAGACCATCACGCCGACTCCACTGGACGTACGGCTGGAGATCGCCATCCGCTATCTCGGCGAGGAAGGTGGACGCGCTTTCGTTCACGCCATGGAGGCGGAAAGCGTGTTGTTCGTGATTCGCCCAGACCGTTGGATCACGGCCGACTTCTCCGGCGACCTCTAACGCCTCGCGGTACACGACGGGATCCGATTCGTCGTCCTGTCGTGCACGCGCACTACACCTTTTGGACAATCGCCGAACTCACCGCCGGACTGAAGACGACCCGCTACGGTCGACGGGCTCCGTCGCCTCACGGTTCCCGAGACGGGCCTGCGACGATGGGCACATGGCACAGCGTGATCGCGACGAAGCGGGCAGGCCGCGCAATACCCGCCCCCGCGATGCCATGGGCCGGCCCCTTCCGCCGGGCAGCGAGGGCGTTCCGCGCATCCCCGACGAACTCGAGCTGACGCCGGCCGCCAGCCTGGCCTATGCCCAGGATCTGCTCGACCGGGGTCTGGCGTTCAACGCCCACGAGGTGCTCGAGGCCGCATGGAAGAACGGCCCCGACGACGAACGGTTGCTCTGGCAGGGCCTGGCCCAGCTCGCGGTCGGCATCACCCACGTCCAGCGCGGCAACCACAAGGGTGCGCTCGCCGTGCTTCGGCGCGCGGCCGGCCGTCTCGCCGAGGTTGGGGAGGTGCCCCACGGCATCGACGCCGCGGGGCTAGCCGACTGGTGCGACGGGCTGATCGGCGACATCGAGGCCGGTGCGGAGGTCGCCGCGCAGCGGTTGGCGCCCCGCCTGACGGTCCCATCCGGATGAGATAGCCCACCCTGGGCAACGGCCAGCTACCGGACCTGCGACGTCGATGGTTACCGTAGAACGGTCCACCCTCACCACTTCCGACTAGGAGGCCCTGATGCAACGCGAACTTCCCGACGTCGTCATCACGGGGGTGGCGCTGACCAGCGCGCTGTCTACTGACGCCGAAGAGACCTGGTCAGCCCTGGTAGAGGGCCGCAGCGGCATTCGCAGACTCACCGACCCATTCGTGGACGAGCTGGCCCTGCCCGCGCGCATCGGCGGCCAAATACACGAGGACTTCGACGGCGAACTGAGCCGCGTGGAACTTCGACGTCTGTCCTACCTGCAGAAGATGGCCCTGGTGCTCAGCCGTCGCGTCTGGAAGCACGCAGGGTCTCCCGACATGGACCCGACCCGCCTCGCCGTGTCGGTGGGCACCGGGTTCGGCAACGGGGAAGAGGTCATCCTCGCCTACGTCGCCATGCGCGAGCGAGGCTTGAAGGCGGTCTCGCCCCTTGCGGTCCAGATGTTCATGCCGAACGGGCCTGCCGCGTCGATCGGATTGGATCTGGCGGCGCGCGGAGGCGTGTCGGCGCCGATGCTTGGCGACGCGTCCGGCGCGGCAGCCATCGCACAGGCGTGGCAGCAGATCGTCTTCGGTGATGCCGACGTCGTGATCTGTGGCGGCGTCGAATTCCCCATCCAGGGAGTGCCCGTCGCGGCGTACTCACAAATCGACGGCATCATGTCCACCGACAACGACAACCCCGAAGGTGCCTGCCGCCCGTTCGACAAGAACCGAACCGGGATGGTCTTCGGCGAGGGTGGGGCGCTGCTGGTCATGGAAACCGAAGCCCACGCCAAGGCCCGCGGTGCGAACATCCTGGCCCGCGTGCTGGGCGGGTCCATCACCTCCGATGGCTACGACATCATGGCGTCGAATCCCGATGCCGCACAGGAGACCCACGCGGTCACGCGGGCGATGGAGCTCGCGGGCCTCGCGCCAAGCGACATCGATCACGTGAACGCCCACGCCGCGGGCACCCGCGACGGTGACCTCATCGAGGCGGCCGCGCTGCAGAAGGCGTTCGGTTCCCACCATCCCGCCGTCTACGCCCCGAAAGCCGCGCTTGGCAACACCTTCGGATCGGCAGGTGCCGTCGAGGCGGTGCTCACCGTGCTGGCGCTGCGCGACGGTGTGGTGCCTCCGACGCTCAACCTGACCGAGCTCGACGACGGCATCGACCTCGACGTGGTCACCGGAGAAGCCAGGAAGGCCGACTACCGGTATGCACTCAGCGACACGTTCGCCTTCGGCGGCAACAACGTCGTACTCGCCTTCGGCAAGTACTGAGCGGCAGGCGAATTCAGATCCCGCAGGCGCGCTCCAGGTCGGCGAGTGAGTCCTCGAGATGGCCGAGCAGCCGCTGAAGGTGGGGCACGCTGCGCCGGCAACCGACAAGGCCGAAGTCGAGGTTGTCGGCGGTGTTGGTCAACGTGATGTTGAGCGCCTGACCGTCGAGTGCGATGGAGAGCGGGTAGTGGCCGTCGAGTCGAGCGCCGTTCCAGTACATCGGTTCTCGCGCACTTGGCACGTTGGAGATGACGATGTTGAACGGCGGCGGCGCTGAGAGGAAGCCAGGCAGCGCGGCGAGGGCGACGCCAGAACTGAGGAAGGCCGACACGGCCAGCGCCTGAACGCGCGGCAGTTCGGCGAACACCTTCTTGTTGGCGCGCATGGACGTACTGATGGCTTCGAGCCGCTTGGCGGGATCCTCGACGTCGGTGGCCAGGTTGCACAGGATCGTGCCGACCATGTTGCCGCCGGAGTCCTGTTCGTGCTCGGTGCGCAGGCTCACTGGAACCATCGCGACCAGGGGTGTGTCCGGTAGCGCCTCCTGCTCGCTGAGATAGGCCCGCAGCGCGCCCGAGCACATCGCCAGCACGACGTCGTTGACCGTCGTGCCGGTGGCGTTCTTGACGCCCTTGATGCGGGTCAGTGCCCACGACTGCGCGGCAACGCGCCTGGCGCCACCGATCGGCACGTTGAACATCGTCTTCGGCGCTCGGAATGGCAGGGTCAGCTGCTGCTCGATCAGCGCGGCCCTGGCCAGCGACAGGCTCGAAGGGGCCAGTGCGGCAACCGATCCCGCGGTATCGACCAGAGACCGCAGCGCTGACCGTGGCGGTGCCGCCTTGCGCGGCTTCGGCCCCAGCGTCCACGGCACCCGCATGTCGCGATCATCGGGATCCGGCGTCATCGCCCTGATCATGAGGCGTTGGGCGGAGACGCCGTCGAGGAGCGAGTGGTGAATCTTGGTGTAGACCGCGAAGCGGCCGTCGCTGAGACCCTCGACGAGGCTCGCCTCCCACAGCGGCCGATGCCGGTCGAGCAGGGTGCCGTGCAGGCGCGAGACGAGCTCGAGCAAGTCGCGCACCCGGCCGGGGCGCGGCAATGCGGACCGGCGCAGGTGATAGTCGATGTCGACGTCGTCGTCGAACGCCCAGGCGATGCTGGAGACACCGCCGAACATTCGGCCGGGATGCTTCCGGAACGTCGGCTGGAAGTCGTCGTTCTTGACGATCGTGTCGTACATGTCCCTGACGTAGTCGGGACCGGCCCCCTCGGGCGGCTCGAACAGCTGCAATCCCGCGACGTGCATCGGATGCTCGCGGGATTCGCCGAGCAGGAACATCGAGTCCGTTGGTGACATCAACTCCATGAACGTGACGGTACTCACGTTGGACGGTCCGCAGTCGGGGCAACCTCAAATGAGTTCCGGAAAAGTTACCCACCGGTAGTCTCGGCGTTGGGGAAACAGGGAGGCACACGTGACCGCACCCAAGTTCATCGACATTCACGGCGAACGCTTCGCAGTCCGCGACGAGGGTGCGGGTGAGGCGTTGCTCCTCATCCACGGCATGGCGGGCAGCTCGCAGACGTGGCGCGCGATCCAGCCCCAGCTAGCGAAGAAGTACCGTGTCATCGCGCCCGACCTGCTGGGCCATGGCCAATCGTCGAAACCGCGGACCGACTACTCACTGGGCGCCTTTGCGGTCGGCCTGCGCGATCTGCTCGACGAGCTGGGGGTCGAGTCGGCGACCGTCGTCGGCCACTCGCTGGGCGGCGGCATCGCGATGCAGTTCCTGTATCAGCATCCCGACTACTGTCGCCGCCTCGTCCTGATCAGCAGTGGCGGTCTCGGCCCCGATGTCGGGTGGATCCTGCGGTTGTTGGCCGCGCCGGGCGCCGAACTGGTCATGCCGGTCATCGCCCCGTCGCCGGTGCTGCGTGCCGGAAACTCCGTGCGGGGCTGGCTGAGCTCGTTGGGGCTGCGGTCGCCGCGCGGCGCGGAGATCTGGAACGCCTACTCGTCGTTCTCGGACCGCGAGACCCGTGACGCCTTCCTGCGCACGCTGCGCTCGGTGGTCGACTACCGAGGCCAATCGGTGAGCGCGCTGAACCGGCTGGCGCTGCGTGCGGAGCTCCCCACCTTGGCCATCTGGGGTGAGCAGGACGCCATCATCCCCGTCGACCACGCCTACTCCGCCCTGGAGGCACGGCCGAACTGCCGTGTCGAAGTACTTCCCGACGTCGGGCACTTCGCTCACGTCGAGGCACCCACCGAAGTCATCGACCTGCTCGACGACTTCATCACGACGACCAGCGGTGCGGTGGCCCAAGCACACCCGGGATAGTCGACGATGGGGACCGATCTCGCTCCCGTGGAGAAGTGCCTGTGGGAGTTGGCGTTTCGAGTTTCCGCCGCCTGATTCCCGACCGCTCGAGGCCGACGGATCCGACGGTTCCGGGTACGTGGTGTTTCGCCGCCGCGGTTGTTGGGAACGCCCTTGACGAGCCCGATGAAGCGGGGTTCTCATCAACGAAGGGAGCGAGCATGGCTCAGCGCAACGGAGTCGAAGAGGCCGTCGAAGGCGTCGTCGAAGGCGTCAAGGGAAAGGCCAAGGAGGTCGCCGGAAAGGTGACCGACCGCAAGGATCTGCAACGTGAAGGCCAGGCCCAACAGGACAAGGGCGACGCGCAGCGCGAAGCTGCGAAGAAGGAGGCGGAGGCCGAGAGCGCCCGTGGTGCCGCCAAGGCGAACGAGGCCCGCGAGGCAGCCGAGCAGTAGGGCAGCGCGGAGGCCCGGCTCGATGACGAGCCGGGCCTCCTGCTGCGTGAAAACCCATGGAAAACACAGTCATTGCCCTGTCCGTCGGAGATACCTGGCACCACCTGTGGTCATCACAATTCGGCCACTGGGTCGCCACCAACGGACTGCACATCCTGTTGGTCGTGCTCGCAGCAGGGCTGGCGACGCGGGTGATCCGCGCGGTCGCCGACAAGATCAGCCGACGGCTGGCCGTCGAAACCGAGTCGGAGGTGCGGTCCGAGTCCGTCAAACACCGCCAGGCCGTCGCGTCGGTGATCTCATCGGTGGCGGTCGCGGTGCTCTACATCGTGGTCGCCGTCGACATCGTCAACACGCTTGGCCTACCCGTCGGATCGCTGGTCGCCCCGGCGGCCGTACTGGGTGCGGCGCTCGGTTTCGGCGCGCAACGCATCGTTCAGGATCTCCTGAGCGGCTTCTTCATCATCACCGAAAAGCAGTACGGCTTCGGTGATTTGGTTCAGCTGACCATCACCGGCTCCTCAGTCGACGCGCGTGGCACGGTCGAAGACGTCACGCTGCGTGTCACGAAGCTCCGCACCGGTGACGGCGAGATGTACACGGTGCCCAACGGGCAGATCGTGAAAGCGCTGAACCTGTCCAAGGATTGGGCGCGAGCCGTCATCGACATCCCGGTACCCGCGACGGCGGATCTCAACCGGGTGAACGAGGTGCTTCGCGAGGTGTCGGCCAGCGCGATGAAGGACGACACCCTGCCGGCGCTGTTGCTCGACGAGCCGTCGTTGATGGGCGTCGAGACCATCGGCGTCGACACCATCAAGCTGCAGATGGTGGCCAGGACCCTCCCTGGCAAGCAGTTCGACGTCGGCAGGCGACTGCGGGTGCTGGTGGTCTCCGGTCTGCGTCACGAGGGAATCGCCAGCGGCGCAGCGACCGTCGATGCGCGATGACGGGCTAAGTCTGGAAGGTCGTCGCGAGAATGACCGTGGCGATCACCAACAGCGTCCACGCGATGGCAGGGACGACGATCCCGTGTGCGCGGCGGGCAGTCACGAACGACAGCGCGACTGCCACGGCGGCGACGACCGGTGTGCCGTACATGATCAGACCGAAGATGAACTCGCCTGGCCCCTGCCGGGAGCAGGGCGCTCCTGTGCAGCCCGCGGTGCTCAGCACCTGCAGGTACGAGTAGACGACCACCGCGGCGGCACCGGGAATGGTGAGCAGAGCAAGTGTCCAGTTGAGCGACACCCGGCCGGTGCGGGTCCTCGAGTCGGCCCCATCGGTGCGCTCTTCGTGTCTGACGTCTGGTGCGGACATGAGGGTCTCCGAAATCGATGTTGAACTGCTTGCGGCATACCCGGTGGGCGGACCGCCAAACGGGCGCATCACTGCAACCGGACGCATGTTTTGGCAGGCGTGCGGTGGGGAAATGCGATGTTCATGACCGAGACCCTTCAGCGCGATCACCCGTCCGTGACTGCATTTCGGGATCCGCCGCTGGTCGATCGGGACCGCGAGTGAACGAGTTCGAGCGGGCCGTCGTCGTGATCCCGGCCCACAACGAGGCAACGCGCCTTCCCGACAGTCTCAAGGCGGTGGTGACGGCGGCGGCCTGTTCGTCGATGTCGGTGCTCACCGTGGTGGTGCTCGACGCGTGTGACGATGCGAGCGCCGACCTTGTTGGGCGGTTCGGCAGCGACGTGCACTTCGTCGAGGTCGACCTGCGCAACGTCGGAGCCTCGCGTGCGGCGGGCTTCGGCTACGCGCGGGCTTCGGCAGGCATGGACTGCACCGACGAATCGCGCGTCTGGTACGCCACGACGGACGCCGACACCCAGGTCGATCCCGACTGGCTGATCCGGCAGACCGCCTCCGACGCCGACATGGTGCTCGGGGTGGTCCGCATCGCCAACTGGCGGCACCTACCCGCGGCCGCGGTGCGACGGTACCTGTCGGCGTATCGATCGAAGCGTCGCCAGGACGGACATGGTCACGTCCACGGCGCCAACATGGGTTTCCGGGCCGAAGCCTATTGGCGGGTTGGGGGATTCGCCGCATTGCCAACCGGCGAAGACGTCGATCTGGCCAGGCGGTTCGAGGAGCACGGCCTCCGCATCGATCGGAACGAACGCTTGTCGGTCACGACGTCGGCTCGGCAGAAGGGCAAGGCCCCAAGAGGATTCGCTGCGCACCTGCGTCGTTTCGGTCCTACCGCGGATCGGGAACCCGCATGACGCCCGAGCTGGTATGGCGCTGGCTGGAAACGGGTGAGCTGAATCTGCCCCTGCCCGGTTCTGGGCAGACGGCGCGCAGATGGTTGAAGCTCGCGGCGCTGACCGAGCGCGACGTCGTCGCGGGCCGGCTGGCCGAGGCGCACACCGACGCCGTGGCCATCCTGGCCGAACTCGGCGGCCCCGCTCCGGCGCCAGGACAACTGTGGGGAGTGTGGGCGGCGGAGTCGGCCGAGGCGGTCGTCACCGTGCTCGAGGACGGCGATACCGCGGTCCTCGAGGGCACCAAGCCGTGGTGTTCGGGGGCCGGTCTGTGCACGCACGCGCTGATCACTGCGCGCCGCGACGACAACGTGCGCGGGCTCTACGCCGTCGAACTCGGTCAACCGCAGGTGATGCCGCTGACCCACAGTTGGCGCAATGCGGGCATGCGCGGCAGCGACACCCGATCGGTGCAACTGTGCAACGCCACCGCGGTACCCGTCGGCCGGCCGGGCGAATACCTCGACCGTGCCGGGTTCTGGCATGGCGCCATGGCCGTCGCCGCGTGCTGGCTCGGTGGTGCTCGCGGAGTCGCGGGGCCGTTGTACCGTGCCATCGCCGACGAGCACGACAGCGCGTCGGGGGACGCGCACGCGCACGCCCACCTCGGGGCGATCGACGCGGCGCTGGCCGCAGGCGAGGCGACGCTGCTGTCGGCTGCCTGCTACGTCGACGCAGAACCGCACGGCGACCGGGCCGAGCTCATCGCCCGCCGGGTCCGAGCCGTGGTCGAGCACGCCGCCGACGAGGCGATCACGCGCAC
>Ga0105239_10010954_pt1 | contig 10129 bp, 11 predicted proteins | sample KBSC44metaG_FD_92761 | JGI IMG/M metagenome (GOLD analysis project Ga0105239, IMG submission 92761) | Corn rhizosphere microbial communities from Kellogg Biological Station, Michigan, USA - KBS C4-4 metaG | ecosystem: Host-associated > Plants > Roots > Rhizosphere > Soil | place: Michigan, USA...
ACCGGTCGAACGGAGAAGACATGGACGCATTGATCAAATCCCTCCGCCCAAGCAAGTCTACTGAACCCAAAGCGCCTGACGTGACGCCGGAAACCCGGCCCGCCGAACTCGATCCTTCCGAATTCCTGGCCGCTGCCGTCCGCGCCGACCAGTTGCGCCCGTCGCGTGCCGAGGCCGAGCAGGCGGTGCTGACGCTGCTGAGCTATATCGGCGAGAACCCGGACCGCGAGGGTCTTTTGGATACGCCGCGCCGGGTGGTGGAAGCCTACGACGAACTCTATCAGGGTTATCACCAGTGCCCGGCCGAGGTGCTCAACCGTACCTTCGGCGAGACTGCGGGCTATGACGATTTCGTCCTGATCCGCGACATCGAATTCACCTCGCAATGCGAGCATCACATGATGCCGTTCTATGGCAAGGCGCATATCGCCTACACGCCGGTCGAACGGGTGGTGGGATTGTCCAAGCTCGCCCGCCTGACCGACATTTTTGCACGCCGCCTGCAGACGCAGGAACATCTCACCGCGCAGATCGCGGCTGCGATCGATGAAATCCTCAAACCGCGCGGCGTTGCGGTCGTGATCGAGGCGGAGCATACCTGCATGTCGGTGCGTGGCGTCGCCAAGCACGGTGCGATGACGTTCACCAGCCGCTTTACCGGCATGTTCCGCGATAATCCGGCGGAGCAGGCGCGCTTCCTGTCCATGGTGCGAGGACCGAACCGGTAACCTCGCTAGAATTTCGCGAGGGGATACCCTGTGTCCACGTCTGCAGATATCAATGAGCGCGAGGAAGGGCTGGCATTCCAGCCCAAATTCGATGCGTCGGGCCTGGTGACCTGTGTCGCCACTGACGCTGCGACCGGCGAGGTGCTGATGGTCGCGCATATGAACGACGAAGCGCTGCGCAAGACCATTGCGACCGGTGAGGCCTGGTACTTCAGCCGTTCCCGCAACGCATTGTGGCGCAAAGGCGAAACCTCCGGACACACCCAGCGCGTGGTTGAGCTGCGGATGGACTGCGATCAGGACGCAATCTGGATTCGCGTCGAACAGCATGGGGCTGCCTGCCACACCGGCCGGCACTCCTGCTTCTACCGTGCGGTAGCCGGCGCCGATGGCGACACGCGTTTGTCGTTCGTCGGTGCCGACAGGCTGTTCGATCCGGCGAAAATCTATCGCAAATAAGTTTAATTGATACCGGCGTGAAATGACGCAGCTTCGGTGCCGAAGCTTTGTTGCCTCGGTCGGCGCGATGTGCAAAAATTCCATCTCATCGTCGAGATGGGGCAGTTACGGTGGCGCAGCGCTTTCCGGCAATCTTCGCCTTTCTCGCTCTGATTGCGCTTCCGTTCGCGCCTGCGCAATCGCAGCCCGCTGAGCGCGCGCCCGACACCATGGCCGCCCGCGTCCTCGCCTGTGCCTCATGTCACGGCGCCGAAGGCGAGGGCACCAGCGACGTCTATTTCCCGCGGCTGGCCGGCAAGCCCGCAGGCTATCTCTACAACCAACTGGTGGCGTTCCGGGACGGGCGGCGAAAATACCCGCCGATGAACTATCTGCTGGAGTTTCTGCCTGACGCTTATCTGAAACAGATCGCCGAGCATTTTGCCTCGCTGCGCCCGCCATTTCCGCCACCGGCTCCTCCGACCGTCAGCACTGAAATCCTGGCGCGCGGCGAATCGCTGGTGAAGGAGGGCGATGCGAAAAGCGGCGTCCCGCCGTGTTCCGGCTGCCACGGCCCGAGCCTTGGCGGCATGGAGCCCGGGATACCGGGTCTGCTCGGCCTGCGCGCCAGCTATATCAGCGCTCAGCTTGGTGGCTGGCGCTACGGCACGCGAACGGCATTCACGCCCGATTGCATGCAGATCGTCGCCGGCCTGTTGACGGAAGACGATGTCAAGGCGGTGGCCGCCTATCTGTCATCGCGCCCCGCGCCGACTGACCCGTCGTTCGCCAACCAAGGCAGCCTGCCGATGCCGCTGGCTTGCGGCAGCCAGCCGAACTGAGAGGAGATCGTGCACATGCCGAGAACCTTGAATGCGCTGCTCCCGATCCTGATCGCAGTCTGTCTGTCGATCGGTGCGACGAACGCGATGGCGCAGCAGGATGCGGCGTTATTGAAAAAGGGCGAATATCTCGCCCGCGCCGGCGACTGCATCGCCTGCCACACCGCGCGGGAAGGTAAGACGTTTGCCGGCGGCCTGCCGATGAAGACGCCGTTCGGCACGATCTACACGTCGAATATCACGCCGGATCCGGCAACCGGCATCGGTACCTGGACGTCCGACCAGTTCTACCAAATGATGCATAACGGCCGTTTCCCCGATGGCGGGCTAGTCTATCCGGCGATGCCGTTTGCCTCCTACACCAAGGTCACGCGCGAAGACAGCGATGCCATCTACGCTTATTTGCGTTCGATCCCGCCGGTGAAGCAGTTGAACCGCGAGCACGATCTGAGATTTCCCTTCAATAACCGCTCGCTGATCATCGGCTGGCGCACGTTGTTCTTCAAGGCCGGTGAGTTCAAACCCGATCCGACCAAGTCGGCCGACTGGAACCGCGGCGCTTACCTCGTCGAAGGCCTCGGCCATTGCGGCATGTGCCACACCGCGATCAACGCGCTGGGCGGTAGTTCGGAATCGCAGGCGTTCGAGGGCGGATTGATTCCGATGCAGAACTGGTACGCGCCGTCGCTCACCTCGAACAAGGAGGCAGGCCTCGGCGACTGGAGCATCGAAGAGATCACAGATTACCTGCGCAAGGGCGTCTCGGCGCGCGGCGCGGTATACGGGCCGATGGCCGAAGTCGTCTACAACAGCCTGCAATATCTCGACGACGACGATACCCGCGCGATGGCGGTCTATCTGAAGGGTCTCGCGCAGGGGACATCGCCGGAAAAGCCGGCAAAGCCCTTGCCGTCGGCCGAGAGCAGTCTGCTGGTCAGCCTCGGCAAGCCGATCTACGATCGCGAATGCGCCCATTGCCATGGCACGGTCGGCCTCGGCATGCCGCCGCATTATCCGCCGCTCGCCGACAACCAGTCGATCCAGATGGTGTCGGCGGTCAACGCGATCCGGATGGTGCTCAATGGCGGCTACCCGCCGGGGACGGCTGGAAACCCGATGCCCTATGGCATGCCGCCCTTTGCGCATCGATTATCCGACGACGAAGTCGCGGCCGTCGTCACCTTTATCCGGACGTCCTGGGGCAATCGCGGCGAGCCCGTTTCGGCGCGCCAGGCCAATGAACTTCGCGCGGCAACGCTGAACTGAGGCGCATCATGATCAATTCTACCCCGCCGCAGGCGTCCACGTTAGGCTCCGAGGACGAACGCGTCGACGCCATCGTGCGATCCGGCCCAGGCGGTGCCGTCGCGGTCGCCGGCATCGCGACCGCCGTGGTGATCGCGTTGTGGTTTGCGTTTTATTTGTTCGTGTTCCTGCCGCGGAGCGTGTGAGCATGACGGCGGAGACGGATCACGGCATCGGCGAAGCGGTAGCTGCCCGCATCGAGCGGCGCTGGGCGACGCTGTCGATCGTGATCGTAGGCCTCCTGGTCGGCATGGCTACCTTCATCGGCATCCATCAGGCGACGATGCCGCAGGGCCATGTCGAGACTGCCGACCCCAAGACGCTTCATCTCGCCGGCGAATTCATCGAGAGCAATCTGGGCAGCGCGGTCGAAGCGAACGGCTCGATCACCGTGCGCGCGATCGGGCAGCAATATTCGTTCACGCCGCAATGCGTCGTGGTGCCGTCGGACACCCCGATCACTTTCCGCGCCACCAGCGCCGACGTGGTTCATGGCCTGCTGATCGAGGGCACCAACATCAATATCATGCTGGTGCCGGGTTATGTCTCGGTGCTGCCGATCCGCTTCAAGGCGCCGGGCGACCACGTGATGCCGTGTCAGGAGTTCTGCGGGATCGGGCATCAGGGCATGTGGGGCAAGGTCAAGGTGGTGGACAAGACCGCGTTCCTCAACATGGCGGCGGCAAAGCGGAGGCTGACCTGTGTTGATTAACAAGCGGCTCATCCTTGCGCATTTCTGGCTGGCCTTCGCCGTCTTCGGCCTCGCACTGCTGCTGGGCGCCTGGCAGATGTTCCTGCGCAGCCCGCTGAACGCCTGGCACTTCAATCCGGAATTCTATTATCGCTCGGTCACCGCGCACGGCTCGGCGATGGGCTACGTGTTCCCAACCCTGATCGGGATGGGCTTTGGCTACGCGATCACGGAAGCGTCGCTGGAGAAGCCGCTAATCGGCCGCCGTTGGGCTTGGGCCGGCTTTTTCCTCGTCGCCGTCGGCGCGATCGTGGCGATGATCCCGGTCTCGCTGGGGTTGGCATCCGTGCTTTACACTTTCTATCCGCCGATGGTGGGTAATCCCTTCTATTACATCGGCGTCGTCATGGTCGTGGTCGGCTCATGGATCTGGGTCGCGCTGATGTCGATCAATCTGGCGATCTGGAAGCGGGAGAACCCGGACAAGCCGGTGCCGCTCGCGATGTTCGCCAACGTTGCGGGATCCTATCTCTGGGGCTGGACCGCGGTCGGCGCCGCGCTGGAGATCATTTTCCAGATATTGCCGGTGGCGCTCGGCCTGACCGCCACCATCGACGCGGGGCTGGCGCGCGTGTTCTTCTCCTGGACGCTGCATGCCATCGTCTATTTCTGGCTGATCCCGACCTACATCGCCTATTACACGATCTTCCCGCGCGCGATCGGTGGTCGGCTCTATAGCGACGCCATGGCGCGGATTTCCTTCATCCTTTTCGTCGTGGTCGCGATGCCGATCGGCGTGCATCATCTATTTACCGACCCGCAGGTCGGCCCCGGATTCAAATTCATGCATTCGGTGTTCACCGGCCTCGTCGCGCTGCCGACGCTGCTGACCGTGTTCACGATCTGCGCGTCGGCCGAAATCGCAAGCCGCCTGCGCGGCGGCAGCGGCGCGTTCGGATGGGTGAGGGCGCTGCCCTGGCAAAATCCGATCATGCTGGCGACCGCATTGTCGCTGGTCATGCTGGGCTTCGGCGGCGCCGGCGGGTTGATCAACATGAGCTACCAGCTCGACGCCAGCATCCACAACACGCAATGGATCACCGGGCATTTCCACCTGATTTTCGGCGGCGCTATCGTGATCATGTATTTCGCGATCGCCTATGATTTGTGGCCGCACCTGACCGGCCGAGCGCTGGAAAGCTTTGGCATGATGCGGACGCAGCTTTGGCTGTGGTTCGTCGGCATGATCGTCACGACATTCCCGTGGCATTATGTCGGCGTTCTGGGTATGCCGCGCCGTATGGCGTTTTACGATTACGCCAACCCGGCGATCTCGCCGCAGGCGTTTTCAGTGTCGATGTCCGCCTTTGGCGGCTTGATCCTGCTGATCTCGGGAATGCTGTTTCTCACCGTGCTGATCCGTGGCCAGATGGCGGCTAGCAGCGAATCGGGGGCCTACAAGTTTGCTGTGCCCTTGCACATGCCGGCGCGGATTCCCGTTGCGCTCAACAGCTTTGGGCTGTGGCTCGCACTGATGGTCGGCCTCACCGTGGTCAATTACGGTTATCCAATCGCGCAATTGATGGTGCTGAAGGAAACCAACGTGCCTGCGGTCTATATCGGAGCCAGCCGATGAGCGACCAGTCACCATTCTCGTTCCGCAATCCCTGGGTGAGCGCCAGCGTCGGCATCACGGCAGGGATTGCGGTGCTTGCGGCGTTCGCCGGACTGGTCTGGCTGCCGCTTGCGCAGCCCGATCTGAAACTCAGCGGCATCTGGGATGCGATCTGCAGCGCCGCGGGCGTGCCGCGAGTGTCGTCGCAGGGCAATGCCATTCAGCCGGATTTCAAAACATCGAATGTGGTGATGACGTCGGAGATGCTGACGAAACCCAATCAGGTCTCGATCGGCCGCGGCGCGACGTTGGCGCAGCGCTGTGCGATTTGCCACGGGCCGCAGGGCGTCAGCGACGCCAACTCGCCGAATCTGGCCGGGCAATTCGCCGCCGTGACCTACAAGGAGCTGAACGATTTCAAGACCGGCGCGCGGGTCAATGTGGTCATGAGTCCGTTTGCGGCCAATCTGAGCAACCAGGATATGCTCGATATCGCGGCCTATTATTCCTATCTGCCGCGGGTGCCCTCGAACAATCTGGACCCGAAGCTCGCAGCGCCGCAGATCGTCACCACGGGGGCGCCGATGCGCAACATCGCGCCCTGCGGCGCCTGCCATGGCGACGTCGACAACAAGGCCGGCAGTCCGTGGCTCGGCGGCCAGTCCGCCGTCTATATAAAGGCTCAACTCCACGCATTCGCGACCGGGACCCGCCGCAACGACATCAGTCAGCAGATGCGTAACATTGCCCGCCAGATGACGGCGCAGGAGATCGACCAGGTCGCCCGCTATTACGAGGCCCAGCCCTGAGGGGCGCGGGCTCGCCTTTCTTCCTTAACCCGCCATTAACCATAAATGTCGCAGTGTCACAGCGGCCTTGGGCGATCGGGAGCTCGAACAGGCCCGAGGGGTCGTTTCGCGGGGAGCGGGGCACCAACACATGTCGGTCGACACAATAAACGCCACGGCTGCGGCAGGTGTCGATCCTACGCGCGTGAAGATCGCGGGCTCGATCAAGCAGGCTGCCTCGACCACCGGCACCAGCTTCGAATACCTGCTCACCACCGCCAAGATGGAATCCAATTTCAATCCGAAGGCTTCGGCCTCGACCTCCTCGGCGCGCGGGCTGTTTCAATTCATCGACCAGACCTGGCTCGGCACGGTCAAGGAAGCGGGCGCCCAGCTCGGCTACGGCAAATATGCCGACGCCATCTCGAAGAATTCCGACGGCAGCTATTCGGTCAGCGATCCCAATGCGCGCGCGGCGATCTCGAAGCTGCGTGACGATCCCGACGCGGCCTCTTCGATGGCGGCGGTACTGACACAATCCAATAGTTTCAAGCTCACCGGCAAGATCGGCCGCCGCCCGAGCGACGCCGAATTGTATATGGCGCATTTCATGGGTGTCGGCGGCGCCGGCAAGCTGATCCAGAACGCGGAAGACAATCCAAACGCATCCGCCACGCGGATGTTTCCAAACGCGGCGGCTGCGAATCGTTCGATCTTCTATGATCGCTCGGGTCAGGCGCGCAGCGTCTCCCAAGTCTACTCGGAGCTGAACGCGCGGTACGCCGGCGCCGCCAATTCGCAGGCGACACGCACGGCGATGGCTGCTGTCGGCGGTGACCTTCCGCGGCGCGTCACGGTTGCGAGCGCAGCGCCGGCGACGACCGCGATCGATAACGCGGCGTATCTCTCGAGCTTCCCGAATGCGCGAGCGGTAACGCCGGTTGCCGCGACATCGCAGACCGCATCAGCGCAACCCGATCCGATCTTCCGTTCGCTGTTCCAGGCCGGCGAACGCACGCAGCCGATTTCGCCGGCGGTGCAGGAATTGTGGGGCAATGGTTCGTCATTGACATCGGTTGCGTCAGCAACCACGACGCCGTCCTTATCGGGGCAAACCCCCGAAGTCCGCGCGCCGGGCCGGCTCGATCTCTTCAGCGATCGCAGCGGTGCGTTCAGCAGCTGAGGCTGCGGCATTCCCGTCGGCATGCGCAGGCGGCATGGCCGTCTCCACACCCTTAACAAAACGTCAATAGAACCAGCCGTTTATGGTGAACCCTTTGTTAAGCGTCATGGTTTATTTTCTCTTGTAGTGGCGTCCCATCTCGGTGTCGTCTCACGTTGCGTAAGCCGGCAGGACCATGATCGTTCGGCAGTTCATCAGTTGGATAAGGACCGCTCCGGCGGGCGAGCGGGCAGAGGCAACGCGTTCTCTGGCGCGGGCCTGGCTCGTTTCAGATCTTTCCGAGGACGACCGCGCCGCCGCTGAAGGCGCGCTGTTGATGCTCCTCGACGATCCGTCGCCGCTGGTGCGTCAGGCCATGGCCGAGGTGTTCGCGCGCAGCGCGGAAGCGCCCGCCGCCATCGTGCAGGCACTCTCGCTCGACCAACCCAATGTCGCGCTGCCGGTCCTCGAATATTCACCGCTTCTGATCGATGCCGATCTCGTCGACATCGTCGCGACCGGCAACGACCAGATGCAATGCGCGATCGCCCGCCGCATCAATCTGCCGCCGTCCGTCTGCGCCGCCATTGCCGAAGTCGGTTCGGCAGCCGCAGCGCTCGAGCTGATCGAAAATGCCTACGCCGAACTCGCGTCGTTTTCTTGGGATCGCATAGTCGAGCGTCACGGCCATCTCGCCGCGATCCGGGAATCGATGCTGGTGCTGGAAGGCTTGCCTGCCGCGACGCGCGTGGCGCTAGTCGCCAAACTTTCCGACACGCTGGCGCAATTCGTCGTCGCCCGGAACTGGCTGAGCGCCGACCGGGCAGGACGGATCGCCAACGAAGCGCGCGAGCGCTCGACCGTGAACATTGCGGCGCGTTCGCGCGGCGACGATATGCACGGCCTGGTGCGGCATCTGCGCGTCACCGGGCAACTCACCGCCGGCCTGATCCTGCGCGCGCTGTTGTCGGGCAATCTCGAACTGCTCGAATCCGCGCTGGCTGAATTGTCAGGCCTGCCGCAGGCCCGCGTCTCTGCGCTACTGCACGACCGCGCTGGCGCGAGCGTGCAGGCCCTGTTGATCCGTGCAGGCCTTCCGGAGTCGACCTTCGCCGCCTTCAAGATGGCGCTCGAGGTCAGCCATGAAATGGGCTACGTCGACACCGTCGGTGGCGCGGCAAGATTGCGCCGCCGCATGGTCGAGCGCGTGCTGACCCATTGCGAGACCGACCGCAAGGCCGCCGAGCCGTTGCTGATCCTGTTGCGCCGCTTTGCAACCGAGTCGGCCCGCGAGGAAGCCCGCCTGTTCTGCGACGAGCTGATGGCGGAAGATGCCGTAGCTCCGCTCGGCCACGATTTGATCGCAGCGTAATTCAGAAGAAATCCTAGGGTGGGCAAAGCGACAGCGTGCCCACCATCTTCAACGCATGATCGTAATTGGGATTGGTGGGCAGGGCGCAAGAGCGCCTTTGCCCATCCTACACATCGTCCTATTCCGCCGGAATAATGCTCGGTGCCAAAATGGCTTCGAGGTGCTCGGGGCGGTCGCGATTGACGTGCATGAGGAATTCGTCCGCGACGCCGCGCAGCTGACGGCTCAACGCACTCGCCACGCTGACGGTATCGAGCTTGGTGCGCTCGCGCACGATCGCCTGGATAGCGTTGATGTGATGGACGATCAGATCCGACGGTACCTTGTCGAGATCGGGGGCATGTTCGATGATGCGGCAAAGGCTCTCGGCGGCGGCGCCGGCCGAGGGAAATCCGAATGTGGCAGCATCGCCCTTGATGTCGTGGGCGGCGCGAAACAGCTCTATGCGATTCTCGGTATTGAAGCCGTCGCGGAGCACGATGGCATGGGCGGCCGAAAGCCGATCGGCTTCGATCGTCATCCAGTTCTTGAATTCGACCGATAGCCCCGCAAGCGCTTTTTCCGCGCGCCCGACCGGATCGTCCAGATCGCTTTCGGGAACGCGAAGCAGGACGTTGCGCAGGGGATTGGGCTGCGTGATTACGTGATGATCGGCAAAGGATTTGACCTGCAACGGGCCGGATTTTTCTTTTGCCATGACTATCCTTCAAACTCTTTTTATTTGAGCATGCTCTCCGCGCAAACGCTTCGCGTTTGTCGCGAGGAAAAACCGGTACCCACTTTTCCCGATCATGCTCAGACGCCCGACCGCGCCTTATCGAGCAGCGACGGCTGCTGCATGACTTCCATCTCTCCTCCGACGCGACGCTCGGGGCCGATATAGGCGTTGTTGTTGTTGCGGCGGCGGTCCGGGCCGAAATAGGTCTTGGTCTTGATGAACGGGCGCGGGTTGGCGACGACGTTGAGGATGCGTTGATAGAGCCCCTTCGCCGAGATCGGCTTGGCTAGAAACTCGGTGACGCCGGCATCGCGCGCCACCGTCACGCGGCGTTTCTCGGAATGTCCGGTCAGCATAATGATAGGCGCGTAGGGGTTGCCCTTCGATTCCGGCTGCCGGATCATCTGCGCCAGTTCGAGACCGTCGAAGATCGGCATCGACCAGTCGGTGATGACGATATCGGGAACGTA
>Ga0105239_10010955_pt1 | contig 10127 bp, 8 predicted proteins | sample KBSC44metaG_FD_92761 | JGI IMG/M metagenome (GOLD analysis project Ga0105239, IMG submission 92761) | Corn rhizosphere microbial communities from Kellogg Biological Station, Michigan, USA - KBS C4-4 metaG | ecosystem: Host-associated > Plants > Roots > Rhizosphere > Soil | place: Michigan, USA...
AATCTGGAGGCCGCAATCGGCGTCATCGAGGACTACCATCCGCTGGATGTCGAGTGCGCGGCGGTCGCGCTGTGTCTGCTGGAGGGTATTCGGGAGCGCTATCCGAACCTCAAATACCTGCTGGATGGCGACGGCGGCGATGAGAATCTGAAGTCCTATCCGCTGGAAGACTCCGACCTGACCCTGTCGAGCGTGCTGCGCAACCCGATGCTCTATCAGGAGGGCTGGGGCGTCGAGAATATGAAGCATAGCCTGACCTACTCCGGCGGCCTGTCGCGCGCCTATGTCCGCACCTATGCCCCCGCCAAAAAGTACGGCTTTGCGGCGCTCTCTCCCTACACCATGCGCTCGGTGATGGCGGCCGCCCTCGCCATTCCCTTCGAGACGGTTCTGGACGGCAGCGTCGAAAAGCTCTATGCGCTCAAACAGAACGTGGTGCAGGCCGGAATCAAATCGGTGATCGGAACCGACATGCCCGCCTATCCGAAACGCCGCTTCCAGGACGGCGTCGGCGGTGAGAGCTACCGGGAGTGGCGCGTCAGCAAGACATGGTGTCGCCACACCTTCCTGCGCCAGTGGGAAGACCGCCTGAAAGAGGCCTGGGATCCGCAGAACGAGCGGCTCTCCGGCAACGTCGTCCCGGCCTCGATGCAGCCCCTGCGCTGATGCCTGTCGATCCTCTCTCCGCTTCCCGTGCCGCGGCGGTCGCGATCTATCCGGATCGCGCCGCCGCGCGCACCCGCTGGATCGAAGCGCAGCGCGGCCCCAAGAACACGCTCGATCCTCACACTCCCTATGCCTATTTGTGGGAGGAGGAGGTCGGCGTGTCCGGCGAACCGATCTCTACCGCCACGCTCTTCCTCACCAATCGCGAGTGCCCCTATCGCTGCCTCATGTGCGACCTCTGGAAGAACACCCTGGACAGTCGCGTGCCGATCGGGGCCATTCCCGCGCAGATCGCCTGGGCGCTGGAGCGTCTGCCGCCTGCCCGCCAGATCAAACTCTACAACGCCGGCAGTTTCTTCGACAACCAGGCGATCCCTCCGGAAGACGACGCCGGGATCGCGCAACTCGTCTCCGGTTTCGAGCGGGTGATTGTGGAGTGTCATCCTGCCCTGGTGGGGGATCGCTGCCTGCAGTTCGCACAGCGTCTCTCCGGGAAGCTCGAAGTCGCTCTCGGCCTGGAGACCGCCCATGAACCGACCCTGGAGCGCCTGAATAAACGCTTCACTGTCGCCGATTTTCGCCGCAGCGCCGCCCTCCTGCGTGCCCACGCCATCGACCTGCGCGTCTTTCTGCTGCTGCGCCCGCCGTTTATGACCGAGGCGGAAGGACTGGAGTGGGCCTGCCGCTCGCTGGATGTCGCGTTCGAGTGCGGCGCGACCGTCTGCTGCCTGATCCCTACCCGAGCCGGGAACGGCGCGCTGGAGGCTCTTGCCGCCGCAGACCAGTTTGCCCTGCCCACCCTCGCCTCCCTGGAAACAGCGCAGGAGTACGGTCTGCGCCTAAACAAAGGCCGCGTCTTCGCAGACCTATGGGACATCGAGACCTTTGCGCGCTGTGCCTGTGCGCCTGCCCGTATCGCCCGCATCACCGCCATGAACCGGACGCAGCAGATACCGTCGCCGCCTGTCTCCTGCCCACTCTGCCAAAACGAACGCTAACACCATGATGAAAAGATCGCTACTGAGTTTACATTGCGCCGTGGAGGCGGAAGATCTGGAGCAAGTGCGCTCTCTCCTGGAACAGGGAAAGAGTTTTCAGGAGCAGGATGAGGAAGGCCTGACCCCACTCCACATCGCCGCGACCCTGCCATCACCGGAAATAGCCCGTCTTCTCCTCGATAAGGGCGCCGACATGCATGCCCGCGAAAATCACGATATGTCCCCTCTTGTCATGGCGGCATGGTATGGGCGGGCAGAAGTCGTCCGTCTCTTACTGGAGAGAGGAGCGGCAGACCATCCCGTCGATCTGCAGCGCGCCGTGCGTATGGCAACGATGGACAGCGGCGAGGCGGTGATCCCGGTTCTGCAAGAGTTCGGGGCGAAGATCGGACTGGTCGAAGCGATGTATCTTGGTGATGCGGAAGCCGTCAGTCGATTGCTGGAGGAGGAGGCCGATCCGGATCGTATCGATGACGGCTCCACACTGCTCATGCATGCAGTCGCCGCCAGTCTGAGCCGCTTCCCACAGAACTTTGTGCCCGCACTTCTTGAACATGGAGCCTCCGCAAACGCGCTCTCGAAAAACGGCCTGACGCCTCTCATGACCGCTTCCAACTGGGGGCACATCGGAGTCGTCGATCCGCTGCTTGCGCATGGCGCAGATCCCAACCTTCGCGGCCCGGAAGGACAGACCGCTCTCAGCATGGCCCTGCACGATCCCGAACATAATGCCATAGCGATCAAACGGCTCCGCGAAGTAGGCGCTCAGGAGTAGTGGAGAGCTCTCTACATCGCGACAAGGAAACAAACAACACCGTATGAAAACTGATTTTGACCTGACGATCATCGGCTCCGGGTTTGGCGGGACACTGCTGGCGATGGTCGCGCGCCGGTTGGGATTGTCGGTCGCGCTGCTGGAGCGGGGTCGCCATCCCCGGTTTGCGATCGGCGAATCGACGTCGCCGCTGATGAATCTGCTCATCGAACAGATCGCCGAACGCTACGATCTGCCCCGCCTGCTGCCCCTTACCACCTACGGCTCCTGGCAGCGCGTCTACCCCGAGATAGGCTGCGGATTGAAGCGTGGTTTTACCTACTTTCACCATGTGGCGCATCAGCCCTATCGAGTCGCGCCGGATCGCTCCAATCAACTGCTGGTGGCGGCCAGCCCCAACGATGAGGTCGGGGACACCCACTGGCTGCGTGCCGATGTGGACGCCTTCCTGGTGCAGGAAGCGATTGCGCTAGGTGTGGAGTATCGGGATGAGGTGCAGTTGAGTTCCGGCTCCTTCGCTGCCGAAGGCTCGACGCTGGAAGGCACGCGCGAAGGGGAGGCGTTTCGACTGACGAGCCGCTTCGTGGTCGATGCGAGCGGCCCCGGAGGCTTTCTCACCCGCACGCTGAATCTGCCGTATGGTCCCTTCCCGAACTATCCGGCGACGCAGGCGCTCTTCTCGCACTTTACCGATGTGCCGCGCTGCGAGACGATGGACGATTTTCGCCCCGTAGAGACGCCGCCCTATCCGCTCGACGATGCCGCCCTGCACCACGTCTTCGACGGCGGTTGGGTGTGGGTGCTGCGGTTCAACAACGGCGTCACCAGCGCGGGTTGCGCGGTCGAAGGCTGGCTGGCGGAGGAGTTAAATCTGGACGGCAGCGCCGCAGCCTGGGGCCGGTTTATCCGTCGGTTCCCCTCTCTGGAAGCGCAGTTCGCGGGCGCGACCCCGGTGCAGCCTTTTGTCTATTCCCCACGACTTGCCTCCCGTTCGGAGATCGTGACCGGGCCGGGATGGGCGCTGCTGCCCTCTGCCGCCGCCTTCGTCGATCCGCTCTTCAGCACCGGAATGCCGCTCACCCTGCTGGGTATCGAACGCCTGGGACGGATACTGGAGGAGACCTGGGGAACGGAAGCGTTTGCGGCCCGTATCGAGGAATACGGCGTAATCGCCCGGCAGGAGGCTGACTTGACCGCGCATTTCATCGCCGCCAGTTATGCAGGCTTCGCCCAATTTCCGCTCTTCAGCGCCTTCTCCATGTTCTACTTCGCCGCCGCCAGCTATGCCGAGATGGCTCGCCGACTGCCCAAGGCGCAGCGCCTGCAACGTTACCTGGCAGCCGATCGCGCTCAATTCGCCGCAGGAGTCGTGCAGTGCGCACGCCGCCTGCATGATTTGGCCTCTCAAGGCACACAAGCAGACCTGCAAGGCTTTGCAACGCAGGTCGCACAACACGCCGCCAACCTGAATATCGCTGGCCTCTGCGATCCCCGCAAGCGCAACTGGTACGGCGTCGATATGCAGGACGTCATCAATGGAGCAGCGCTGCTGAACATGACTCCGGAAGAGATGCGCCACGTCGTCGCCACCGCTCCCTGGGCACAGGAAGCGCTTTAACCTACTTCCTCAGGAGAATCCCTTTTGCTACGGCAATAGACCAGGAAATGGGCCTACACTCTATTCGCCATCAGAGCGGCTTGCATCTTATCAAAGGCTTTGTCACGAATAGGCCGCAGCATGAACCCGGCCTGATATAGCTTGGACTGGATACCGATTTCTACCGTAGATCGTCTTTGCGGATCTTCTAACACATAAATAAGAAGCCAGTAGCCGTTATGATTCTTCAGCAGATTCATGTTTTCCCCAAGCACGATCTTGCCTTGAACTTCGTCCACACTCTCAACCTTGAGTTTTGCCTGTTCCGCAAACGCGAGGATCGCCCGCATCGCCTCTTGCCTGGGCAAGTACACGATGAAACCCTTCATATCTGCCGGCCTGTTGGCGGTCGCCTTGCTGACATCACGCCTCGAACCGATCAGATAGAAGAGAGGGAGCAGAAGGCAAGCGACAATGAGACCCGCAATGAAACCATCGATCATTTTTATAACCTACCTTCTGAGAGCAGATCAAACAGTTATGGAACTGCCTCTCATGCGGTTGCATGAGAGGCAATTTTCGGAGTTGGAGAGACGCAAGGCGACGGACTACGGCCTCCTCCGGTATCGATCCGAGGATTTTTAGATACCGACGTGTTCGACCTGATAGACCGCACCGTTGTTGGCGGCGGACTTCCAGGCGGCTTCGGTGATCTCCATGACCCGCAGGCCCCAGATGCCGGGACAGCCGATCTCTTCTTCACCGCGAACAGCAGCGATGAAGTTATCGTCGGGGGTGTTGCCTTTGGGCATGTCTTCCGCGGCCGGGAAGTGGCGCTTGCCGACGGCATCGCTTTCTTCCAGTTTGCCGTTGCGCAGGTAGAAGGCGCCTTTGGAGCACCAGATGGTGATGTCCTCATAGAAGGAGGGCGCGTTGCCGACGATCGAGATGTTCCCCAGCGCGCCGCCGACGAAGCCGACGGTGAGCGCGGAGTTGATATCGACCGGCACCGTCATGTTGTCCATGAAAGCGGCGACGCGATCCGTCGTCAGGCCCGTCATAAAGACCAGGATGGAGAGCATGTGCGATCCGGAGTCGTTGATCTGGCCGCCTCCGCTCAGGGCAGGATCGTGCCGCCAGGAGTTGGCGCAGGCGCGCAGCCACTCCTGCCCCTGCAAACCCTGCACGAACTGCACCTCTCCGACCTCGCCGCTGGCGATCTTGTTTCGGATATAGAGGTACTCCGGCTGATAGATGCGCTGATAGTTCAGCACAAAGACCTTACCGCTCTCCTCGATCTTTTTCAGGACCGTGTAGGCATCGGCGACGGTGCAGACCATCGGTTTTTCGGAGAGCACATGCAGTCCGTGGTCGAGGCAGGTCATGGTCTGGTCGAAGTGGGTGGTATGCGGGGTGCAGATGATGACGCCATCCACATTCCCGGCTTTGATCAGGTCTTTGTAGTCGGTGTACTGCGGAATGCCTTTGGTGTCGGGAAAACGCTCGACGGTCGCTGCCATCGCTTCGGGCCGAATGTCGCACAACCCTGTGATCTCGGCGTTCGGGTTCGCCAGCATACGGCGCACATGGCCGCCGGAGATGCCGCCGGTACCGATGATACCGACTCGGACTTTATCAGACAAGAAGGTGCCTCCTGAAAATTTTCCGGCGCATCCCAAGGACAGGCCGGTCTCACGCAGAACAATCCGGCATCTCCCCCCGGAATTCCTCCCCAATCTGCGACATCGAAGCAGAATTTCCCTGGCCCGATAACTTCATTGTCGAAAAAGACCACGATGTGTCCAAAAGCAGGCGGATATAGCAGACGCACATCGGAAGGTTCAGACAGTCAATCGGCAACGACACCATACCCCGCATTTTGCGTTCAGGCCGCAGCGAAGTCGCTGCGACGACGAGCTTTGGGGGATAAAAGCCCAGCACAATCTGTTGCTTGGGCACTCCGGCGGCGATCAAATCTGTCACGATGCAAGAATGGGGTAATATCAACAAAACCGGGGACGAAATGCGTGAACATGATGAGCCGGAAAGAGGGCAATAACATGATGGCAAGAGAAATGTCCGATGCCCGAAGAACAGGCATTTTTATCGCTCTTTTTCCTCACTGTGGAACTCAGTGTTGTGGGTATCCTCTGGTATTCATCGTCATTCTGCTAGGTTCACTCATGCAGCCGAGTGCTGGCGGACAATCGCTGCCCACAACATGGCAATCTCCGGCAGGACAATGGGGGCGTATCGCCAACAGCCTGCATCACGACGAAAACGTCCGCGGCGCGCTATTCTTCGCGGGGCCACCCAATCCGAAAACGCTGCCGCTTTATACGCGCCATCCGCAGGAACCTGCGCGCTACAATTGGGCGAATAAGGATAGTGTTGCGTTTACCTTGAAGCAGATGAAGGATGCGGGACTGAACACGATCAAACTTTCCTATTGGGGACATGAGGGTGAAACTGAGAAGTGGTCTCCTGCCTTGCTCTTTTCCAAAACACGCTGGCCCGGCGAGACGCAGGCAGATGCAAACGAGTACACCGAAGCGGAACAAACTGCACGGGGTAAAGCGTTTTTTCGGCAGGCGCAGGCCGAAGGCTTGCTGGTTGCCCCCATGCTGGAAGTATCTCCTGCGTTTCACTTCTATGAAGACTTCCCTGCGAGGCTTGACCCTCTGGTTACGCGCGCCGAGTGGCTGCTGCGAAACTTCGGGAATGAAACCAACTGGTTGCAGGTGTATGACCAAAAAGGAAAACCACGCCGTGTCGTGTGGCTTATAGAAACGATCCACGCCGGCCCCATTGATCCCACAGAGTTCGCGCAGGGTTTTGAGGAAGCAGGGCAACGGCTCAAAACATCGGGCTATTCGGTCGGCTTCATTATTGATCCTACTCCTCTGCCGCCTTACGGTTCTCACGCCGGGCCGGAACCACAAGCCCTGCGCGCCTGTCCTTCTATCCTCGCGATCAATCCCTTCAACATCACGTCACAGGGATTGCTTCCACACACAAAACTCGGTGACATCACGGAATCAGAGCGTCAGGAGTATGCCGAAAGCATCCTCAAACGCTGGTCTGCCTCTGGTATTCCTCTCATTGCGCCGATCATGCCTGGTTATGACGCGCATCTCGTTTTCCCCGACCTGCCCTCCTACGGTTTCAGCGCCACCTGGCGGCAACGGCAGAAAGAACTGGCGCTCAAGTACCAGACAGCAGGCATCTCCATAGACCTCTGGAATGGATGGGCGGAAGGTTATTCCATTCCTCCTAGCATGGAAGAGGGAAGTACAAACCTGGAGTGGGTGCAGGACGTTCTTCGCAGCCTTCCCAAATAAGGAAGCTTCTCACCTCGTCAAGTGTCCTTGAGAACTGACTCTTATGTACTCAGACGCTGGAGGACGCGGGCGAGATCTTCGGGGGTATCGACGCCGATCGGGGCGGATTCGACGCGTGTCATGCGGATGCGATAGCCGTTCTCCAGGACGCGAAGCTGCTCCAGCGATTCGGTCAGTTCGAGCGTCGTCGGGGTGAGGGTGGAGTAGGTGGCCAGGAAGTGGCGGCGGTAGGCGTAGAGGCCGACATGCTGCATCACCAGCGTAGAGGTCGCGTTGCGGGGAAACGGCAGGCGGGCGCGGGAGAAGTAGAGGGCATCGCCGTTGAGCGCGCAGACGACTTTGACGCAGGCCGGGTTGTCACGGTCGATCTCGGGGCAGGGACACATCAGGCTGGACATCGGCAGATCAGGATCCGCCAGCAGCAACTGCACCGTCGCCTCGATGGCCGCGGGATCGAGCAGGGGCTCATCTCCCTGAATATTGACCACGATCGCCTCTGCAGGCAGAGCGAGAACCGTGGCAGCTTCCGCAAGTCGATCCGTGCCGGAGCGATGATTCGGGGAGGTCATCACGACCTCCGCGCCGAAACGATGGGCAGCATCCGCGATCTCGGGGTCCGGTGTGGCGATGGCGACCCGTGTCAGGCTGGGCGTCCGCAGCGCGCGCTCCCAGACATGCTGGATCATCGGCTTCCCGCCGATCTCGATCAGCGGCTTGTTCGGCAGGCGTGTTGCGGCCAGGCGGGCAGGAATAAGGCCGACGCACAACGGCGTCGAGGTGGGCAGAGACATAAGCGGGTTCTCCGGAAAAGGGGTCGGTGTGCCCATTTTACCATTCGGGGGAGGAAAATAAGATGCAGCGACGAGAGTTTCTTCAGGGAGCAGGCATGGCGGCGTTCAGTTTAGGGGTGTCGGCCTTTCCATCAGGCTGGGTGCAGGCGGCAGGCGCGCCCAGGCGACGTATCCTGTTCTTCACACGTTCGCAGGGCTTCGAGCATTCGGCGATCGCACGCAAAGGCGACAAACTCGGCTTCGCGGAGCAGTTACTGACGGATCTGGGCGAAAAACACGATTTTGACGTGACCTGTACCAAAGACGGCGCGGTCTTCACTCCCGAAACCATCGCCAAGTACGACGCCTTCTTCTTCTACACCACCGGCGATCTGACCAAACCGAGCAAAGACGGCTCGAACCCGATGACCACCACAGGCAAAGCGGCGATGCTGGAGGCGATCAAGAACGGCAAAGGCTTCCTGGGCACCCACAGCGCAACGGACACCTTCCATCCGGATCCGGATGATCGCTATAAAAACTTCGGCGACAAGGTCGATCCCTATATCGCCATGCTCGGCGGCGAGTTCATCCACCACGATGCGCAGCAGGATTCCAAAATGATCGTGACGGACACCAAATTTCCCGGCTTTGCGGGGCTGTCGGACTTTACGCTGAAAGAGGAGTGGTACTCCCTGAAAGATTTCCGCAAGGATCTGCATGTGCTGCTGATCCAGGAGACCGCGGGCATGAAGGGGCCGGACTATCTGCGCGCGCCCTACCCGGCGACCTGGGCGCGGCATCACGGCAAAGGCCGTGTCTTCTACACGTCGATGGGCCACCGTGAGGACGTCTGGACCAACCCGACGTTCCAGCAGATCCTGCTCGGCGGCATCTCCTGGGCGGTCTGCAACGTCCGTGCCGATGTCACTCCCAACATCGAGAAGGTCGCTCCCAAAGCCTGGGATCTGCCGGCCCAACCGTCTCCGAAAGCCTGACTGAAAAACGCTCTGACAATCCTCCTCACGGAAGCCGGAACCCGCCTGCGCCGCTGACTGCGCCTCACTTGGGGGCGCAGTCGCATCACGGCCATCGTAAACTGCCGGATGTTGAGTGAGTGCAGCAAAACGCTCCTTGTGCATTGCCGGAAAGCAGAGATTGAATGCGCATTTCCAGAACTCCGGAAATAGAGAAACATGATCGTCCTTAGCGAAGATTCGCCCCGGCTTCCTCCCTCTCCCAGCGCCCAGTCGGTCAAGGCGGCGACCGAGGCGGCACGCCTCACTGACTGCCGTATCTACTACATCCCTCAATAAGAGGTGTGCGACTCCGCGACAGATGCGCTGGCCTACGTTCGTGTGCAACTCGAGGAGACGCCAGGAGTGTGGGCCGGCTATATTCCCACCGCGGAATGGTATGCGGCGATCTATACGGAAGCTCTAAGCAAAGGCATTCGTCTGCTCAACGCCCCGGAAGAACACCTCGACGCCCAGGAGTTCGACCGCGCCTATGCCCGTTTAAAGGATCTCACCCCTGCGAGCGTTATTATCACGCGCCCGGAGGAGTGCGCGCAGGCGGCAGTGCACTTAGGGCTGCCGGTCTTTGTAAAGGGAGCGATCCAGTCCCGCAAAGCCCGAGGCTGGAAAGCGTGTGTGGCGGAGACGCTGGAGGAGTTGGAACGGCTCTGCGCTCAGTTATTGGACCTCGACGTCCGTTCCCGCGGACGGGTCGTCGTGCGCCAACTGGTGAAACTGCGCCATCATCGGGTCTCTGCGCAGGGGTTCCCGTTTGGGCGGGAATACCGCGTCTTTCTCTACCGTCAGGAGATCCTCGGTTTCGGCTACTATTGGGAAGGGGACGACCCTCTCAAGCCGCTTCTGCCCCACGAGCAGACGGTGGTGCTGGCTATGGCAAAAGAGGCTGCGCGCCGCGTCGGCTCCCCCTTCCTCGCCGTAGACATCGGCCAGACGGAAGGCGGCG
>Ga0105239_10010957_pt1 | contig 10126 bp, 11 predicted proteins | sample KBSC44metaG_FD_92761 | JGI IMG/M metagenome (GOLD analysis project Ga0105239, IMG submission 92761) | Corn rhizosphere microbial communities from Kellogg Biological Station, Michigan, USA - KBS C4-4 metaG | ecosystem: Host-associated > Plants > Roots > Rhizosphere > Soil | place: Michigan, USA...
GAAGTGGCGAAGTGCGCCAACATCCGCCGCATCTCCATCGCCCCCCTGATCGGCGAAGCCATGCGCCGCATCAACAACGAAGAGAGCGTGTCGAGCCTGTTCGATTAGAACGGCGCGCGCCCCCTCCACCGCCTTTCGGCGGTCCCCCTCCCCCCGTAAACGGGGGAGGATTGATTCAAATGCACGCTCGTATTCCTCCCCTGCGAAGCGGGGGAGGGGGACCGCGCGTAGCGCGGTGGAGGGGGCGACGCGCGCACCGGCTCCTGCGCTAATGCACCGCTGCTTTCAGGCGACCAACTCACGCACGTTCGGATATTTGAGATAGTCTTGTCGTACCGCGATCTCCTTCAGGATGCGCACGACTTCGGCGACTTCCGCGAACGTGCCATAGAGCGGTGCTGGGCAGAGGCGGATGATGTCGGGCGGGCGGAAGTCGGGGATGACGCGGGCGTCCTTGAGCGCCTTGCAGATGCGTGCGGCTTCGGCGTGGCGGAGTGCCACGTGTCCGCCCCGCCGTTCGGGTTCGCGCGGCGTGGCGATGGAGAAGCCCAAATCCGCGAGCTCGGTGTCGATCAGCGCCATCATGAATTCCGTCAGCGCGAGCGACTTCGCGCGGATGCGCTCCATGCCCGCTTCATGGATCAGTTCGAGCGCGCCCAGAAGCGGCGCCATGCTCAGGATGTGCGGCGTGCCGATCTGGTAGGCGCCCGCACCGTCCGCCGGGGAGAAGTCGTTGCTCATGTCGAATTGCCGGTCCTTGCGCGAAGAGAACCAGCCCGGCAGGCCCGGGGCGGTTCCGAGATGCCGCTCATGAACGAACAGGCCCGCGACGGCGCCGGGGCCGCCATTGCCGTACTTGTAGGTGCAGAAGATCCCGCAATCCACGCCTTCGTCATGCCAGGCATGCGGCAGCGCGCCGAAGGAGTGGCAGGCGTCGAAGCACAGGGCGACGCCTTTCGCACGCGCTTCCGCCGCGAGGCGTTTCGTGTCGAGGAGTTGGCCTGTGCGGTAGAGCACGACCGGCAGCACCGCCATCGCCACCTCATCGGTCATGGCCGTGCAAACCGCGCCTTCGTCGAGATGCGTACCGCCCGCGCTCGGCACGACCACAAGATGCTCTTTGGGATCGAGACCGTGCAGCCGCAGGTGGCTCTTGACGGCGTAGGCATCCGTCGGAAACGCAGCTTCCTCGATCAGGATTTTCGTGCGCTTGCCCTGGGGCCGGAAGAAGGTCGCGAGAAGCTGATGCAGGTTGACGCTCGTCGATCCGGTGATGAGCGTTTCGTTCGCACGCGCTCCGATCAGCGGCGCTGCGAGCGCGCCAAGCTCCTCGGACAAATGATACCAGGGGTGCGCGCCGCCCAGCCATCCGTCGATGCCAAGCGTCTTCCACGACTCGAGCGCTTCGCGAAGCGCGCGCTCTGCGGGCTTCGACAGGAGGCCGAGCGAATTGCCGTCCATGTAGATCGTACCGGGGACAAGGAAGAATTCATCGCGGAAAGTCCGCAGCGCGTCCTCATCGTCCAACTGGCGCGCGCGATCGTTCGAGGTCAGCATGGGCACGAGGCTATGTTATGGGGCGTGATTTGACGAGCGGCCAAGTCTGGCGGCGAAAACCCACCTAGCCTAGGATTTCGCCATGGCCAGTGCTTCCGACATTCGCAACATCGCGCTCGCACTCGATGGCGTCAGTGAGATCGATCACTTCGCACGGCCGGCGTTCCGCACCAAGAAGCGCATCTTTGCGGTGATCCGGCCCGACGGGCTCTATCTGCATCTTCCCGACGAGCGGAAGGAATTTCTGTTCGAGGCCGATCCCCAGGCCTTCGTCAAATATATGTGGGGCAAGACCGCGAATGTAATCGTGCAGACCGAGCGCATCTCGCAAAAAGAGCTTGCCGCCCTGATCCGCGAGGCGTGGGAGTTCAACCTTCCACCACCGCCCAAGCCAAAGCGAAAATCCGCCACGGCGCGCACGCGGAAGTAGCACCAACGCTCCGGGGCTGGCGCGAATCGCCGCACTCGGGCACAACCACTGCATGGATCACCCGCAACCGCCCCCACAGGACGGCTCGATCGTCGACTTCGCACGCCGGGTGCTCGCCGGCGCGCTGATCATCGCCGTTCTGGTTGCGCTGTGGATGATCAGCCAGGTTCTGGTGCTAGGCTTCGGCGGAATCGTCGTCGCGGTCGTGCTGCGCAATATGTCCGCACCGGTGGCGCGCGCGCTGCGTGTCAACGATCAGATCGCGCTTCTCATCACGACGCTGGGGGTTGCGGTTCTGGCAATCGCGTTCTTCGCGGTGTTCGGCGCGATGGCGGTCGATCAGTTCTCCGCCCTGCTCAATGAGATCCCAAGCGCCGTCGCCACCAGCCGCAAATGGCTCATGGGCTACACCGAAGGCCGCTGGCTGCTCGTACTCCTGGGCCACACGCCGGTGCCGACGGGAGAAACGCTGTTGCAGGCCCTTCCCATCGCCGGCGGCGTTCTGGGCGCGATGGGCGAGGCGGTGCTGGTCATCCTGATCGGAATCTATCTCGCCGCCGATCCTTCGCCTTACGTGCGCGACTTCGTTCGCCTGTTTCCGCCACACCGGCGCCTGCGTATGGCGCACATCCTGAACGCGATCGCGACCGCCCTGCAGAAGTGGCTGGTGGGCATGGCGCTCGACATGCTGTTCGTCGGCGTCGTCACGGGTCTGGGCTTATGGATCGTGGGCGTGCCGCTGCCCTTTGCGCTCGGCGTCCTGACCGGGATCTCGGTTTTCGTGCCCTATATCGGGCCTGCAGCCTCGTCCCTCCTGGGCCTGCTGCTGGCGCTGAGCGTCAGCCCGACCCTCGCCCTTTATGCCGCAGCCGTGTACGCGATCGCGCTCACCATCGAGGGCAATGTGACCCAGCCGCTGCTGCAGCGCTGGGCAGTGTCGCTGTCGCCGGTGCTCAATCTGCTGGCGATCGTGGCGTTTGGGATCATTTTCGGGCCCTGGGGCGCGATTTTGGGCACCCCCATGGCGGTCGCGGTGAGCGTTCTGGTCCGCATGGCCTATGTCGAGGACATTCTCGAGGGCCATCATCACGCCAACCATCATCAGAAAGCCTGAAAACAAGCGGTTGCGCGGCGAGCGGCCATCCGCTAAAAGCCCCGCTTTCCTGCCCTCGTGTTGGACAAAAGGGCCGGAATCCAAGGATTTTCCCCATGAGACAGATGCAGGATTTGAGCGCTGAACCGCGTCAGGGCACCGGCAAGGGGCCGGCGTACCAGACCCGCCGCACCGGTCGGATTCCCGCCATCGTCTATGGCGGCGCGGATGCCCCGGAAAACGTCTCGGTCGACGGCCACACGCTGGGCCTGCATGTCGGTGCCGGCGGGTTCCTCACGACGCTCTTCCTGCTCGACGTGGGCGGCAAGAAGCAGCGCGTCATTCCGCGCCAGGTCCAGCTCGACCCGGTCACGGATCGTCCGGTCCATGTCGATTTCATGCGGCTCGCGCCGGGCGCCAAGGTGAAGCTCAACATTCCCGTCCGCTTCAAGGGCCACGAGTCCTCGCCGGGCCTGAAGCGCGGCGGCGTGCTCAACATCGTCCGCCACGATGTGGAGATGCTGCTCGATGCCGACCACATCCCCGATTTTCTCGAAGGCGATCTCTCCGGTCTCGATATCCACGGCACGCTGCACATCGGCGACTTCAAGCTGCCGGAAGGTGCCAGGACGACGATCCGCGAAGAAAACTTCACGGTTGCCTCGATCGTCGCACCGACCAGCGTGATCGAAGAGCAGAAAGCTGCTGCCGCCGCTGCAACCGCCGCCGCATCTGCTCCGGCCGTCGAAGAAGGTGCTGCTGCCGAAGGCGCCGCACCGGCCGCTGGCGCCGCGCCGGCTGCTGCCGCGAAGGCTCCAGAAAAGAAATAATCCGTATCGTCCTTTGGTGCGCCGCAACGCGGCGCGCCGAAGGGCGATGCCGGAACGCACGCGCGTCATGGTGAGGTGCGAGCGTGAGCGAGCCCCGAACCATGAATACGCCTCTTCTCATCGCCGGTCTCGGAAACCCCGGCGCGGAATACGCACGCAACCGCCACAATGTGGGCTTCATGGCGGTCGATACGATTCATGAGAGCTACGATTTCGGGCCGTGGCGTTCGCGCTTTCAGGGCTTCATCAGCGAAGGCACGCTCGGCAAGCGCAAGACCTATCTCCTGAAACCCGCGACCTACATGAACGACAGCGGTCTTTCGATCGGCCCGGCGATGCGGTTCTTCAAGCTTCCGCTGCCCGCGCTGGTCGTGATGCATGACGAGATCGACCTTGCCGCGGCCAAGCTGAAGGTGAAGACCGGCGGCGGTGACGCGGGCAACAATGGCGCGCGCTCGATTACGGCAACGCTCGGACCGGATTACCGGCGCGTACGCATCGGTATCGGCCACCCGGGCGAAAAACATCGTGTGCACGGCCATGTGCTGGGCAATTTCTCGAAAGCCGATGAGGAGTGGCTCGTGCCGATGCTGTCGGCCATCGCGGAAGCAGCCCCGATGCTTGCGAAAGACGACGATGTCGGCTTCATGAGCAAGGTCGCGCTCTTGACCAAGCCGCCGGCAAAAAAAGAAAAGCCGCAAGAGAAGGACGCGTAATGGGATTCAAATGCGGCATCGTGGGACTTCCGAACGTCGGCAAGTCCACGCTCTTCAACGCGCTCACCCAGACGGCGGCCGCGCAGGCCGCGAACTATCCGTTCTGCACCATCGAGCCCAATGTCGGCGACGTGGCGGTGCCGGATCCGCGGCTCGAGAAGCTGGCGGCGATCGCGAAATCCGCCGAGATCATTCCCACCCGCATCACCTTCGTCGACATCGCGGGCCTCGTACGCGGCGCCTCCAAGGGCGAAGGCCTCGGCAACCAGTTCCTCGCCAATATCCGCGAGGTCGATGCCATCGTGCACGTGCTGCGCTGTTTCGAGGACGACGACATCACCCATGTGGAGGGAAAGATCGATCCGGTCGGCGATGCCGAGACGGTCGAAACGGAACTGATGCTCGCCGATCTCGAGAGCCTGGAAAAGCGCGTCATTCCGATAGAGAAGAAAGCCAAATCCGGCGAGAAGGAATCAAAGGAACAGCTTGCGCTGATGATGAAGGCGCTTGTGCTGCTGCGCGAGGGCAAGCCGGCCCGCCTGGCCGATCTGACCCCGGAGGAACGCGGGCCCTATTCGCAGCTCGGCCTGATGACCGCCAAGCCCGTGCTCTATGTCTGCAATGTGGACGAGGGTTCGGCCGCGACCGGCAACCGGTTCTCCGGTGCCGTCGAAGATATGGCGAAACGGCAGGGCGCCGGGGCCGTCGTTATCTCCGCGCGCATCGAAGAAGAGGTTGCACAACTTCCGTCTGCAGAGCGTGAGGAATTTTTGAGCAGCCTCGGTCTCACGGAGCCCGGACTCAACCGGCTGATCCGCGCGGGCTATGACCTGCTTGGCCTGATCACGTTCTTCACGGCGGGGCCGAAAGAAGCGCGCGCATGGACGGTGACCAAGGGATCGAAAGCCCCCCAGGGCGCCGGGGTTATCCATACCGATTTCGAAAAAGGATTTATCCGCGCGGAAACTATCGCTTACGACGACTACGTCGCGTGCAATGGTGAAGCCGGTGCACGCGATGCGGGTAAATTTCGACTCGAAGGCAAGGAATATTCGATCGCCGATGGCGATGTGATGCATTTTCGATTCAATAACTGAGTATCCAGATTCGCAAATACCGTTAATTGTATTTCGCCATTCCAACCGTGTGATTTCTTTAGCGACCGGTATAGTCCGTTCATGACCGATCTCCTGTATTTCGAAGACTTTCCCGTCGGCCGTCGTTTCGATTGCGGGCCGTATCACGTCTCCAGGGAGGAGATCGTCGAATTTGCCCGCGAATTCGATCCGCAGCCGCATCACATCGACGAAGAGGCGGCGAAACATTCCATGCTGGGCGGGCTCGCCGCATCGGGCTGGCATGTGTGCGCGATGACGATGCGCATGTTCGCCGACCACATGATCCCGCGCGCGGCGGCGCGCGGCGGTGCAGGCTCGCGTGAAGCCCGCTGGATGAAACCCGTGCGCCCCGGCGACGTCCTGCGCGTCGAAGCTGTCGTGGCCGATACAAGGGAGTCGCAAGGCCGTCCCGACATCGGCCATGTGACATTCGAGTGCCGCGTCTTCAATCAGAAGGAACAGGTCGCCTCGATTTTCATGACGCCCATCATTTCCCGGCGGGGCCAAAAATGAATCCGCTCTATTGGGAAGATGTGGTGGTCGGCACCCGCCGCGACCTCGGAACCTACAAATTCACGGAAGAAGAGATCATCCGCTTCGGACGCAAATACGATCCCCAGAGCTTCCATATCGATCCCGAAGCCGCGAAGCACTCCATGTTCGGCGGCTTGATCGCGAGCGGATGGCACACGGCGGCGGTCTGGATGAAACTCGCCATTGCCGAACGCGAGCGTTCTGCCGGAACCTCGCCGATTCTGCGCGCCGGTGTGTCGCCGGGTTTCGAAGACATGAAATGGCTGAAACCTGTACGGCCCGGGATGACCATACGGTTCTCGTCCGAGATCACCGGAAAGAAGGAGCTTGCCTCGCGGCCGGAGCTGGGTCTCGTGCTCAGCCGCAACAAGGGCCACGACGAAGACGGCGATCTTGTGTTCCGTTTCACGGGCAAGGGCTTCGTGCAGCGACGGCCGAACTAATAACTCACCATGGCCGGGCTTGACCCGGCCACCCACGGCCACATCAAATGCGCACGCAGACGCGTGCGCGCTGGGTGGCCGGCTCGTAGGCCGGCCATGGAGGAGAGACGAATGAGCACGCGCGGCACGATGATCAAAATGACGATGAGCGACGGCGCGGAGATCGGCGTCTATCACGTCGAGCCAAAAGGCGCGCGGCGCGGCGGGCTGGTGCTCATCCAGGAAATTTTTGGCGTCAACGCGCATATCCGCGAGATCAGCGACGATTATGCCGAGGATGGCTATGAGGTGCTGTCGCCCGCGCTCTACGACCGCGAGGCGCCCGGCTTCGAGACCGGCTACACACCCGACGAGATCCAGAGAGCGATCAAGATCGCGCGCGGCGAACATCCGTTCGATCTTTCGATCAAGGACACACTCACCTGCATCGACGCGCTGGCATCCAGGGGCAAAGTATTCATCACCGGTTATTGCTATGGCGGCACGGTGACGTGGGCGGCAGCCTGCCGAAGCGACAACCTCGCGGCGGCATCAGGCTATTACGGCGGCCAGATCGCGCTGATGAACGACCAGAACCCGAAATGCCCGACCATGCTGCATTTCGGCGAGAACGATCACGGCATCCCAATGAGCGACATCGAGAAGATCAAGGCCGCGCATCCCGACGTCCAAGTCTTCGTCTATCCCGGCGTCGGCCACGGCTTCAACTGCAACCATCGCCCCGACTACAACGCCGACGCCGCAAAGCTCGCGAAGCAGCGGACGTTGGAGCTGTTCCACGCGAATGGTGGGTGAGAGTGTCGTCGTTCGGGAAACCCAACAGGCGAAAGGTTCTTGGCGGAGCGATGATCGCAACCGCGGCTTCGTCTCAAACATTCGCCAATTCAACGAGCAGACCGGAGACGGCGCTGCGCGACTTCCTTCGTGCGTTCGAGGACTGCGATCTGAAAGCGATGGAACTTGCGTTCTCGACCGATGCGACGAGCTTCGACCGCATTGTGATGGCGCCGGAGATCAAGGATCCTATCGATCTTCGCGATTATCGGAGAATGCGGGGGATGCCACCGGGCATGCGCAGGACCGCAGAGGAACTTTCCCGCGGCAAAAAGGGTCCACCGTATCAATCGCTCGAACCGCGAGACCTTCTCATCCAGAGAAAGGGCGACATAGCGGTGTGCACGTTCCATCTGGAACATCCCCACGCGCTGGGCCGCCGCACGGTCGTCCTGCAGCGACAGTCAGAGGGGTGGAAAATCATCCATATCCATGCCTCTAACGTAGAAGACGCGAGACTCTGAGGCGCTTTGGAACAATGGACACCGGCGCTGTGCCGGGCGAATGGGGATGGATGAAGATCTTCCACGTTAGCGAGGAACCGGGCATCGCCCTCTTTAGGCCGCGGCCGGTTCCATCGCCTGACGCGGGTGTCCAGGGCGAGCGGTCTGGGCGATCGACGAAGAGCATCTGGCGAATTATCTGCTGCCGCGCGATTGCCCAAGAATTTGCTATGCGGCCAGACCGCGCACGACGAAGCGCGATGTGGAAGGCTTTTTCGACAACACAACCGCCACAAGGATCGTCGTGGTGGAGCAGGCTTGGCTTGCGCGCATCCTGACGGCAACGCTCTATGTCTACGAACTACCAGCAGCGGATTTCGAGTTGGCTGACGAGATTGCGGGATATTATGTGTGCCGCGCTGCGGTGGCGCCAATCGCGACCCACGCGGTGGACGACATTTTCGGCGAAATGGCGCATAGAAACTGCGAACTGCGCTTCGTGCCGAACCTGCTACCAATCCGCGATAACGTTCTCAACTCGACGCTCGACTACTCGCTCATTCGCATGCGCAATGCCGGGACGTTGGGATGATCCCTATCGCAGCGCCGCTTCGATATTGCCGCCGTCGACGGTGATCACGGCAGCGGTCGTTTTCTCCGCGTGGGCGAGGTAGACGAAGGCTTCGGCGACTTCGCTGGCATAGACCTCGCGGCCGAGCAGGTTGCCGCTCATATAGGCGTCTTCCGACACACCACGCGCTTTCGAGCGCGCGGCGACCATCTCGTCGGTCAGCAGGCCGGTGCGGATGCGGTCGGCGTTTACGGCGTTGGCGCGGATGCCGTCCTTGCCGTGGTCGAGTGCGTATTGGCGCACGAGGAATAGGGTCGCGGCCTTGGGCAACCCGTAGGGCCCGAAATCCTTGCCGGGATTGACCGCCTGCTTCGAGGTGTTGAACAGCAGGCAGCCATAGGTGCCCTGGGCGCGCATGATCTTCACCGCGTTCTGCGCGACGGTCTGATGCGCGAAGAAGTTCAGCTCGAACGATTTGCGCAGCACTTCGTCTTCGACAGAGCCGATATTGCCCTGCCAGGCCGCGCCGGCGTTCGAGACGACGATGTCGACGCCACCGAACGCTTCCACCACCTTATCGAAGGCGGCGCGCACGCTCTCAGCATCGGTCACATCGCACTGAATCGCGAGCGCGTGCTTGTGCACAGCCTTCGCGGCTTTCACCGCCATGTCGTGATCGCGGTCGAGAATCGCGATCTCAGCACCTTCCGCCGCCATCGCCTTTGCCGTGGCCGCGCCGATGCCCGAGCCACCGCCGGTGATCACGCAGACCTGACGCGACAGCGATTTCTCGTTCGACTTGCCGAGCTTGGCCTGTTCCAGCGACCAGTATTCCACCTCGAACATGTCGTTCTCGGAGATGCATTTGTATTCACCGATCGCTTCCGCGTCGGTGATGACCTCGACCGTGTTCTCCGCGATGTCAGCGGCGATGGCGGCGTCCTTCGCGGTCGCGCCGAGTCCGAACAGGCCGACACCAGGCACCAGCACCACGCGCGGCAGCGGATCGAGTTCCTTCTTCTTGGGCGTCGAGGTCGCGTTGTTGCGCGCGAAATAGTCGTGATAATGCGCGACGAACGCGTCGACCACGGCATAGACGTCCGCTTTCCAATCATCGAGTTTGTGCGCATCCGGCGCGGGCACGATCAGGGGCCAGTTCTTGGTGCGGATCGTGTGGTCCGGCGTCACCACACCCACTTGGCTGTAGCGTGCGAGATCGGCGCCGTTCACATAGTTCAGGATCGTGGGATTGGAGCGGAAACACAAGATCTGCCGCTTCACCGTGCCGGCCATCGGATTGCGTTCGATCGCGAGAGCACCGCGCAGGATCGGAGCGATGTCTGCGACGCGCGCGATGTGCGCAGGCAGCACCGCGGGCTTCAGCGGCATGCGGTCCTTCTGAAGACGCTCTTCCGCCAAGGTGACGAATTCGATCATCTTCTCATAGGCGGTCTTCGCATCCTCGGCGAAGGTGAAGATGCCGTGGCGCGGCAGGATCAGTCCTTCGACCTTCGGATTGGCGTCGAACACATCCGCGACCGCTTTGGCGAGCGTGAA
>Ga0105239_10010959_pt1 | contig 10124 bp, 10 predicted proteins | sample KBSC44metaG_FD_92761 | JGI IMG/M metagenome (GOLD analysis project Ga0105239, IMG submission 92761) | Corn rhizosphere microbial communities from Kellogg Biological Station, Michigan, USA - KBS C4-4 metaG | ecosystem: Host-associated > Plants > Roots > Rhizosphere > Soil | place: Michigan, USA...
GCGGCGCGCGAGGGACCGCTCGCCCACGGACGCGTCCGCGCCGTCCCGGTGCGCTCCGGCATCGCCTTCCTTCAGCCGACGTACCGGTGGCGCGCGCAGAGCGTGCCGTCGATCAATCGCGTAGCGCTGCTGTCGGGAGACACGACGCGGTCGGTCATGCCTCCGTTCACGACGGGCAATCATTCGGTGCCGGCCCCCGGCGCCGTCGTCGCGCAACCGAGTGCATCGGCGGCTTCTCTCTACAACGCGATGCGAGAGGCGCTACGGCGTGGGGACTGGACCGCCTTTGGCCGCGCCTTCGAAGCGCTCGGCCGACTGCTCGGACAGCCGGCGAAGCCCTGACAATGCCATCCACGACGTCGTCGCGACAACCGGTCGCTGTGATCGCCCTCGGCGGAAACGCGCTAGCGCCGGCCGGGAAGTCGCCGACTGTGTACGACCAGTTCCGTCACGCGAGACAGAGTCTCGGACCCATCGTCGAGCTCGTGCGCGCCGGATGGAATGTGTGTGTCGTGCACGGCAACGGCCCACAGGTCGGCGACGAGCTCGTTCGCAACGAGGTCGCGCGGGAAGAAGCGAGTCCGCTGCCGTTGGGCGTCCTTGTCGCCGCGACGGCCGGCTGGATCGGCTACATGATTCAGCAATCGCTCGAGAACGCCCTCGTGCGTGGCGGTCTCACGCGGGATGTCGCCACGGTAATCACGCAGGTGCAGGTCGACCCGTCGGATCCGGCCATGCGCCGGCCGACGAAGTTCATCGGCCGAGCGGTGACGCCCGAGCGCGCGGCGGTGATCGAGGCCGAGGGGCACATCGTAAAGAAGGACGGACATGGTAACTTGCGACGCGTCGTCGGCAGTCCGGCGCCGCAGGCCATCTGTGAGCTGCCGGTCATCAAGGCGCTCATGGATGCCGGGGTCGTCGTGGTGGCGTGCGGTGGCGGCGGTGCGCCGGTGTATCGGCACCCGACGCTCGGTTGGGAAGGGATCGACGCGGTGGTCGACAAGGACCTCGCGGCGGCGGTCCTCGCACGCGACCTCGGCGCGGAGCTGTTGTTGATCCTCACCGACGTCGACGCGGTGTACGCCGATTGGGGCACCCCCCAAAAACGTGCGCTCGCTCGGCTGACGATCGACGACGCGCTCGAGATGGACCGCAACAAGGCATTTGGCGAAGGCAGCATGGCCCCGAAGATTCGGGCGGCAATCGATTTTGTCCGGCGCACGAACGGCCGGGCGATCATTACCTCGCTGGAGTGTGGACTACAGGCCGTCCGCGGCGAGGCGGGAACGACGATAACGGCAACGGAGACCGAGTGAACATTCACGAGTATCAAGCGAAGGAATTACTTCGGAACGAAGGCGTTCCGATTCCGCCGGGCGATGTCGCGACCAGCGCTGAAGAAGCGGAACGGATCGCGCGACAGTACGGCGGCACGGTGGTGGTGAAGGCGCAGGTGCACGCCGGTGGTCGCGGCAAAGCCGGCGGCGTCAAGCTCGCCAAAACGTCGGAGGAGGCCAGAGAGGTAGCAAATAAGATCATCGGCATGCAGATCAAAGGGCTGACCGTTCAGAAAGTTCTGGTCACGCCCGCCGCCGACATCGCCAGCGAAGCGTACGTCGGCATCATCCTCGACCGCGCCTCGAAGAAGCCGGTGTTCATGGTCAGTCCGGCGGGCGGCATCGACATCGAGGAAGTCGCCGCCAAGACCCCTGAGAAAATCCTCAAGCTGCCCGTCGACACACGCTACGGGTTGCAGCCCTACGAGGCGATGCGCCTCGCCTTCTTCCTGTTCGACGACGTGAGGAAGGTTCGCGCCGCCGCGAAGATCATGCAGCAGCTGTACACGGCGTTCATGAAGAACGGCTGCTCGCTCGCCGAGATCAATCCGCTCGTCACCACGCCCGCGGGCGACGTCGTCGCGCTCGACGCCAAGATGGTGATCGACGACAACGAGCTCGATCGCCACCCGGACATCGCTGCGCTGCGCGACGAAAGCGCCGAAGCGCCGAGCGAAGTCCAGGCGCGCAACGCCAACCTCACCTTCATCAAGCTCGACGGCAACGTCGGCTGCGTGGTGAACGGCGCCGGCCTGGCGATGGCGACGATGGATCTCGTGAAATACTACGGCGGCGAGCCGGCCAATTTCCTCGACATCGGCGGATCGTCGAATCCGGAAAAAGTCGTGAACGCGCTCAAGATCATCACGGCCGATCCGAGCGTGAAGGCGATCCTGTTCAACATCTTCGGCGGCATCACGCGCACCGATGACGTGGCGAACGGCATCGTGACGGCGACGAAACAAAACCCGCTGACCGTCCCCATAGTCATCCGACTCACCGGAACCAACGAAGAAATCGCTATGAAGATTCTCAAGGACAATGGCTTCTCCGCCTCGTCCGACATGGACGAAGCGGTGAAGCAGGCGGTCGCTCTCGCCAAAGCCTCCCCTGTCACCCCGAGCGCAGCGGGGGGGAGGGGGGCGTGAGCATCTTCATCGACAAGAACACGACCCTCGTGGTGCAGGGCATCACGGGTCGCGACGGCTCGTTCCACACCAAGCAGATGATGGAGTACGGAACGAAGGTCGTCGCCGGCGTCACGCCGGGGAAAGGCGGCCAGAAGTTCGAGAACACGGTGCCGATCTTCAACACCGTCGCCGACGCCGTGGCGGCGACCGGTGCGAACACGGCCGTGATCTACGTGCCCCCGATGTACGCCGCGGACGCGATGCTCGAGGCCGCCGACGCCGGGGTGAAGCTCGTCGTCGCGATCACCGAAGGTGTACCCGTGCTCGACATGACGCGTGTGTATCCCTTCATGAAAGAGAAGGGGGCGCGCCTCCTCGGGCCAAACTGTCCGGGACTCATCTCGCCGGGAGCATCGAAGGTGGGCATCATCCCCGGCCGCATCTGTACGCCAGGCACCGTCGGCGTCGTCAGTCGCTCAGGGACGCTCACCTACGAGGTCGTCTACCAGCTCACGCAAGCGGGGCTCGGCCAATCTACCTGCGTCGGAATTGGTGGCGATCCGATCAACGGTACGAACTTCATCGACTGTCTCGCGGCCTTCGAGGCTGATCCGAACACGACGGCGGTCGCGATGATGGGCGAGATCGGCGGCACCGACGAACAAGACGCGGCGGAGTTCATCAAGAAGAAGATGAAGAAGCCCGTGGTCGGGTTCATCGCCGGTCAGACCGCTCCGCCGGGACGTCGCATGGGACACGCGGGCGCGATCATCTCCGGCTCTGCCGGCACAGCGGCCGAAAAAATCGCGGCGTTCGAGGCCGCCGGAATGGGTGTCGCTCGGCGACCGCTCGAGTTCGTTCAGCTTCTTCGCGATCGTATCAAGCAATGATTCTGAATGCAGAATTCCGAGCGACGGCGCGAAGTGCCGAAGTGAGGAACCACGGGATTCTGAATGCAGATTTCCGAGCGCAGGTGCGAAGCGCCGGAGTGAGGAACGATTAGATGAAGCAGCAGCGCGGCGCCGCTCGTCTATTGTTGCTCGGCGGCGCCGCGCTCGGGCATGTCGCGATCTTCGCCGGCCTGTTTCGCGGGCTGTACTCGATTCGGTATTCTGGCACGGGACTCTTCTACGAGTACGCCGGGCGGGTGCTCGCCGGCCAATTGCCGTATCGTGATTTCTTCGCCGAGTATCCGCCGCTGGCTATCGCGATCTTTACGATGCCGCGGATGCTTGGCGAATCCTTTCGCTGGTATTACGTGTGGTATCAGGTCGAAGTGGTCATTGCGGATCTGCTGATCGTCATCGCGCTGTATGTCGCGGCGAATCGATGGGGACTTTCGCCATGGAAGTCGATCGGTGTGTACACCGTCGCCGTGCTCGCGGTCGGGCCCATCAACCTTCAGCAGTTCGACATTTTTCCCGCGGCGCTGTCGCTGTTCGCCGTGCTGCGGTTCGCGGCGGATGACGCCATTGGCGCGGGAATTCTGTTGGCGCTGGCGGTTATGACCAAAGTGTATCCGCTCCTTCTCGCGCCGATGTTCGTCCTCCTCGCCTGGCGACAGAACCCGCGAGGCGTGACGAAAGCGATTGTCGCGTTCGCGGCCACGTGCGTGGCGACGCTCCTACCGTGGTTGGTGCGCGGGCCGGCGAGTTTGCGAGGGATGCTGAGCTTTCACGCCGACCGGGGAACTCACCTCGACAGCGTGTACAGCACCATTGCCTTCGCCGCCCGAACGCTCGGACTGACTTGGGTGAACGTGGTCTACAACTTCCGTTCGTGGAACATCAGTGGACCTGTCCCCGATGCGCTCGCGCGGATCTCGACGATCGTGTTGCTCGCCGCGCTTGCCGCCGCATACGCGGTGATCGATCAAACGGCCCGCCATCGCCGTTCCGACGCCGCGCGCGACGTGCAGTTCGTCGGTCACGGTGCGCTCGTCGTTCTGCTCGCCGCGATGGTGGCCAGCAAGGTGCTCTCGCCGCAGTACCTCGTCTGGCTCACGCCGTTCGTTCCGTTCGTGATCGGACCGCGTCGGCGAGCCGTCTGGGCCGGCGTCGTCGTCACCGGGTTGCTCACCTACTGGCTCTATCCCTGGCGTTACGATGCGCTGCTGAATCGGGAGACGAGCGCGCTGGCACTGCTCGCCGCTCGCAACATCGCGTTGGTCGCGACGGCGGTGCTGGCGGTGATTTCACTGCGACGCGCGCCAATGGAGGTGTCGACGTGAAACTGTCCGAGTTCATCGCGCCCTCGCGCGTGCTCATTCCCCTCGACTGCGAAACGCTCGATCGCGCCCGAACCGCGCTCCTCGAGCGCCTCGTCGCGTCGGGCGCGATCGATGACATCGAGCGGCTCCAGTCGCGCGTCGCGGAGGAGCGTGGTGAGGACATGGTGGCGATCGCCGACCACGCGTTCCTGCTCCATTATCGCACCGACACCGCGACCTCGCTTCAGGTGGCGATCGGTGTCTGTCGCGACGGAATCCGTCGGGTTCTCGCCGAAGAGACGACGCAGCAGGCGCCGGTGGTGGCCGTCGTCGTTGGTCCGCCGCGGCTCGCGGCCCGGCAGCTCCAGGTGGTTCGCGCGCTCGGCCGCGTCCTCGCGAAGCGTGAATCGATCGACGCGCTCCTCGATGCCCAAAGCCCGGAGGCCGTCGTTAGATTGCCGATGCTCGTCGAGCACGATCTGCCGGAACAGTTGCTCGTCCGTGACCTCATGACCGAGCGCGCGCGGACCACGAAGGCAGATGTGCCGCTTCGCGTCGCGGCGCGAGAGCTGATCAGCTCCGGACTCGGCGCGTTGCCCGTGGTCGACGACGAACAGCGACTGCTCGGCATGTTGAGCGAGCGTGAGCTGATGCGGCATCTGCTCGCGTCGGAAGTGTTGTCGGACGGATCGTCACGCGCGCCGTCGCCGCTCTACGCTTCGCAAAAGGCGGTGGGCGACGTGATGACCCGGCAGGTGCTGTGCGTCGCGCCCGAGCAGCCGGTGGCGCAGGTGGCGGCGCTGATGATCAACAAGGACGTCGTACGCGTTCCCGTCGTGCGGGATGGAAGGCTGGTCGGGTTCCTCACGCGCGGGGACATCGTTCGCAAACTGCTTGGACACTGAACAGGATCTCGAAATGGCTGGCAATTCCACGTTGACGATTATCAAGCCGGACGCGTTCGGCAGCGGAAAGGCGGGCAAGATCATCGCCCATCTCGAACAGCAAGGCTTTCGCGTCCTCGCGAGCCGCGTCATGCGCCTCAGCCAGGCGCAGGCCGGCGAATTCTATGCTGTGCACCGCGAGCGCCCGTTCTACGGCTCGCTCGTGTCGTTCATGACGTCGGGGCCGTGCATGCCGATGGTGCTGGAGAAGGCGGACGCAGTCGCCGCGCTCCGCACGGCGATCGGCGCGACGGATCCGGCTCAGGCCGACGCCGGCACCGTCCGAAAGCTGTTCGCCGAATCCAAGGAGCGTAACGCGATTCACGCCTCGGATTCCGATGAAAACGCAGCGCGCGAGGCTCGCTTCTTTTTCGCCGAGTCGGAGATCCTCGCGGGTCGTTGAAATGGCAGCTAACCGCTGATGGCTCAGCGACTTGTAATGAGCCACCAGTTGGGCTATTTTTCATGGATGCTGTCCTTCGACATTCGTTCGCTCGAGTCGCACGCCGTCGTCGTCGATGACGATCTCAGCGCCGATGATCCCGTTTGGGAGCGGGCGGACGTAAAGCCGGAGGGCAGCGTTCACGTCTCGGGGCGATTGTCGCCCGCCGGCGCTGGTCGTTTCTATTGGCACGGCCGGATCACAGGCGACGTCGTACTCGACTGCAGCCGATGCTTGTCGGAGGCTCGCGCGCACGTCGAGGACGAGGCGCACGTGATCTTCGCCGAAGTTGGAAGTGAGGAAACGGACGACCCGGACGTGATCCCACTGGACCCCAAGGCCCAGGAGATCGACCTTCGTCCGGCGCTCAGGGAAGAGTGGCTTCTCGTCGCTCCGACTTTCGCGTTGTGCCGTGAAGACTGTAAGGGTCTGTGCCCGCAGTGCGGGGCCGACCTGAATGCCGGACCGCACACGTGCGCCCAGAAAGAAGCCGATCCGCGCTGGGACGCGTTGCGCAAGTTGAATCAATCCGCCAAGTGATCGGGCGCGGGCGAGCGCCACTCGGACCTTTCCAACACTAGCCTATCTCTCCGTACCATGGCCGTCCCGAAAAGACGTACCTCAAAGCGAAAGAAGCGCGCCCGCAACACGCACAAGTCGGCGCCCGCGGTTGTCATCCAGACGTGCCCCAAGTGCGGCGCGCCCAAGCGCCCGCATCGTGTGTGTGGCGAGTGTGGTTATTACGGCGGTAAACAGCGGGTCGAAGCCAAGGAAGCGTAGCCTTGGCGCGGATCGCGTTGGACGCCATGGGGGGCGATTTCGCTCCTCGGGCGACCGTGGCCGGCGCCCTGCTCGCGTTGAGCGAGCTCGATCCCGCACACTCGATTCAGCTCGTCGGTCAAACCGCCGTCATCAACGGTGAGCTCGACGCGCTCGCGAACGACAGCGATTTCGCTGCCGTCGCCGCGCAGCGCAGCCGACTCGATATCGTCGAGGCGGCGGAAACAATAGCAATGACCGACAAGCCGGCCGCCGCGGTCCGCGGCAAGCCGAATAGCTCTATGCTCGTCGGTCTCAAGCTTCAGGCCGATGGCCAATCCGACGCCTTCGTCTCTGCCGGCAACACCGGCGCGCAGATGGCCGCGTCGATGGTCGTGCTGCGCCTGCACGCGGGCCTCAAGCGCCCGGCCATCGCCACGGTGTTTCCGACCGCGAGAAAGCCGGTTGTCGTCCTCGACTCCGGCGCCAACGTCGATTGCTCAGCCGACGAGTTGGCGCAATTCGCCCGACTCGGCGTCGTCTACGCCGAGGACATCCTCGGGCGCGACAATCCCGCTGTCGGCTTGCTCAGCATCGGCGAGGAGGCGGAGAAGGGAAACGCCGTCGTGAAGGAGGCGCATCAGTTGCTTCAGGCAGCCGGCATCAACTTCGTCGGCAACGTCGAGGGCCGCGATTTACCCGCCGGCGCCTGCGACCGCGGCCCGATCGATGTTGTCGTCTGCGACGGCTTCGTCGGCAACGTGGTGCTCAAGTTCTACGAGGCGATCGCGCCATTCATCATCCGGCTGCTCAAGGACTCCGGACTCGACGAACGCACGATGATGAGAGCGCTGAAACAGCTCGACTATTCCGAGCACGGCGGCGCCCCGCTCCTCGGCGTGAACGGCGTCAGCATCATCTCGCACGGCAAGTCCTCGCCCCGCGCGATCAAGAACGCGATCAAAGTCGCGGTGCAGGCGATCGAAACGCAGATGGACGAGCACATCGGGCGCCGACTTCAGGAAGGCGCGCTTCAACCCAACGTCACGGCTGAGGGGAAAGTCGTCTCATGAAGCGTCCCATCGCCTACTTCGCCGGCACCGGGCGCGGTTTGCCGTCCACCGTGATGACGAATTTCGACTTCGCGGCGATCGGCATCGACACGACCGACGAGTGGATCGTCGAGCGAACCGGCATCAAGCAGCGGCATGTCGCCAAGACCGAGAGCGCCACCGACCTCGCCGCCGCGGCGTCGCGCAAGGCGATGGAAAAGGCGGGCGTTCAACCGGGTGAGCTTGACATCATCGTGCTCGGCACCGCGTCGCCGGATCGTCTGCTGCCATCGGCCGCGGTCGACCTTCAGGCCTCGCTCGGCGCCAGCCGCGCCGCCGCGTTCGACGTCGGCGCCGCCTGCTCCGGCTTCATCTACAGCGCCACCGTCGCCGAAGGAATGATGGCGGCCGGCAATGCCGACACCGCGCTCATCGTCGGCGTCGAGAAGCTGAGCGCCATCACCGATTGGACCGACCGCGCCACCTGCGTCTTGTTTGGCGATGGCGCCGGCGCTGCTGTCCTCAAGAGATCGAAGCAGCATAAAGGCATTCTGTCGACCTTCGTGCGAAGCGACGGCTCACTCGGCGATCTGTTGTGCCGTCCTGCCGGCGGCGCCGCGAAGCCGTTTTCGGCCGATGTCCTCGCCGAGCGGTCGCAGTACATCAAGATGAACGGACGCGAGGTATTCAAGAACGCTGTTCGATCCATGTCGGAGGCGGCCACTCGCGCCCTCGACGCCGCGAAGCTCACCGGCGCTGACATCGACCTCATGATCCCGCACCAAGCCAACATCCGGATCATCGAGGCAACGGCCAAGCACGCCAACATCCCGATGGACAAGGTCTACGTGAACGTGGACCGGTACGGCAACACATCGGCGGCATCCGTGCCGATCGCGCTTGACGAGGCGATCGAACGCGGGGTCATCGGTGAGGGCTCGACGGTACTGCTGGTGGCGTTTGGCGCGGGCTTCACCTGGGGCTCGATGGTCGTTCGGCTCTGAGCATGGACATCGTTCTTCTTTTTCCGGGGCAGGGCTCGCAGAAGCCCGGCATGGCGAAGGATCTCGTCGAGGCCTTTCCGGCCGCGCGCGATGTCTTCGACCGCGCCGACGCCGCGCTCGGTTTTGCCCTGAGCACGCTCTGCTTCGAGGGGCCCGCCGAAGAGCTCACGCTCACCCACAATGCGCAGCCGGCGTTGCTCGCCCACGGCGCCGCTGTCTGGGCTGCGACGCGCGCTGCGATCGGCGCAAGCGTCGTCGCCGCGGCCGGCCATTCGCTCGGCGAGTTCACGGCCTATCATGCGGCCGAGTCGCTGTCGCTCGAGGACGCGCTGCGTCTGGTGCGGCGTCGTGGACAGCTGATGTACGAGAGCGGGGTGAAACGCCCCGGCGCCATGGCCGCGATCCTCGGCGAGATGAGCCGCCCGATCGAAGAAGTCTGCTTGCAGGCGAGCCAGGAGGCGGGGCTCGTCGTCACGGCGAACTACAACTGCCCGGGCCAGCTCGTGATCAGCGGAGAAGACGTCGGCGTCGAGCGCGCGATGGCGTTGGCAAAGGAAGCCGGCGCCAAGCGTGCGATCCGGCTCAACGTGAGCGGCGCGTTTCACTCGCCCCTCATGGAAGACGCTTCATCGGGGCTTGCCGAAGTACTGAATTCAGTGGCGTTTGACGATCCGCACTTCCCGGTTTACGCGAACGTCAATGGCGAGCCCGTCCTGAAAGCGACGCGCGCCAAGGAGCTCATTCTCCAGCAACTGGCCAACCCGGTTCGGTGGACCGACGAAGTGGCGGCGATCGCCAAGCGATTCCCGCAAGCGCTGTTCGTCGAGATGGGGCCCGGGAGCGTTCTGGTGGGACTCGTGAAGAAGATCGTTGCCGGCGCCCGGACAGCGACGTGCGGTACAGTGGCCGAGGTTCAACAGATCCTCGAGCTGGCGGTGGCGGCGCCTGTCCTGAAGAGCGCGAGCGACGAAGGATGAAGATCGATCTCGCCGGCAAGAGCGCCGTCGTCACGGGGAGCACGCGCGGTATTGGTCGCGCCATCGCCGGCGCGCTCGCCGAGTGTGGAGCGCGCGTCGCGGTGGTCGGACGCGATGCGGGTCGCGCACAGGACGCCGCGTCGTCGATCGGCGGTGAGGCGCGTGGATATGCGTGCGACGTCGCCGATCCTGCTTCCATCGTCGCGCTGATCGAAGCCGTCGAGAAGGACTTCGGCGGCGTCGACATCCTCGTCAACAACGCCGGCCTGA
>Ga0105239_10010961_pt1 | contig 10123 bp, 9 predicted proteins | sample KBSC44metaG_FD_92761 | JGI IMG/M metagenome (GOLD analysis project Ga0105239, IMG submission 92761) | Corn rhizosphere microbial communities from Kellogg Biological Station, Michigan, USA - KBS C4-4 metaG | ecosystem: Host-associated > Plants > Roots > Rhizosphere > Soil | place: Michigan, USA...
GCCAACGTGTCGGTGCTCGGGATCTCCTACGGCGCCTTCACGTTGGGTTTCTCCATCTCGTTCGGCCAGGCCGTGGTCGCGGGCGTGATCGGCATCCTGTTCTCGTTCCTGCTCTGCGGCTTCATAGCGCTGGCCGGCAAGCGCGGCTCCGCACCCACGATGGTGCTCTCCCGCGCGGCGTTCGGCGTGCGCGGCAACAAGCTCCCCACCGCGATCTCCTGGCTCCTCACCGTCGGCTGGGAGACGGTGCTGGTCATCCTGGCCACGCTCGCGACGGCCACGGTCTTCGACCGGCTCGGGCTCGGCGGCGGCACCCCGACGAAGGTCATCGCGTTGCTGGTGGTCGCCGCGCTCGTCGTGGGTGCGGGCGTGCTCGGCTTCGACGTGATCATGCGCCTGCAGACCGGCATCACGGTCGTCACCGCGGTGCTCACGATCGTCTTCGTCCTCCTCGTGGCCGACCAGATCAACTGGGCCACGGTCTCCGCGCTGCCCGCGGGCTCGGTCGAGCAGGTGATCGGCGCGCTGGTGTTCCTCATGACCGGGTTCGGGCTCGGATGGGTCAACGCCGCCGCGGACTACTCGCGCTACCTGCCGCGCGACGCCTCCTCGCGGGGGGTCGTCGGCTGGACCACGGCGGGCTCGGCCATCGCGCCGCTCGTGTTGCTGGTGTTCGGGCTGCTGCTGGCGGGGTCGTCCCAGGACCTGTCGACCAAGATCGCCGCCGACCCGATCGGCGCGCTCGCCGACCTGCTGCCCACCTGGTTCCTCGTGCCGTTCGTGCTGGTGGCGGTGTTGGGCCTGGTCGGCGGCGCCGTGTTGGACATCTACTCGTCCGGGCTCGCGCTCCTGTCGCTGGGGCTGCGGATCCCGCGGTGGTCGGCGGCGCTCGTCGACGGCGTGCTGATGGTGCTCGGCACGATCTGGGTCGTGTTCTTCGCCGACGACTTCCTGGGCCCGTTCCAGGGCTTCCTCTACACGCTGGGCGTACCGGTCGCGGCGTGGGCGGGGATCATGCTGGCCGACATCATGCTGCGGCACCGCGACTACGCCGAGCGCGAGCTGTACGATCCGGGGGGCCGCTACGGCGACGTCCGGTGGACGGCGGTCGTCCTGCTCGTGGTCGGCACCGTGCTGGGCTGGGGCTTGGTCACGAACACGACCTCCGAAATCCTCAGCTGGCAGGGCTACCTGCTCGGGCCGGTCGGGCTCGGCGGGCGCGAGGGCGCCTGGGCGTTCGCCAACCTCGGCGTGCTCGTGGCGCTCGCGGTCGGCTTCGTCGGCGGGCTCGCGCTGGATCGCGGGCGGGTGCGGGCGCAGGAGGCGTGATTAAGCAGCACCTCGTCGTGATCGACATGCAGCGGGTGTTCGCCGACGTGGACAGCCCGTGGGCCACGCCGGACTTCGGGGCGATCCTGCCGACGGTGGCGGGTCTCGTCGACGAGTTCGGCGAGGCGGTGACGTGCACGCGGTTCGTCGCGCCCGAGCGGCCCGCCGGGGCGTGGCGGGAGTACTACGCCGCATGGCCGTTCGCCCTGCAGCCGCCCGATGCGCCCCTGTGGGACGTCGTGCCGGAGCTCGGTGCGACCGGTCCGACCGTGGACGCCACCACCTTCTCCAAGTGGGGTCCCGCGCTGGCCGAGCGGCTGGGCGACGCCACGATGGTGCTCTGCGGGGTCTCGACGGACTGCTGCGTGCTCTCCACGGCGGTCGCCGCGGCCGACGCGGGGGTGCCGGTGCGCGTGGTCGGCGACGCCTGTGCGGGTGTTTCGGCGGAGAGCCACCGCGCCACGCTCGACGTGCTCGCCCTCTACGGGCCCCTGGTGCAGGTCGTGACCAGCGCCGACGTGCCGTGATGGCGCTGTGACACGGGATCGGGCCCGCGGTGCCCTGCACGGGCTCGCGGTCGGGGACGCGCTCGGGATGCCGACCGAGTCGACGCCGCGGGCGGAGATCGTGGAGCGCTACGGCGTGCTCGTCGACCGCTTCCACCCGGGGGCGCCCGGGCACCCGCTCGCCGCGGGGCTCCCGGCGGGCTCGGTCACCGACGACACCGAGCAGGCCGCGCTCCTGGGGTGGCTGATGGTCGAGTCCGGCGGTCGCGTCGACCCCCGCGAGCTGGGCCGACGGCTCGTGGCGTGGGAAGCGACGATGCGCGAACGGGGGCAGGTGGGCCTGCTCGGGCCGTCCACGAAGCGGGCGCTCGCCGCGCTGGCCGCGGGCGCCGCCCCGGAGGAGGCGGGCCGCAGCGGCACGACCAACGGGGCGGCGATGCGCATCGCGCCGGTGGGGGTCGCCGTGCCGGTCGGGGACGGCCTGGTGGACCGGGTGGTCGAGGCTTCCCTCGTGACGCACGGCACCGGTGTTGCGTTGGCGGGTGCCGCCGCCGTGGCCGCGGCGGTGAGCGCGGGGATCGACGGCGCCACCGTGCGCGAGACGTTCGACGTGGCCGCGGACGCCGCCGAACGCGCGGCCGAACGGGGTCGGTGGGTGGCCGCGGCCGACGTGGCCGCGCGGATCCGGTGGGCCACGAAGCTGGTCCGCGGCGAGCGGGAGCCCGTGGAGACGATCGCCACGCTCGTCGGCACCGGCCTGGCCACGCAGGAGTCGGTGCCCGCCGCCTTCGCCGTGCTGGCGCTCGCAGGCGACGACCCGTGGCTCGCGTGCAGGCTCGGCGCGTCGGTCGGCGGCGACTGCGACACCATCGCCGCGATGGCCGGAGCCGTGGCGGGGGCCTGTTGCGGGGTGGACGCACTGCCGGTGCGCGCCAACGTCGAGCACCTGGACCTGGACGGCCTCGCGGACGCCTTGTTGGCCCTGCGCACCGGCTCGTGACCGCCGCGTCGGTGCCCAGGCGCAGGGCGGCGGCCCGCTCGGGATCGCCCCACCTGGCGCGCGGGTATCGCGCGAGAGGGACGGCGGTGCGGCTCGTGACCGCCGTGCACGGCGGAACGGCGCCGGTGCGCGGAACCAGGCGAGCCGGCCGGTGACGGGACGGCTGGTCGGGGTCGGGAGCGTGGTGGTCGACGTGGTCGCGACGGTGGCGGAGCTGCCGCCGCGCGGCGGCGACGTGTGGGCGTCGCGGATGCGGATGGCCGCGGGCGGCGGGTTCCACGCCCTGGCCGCAGCGGCGCGGCAGGGTGTGGCGGTGGAGTACGCGGGCGCGCACGGCACCGGCCCGTTCGGCGACCTGGCCCGCGCGGCGCTGCACGAAGAGGGCGTCGCGGTGCGGCTGGCGCCGCGACCCGACGCCGACACCGGCGTGGTGGTCGTGCTGGTCGACGGTGGGGGCGAGCGCACCTTCGTCAGCGGCCGCGGCGCGGAGACCACCCTCGAGCCCGTAGACCTCGTCGACCTCGCGCTCGCGGCGGGGGACGTCGTGCTGGTCTCGGGCTACGGCCTCGACGACGCGCTCGCCGAGTGGGTGGTCGGGCTGCCCGACGCCGCCGTCGTCGCCTTCGACCCCGGGCCGCTCGTCCGGCTGGGCCCGTTCGTGCGGGCACGGGCCCGGCTGGACTGGGTCAGCGCCAACGACGGCGAGGCCGCCGCGTTGACGGGCGCGTCCGACCCGGTTGCCGCGGCCGGGCGGCTGAGCGGCCGGGCGGGCGCGGTCGTGCGGACGGGGGAGCGGGGATGCGTGGTGGTGGTGGCCGGGGCCGAGCCCGTGGTGGTGCCCGCGGTGCCCGTCGACGCCGTCGACACCACCGGCGCGGGCGACGTCCACACCGGCGCCTTCCTGGCCTGCCTGCTGCGGGGCGCGTCGGCGGTGGAGGCCGCGCGCCGCGCCAACGCGGTGGCGGCGAGGTGGGTCGCCACCGGCTCCTACGGCGGCTAGCGTTGGCCGCGTGGCTAATGTGAACGTTCGGTACACCGCATCCGCGCTGTCAACGGGGGAGGGCCGCAACGGCCACGTCCGCTCCTCCGACGGACTGCTCGACCTCGACCTCGCCGCGCCGACCGAGATGGGTGGCCCGGGCGGCGCCACCAACCCCGAGCAGCTGTTCGCGGCGGGCTACGCCGCCTGTTTCCACTCCGCGCTCAAAGGCGCGGCCCGCCGGGAGAAGATGACGATCGCCGATTCGTCCGTCACCGCCGACGTCGGCATCGGCCCACGGGACGAGGGCGGCTTCGGACTCACCGTGGCGCTGCACGTGGAGATCGCGGGCCTCGACGAGGCGGCCGCCGACAAGCTCGTGGCCGCGGCCCACCAGATGTGCCCGTACTCCAACGCCACCCGCGGCAACATCGACGTGGCGATCGACACCACCGTCGCCTGACCCGCCCGGCCGCCGTGCCCACCCCGTCGAGCCTGCGGCACCGCGGTGAGTGGCGGTCGTACTACTGCACCACGGCCATCACGAAGCCGTCGTGCCGCTTGCCGCCGACGGTCTGCATCACGGTGGCGTCCACGCCCGGCTCGGCGGCGATCGCGTTGGCCAGGCGCCAGGTGCCGATGACGGCCTCGTCGGCGCTGCCGGGGTCGAGGATCGTGCCTGCCCGCACGACGTTGTCGACGATGATCACCCCGCCGGTGCGGACGAGCCGCACGCACGACCGGAAGTAATCGGCGCCCGAGGCCTTGTCGGCGTCGATGAACGCGAGGTCGAACCCGCCCTCGAGGGTCGCGAGGGTGTCGCGGGCGGGCCCGACGCGCAGGTCGATCAGCTTGTCCACCCCGGCCCGGACGAAGTTGGCCGCCGCCACCTCGGCGTGGTGCGGATCGATCTCACAGGTCACCAGCTCGCCATCCGACGGGAGCGCGCGGGCGAGCCAGATCGTCGAGTAGCCGCCGAGCGTGCCGATCTCCAGGATCCGCCGAGCGCCCTGGGCCCGGGCCAGCAGGTGCAGGAACTTGCCCATGGGCGCGGTGACGGCGATCGGCGGCAGGCCGCCCGCGGCACTGTCGGCGGCCGCCGCCGCGAGCGTGTCGTCGGGCGCGTGCAGCTTGGTGGTCCAGTAGTCGTCGACGGCGCTCCACAGCGGTTGGTTCACGTGGCCAGTCTGCCGGTTTCGTTGCGCCACACCGCTTCGCCCCGCGGCGTGCCGCACGATCCCGGTCCTCGGAGTCAGCCGCGCCTACGCCGCCTGGGGCACGCGGTTGGACGCGGCGCGCAGCAGCACGCCGACCCAGGTGCGGAACGGGCGCCAGGACTCGCCGATGCGGCGCATGTCGGCCGCGGTGGCCGGGCCGGGCAGGCCGTACAGGCGGCCCACGATCGCCGCCAAGCGCGGCTCCTCCTCCACCGACACGTCGCACACGCCGCTCGCGCGGAGCACGATGAGCGACGCCGAGAACGGCCCGATCCCCGGGATCCGCCGCAGCCGGGCCATCGCCTCCTCCGGATCGGCGCGCCGGATCTCCTCCGCGGAGAGCAGGCCCTCGGCCGCCGCCCTGGCCACGCCGTGGAGCCGCTCGATCTTCACCGGCGGCACGCCCTCGAACGCGGAGACGGCCAGCAGCTGCTCCGGGGTGGGGAAGGCCGCCATCGCGACGCCCGCCACCTCGACCGGCAGGCCGTGCTCGCGGGCGAGGCGATCCCGCACCGCGGCCGCCTGCCGCGTGTTCCACCGCAACGACAGCACGCACCACGCCGCCGCCTCGTAGGGCGAGTGGAACAGCGGCGGCCGCAGCCCCGCCGCGGCGGCGAGCACCCGGGCCACGACCGGATCCCGGGCGGCGACCGCCTCGTAGCCCCGCGCATCGACGTCGAGCGACAACATTCGCGCGGTCTGCGCTGCCACCTGCGCGACCGGCGGCGCGCCAGGCCCGACGATCTCCCCGTGCACCCCGCCCGCGTCCTGGGTGACGGCCACCCCCACCTGGTGCACGAGATCGTCGACGCAGAACGCGAGGCGCATCGTGCCGTCGAACGCCGTGGCGTGCCGCGGGCCGAAGCCGAACTGGGCGCTCTCGCGCAGGGAGAACGCGCCGGTGGGACGGAGCGTGAACGTCGTCATGAACGCAGTGTCACACCGCCCACCGACACTTTCGGCGACGCTCAGACCGCGCGCAGATCCAGCTCCAGCTCGGCGGGCGCGCCCGCCACGACCCGCACCGGTATGCCCCAGTCCTGCTGGTAGCGGTGGCAGGCGGCGAACACCCCGTCGCCCTCGTCGCAGGCGGCCGCCGCGACGCTGACCGACAGCACCCCCTCGGGCACGCCGCCCAGCACGAGCTCCCGGGACAGCCCCGGCGCCGTCCCCGCGCCCGCCACCACCAGCTCCGGCGGGGAGGCCGACACCGTGAGCTCGGTCGGATCGCCGAACCGGGTGTCGAGGTGCTGACCCGTGGGCGGTACGAACGCCACCCGCAGCGCCAGGTGGCCGGGCGCGACGTCGGTGGCCGACCGGCGCACCTGCTGCGCGCGCCCCGACACCTGGACCGACGCCGGTAGCGGCAGCCGGACCAGCCGGTGCGCGGCCGACTCGACGACCACCAGCGTGTCGCCGTCGACGAGGACGTCGCTCGGCTCGGCCAGGTCGGACGCCAGCGTGCTCACCGTCCGCGTCACCGGGTCGTAGCGGCGGACCGCGCCGTTGTAGGTGTCGGCCACCGCGACGGAGCCGTCGGGCAGCACCGCCACCCCGAGCGGGTGCTGGAACAACGCCTCGTCTGCGGGCCCGTCGCGGTGGCCGAAGTCGAACAGGCCCTGCCCGACGGCCGTGGCGACCAGCCCCTCCCGCACCTCGCGCAGCGCGGACGTCTCGGCGTCGGCCACCCACAGCGCGCCGTCGCCCACCGCGAGCCCCGAGGGCTGGGCGAAGAACGCCTCGGCGGGCGGGCCGTCGCGCAGTCCCTCGTTGGTGGTGCCCGCCCACGCGGCCGTCGCACCTGTGGTCGGGTCCCACGTCCAGAGCTGGTGGTTGCCCGCCATCGCCACCACCACGCGCCCGTCCCACCAGGCCAGGTCCCACGGCGTCGACAGCTCTGCCGCGGTCGCTCCCGGCGCGACCCGCTCGCGGAGCTGGACGCCGGTGCCCGCCACCGTGGTGACGGCGGCGTCGGCCGACCGGACCCGGCGCAGGGCGTGGTTGACGCTGTCGGCGACCAGCACGTCGCCGTCCGGGAGGAGGAGCAACCCCAACGGCTCGTTGAATCGCGGTGCGAGCCCGTCCACCAGACCCCGCGCGCCCGTGCCGATCCGCCGCCGTTCCGTGACCAGGTCGGGCTCGAGCTCGACGAGCTGGTGGTGGGCGGTGTCGGAGACCAGGAACCCGCCGTCGGGGAGCGCGATGACCTTGCCGGGGAACCGCAGCGCGGTCGCGGCCTCCGGCGGGGCGACGTACGGGCCGTCGCCGCGGCGCAGCACGTCGACGTGCTCCGCGAGGAGCTCCTCGATGAGCACGGCGAGCCCGTGCGCGTGCCCCTCACCCGACATCTGCGCGACCACGTAGCCCCGCGGGTCGATCACCACGAGCGTCGGCCACGCCCGCGCCGCGTACGCGTCCCACGTCAGCAGCTCCGGGTCGTCGAGCACGGGGTGGTGTACGGCGTAGCGCTCCACCGCGGCCACGACGGCGTCGGGGTCCGCCTCGTGCGCGAACTTCGGCGAGTGCACGCCGATCGTCACCAGCACGTCGGCGTAGCGCTCCTCCAGCTCCCTGAGCTCGTCGAGCACGTGCAAGCAGTTGACGCAGCAGAACGTCCAGAAGTCGAGCAGGACGATCTTGCCGCGGAGGTCGGCGAGGGACAGCTCGGCCCCGCCGGTGTTCAGCCAGCGCCGCCCGCGCAGCTCGGGCGCGCGCACCCGGATCCTCGTCACACCGGAGGTGAACCCGCGCCGGCGCGCGGCTGTTCCACCGCCGGGCCAGGATGGGCCGGTGCCCGAGTTGCCGGAGGTGGAGAGCGCGCGACGCGTGCTCGTCCACGCGCTGGACCGCGAGATCGCGGCTGTCGACGACAACGACCACTGGGTGTGCCGCCCGCACGCGCCGGGGGAGATCGCCGCAGCGCTGGTCGGGGGGAGGCTCACGGTGGCGCACCGGAGGGGCAAGTCGATGTGGTGCGAGACGCTCGGACGCACCGGGGCACCGGGCCCGCACCTCGGCATCCACCTCGGCATGGGCGGGCGGCTGATCGTCACCGACGCGGCGGGGGAGCGCGGCGGCGGCGAGCCCGTGCGTCCGGACCGCACCCCGCGCAAGGCCGAGTGGGACCGCTTCACGATCCTCTTCGCCGACGGCGGGCGATTGCGCCTGTTCGACAAGCGCAGGCTCGGTCGGGTGCGGCTCGACCCCGACCTCGACGCGCTCGGCCCGGACGCCGAGATGATCAGCCGGACGGACTTCCGCACCCGGGTGGGCCGCGGTCGGTCGGCGGTGAAGGCGCGGTTGCTCGACCAGTCGGTGCTCGCGGGTGTCGGCAACCTGCTGGCCGACGAGACGCTGTGGCAGGCGGCGCTGTCGCCGTCCGCGCCCGCCGACGAGCTCTCCGAACGCACCCTCGACGGCCTCTACGACGCGTTGGAGCAGTCCCTGAAGGCGGCCATCGCGAACGGTGGCGTGCACACCGGCGAGGTGATCGAGCACCGGCACGCGGGCGGGCGTTGCCCCCGCTGCGGCGCGGCGATGGTGCACGGCACGGTCGGCGGCCGATCCACGTGGTGGTGCTCGGCCGAGCAGGTCTAGGAGCGCAGCCCCGCGACGAGCAGCCCGACCAGCCGTCGGGCGTCGTAGCCGGGGTCGTGCTCCGCCCCGATGCAGAGGTTCCCCACACCGCGCATGAGCTCGTAGGCCTGCACGTCGGCACGGATCTCGCCCGCCGCGGCGGCCGCCTCGAGCAGCCGGGCGCACACCGGCAGGAGCCGGTCGAGGAAGTAGGTGTGCAGGGCCGCGAAGTCGGCGCTGTCCGGGCGCAGCGCGGCGGCCAGGCCGTGCTTGGTCACGAGGAAGTCGACGAACAGGTCGATCCAGCGGGCCAACGCCGCGTAGGCCCCGAGGCCGGTCAGGTCCGCCTCGGCGCACGCCTCGACCTGGTGGCGGTAGACGGCGACGACCAGGTCCGCCCGCGTCGGGAAGTGGCGGTAGACCGTGCCCACCCCGACGCCTGCCCGGGCCGCGATGTCGCGCACCGGCGCCTCGACACCCGCTGAGACGAACGCGGCCGCGGCGGCGTCGAGCAGGGCCTGCTCGTTGCGTCGCGCGTCGACCCGCCGGGTGGCCATGGCCCTCCTTGCTAACCGGAACCAGGTTCCGTATCGTGAGCGGAGCAGTGTTCCGTTTCAGGATAGGGCAGGTGGCAAGTGGCGACCTTCGGAATCATGACCGCCCCCATGCAGGTCGATTACCAGGACGTCCTGCGGGTCTGGCGCGAGGCCGACGCGATCCCCGAGATCGAGCACGCGTGGCTCTTCGACCACCTGATGCCGATCGGCGGCGATCCGGACGGCCCGATCTACGAGGGCTGGACGTTGCTCTCGGCCCTCGCCGCGCAGACCCGACGGCTGCGCATCGGCCTGCTCGTCACCAGCAACCGCTTCCGACCGCCCGCGGTGCTGGCCAAGATCGCCACGACCGTCGACGTCGTCTCCGGCGGGCGGCTCGACTTCGGCATCGGCGCGGGCTCGCGACCCAGCCACCCACTGGCCCGCCGCGAGTACGAGGCGCACGGCCTGCCCTACCACGACGCCGCGCACGCGGTGGGCAGCCTGGCCGAGGCGTGCAGGGTGATCAAGCGGCTGTGGACGGAGACCGAGCCGTTCGACTTCGACGGCACCTACGTGCAGCTCAAGGGGGCATTCGGCAACCCCAAGCCCGTCCAGCGCCCGCACCCGCCGATCATGATCGGCGGGCGGGCGACCCCGACGCTGCGCGTGGTGGCCGAGCACGCCGACCTCTGGAACATCCCCGGTGGTGGTGACATCGACGACCTCCTGGGCCGCAGCGCGCTCCTCGACCGCTTCTGCGCCGAGATCGGCCGCGACCCCGCCGAGATCACCCGCTCGATCCACCTGCCGGTCGACTACGACCGGCCCGCCGCCACCCGGGACGCGATCGGCGCGGCCCTCGAAGCGGGCTTCGGCCACGTCATCCTCGGGCTGGCCGCGCCGTACCCCGCCTGCGTGGCGCGCTGGGTGGCCGACGAGGTCATCACGCCGGTACGCGGGCGCGCCACCGCAGCCAC